>Ga0066256_1002138_pt1 | contig 23070 bp, 25 predicted proteins | sample ThiBio_1000_biof_FD_87107 | JGI IMG/M metagenome (GOLD analysis project Ga0066256, IMG submission 87107) | Wastewater bioreactor microbial communities from Cape Town, South Africa - Thiocy_expt_1000_biof (version 2) | ecosystem: Engineered > Bioreactor > Thiocyanate-remediating >... | reverse complement strand
ACCGCGTCGGGTTCGGCCAGCGCCGCCTCCGGCAACTAGTTTTCCCGGACTTCCGCGATGCTGATCGCCCGCCAGACCTTTTCCGGCGGCGCATCCAGATCGTATTCCTGTTCTATATTGTGTTCCCGCGCGTCGGCCTTCGCATCCTTCATTGATCCATATCCTTCAGCAAGATCTTCAGAGCTTCGATGCGGGCCGGCCAATAGGCGCGGTATTTCGCCAGCCATTGCGCGATATGGGCGAGCCCATCGGGATCGACCTCGTAATTCACGAAACGGCCCTGTCGCTGCTCGCGCACAAGCCCTGCCCCGCGCAACACCGCAAGATGCTGCGACATCGCCGGCTGGCTGATCTCCATCCCCTCGCGCAGCGCGCTGGCATTCATGCCGCCTTCCGCCAGTTTCTCGAAGATCGCGCGGCGGGTCGGATCGGCCAGGGCCCGGAAAATATCGTTCTCCATCATGCAGACACATAAGCACGTACTTATGCGATTCGCAAGCCTCTTGCATGGAGACCGATAAGACTGCCGGATGGGAAGCGGCCTTCCCTCAGTTTCGCGCGCCGCGCCTTTCCGACGACATGAGCCGGGTAATTTCGCCGGCCGGAATCGCATCGCGGGCATAGGTGAACGTGCCGGCGCGCCGGACCTCCTCCGCTGCCCGCATCAAGGCCCCCAGCGCCGCCCGCGCGAAAGAACCGCCGACGCTGATCCGGCGCACGCCGGCATCCGACAGTTCGGCGACGGTGTAGGTCGGGCCTTTCAGTCCCATCACCACATTGACGGGCTTGTCGACGGCGGCGCAGACGGTGCGGATCGCCTCCAGGCTCGGCAAACCCGGCGCATAAAGCACATCGGCGCCGGCGGCGGAAAAGGCGCGCAGCCTTTCGATCGTGTCGTCGAGGTCGGGCCTGTCCCAGAGAAAATTCTCCGCCCGCGCCGTCAGCAGGAAGGGCCGGCCCCGCGCCGCCTCGGCCGCTGCGCGAACCCGCTCGACCGCCTGCGACATCGCATAGATCGGCGCGGCCGGATCGCCCGTCGCATCCTCGATCGAACCGCCGACCAGCCCGACGCCGCAGGCGAGGCGAATGGTTTCGGCGCAGATTTCGGGCGCGGCCCCGAAGCCGTCCTCGAGATCGGCGGAGACGGGCAGGTCGGTGGCGCCGACGATCTCCGCCGCATTGCCGAGGATCTCGCCGCGCGTCAGGCTGGCGAAGGAATCCCGCCTGCCCCTCGAAAAAGCATAGCCGGCGCTCGTCGTCGCCAGCGCATCGAAACCGAGACTGGCCAGCAGGCGCGCCGAACCGGCATCCCAGGGGTTTGGAATGACGAAGGCGCGCCGCCCTCATGCAATGCCTTGAAGCGCTCATACCTGTTTTGCTGATCCGACATCGTCGTCCTCCCGTCATGGCGTGCTGGGAATCATAGCAGATACGAACATAAAGTGAACAACTAAGAGCACCCGGCGACGTCGGGTCGCCTTGCACCGGGGACAGGCTTTCAGCACGTCAAGCTCTCGGCAATCGAGCTCATCGTGGGAAGTCGCGTCGCCTTCGTGCGGTTTTCAACGAAACAATGCCCGGGAATGCGTCCATCTCTCGGTCGGAGCGCGAATAAAGGGTTGCAGGGCCATCGGTCGATGCATAAGCTCCGGCGGCGGCAGAACGCCGCTTCTATCTTGAGGATACACATGGCAACCGGTACCGTTAAGTTTTTCAATCAGGACAAGGGCTTTGGCTTCATCACCCCCGACAGCGGCGGGCAGGATGTCTTTGTCCACATCTCGGCCGTCCAGTCCGGGGGCCCGCTCAGGGACGGCGACAAGGTCAGCTACGACATCGGCCAGGATCGCAAGACCGGCAAGTCGAAGGCGGAAAACGTCCGCACGATGTAATTTCCGGGAAAAGTGCAAAGCGGTTTTCCGTCCGGGAATGCGACCAGACAAACAGACAGGTGTTTTCGCGATTCGAAGAAAAGCGGAAACGCTCCGGCCAAGCGCTTGCACTTGACGGCGTTCGACGACGCGAGAAGGTTTGCGGATATCGCCGCAAACCTTTCGCGGTCGTATTCGCGTGAGTCACGAAGGCAGACATGACAACCGCCATCCCCGCCACGATTCGGTCCAGGACGCATCTCGCCGTGCTGGTCGTTCTGGGTCTCACCCATCTTCTCAACGACCTCATGCAATCGCTGATCCCGGCGGCCTATCCGATCCTGAAGGACGCCTATGCGCTCGACTTCGTGCAGATCGGCATGATCACCATGACCTTCCAGATCGCCGGGTCGCTGCTGCAGCCGGCAATCGGTATGGTCACGGACAGGCATCCGGCGCCCTATTCGCCGGTCGTGGGGATGATGTTCACGCTGTCGGGGCTGGTCAGCCTCGCCTTTGCGCACAGCTATGCGGTGATCCTCGTCTCCGTCGCCCTGATCGGCATCGGTTCGTCTATCTTCCATCCCGAGGCGACACGCATGGCGCGTTATGCCGCCGGCGGCCGGCAGGGACTGGCGCAGGGACTGTTCCAGGTCGGCGGTCAGGCCGGCGGCGCGCTCGGCCCGGTCTTCGCGGCGCTGGTGATCGTGCCCTGGGGACAGCCGAGTCTCGCCTGGTTCGCGGTGCTGGCGCTGCTGGCGATGGCGCTCCTGGTGTGGATCGGCAGCCGCCAGCGCGAGATCGGCGCCGCCTTCGCGGCAATGCAGGCGAATGGCGGCAAGGCGGGCGGCACCCTGCGTCACGCGCCGGCAACCATCGGCGTCGGGCTGGTGGTCCTGACGCTGCTGATGTTCACCAAGAACGCCTATGGCGAAAGCTTCCGGTCGTTCTACACATTCTATCTCATGGAGCGGTTCGGTCTCTCCATCCCCTCGGCGCAGATGATGCTGTTCATCTTCCTGCTGGCCTCGGCGGCCGGCGCGCTGATCGGCGGCATCGTCGGCGATCGCATCGGGCGCTACCGGATCATCTGGATTTCGGTCCTGGGTCCGCTTCCGCTGACGCTGATCCTGCCGCATGTCGATCTGTTCTGGACCGGCGTACTGACAGTGTCGATCAACCTGATCATGGCCAGCGCCTTCGCCTCGATCCTGATTTATGCGATGGAACTGCTGCCGCATCGGGTTGGCCTGATCGGCGGCCTGTTCTATGGCCTGAACTTCGGACTTGGCGGCATCGCCGCCGCACTTCTCGGCATCCTGGCCGACCGCTACGGCGTCCAGACCGTCTACACCATCTGCTCGTTCCTGCCGCTTGCCGGACTTCTCACCTGGTTCCTTCCGAAGATCGAGAACGCCGCCGCATAACGGTCCGCACGCCATGATCGGCAGCCGACCTTGTCCTTGCCCGCCGCCTTTCCTAAACTCGGCGTGCAGACCAGACAGGGATAGCGCATGGAAAGCATCGGCATCGCCCTCATCCTCTTGCTTGCCGTCGTCGTCAGCGGCACGCTGGCGCGGCTTTCGCCGGTCGCCATTCCCCTGCCCCTGGTGCAGATCGCGCTCGGCGCGGCGATCGCCGGCGTCACGGGCTCGAAGGTGGCGCTCGAACCGCATATCTTCTTCCTGCTGTTCTTGCCGCCGCTTCTGTTCCTCGATGGCTGGCGCATTCCCAAGGAAGGGCTTTTTCGCGACAAGGGAACCATCCTTGAACTGGCGCTCGGCCTCGTGGTTTTCACGGTTCTCGGCGTCGGCCTGTTCATTCACTGGATGATCCCGTCGATGCCGCTGGCGGTCGCCTTCGCGCTCGCCGCCATCGTGTCGCCGACCGATCCGATCGCGGTGTCGGCGATCACCGCTCGCGTGCCGATCCCCAAGCGGGTGATGCATATTCTCGAAGGCGAATCGCTGCTGAACGACGCCTCCGGCCTCGTCTGCATGCGATTTGCGGTTGCTGCGGCGCTGACGGGCACGTTCTCGCTGACATCGGCCTTCGGCACCTTCCTGTGGCTTTCGCTCGGCGGCATCGTCATCGGCGCCGGCGTGACCTGGGTGGTGATGAAGGTCAAGGACATCCTGACGCGCAAGCTTGGCGAGGAGCCGGGTTCGCAGATCCTCGTCAGTCTTCTCATCCCGTTCGGCGCTTATCTTCTGGCGGAAAAACTGCATTGCTCCGGCATTCTTGCCGCCGTCGCGGCCGGGATCACCATGAGTTATGCGGAGCAAAGCGGGCATACGCTCGCCGCGACCCGGGTGCGGCGCGGCGCCGTCTGGGACATGGTGCAGTTCACCCTCAACGGCGTCATCTTCGTGCTGTTCGGCGAACAGTTGCCGAGCATCGTCGCCGGCGCCGCGCAGGTGGTGACCGATACCGGCCATCACGAACCGATCTGGCTTGTCATCTATGTCGTGGCGATCAACGTCGCATTGGCGCTGCTGCGCCTGCTCTGGGTCTGGGTGTCCCTGCGCGGCGCCACCACCCGGGCGGGCATCCTGCCCCTGCCGCTGGCCATGTATGACGGTTCGCCGTTTCCGGCGCGCGATCTGGCGATCTTTCTGGCGGCGGGCGTCATCATCGCCTCGCTGATCGCCGCCAGCATCGGGCTGCCCTTCCTGCTCTCCAATCTCGAGCTGCCGCCGGAACCCAGTCACCAGCGCGAGGAGGACGCCGCCCGCATCGCCGCCGCCGCGGCGGCGATCCGCATGGTCGAACGCTTGCAGCACGAACTTGGCGAAGGCCGCGGCGACGCCGATCTCTATGCCGATGTCGGCAGCAGGTTGATGGAGCTTTACCGCCAGAGGATCAACGGTCATTCGAAGACCGGCGACGAGGCGGAGCAGGCGCAGCATCTGGAACAGGTCGAGCGCCGCCTGCGGCTGGCCGCCGTACGGGCCGAGCGCGACGAAATCTACCGCCTCGGCCGCGCCAGAAAGCTGTCCGACGACCTGGTGCGCAAGCTGGTGCGCGAGGCCGATCTCATGGAAGCACGCTACGCTTCCCCCGGATAGGCTGCCGGCTCACGGGCGGGCCCGCAACGGCGAGTACAGCCGGCCGGTCTCGACGCTCGCGACCGTGTAGTCGGATGGCAATATGTTCTGCGCCAGCCAGCCTTCCTTCAGGGCGTGGCGCACGAGGGCGGCGCGGTTGTGGATGCCGAGTTTTTCGCAGGCGCGCGCCCGGTAGGTTTCGATCGTCTTGACGCTGACCGCCAGGCGGCGGGAAATTTCCTTGTTGCTGAAACCTTCCGCCACCAGGCGGACGACGCATTCCTCGCGTTCGCTCAGCACGTCCGTCTGGATCGCGTTGTCCGGAACGATCGAGCAGATCTTCGACATGACGGCGGGATCGATATAGGTTCCGCCATGCAGGACGGCGCGGACGGCATGCAGCAGATCCTCCGCCGCCGAGCGCTTCAGGACGAAGCCATTGACGCCCGCTTTGACGAATTCCCGGATATAGGGGCCTTCGTCGTGCAGCGTCAGCGCCAGCGTCAGGATGCCGGGGCAGGTTTCCCGGATGCGCCGCACCAGGGTTATCCCGCTCATGTCGGGCAAGGTGCCGTCGGCAATGACCAGATCGGGACGGCAGAGCCTGATCGCCTCCAGGGCCGCATGCGCGGTCTGGGCGGTGCCGATCACGTCGAGATCGGCCTGCCCTTCCAGCAGCGCCTGAATTCCCGAGAGAATGAGAGGATGGTCGTCAACAATCAGCAACCGGGATGTCGTTTGTCTTGTCATCGTTCAACACCATTTTTAACGGAACCGAGGCGACGACATCGGTTCCTTTTCCAATATGGCTCTCGATGCGCAGGTGCCCCCCCGATCATCGACAATCGCTCCGACATTCCGGCAAGACCGAAACATTTTCCGGATATGTTCTGCAGCGGGCCGGCCTCGAAGCCTGCGCCGTCATCGCTGACGACGACCCTCAGCACGGAGCCGGAGCGTCTGGCGGCCACTCTTAATGTGGATGCATGGGCATGCTTGGCGATGTTGGTGATTGCCTCCTGAACGACGCGGTAGATGACGATGCTGGCGAGTTCCGAGATTTCGATATCGAGCGCATGCAGATCGGTGCCCACGCGAATTCCAAGCCGCTTGCCCCAGTCGTTGACCAGATCCTCCAGCGCGCGGCTGAGTCCGAGATCGCTCAACGTCAACGGCCGGAGCGAGGCGGTCAGGTGGCGCACATGATCGTCCATCAGGCCGACCGCATGGCGCAATCCCCTGATCCGCTCAGTTTGAGCCCGGTCCGCCGAAGTTTCAAGCGTCTTCAGCCCGAGCGAGAGAACCGTCAGGTCCTGACCGATTTGGTCGTGCAGTTCGCGCGCTATCCTGAGGCGCTACTCCTCCTGGGCGCCGAGGACCCGCCGCAGCAGTATATTGTTGTTTTCCTCGGCGATCTTGCGATCGGTGATATCGCAATAGGTGACGACGACGCTTGTATCTCCCGAGGAATCGACGATCGGCGCGGCATTGACGAGGAGGTAGATTCTCTTGCCGTCCGTCCTCTCGACGAAAAGCTCCTCGTTGAGCACCGGCCGGCCGGTGGCGAGCACGCGCGACCCTGGCCATCGCTCCAGGGGATAGACGTCACCATCCGGCGTGTGGAGGTTCAGGCGACCGCGCGATTTCGTTGCCACCGCCAGCTCGTGCTCGATCTGGAACAGCTCGTAATAGCTGCCATTGGCAAGCACCATGTCGTGCGCGGCGTTGACGAGGACGATCCCCACCGGCATCTGTTCCATGATGGCTTCGAGCCGCAGCCTCTGGCGTTCGGCCTCCTGTTGCGCCCGCAAGCGGCTGGCGGCCACCTTGGCCATTTCTTTTCCGGCCTGCATCAGACAGAAAGCCGTCACCGGATTCAGGATGACGATCGCACAGAGAAGAAAATCGTCCGCATCCTTCGGCGTGCCGAAATCCATTTCCCATAGAACATATCCTGAAAGAAAGACTGTGGTCAAAACCAGAGATACTATACCGATAGCAAGATATCTTCTTGCTTTCCTGCGCGTGACGTCGGTTTGCTTAATGGTTTGCGGCATGTCGTCTGCTCACAAAACGATGGCGGCGATCCTGATACACCCGATGCACTGTCCATGACGCAAACTACTAGCAGAATAATCCGGCAGGGTATGTAGGGAAATGCCTGACACGGACCGGGCAAGCAATCCGACACGCCAGGAGGCCGCGCGTAATTGTGCGCTTTCGGGAAATGACGATCATTCGGCTGTCGAGCGAAGGTCGCCGGCGCGCAAGTCAACACTCACGAAGGAGAACGTCATGAAAAAGTGGATCCTCGTCTCGGTCGCAGTTCTCGCCCTCTCCGGCTATGCCGAAGCCGCCTCGGTGGGAAGCGGCAATGGCAACGGCAACGGCAATCTCGGGATCGGCAACGGCAACGGTAACGGCAACAGCAATGTCGGCGCTCTCAACGGCAATGGCAATGGCAACGGCAACTGGGGCATCGGCAACGGCAACCTCAACGGCAACGGCAACTGGGGCATCGGCAACGGGAACCTGAACGGCGACAGCAATGGCGGCTTCGGCAACGGCAATATGAACGGCAACAGCAACCTCGGTTTCGGCAACGGCAACGTCAACGGCAACGGCAATCGCGGCCTTGGCAATGGCAACGGCAACGGCGGCAGCAACCGCGGCGGGTTCAACGGCAACTTCAACGGCAACGGCAACCACTGACCGCTTCACGGTTGGGACCATCGCTTCCTGTACGAGCGTATCGATGGTCCCGTTTTGTCATCGGAGGAAACTGCAATGGGACTCACCTTCACGCGAATATTGGCAGCGGCGCTGCTATGCGGGCTTTCCGCTTCTCTCGAAGCGCCCCTGACGAACGGGGCAATGGCCGCCGGGATCGGTAACGGCAACGGCAATGGCAACGGCAATGTCGGCTTCCGAAACGGGAACTCGAACGGCAACGCCAATATCGGCATCGGCAACGGCAATGGGAACGGCAACGGCAACGGCGTTTTCGCGACAGGCGGCAATCTCGGCGCCTTCAATTCGGGAACCGGCAATGTCGGCGCCTTCAACAGCGGAACCGGCAATGTCGGCGCCTTCAACGGCAACAACAATGCCTCCTCCACCAGCGGCAATCACAATACCGGCTCCTTCAACGGCAATTTCAACGGCGGACTGTTCAACGGCAACGGCAATATCGGCGCATTCAACGGCAATTATAACGGCGTGGGGAATCACAATTGACCGACGACCGACCCATCCCCGGCTGCGCGCCACATGTCCTGCTTATTGTCGCGTCGCTCGTTTTCGCTCTCGGCCCGACCGGTTCCGCTCTCGCCGGGAGCGGCAATGGCAACGGCAATGGCAATGTGGGAAACGGCAACGGCAACGGAAATTCGGGAAACGACAACGGCAACGGCAATGTCGGCAACGATAACGGCAATGGAAACACGGGAAGCGGGAACGGCAACGGATACCGAAGCGACGGAAACGGGAACGGCGCACCGAATGCCGAACCGAATTCATCCGGCCAGACGCTATCCTGTTGCGCGGCGGACGAAAGCGATGGATGGAGCCGGGCGCCGGTATCGATCCGGCAACAACAGCGAAAAGAGACCCGCACGCTACTGCTGTTTCCGACGTTCCGGCGCGATCGCAGATGAAGCAATCACGCCGGTTTGCGAAACTCCGCCGCCCCGTTGTTTCGTCGCGATTTCCAGAGGATCGCGGCGCCCATGCGGCAGTTCTGTCTACTTGATATAGCCGAGCGCGATACCGATCGAGGCCATGTTGTAGCTCGGGATCATCGGCGATTCCGTGTAGTTTTCCGGCTTCAGGTTCGGGATATACAATTGCCAGGAATCGCGGTGCCCTTCGACCTTGGCCTTTTCGCGCAGGCCATCCTTCTTTTCGATGGAATTCATCTTCTTGACCTTGGCCAGCGTCGCCTTCGAATCCGGATTTCCGTCGCGCGCGAACACCTTCCACGGCGCGTTGGAAAATTTCGGCATCGGATTGAAGGTCCCCCAGAAGGCCTTGGCCGGTTCGTTCAGCCTGATCTGCTGGAATTCGGTGAGTTCGTTCCAGTCGATGCACACCGACGACAGGTGGCGGACGATCTGGCTCATGTCCATATTCTGGTCGATGGCATCCTGGTAGGTGGCGAGCGCACCCTTCTTGTCATCCAGGAACGGCTCGATCGGCGACCACCAAGGCGTCACCTTGCCGTTGAAGGGATTGACGAGGCCCTTGTCGTTCAGCTTGAACAGCTTCGTTCCCGCAGGAACGGTGACGAGGCGCCACGAGCCCGGCTTGAAGCCCGCCCGTTCGTCCGGGCTCAGTTCGGTGAAAAAGCTGCCATTGGTGAATGTCGCATTGATCATGCCAATCCCCTTTTGAAGTCGATCACGGCCGAGGGGCGCCACATCCCCGATGTCTCGCGCCGGCAGGCGTCCGTTCGGGTGCGGATGCTTCCATTGGCATCTCGGGAAAGAGCATTCATCAAGAGAAATAAAATGTCAAAGCAAACCGGCAGCTATTTGGCGGACCTGCATTTGAAGAAAAATGAACGGAACTGTACATGTTATGTATACTCACGCGAATGTCATGCAAGAATCCTGATTGAATTCGCCGCCTGCGTGCAAACATGCCCTCGGCTAATCTTCGCCGACGGTAAAACCTCGCATGCGAAAACCGCTGGGCGTCATGGCGAAGCGGGTCTTGAACGCGCGGGAAAAATGGCCGGCGCTGGAAAAGCCGGTGGCGAAAGCGATTTCGGCCGTGGTCAGCGGGCTCTGCTCCAGCAGTTTTTTCGCGTGGTCGAGGCGGATGTTGCGGTAGGTTTCGAGAAAGCCGGTCGGCAGGTGCTCGGCAAACAGGCGATCGAGATGGCGGATGCTGATGCCGGCAAGCCGCGCCATGGCGCGGCGGTCGAGCGGCTGCTCGACGGTCGCCTCCATCTTTTCGAGGATCGTCAGCAGCGCCGGATGGTGGGTGCCGTGCCGTTCCGGGGCGGAGCCGCGCTGCGGCGCGCCGGGCGCGGCGACGCCGGTATGCAGATACCAGTCGCTGACCCGGCGGGCGAAATGCGAACCCATGCGCCCGGCGATCATCGCATGCATCATGTCGAGCGGCGCGACGCCGCCGGCGCAGGTGACGCGGTCGCCATCGAGAACGTAGCGCGCCTGACGCGGCGTCAGATGCGCAAAGGCTTCCTTCAGCACGTCGGCATGTTCCCAGTGGATGGTGAAATCCCGGTTGTCGAGCAGGCCGGCGGCGGCAAGGATATAGGCGCCGCTGGAAATGCCGCCGATGCGCACCCCCTGCCGCGCCAGCCGCCGCAGCGGTCCATATGCCGCCGCCATCGCCACCCAGTCTCGCGGGCCGCCGCCGGCGCAGACGAACACCGTATGGCAGGCCGGCCCGGCGACGGCCAGATCGGCACAGGCGATGGACATGCCCGAGGAGGCGCTGACCGCGCCGCCATCGACCGAAAGCGGCACGACCTCATAAAGATCGATGCCGGCGATCAGGTTCGCCGCCCGCAATGGCTCGGTCGCCGCGGCATAGGACATCAGCGCGAAATTCGGCGCCAGCAGGAAGCCGATTTTCTGGACGTTCTTGATCTGCGTCGATGCCATGGCCTTTTTCTATACCAATCCGGCCCATTCATGCAATCTGCTGCGCAAACCCCTTGGTAGGGTAAGCCGACATTTTTCGAGGTTCGGCCCGTGCGCTACTCCGCTTTTTCGATCTTTTTGAACGGCCTGAAGGGCAACAGGAACTGGGGCGCCGCCTGGCGCGAACCGCAGCCCAAGCTGCATTACGACGTGGTCATCGTCGGTGGCGGCGGGCATGGGCTGGCGACGGCTTATTATCTCGCCAGGGAGTTCGGTATCACCAACGTCGCGGTGCTGGAGAAGAACTATATCGGCTCCGGCAATGTCGGGCGCAACACGACGATCATTCGCTCCAACTATCTGCTGGAAGGCAACAATCCCTTCTACGAATTCTCGATGAAGCTCTGGGAAGGACTGGAGCAGGATTTCAACTTCAACGCCATGGTCTCCCAGCGCGGCGTACTGAACCTCTATCATTCGGATGCGCAGCGCGACGCCTATACCCGGCGCGGCAATGCCATGCGCCTGCACGGCGTCGATGCGGAACTGCTCGACCGCGCCGCCGTCAAAACCATGCTGCCCTTTCTCGATTTCGACAATGCCCGCTTTCCGATTCAGGGCGGGCTGCTGCAACGGCGTGGCGGCACCGTGCGCCATGACGGCGTCGCCTGGGGTTATGCACGCGGCGCGGATGGGAGAGGCGTCGATATCATCCAGAATTGCGAGGTCACCGGCATCCGCCGCGAGAACGGTCGCGTCACCGGAGTCGAGACGACGAAGGGTTTCATCGGCTGCGGCAAGCTGGGGCTGGCGGCAGCCGGTAATTCCTCGCAGGTCGCGGAAATGGCCGGCATGAAGCTGCCGCTCGAAAGCCACGTGCTGCAGGCCTTCGTCTCGGAGGGGCTGAAACCGTTCATCGACGGCGTCGTCACCTTCGGCGCCGGGCATTTTTACGTGTCCCAGTCCGACAAGGGCGGGCTGGTGTTCGGCGGCGATATCGACGGCTATAATTCCTATGCCCAGCGCGGCAACCTCGCGACCGTCGAGCATGTCGCCGAGGCCGGCAAGGCGATGATCCCCGCTTTGTCGCGCATCCGCGTGCTGCGCGCCTGGGGCGGCGTCATGGATATGTCGATGGACGGCTCGCCGATCATCGACCGCACGCCGCTCGACAATCTCTATCTCAATGCCGGCTGGTGCTATGGCGGCTTCAAGGCGACGCCGGCCTCCGGCTTCTGCTTCGCCCACCTGCTGGCCAAGGACGCCCCGCATCCGACGGCGCGGCAGATGCGCCTCGACCGTTTCGAACGCGGCTATCTCATCGACGAAAAGGGCCAGGGCGCCCAGCCGAACCTCCACTGATCCGCCTGGAGCATTTTCGCTTCTCCTCGAGTCGCGAAAGCGCTCTATCCCTTTGTTTTTACGCACTTCCGGCCGGAAAGCCATTACGCAGTTTTCCTGGAAATGCTCTCTCGAAGGACATACTTGATGGCCAGCCTCCTCCCCTGCCCGCATTGCGGCCCAAGGCCGCGCGAAGAATTCACCGTCAAGGGCGCGGCGCAGGCGCGGCCGGCACCCGATGCTTCCCCTGACGTCTGGTTCGACTACGTCTATCTGCGCGACAATCCACGCGGCGCCTATGCGGAATACTGGCACCACACCTCCGGTTGCCGCCGCTGGCTGATTGTCACCCGCGACACGGCGACCCACGACGTCTTCGACAGCCGCGACGCCGCCGAGGGCCGCGAGGTGCGCGCATGACCCCTTATCGTCTCCCCCAGGGCGGCCTGATCGACCGCAGCACGCCGGTTTCCTTTTCCTTCGATGGGCAGGCCTTGCAAGGCTTTGCCGGCGACAGCCTCGCCTCGGCGCTGCTGGCCAATGGCCGGCTGCTGGTCGGCCGCAGTTTCAAATATCACCGCCCGCGCGGCATCCTGACGGCCGGCGCGGCGGAGCCGAACGCGCTTGTTACCATCGGTCGCGACGGCCGCACCGAGCCGAACACCCGCGCCACCATGCAGGAGCTTTACGAAGGGCTAGAGGCGAAGAGCCAGAACCGCTGGCCGTCGCTCGATGTCGATATCGGCAGCCTCAACAGCCTGCTGTCACCCTTCCTCGGCGCCGGCTTCTACTACAAGACGTTCATGTGGCCGGCCGCCTTCTGGGAGAAGGTCTACGAGCCCTTCATCCGCCGCGCCGCCGGCCTCGGCCGCGCCACCCATGAGGCGGACCCGGATGCCTACGAAAAAAGCTGGGCGCATTGCGACCTGCTGGTCATCGGCGCCGGTGCGGCCGGCCTTGCCGCAGCCCTTGGCGCCGGCCGCGCCGGCGCGCGGGTGATCCTTGCCGACGAACATGCGCAGCCGGGCGGCGGCCTGCTCTCGGAAACGGCAGGCATCGGCGGCAAATCCGCCCCCGCCTTCGCCGCCGATCTGCTGGCCGAACTTGCGGCGCTGGAAAACGTCACCATCCTGCCGCGCACCACCGTCTTCGGCTGGTATGACGGCAATGTCTTCGGCGCGGTCGAGCGGGTGCAGAAACATCTTGCTCATCCCGATGCGCATCGGCCAGTCGAGCGTCTGTGGCGCATCGTCGCCAAGCAGGCGCTGCTTGCCACCGGGGCCGAGGAACGGCCGCTGGTCTTCGGCGGAAACGACATTCCTGGCGTGATGATGGCCGGCGCCATGCGCTGCTATCTCAACCGCTACGGTGTTGCGCCAGGCCGGCAGGTGGCGATTTTCACCATCAACGACAGCGGCTACGCACTGGCCCGCGACCTGGAAACGGCAGGCGTCTCGCAGGTCACGATCATCGACAGCCGCCCCGAAGGCGGCATCGATTACGCAGGTGCTGCGCGGATCGTTCGAGGCGGCGTGGTGCGCGATGCCCATGGCGGCAAAGCGCTAACCTCGATCACCATTGCCGCCGGCGGGAAGACCGAGAGGCTGCGCGTCGATGCGCTTGCCATGTCCGGCGGCTTCAGCCCGATCATCCATCTCGCCTGCCATCGCGGCGGCAAGCCGCACTGGTCCGACGAGAAATCCGCCTTCATGGCACCTTCAGGCCTGCAAGGACTGTCTCTCATCGGATCGGCCGCCGGCATCGACGGTATCGCTGCCTGCCTGGAAGATGGCGCGGCCAAGGGCGCAGCACTGGCGGAAACGTTCGGCTTCAAGGCCGAAAAGCCAGCCTTCGGGCTGACTGCCGGCGAAATCGCCCCGATGCCGGCGCGGCCGCTGTGGACGATCCCCGGCATACGCGGCAAGGCTTTCGTCGACTACCAGAACGACGTCCACCGCAAGGATCTCGGGCTTGCCGTGCGCGAAGGCTATGGCCATGTGGAGCTTGCCAAGCGCTATACGACCACCGGCATGGCCACCGACCAGGGCAAACTCTCCAATGTCAACGCCATCGCGCTGCTGGCCGAGGCGCGCGGCGTTTCGCCGGCAGAGGTCGGCACGACCACCTTCCGACCCTTCTATACCCCTGTTTCCTTCGGAGCGCTGGCCGGGCCGTCGCATGGCCGCCATTTCCAGCCGGTGCGCAAATCGCCCCTGCATGGCTGGGCCGAGAAACACGGCGCGGTCTTCGTCGAGACCGGCCTGTGGTATCGCTCCGCCTGGTTTCCGCGCGATGGCGAAACGGACTGGCGGGAGAGCGTCGCGCGCGAGACGAAAAATGTGAGGATCAATGCCGGGCTTTGCGACGTCTCCATGCTCGGCAAGATCGAGATCACCGGCAAGGATGCCGCCGAATTCCTGAACCGGGTCTATTGCAACGCCTTCCTGAAACTGCCGGTGGGCAAGGCCCGCTACGGGTTGATGCTGCGCGAGGACGGTTTCATCTATGACGACGGCACCACCAGCCGGCTGGCGCAAGACCGCTATTTCATGACCACGACCACGGCCTATGCATCCGGCGTCATGAACCATCTCGAATTCTGTGCCCAGGCTTTGTGGCCGGATCTCGACGTGCGCCTCGCCTCGGTCACCGACCAGTGGTCGCAGATGGCAATTGCAGGACCGAAAGCACGCAAAATCCTCGAAACCATCGTCGATGCCGATCTTTCCAATGCCGCCTTCCCGTTCCTCGCCGCCGCCGAGGTCTCGCTGTTTAACGGGCAGGTGCAGGGCCGACTGTTCCGCATCTCGTTTTCCGGCGAGCTGGCCTATGAACTGGCGGTGCCGGCCGGTTACGGCGAGGCGGTGGCCGATGCGATCATGGAGGCCGGCCGCGACCACGGCATCCAGCCCTATGGCGTCGAGGCGCTGGCGGTGCTGCGCATCGAGAAGGGCCATGTCACCCACAACGAAATCAACGGCACGGTGACGCCCGGCGATCTCGGCTTTGCAAGAATGGTTCCGGCCGCCAAGCCGGATTTCATCGGCAAACGCATGCTGGAGCGCGCGGGCCTGAACGATCCGCAGCGCCATCAACTGGTCGGCATCCGCCCGCTCGATCCGGCGGCAATATTCCGCACCGGCTCGCATATCCTCGAAAAGGATGCGGCGGCGGCGCTGGAAAACGACCAGGGCTATGTCACCTCCAGCTGCCATTCGCCGCATCTTGGCTCGACCATCGGCCTTGCGCTGGTGCGTCGCGGCGCGGAGCGGCATGGTGAGGAGGTGCTGGTCTGGAACGGCTTGCGCGGCGAATTCACGCCCGGGCGTCTATGCAGCCCCGTCTTCTACGATCCCCAAAACGAGAAGCTGCTTGCCTGAGACAAGGACGCATCCGATGCCGCAATCCCTGACGCTTCGCCCGGCCCTCGCCCGCCTGCCCCTCCAGCGCAGCGGCCTGCGCATCGAGGCGCTGCCGGAAGGCACCGTCCTGCACCTGCTCGCGCCTGTCGGAAGCGGTCCGGCGGGGCTTACGGCCGAACTTGGCGCCAGCGGCCTGTCGCTGCGCCCGGTTTCGCCCGGCCAATGGTTCGCTGTCGGCGATGCCGTGCTGTCGAACACGGCGCGCGCGGCGCTGGCCGCACGCCTGAAACCGGCCGCCGAAGTGGTCGATCAAAGCCACGGCCGGGTGCGCATCGCACTCAGCGGGCCGATGGCAACACGGGTGCTGGCCAAGGGCACGGCGGCCGACCTGTCGCTGACCGCCTTCCCCATCCACCACGCCACGACGACGCTGATCGGCCACATCGCCGCGCATCTGACACGGATCGCGGAAGACCGTTTCGAACTCATCGTCCTGCGCGGCTTTGCCGAAAGCCAGTGGGAGGATCTCGACCGTATGAGCGCGGAATTCGGCTAACGTATTTTTCGGCGCCGACAATTCCACACGCTGTCTCCAGACGTTCAAAGGTCTCGTGCCACACGAATTCGACCGCAACGATGGACGCCCAAGCCGGATTGAACAACCGGATAAGAGGTCGCGGCCCTAGCGGGCAGCCTCACGGCCGGCCGCAGGGACCGGCCGGGATCGGCGCATTACGTCCCGGTAAAATTGGGGGCGCGGCGTTCCATCGTTGCCGCGAGGCCTTCGGCATGGTCGTTGGTCGTGGCGCAGATTTCGCCGGCGGCAACCTCCGCTTTCTGCTGGTCGGCGAGGCTGCGGTCGGCGGAGGCGTTGAGCAGCGTCTTGGTGAGGCCGATGGCGACGGTCGGGCCCGCGGCCAGCTTTTCGGCAAAGGCCATGGTGTCGGCCAGCAGCGCTTGCGCATCGGCGCTGACATGCGAGATCAGCCGGTTTGCCAGCGCAACCTCCGCCATCCAAAGATCACCGGTAAAGGCGAAACGCTTGGAAGCCTCGAGGCCCATGACCCGCGGCATCAGCCAGGAGCCGCCGCAATCCGGCGAATAGCCGACATGGGTATAGGAGCAGATGAATTTCGAGCGCGCCGAGGCGTAACGGAAATCGCAGGCCAGCGCCATGTCGAGACCGCCACCCACGGCAGCGCCGTCGATCATGGCGATCGTCGGCTTCGGCAGGTCATGGATTTCGCGCACCAGCGCAAGCGCCTCGTCGATCCAGGTCGTGCCGGCGGCGGCCACGCTTTCCGGCGTCGTTTCCGACCATTCCTTGACATCGGCGCCGGCGCAGAAGGCGCCGCCGCGACCGGTCAGCACCACGGCGCGCACGGTCTTGTCGGCGGCCATTTCGGCGATGGCGCCGCGCAATTCCTGCAACAGGCCGACGTTCAGCGCATTGCGCGCGTCCGGCCGGTTGAGGGCAACGATGCCGACCGCACCTCGGCGTTCGATCTCGCTATAGATGCTCATGTCTTTCTTCTCCTCCCGACCACGGCTGCGGCCGCTTGCCTCAAGTCTCGGTGCGCTGCCTTTGCGGCGCCTGTTTATTCGATCCTTCCGGCCCGCCGGCGAGGACCGCAGCACGAGCGGCAGGCGATGCCCCATCTTGCGTCGATCAGGTTGGGCGTGCTCCAGCAGCCGTCCCCATGGTGATGATGCAGCGCCGTCCATACCCATCCTGCCTTCGCAGTTGCGCGCACGGCTAGCATAATTTTGCTGGACGGCCAACATTTTTCAAAAAGCTAGGCGATGCCGAACATGTGATCGGCAAATGCTTGCGGCAGGCAGCGGATCGGATAGGTATCCGCTATCCCGAATGCCCGAATGAAGACCTGTCGACGATGCCTCTTCCCGATCTTTCCCGCCGCAGTTTCGTGTTTGCAACGCTGGGCGCTGCCGCCGCGCTTGGCGGCTGCTCCGCCACGGTCGAATCCGCCGAGCGCCTGCCGAAACCAGCGCCGACCCCGGCCGTCGCGCCGCGCCCGACCGGCGCGCCTGCAGCGGAAGAGATGGCGCTGCGTTATGCCGCCATCGAGGATGGCGGCTTCACCTTGCCGGCTATCCCTTATGAGAAGATGGATCCGAAATATTTCCGCCAGCGCGTCACCGATCCCACCGGCGAGCCGCCGGGCACCGTCGTCGTCGATACGCCCGGACGTTTCCTCTATCTCGTCGAGCCAGGCGGCACGGCGATGCGCTACGGCGTCGGCATCGGGCGCGAGGGTTTTGCCTGGCAGGGCGAAGGCGTCATCCACTGGCGCCAACCCTGGCCGCGCTGGAAGCCGCCGGCCGACATGATTGCCCGCCAGCCGGAACTGCGGCGCTTTTCCGTCGAAAACGGCGGCATGGAGCCGGGGATCAGGAATCCGCTCGGCGCCCGCGCCCTTTATATCTTCCAGAACGGCAAGGACACACTCTATCGCCTTCACGGCTCGCCCGACTGGCGCTCGATCGGCAAGGCGACGTCTTCGGGCTGCGTGCGGCTGATCAACCAGGACGTCCTCGATCTCTACAAGCGCGTGCCCTATCACGCCCGCATCGTCGTGCATCAGGGCGCGATGACGGCCGGCGTGATCTGACATGACGGCCTTTGCCGGCCGGGTTTGCCCCGGCCGGAGCAAAATATTCGCGTTTGCCTGTTTTCTTTGCAGTTTTCTTCCCTGCCACGCGCCCTAATTTCTGCGATCTATCCGCCAACACATTCGTTTACCGAAGGGAAAACACAATGAACTGGTTGAAAACGCTCGCAGCAGCGGCACTTCTTCAGGCGGCCGCGCTCACGCCTGCGCTTGCCGGCGACGATCTCGCCGCCATCAAGTCGGCCGGCGCCATCAAGATCGGCACCGAAGGCACCTATGCGCCCTTCACCTATCACGACACCAGCGGCAAGCTGGTCGGTTTCGACGTCGAGATCGGCGAGGCGATCGCCGCAAAGCTCGGCGTCAAGGCCGAGTTCATCGAGGGCAAATGGGACGGGTTGATCGCCGGTCTCGACGCCAAGCGCTACGATACGGTCATCAATCAGGTCGGCATCACTGACGCGCGCAAGCAGAAATATGATTTCTCCGAGCCCTACATCGCCTCCAAGGCGGTGCTGATCGTGCGCGCCGACGATAACGACATCAAGAACTTCGAGGATCTGAAGGGCAAGAAGTCGGCCCAGTCGCTGACCAGCAATTTCGGCAAGCTCGCCGAAGCCGCCGGCGCCGAACTGGTCGGCACCGACGGTTTCGACCAATCGATCCAGCTGGTGCTGACCGGCCGTGCCGATGCCACCATCAACGACAGCCTCTCCTTCCTCGATTTCAAGAAGCAGAAGCCGGATGCACCGGTGAAGATCGCCGCCGAGAAGGGCGATGCCGATTATTCCGGCATCATCATCCGCAAGGGCGAGCCGGAGCTGCTGGAGGCGATCAACAAGGCGCTGGCCGACATCAAGGCCGACGGCACCTACCAGAAAATCTCCGACACCTATTTCGGGCAGGACGTGTCCAAGTAACCGGATGAGGATGGCTTTGCCGAAGCCGATTGTGTCTATAAGCTTGCAGGCGTCCGGCGATACCGCCGGACGCCTTTTTTGACGGGGATCTTTCCAAGTGCCGCACTGGCTTCAACTGATGGCGGACTCGCTGCCCACGCTGTTGTGGGCGGGCGTGAAATTCACGATTCCGCTGACCCTGCTTTCCTTCGTGCTCGGCCTGGCGCTCGGCCTGCTCACTGCCGTCACCAGATTGTTTGCGCCCCTGCCGTTCGCGCTTCTGGCACGCGGCTATGTCTGGATCATCCGCGGCACGCCGCTTCTCGTGCAGCTCTTCGTCGTCTTCTACGGCCTGCCGAGCGTCGGCATCCTGCTCGATGCCTTTCCCGCGGCCCTGATCGGCTTCACCCTCAATATCGGCGCCTATTCCTCGGAAATCATCCGCGCCGTCATCTCCTCGGTACCGAAGGGGCAATGGGAGGCGGCCTATTCCATCGGCATGAGCTGGAGCCAGGCGATGCGCCGCACCATCCTGCCGCAGGCGGCGCGCGTTGCCGTGCCGCCGCTGTCCAACACCTTCATCTCGCTGGTCAAGGATACGTCTCTGGCCGCAGCCATCACCGTGCCGGAGATGTTCCAAGCCGCGCAGCGCATCGTCGCCACCACCTATGAGCCGCTCATCCTTTATATCGAGGCGGCGCTGATCTATCTGGCGCTGAGCTCGGTGCTGTCGAACCTGCAGGTGCGGCTGGAGCGGCGCTTCGCGCGCTATGGCGGCATGCTGGAGACCAACACATGATCGAGTTGCAGCATATCGAAAAACGGTTCGGCGACGCTGTCATCCTCAAGGACATCAGCCTGAACCTGCCGGAAGGCAGCGTCACGGCGCTGGTCGGACCCTCCGGCGGCGGCAAGAGCACCCTGCTGCGCTGCATCAACCTGCTGGAGATCCCGACCGCCGGGACGATCCGCCTCGGAGACCAGCAACTGACGTTTACGCCGGGCGGCAAACCGAGTTGGGCTTCGATCCAGAAAATCCGCCGCCAGACCGGCATGGTTTTCCAGAACTTCCAGCTCTTTCCGCACCAGAACGCCCTCGATAACGTCATGGAAGGCCTGGTTACCGTGCTGAAATGGCCGAGGGACAAGGCCCGCGCCCGCGCCATGGAGCTGCTGACCAAGGTCGGCATGGCCCACAAGGCCGATGCCTGGCCGGCGACGCTTTCCGGCGGCCAGCAGCAGCGCGTGGCGATTGCGCGTGCGCTTGCCCCTTCTCCGCGCGTCCTGCTCTGCGACGAGCCGACCTCGGCGCTCGACCCGGAACTGTCGGCGGAAGTGGTCGAGGTGCTCGGGCGTCTCGCCAGCGAAGGCACGACCATGGTGATCGCCACCCACGACCTGCGCCTCGCCTCGCGCATCGCCAACGAAGTGGTCTTTCTCGAAGACGGAAACGTCGTCGAATCCGGCCCGGCCCGACAGGTGTTCACCGAGCCGAAGCAGGACCGCACCCGCCGCTTCATCTCGACCATCAATGCCGCGAATACGGTGTGAGCGGCCAACGGTCCGTTGACCTCAAGGCGTGCCGTTGACTCACCTCCCCTTCGCCCCAGTGGGGAGAGGGGGTTTTGGGGGCGCTTCCATTCCATAGGCAGCTTATCGATCCTGGCAATGGAGCGGCGGAGGGACAGTCCCGCTTGCCGCAATCAGACGACTGAGCGGCGGCGCATCGCGATAGGCTGCGGAAAACCTCCTGCTTCGAGGCCGCCATGCATGCTCCACCCGCCCCTTCCCCGGATTTCGCTGCCGAATTGCTGCGCGGGCATCTGGCGAATGACGAACAGGGGCTGGTCCAGATCGAAATCGCCGCCGACCGGGTTCTCGCGGAAACCGGCCTGCGTTTCGAGAGCGATCCCGAGACGCTGGATCTCTGGCGGGAGAGGGGCGCGACCGTCAAGGACGAGCGCGTCACGCTCGATGGCGCATGGCTGCGGCAGGTGATCCGGGCGACGGCGCCACGCCGCATTACCCTGCGCGGGCGCAATCCGGCGCGCGATACCATCCTCGGAGACGGCCATGCGCCGGTGTTCACGCCGATCTATGGCGCGCCGAATGTGCTCGATCATGCCGGGCGGCGCAGCCTCGGCTCGCGGGCGCATTATCGACGGGCGATGGAAATTGCCCATGCCTCGTCGGCGATCTCCAATACCGGCCAGATGATCTGCGTCATGGACGACGTGCCGGAGGCGCGCCGGCCACTGGAAATCGCGCTGATGCATCTGTCGCTGTCGGACAAGCCGTTCATGGGCAGCATCGCCTCGCCCGGTGATGTGGAAGCGGTGATCGACGCGGCGGTTGCCGCCATCGGCCGGCCGCCCTGCCCCGGCGAGGCGGAATTGCTGCATCTGGTCAATGCCACGCCACCGCTCGTCTACAAGGAAAACCCGTTAAAATGCCTGCGGACCATCGCCTGGCGCGGGCAGGCTTCACTGGTGACCTCCTATATGATGATGGGCGCCACCAGCCCGGTGACCATCGCCGGCAGCCTGATCCAGGGGTATGCGGAAGTCCTGGCCGGGATGGCGCTGGCCCAGCTTTGGCGGCCCGGCGCGCCCGTCGTCATGGGGCTTTACGCCATTCCCTTCGGCATGCGCTCGATGGTGCCGTGTTACGGCGATCCGGCCTCGCACCTCATTCAGCAGTATGCGACCCAGCTTGCCCGCCGCCTCGGCGTGCCGGTGCGCGGCGAGGGCGGTGTGACCTCCTCCAAGCTGGATGACGGGCAGGCGGGGCTGGAATCGGCGCTGACGCTGTCCGCCTCGATCTCGTCGGGCGCGGATTTCATCCTGCATGGGGCTGGCTGGCTGGAGCAGGGGCGCTGCCTGTCTCTGGGAAAATTGCGACGCGAGGCGGCGCGGATCGCCGAGACTTGCGGTTTCGATATGCAAGACTGTTCGCCGCCCCTGCCCCTCGATCCGGCATTCGAGCAGGATCTCAGGGCGCGGATCGCGGCGATTTAATTCTTGTAGGGATCGGCGAGTGCGGCATCCGGCCGGCTGACCGGATATTTGATGCTCGACGTCGCCGCCGCCATGCTTTTCGCACCCTTGCTTTCCAGCATGGCGCGGAAACTCGGATGCATGCCGCCATCGACATAGGAGGAGATCGGCACGGTGGAACCGGTCGAGAGCGCGGTATCGACGTGCTTGCGTTCGGCATCGATCTTCGCGCTCAGCGCCATATCCGGCGTGCTCATCGCCGGCGGGCAGGCGGCCAGCGGATCGGTGGGCTCGCCGCCCTGGAATTCGGTGTTGAACACGTACCGCCCGCCGCAGACGGAGACTTTCGGCTGGCGGCGGGAGAAGGCGAAGGCATCGTAGCCTTCCTTCAGGACGCGCCAGAAGGGCATGTTGGCGTCGCCGCGATGTTTCGCCATGTTGTCGGCGCTCATGCGGAAGGGATAGGCCTGCACCTGGAACTGCCCCTGCCCGCCTTCCAGCGCCTTCTGGACGATGGCATAGATTTCGCCGACACCCTGGTCGGTCATGGCATAGCAGCCGGAGGACGAGCAGGCGCCATGCACCATCAGCGCCTCGCCGCTATAGCCGAGCGCCTTTTCCAATTTGTTCGGATAACCGAGGTTGAACGAGACGTAATATTGCGAATTCGGGTTCAGCATGCCGGCGGAGACATGGTAAAAACCCTCCGGCGCCTGGCGGTCGCCGCTTTTCGTCTTCGGCCCGAGCTTTCCGGACCAGCGGCACATCGGATAGGTCTTCAGCAGCGCATATTGTCCCGTCTTGTCGACCTTCCAGACCTCCAGCTCGCTCTCCTGCTTGAAGATGCGCACCAGAACCGGGCTTTCCGGCCGCATGCCCTTGGCGGACATCTGGGCCAGCATTTTCGACGTCAGTTTCGGCGGCGCCTTGGCGAGATCGTCGAGGCCGCCGATGCAGCCCGACAGGAGAGAACCGGCCAGCGCCAGCGCCGCAAGGCGCGCACCGAACGAAAACGGCGCCGTCAACCGTGTGAAGGAGCGGAATGCAATCATCTGCTGTCTCGACTGTTTCAATCTGAAGCCGTGAACCCTTGCCCCGGATTCACGGCGGTTGTTTGGCATTGCGCCCTCTTTACGGCCCAGCCTGTGGCTACACGGCTCAAAAATGGGTTCTTTCAGGCGGTCTTGAGCCACCGCAAGGCGGTCCGCGTCACCAGCACCGCTGCCCCCGCATCGGCCCAGCTCGGCGCCCCTAAACCAGTGAATCCGCTCCCGCGCCGCACCCACAACACCGCCCCTCACCACAACCA
>Ga0066256_1002137_pt1 | contig 23070 bp, 19 predicted proteins | sample ThiBio_1000_biof_FD_87107 | JGI IMG/M metagenome (GOLD analysis project Ga0066256, IMG submission 87107) | Wastewater bioreactor microbial communities from Cape Town, South Africa - Thiocy_expt_1000_biof (version 2) | ecosystem: Engineered > Bioreactor > Thiocyanate-remediating >... | reverse complement strand
GCAAGGACTACGCGGCGGCGGCGCTCGACCAGGCCGACCTCTGGGGCGGCGGATCGAGCAACGCCCTCGAGGTCGTGGTCGACGTGTGGTCGCTCGGCATCGTCGTGCTCGCGTTCGCGGGGCGGTGCAGCAGCTTGTCACCAACTACAACACAGCCATCACCGCCGTGAAAGCGGCGGCGCTGGTTCACTAAGGGCGGGACTGGGTTCATGAGCTTCGCAGGACATTCGCTGCTCCCGGTGCTGCCGGAACTGGTACTCGCCGCCAGCGCCATGGTGCTTTTGATGGTAGGGGCGTTTCGCGGCCAGCAGACGACCTCGGCGGTCACCTCGCTCGCGGTGATCGCGCTGATCGTCACCGGCGTCCTCGAACTGTGGCTGCCGGGCGGAAAGCTGACCACCTTCGGCGGCAGCTTCATCGTCGATGACTTCGCGCGGTTCCTCAAAATCCTTGCGCTGATCGGCTCGGGCACCGCGCTGATCCTGTCGCGCGGCTATCTCGCGCAGCAGGCGAAGATTTTCGAATACGCCATCCTGATCATGCTTTCGACCGTCGGCATGATGGTGCTGATCTCCGCCGGCGATCTCATCATGCTGTATCTTGGCCTCGAACTGATGAGCCTCGCGCTCTATGTCGTGGCCGCCAGCCATCGCGACGACGCGAAGTCCACCGAAGCAGGCCTGAAGTATTTCGTGCTCGGCGCGCTGTCGTCCGGCATGCTGCTGTATGGCGCATCGCTGGTGTACGGCTTCACCGGCACCGTCAGCTTTGCTGGCATTGCGGCGGAAGCCAAGAGCGGCAATGTCGGCCTGCTGTTCGGCCTTGTGTTCCTGCTGACGGGACTGTGCTTCAAGGTGTCCGCTGTGCCGTTCCACATGTGGACGCCGGACGTTTATGAGGGGGCGCCGACGCCGGTGACCGCGTTCTTCGCGTCCGCGCCGAAGGTTGCCGCGCTTGCAGTGTTCACCCGCGTCGCGCTGACCGCGTTCCCGGGCATCGTGCCGCAGTGGCAGCAGATCGTGGTGTTCGTTTCCATCGCATCGATGGCGCTCGGTTCCTTCGCCGCCATCGGGCAGAAGAACATCAAGCGCCTGATGGCCTATTCGTCCATCGGCCACATGGGCTTCGCGCTGGTCGGTCTTGCGGCGGGGACGCAGCAGGGCGCGCAGGGCGTGCTGGTCTATATTGCGATCTATGTCGCGATGACGCTCGGCACCTTCGCCATCATCCTCGCTATGAAGCGCAACGGGCAGCCGGTCGAGACCATCAGCGATTTCGCGGGCCTGTCGCGGACCAATCCGGTTCTGGCGTTCCTGTTTGCGATGCTGCTGTTCTCGCTGGCGGGTGTTCCGCCGCTGGCCGGATTCTTCGGCAAGTTCTACGTGTTCCTCGCCGCGGTGAATGCCGGTCTGTTCACGCTCGCGGTTCTTGGCGTGCTGACCAGCGTGATTGGCGCGTTCTACTATCTCTCCATCGTCAAGGTGATGTACTTCGACGAGGCGAAGGGCGCGATGGAGCCGGCGAGCGGCGAACTGCGGTTCGTGCTGGCCGTCGCGGGCGTCTTCAATGTCCTGTTCTTCGTCTATCCCGCGCCGCTGGTGAATGCCGCCACGGTTGCAGCGAAGTCGCTCTTTTAATGGCGTTCGCGCTCGGTCCGCGGGCGCGCGCCCAAAGCACCCGTCTGGAAGCGTTCGACAGCATCGGTTCCACCAATGCCGAAGCCCTGATCCGGGCGCGGCAGGGTGAGCGGGGCCCGCTCTGGCTGGTGACGGATCAGCAAACTGCTGGACGGGGCCGCCGCCAGCGCGCATGGATATCTCCGCGCGGCAACCTTGCGGCTACGATCCTCGAAGCCATCGATGTTCAACCTGCCGTCGCGGCGACGCTTGGCTTTGCGGCCGGGCTCGCGCTTGAGGCGGCCTTGCAGGCCGTCAGTCTGGAATCTCGCATGCGCTCGGGCGGCTCCGCCAACACCACGTTTCTCCTGAAATGGCCCAATGACGTTCTCGCCGGGCGCGAGAAGTTGTCCGGCATTTTGCTGGAAGCGGAAACCGTCGGCGATACGCTCGCGGTGGCGGTCGGCATGGGTACCAACGTGGTGTCAGCGCCCGAAGGCACGCCTTATCCCGCGACGTCGCTGGCCACGCTCGGCATCGATGTCGGCGCGGAAGATCTGTTCATGGCGCTGTCGGACGCATGGACTGAGTATCGCGGCATCTGGGACAACGGCCGGGGCTTTTCCGATATTCGCCGTCTGTGGCTGGAGCGCGCCGCCGGGCTTGGCGAAGCGGTGTCCATCCAGTCGGGCAGCGGCAGTGTCGAAGGGATCTTCGAGACCATCGATGACGCAGGGTGTCTGATCGTCGCGGGCCGTGACGGCAAGCGCACGCCGATTGCCGCCGGCGATGTGCATTTCGGCTCGGTCAAATCGTCGGGAGCAATTTGATATGTCGCGTCCTGATGAACTGACATTCGCGCCTCTGGGAGGCGTCGGCGAGATCGGCATGAACCTGTCGATCTATGGCCTCGGCAATCGCCATCAGCGAAGCTGGCTTGCGGTCGACCTTGGCGTCTCGTTCGGCAACGAGGAGCATCTGCCGGGCATCGACGTGATCATGCCGGATATCCGCTTTCTGGTGAAGGAGCGGAAGAACCTGATGGGCCTCGTGCTGACCCACGCCCATGAAGATCACTTCGGCGCGATCATCGACCTGTGGCCGCAACTGCAATGCCCGATCTATGCGACGCAGTTCAGCGCCTCGTTGTTCGAGGCCAAGTGCGCCAGCGAGCGCAACCCGCCGAAGATTCCGGTCACCGTCGTGCCGTCCGGCGGCACGGTGGAGATCGGTCCATTCAGCGTCGAGTTCGTGCCGGTCGCGCATTCGATTCCGGAATCACACGCACTGGCGATCAAGACTTCGGTCGGCACAGTGCTGCACACCGGCGACTGGAAGATCGATCCGACGCCGATCATCGGCAAGCCGACCGACGAGAAGCGGCTGCGCGAACTCGGCGACGAGGGCGTGCTGGCGCTGATCGGAGATTCCACCAACGCAGTGCGCGAAGGCCGTTCGCCGTCCGAACAGGAAGTGGCGAAGGGAATCACCGAACTGGTGATGGCCGCGCGCGGGCGGGTGGCGGTGACGACATTCGCCTCCAATGTCGCGCGGCTGCGCGCGGTCGCGGAAGCGGCGCGCGCGGCGGACCGCGAGGTGGTGGTGATTGGCCGCGCCATGGAGCGCGTGGTGCAGGTCGCGCGCGAAACCGGCTATCTTGATGGCATGCCGCCGTTTCGCGGCGCGGAGTTCTACGGACATTTCCCGCCGGACAAGGTGCTGGCGCTGTGCACCGGCAGCCAGGGCGAGCCGCGCGCGGCGCTGGCGCGCATCGCCAACGACGATCATCCGCTGGTGACGCTCAACAAGGGCGACACGGTGATCTTTTCCTCGCGCACCATTCCCGGCAACGAGAAGGCGGTCGGCGCGATCATCAACGGCCTTGTCTCTCAGGGCATCGAGGTCATCACCGACCGCACGCATATGGTCCATGTCTCGGGCCATCCGCGCCGTGACGAACTGCGTGACATGATCTCGTGGGTACGTCCGCAGCTGCTGATCCCGGTTCACGGCGAGGCGCTGCACCTGTCGGAACATGCCAAGCTCGCGCGCGCCTGCGGCGTGCCGAAGGTGATGATCTGCAAGAACGGCGATCTGGTGCGGCTCGGCCCGGGCGATCCCGCCATGATCGACGAACTGCCGAACGGTCGGATCTTCAAGGACGGCAACCTGCTCGAGACCGACAAGGCCCGCGCCGTTGTGGAGCGGCGGCGGCTGGCCTTCGCCGGGGCCGCCTTTGTCGCGCTGGCGCTGACCGACAAGGGCGAGCTGGCGGACGATCCGGAGGTCGATCTGGTCGGCATTCCGGAAAAGAATTCCGAAGGCGTCGAGATCGCGGATGATGTGTTCGATGTGGTGGTGTCCACGGTGGAGAGCCTGCCGCGCGCCAAGCGCCGCGATCCGGATTCGGTCGCGGAATCGGTGCGGCGCGCGGTGCGGGCCGAAATCAACGAGCAGTGGGGCAAGAAGCCGCTTTGCATCGTTCACGTCATGATGGTTTGAATCGCGTTCTTGCGGAGAGACAGATGCTGGGCAGGCTCAATCACGTCGCCATTGCAGTGAAGGATGCGGTGAAGGCCGCGAAAATCTACGGCACGGCGTTCGGCGCCGAGATTTCGGATGCGGTGCCGCTGCCGGAACACGGCGTCATCACTGTGTTCGCGACGTTGCCCAACACCAAGATCGAGTTCATCCAGCCGCTGGGCGAGGACTCGCCCATTGCCAAGTTCGTCGAGCGCAACCCCGACGGCGGCATTCATCACGTCTGCTATGAGGTGCCGGAGATCATCGCGGCACGTGATAAGCTGATCGCGGAGGGCGCGCGCGTGCTTGGCGACGGCAATCCGAAGATCGGCGCACACGGCAAGCCGGTGCTGTTCCTGCACCCGAAGGATTTCTCGGGCGCTCTCGTGGAAATCGAGCAGTCGTAAAATGATCTATTCGATCTCAACCGCTTTCGCGATCTACTTCGTGCTCTGGTGGGTGGTGCTGTTCGCGGTGCTGCCGTTCGGCGTGCGCAGCCAGATCGAGGACGGCGAGGCGGCCGAGGGCACCGATCCCGGCGCGCCGACTTTGCCGCGCATGGGGCGCAAGCTGCTGTGGACCACGCTGGTCTCGGCCGTGCTATTCGGCATCGGCATGGCGGCTTTCAGCGCGGGCTATCTCAATGTCGAGCGCCTGAACAATCTGATGGGCGTCCCGCTCTAATCGTTGCGGGCGTTCGCTCTAAAGCTCGCTGCAATATATTTCATCAATGGATTGATGTAATTTATTCGGACGTGATTGCGCGCGCCCTGAATGCTTTTCCGACGATGCCTGAAGAAAAAAAGAGCAGGGCCAAAGCCCTGCTCCAACAATTGTGTCGACCCTTCATTTTCCCCGAAAAGTTTGGATTTATCCTTGGTTAGACGGGGCGACGCTGCTTGTGCGCGTCAAGGGCTCCTCCCGAGACTTGGACCACCAGAATATGCCAGCGAATTGCTGCACTTCTGACGCAGAATTTGTAGCTGAAGGATTCTGCCTTGTCACCAATTTCAGCATTAAATGTCTACTTTTGTGGCCCCGCACAAAATGCTGAATTCGCTCGGAAAAGCGCCTGTTTCGCGCATCTTTGACAGGTTCTTGCCGATAAAGGTGCTGAACTACCATTTGACGCGCATCCCCGCGTAGACGGCGCGTCCTGTCCCGGGCTCGAAAAGTGGAGAAGACGCTGTTGCGCGGTCGATGATGGCCGAGCTTGCGATGTAGGCCGTGTTCGCGATGTTGCGGGCTTCGAGATAGATCGAATACTTGCCGTCATCGACGCCGGCCTTCAGTCCCCAGACTGCATAGGCTTCTGTCGCCAGCGTGTTGGCGCTGTCAGCGTAATAGGCTTGCGGCACCCACTCGACATTCGGGCCGATGTAGAAGCCGTTGCCATGCTTGTAGAGAACTTCGGCGCGCAGGAAGTGGCGCGGCGCGCCGGGCAACTGGTTGTTGCCGAACGTGGCATCGTTGTCGAAACGGAAATCGTTGTAGGTGTAGGCGAGATTGAGCCAGATCTTGTCGGTCTCGCCGCCGCGCGCGAAGACATTCTTGAACACGGCCGCGCCGAGCCCGGCCTCGATTCCCTGATGCACCGTTTTGTCGGCATTGGTGACATTGCAGTTGCCGAACGCGCTGTAGAGACACAGCAGTTCGTCGTTGATGTTGGCGCGATAGGCGGTCAATTCCCATGTCAGGTCGGGCCGCCGGCCACGCGTGCCGATTTCATAGGTCGTCGCGCGCTGCGGCCGGATGCTGGTGAACGGAATTGTCGGGATGCCTGGACCCATGGCGCTTTCGCCGAAGCTCGGCACTTCCGCGCTGCGCGAGATGTTGCCGAACACCTGCCAGGTCGGATCGACATCCCAGAGCAGACCGGCCTTCGGGCTCCACAGATTGAACTCCGTCGCGCCGGACTGGTCGCCATTGCTCAGAAAGCGATCCCGCCGGTTGCGCGTCGCATAGAGGAATTGCGTGCCGCCGATCGCCGCGACCGTCGGCAGGAAGTAGAACGAATCCTCCAGATAGACCGAGGTGTTCTTCGACTTGTCGACCGATGACGATAGCAGCGCGCCCTTGGTGCCGCCGTTATTGGCGTATTGCTTGTTGTCGATGCTGCCGTTGATGAGATTGACGCCCGCGATCAGCCGGTTGCGATAGCCGCCGATCACGCGGTCGTCGGTGACCTTCGCGAAGCCGCCGTAGTCGTTGTACTGATAGTCCAGCCACTGGAAGATCGGATGCATCAGGTGGCGGTCTACGCCGAACGCGCCGAATTCCACCGTGGTGGCGTCGAACCGGATCGTGGTCTTGTTGCCGATGCGGACCGTGTCGATGTTGCGCTGCTGGTCCATCGAGACGTTGGCGGGCGCGGCGGTCTGCGGCGAATTCAGCGCCGAGTCGCGGCTGACCGTGCCCGGAATGCGCTGCCGCACGTCGTTGACGTTGATGTAGAAGCGCGTCTCGAAATCCGGCGAGAACTGATAGCCGATATTGCCGCTGGCGCGGGTGGAGTGCCCGTCGCTGTGATCGCGGAAGCCGTCCGATTGCTGATTCGATGCGGTGAAGAACGCATCCCATGGGCCGCTTGCGCCGCCGACGCTGGCCTGGAAACGGCGATAGCCAAACGAACCCATGTCGATGGCCGCGGTGTTGACGCTGGCGTCGCGGCCGGTCGGCGTCACGAAGTTGATCGCGCCGCCGAGCGAGTTGGCGCCGAACTGCAGCGCGTTCGCGCCCTTGAAGACCTCGACATACTTGTAGGCGGTCGGATCGATTTCCTGAAAATCGCCGTAGCCGTCCGACGTGTTGATCGGAATGCCGTCCATATAAAGCTGCACGCCGCGCAGATGGAAATTGCGCGACAGGCTCGATCCGCGAATCGAAAGCCGGGTGTCGTCGCCCCATTTCGGCTGCGCGAACACGCCGGGCACATATTGCAGGACGTCCTTGATCGTGTTGGCAACGGAGGTGGTCTTGTAATCCTCGGCCGCAATCACGGCCACGCCGCCGGGCGTGTGTGCAATGTCCTGCCGGGCCTGATCGGCGGTCTTTGCGCCGATGGGACCGGGCGCCGTTGCTGCCGACGCCGCCGGAATAGCTGCCGGTTGAGCATTGGCCGGTTTGGCGCCGCGATTTCTGACCGGGCGCGCCTGCCGTTCGGCTTCGACCGTGACGGCGGGCAGGTTCTGGGATGCGCTTTGCGCGCGGGCGTGAGGGCATGCCGCCGTAAAGGCGGCCAGTGAAGCGGACGCCAGCAGAATGCTGCGCGCCCGTCTTGAGACGGAAAACATGATTGAACGTCCACCAATGAGAATGACGATTGAAGGGATGCGCGTGAGCGCTGGGTCGTCAGCTCAGGTGGGGAGGGCCGCGGGGCTGGTGATTGCTTTCGGCAAAGCGCGTGACGCCGGCATCGTGCTCCGTCGGCTCGAACGGAACCTGCAGCGCGATCCGGATGACAAGCGCGGGCGATTGCGGCGGCACATCGGCGGCTGCAACGCCGCTGATGCAGAGCGGACAGCGGATCACCGGCTTGGCGTCGCCCGTGTCGCCGTCGCTGTTCGGCGCAGCCGAACTGCCGTTGAGGCAGAGTTCGTGAAGGGCGTTGAACTTGAGCGGGGAGACCGTCGCCAGCAGGGCGCTGGTCAGCATCACGTTGAAGACAAGCGCGTAAGCTGCCGCCCAGGCAGCAAAACGACCGATCCTCTTGATGCGCGACGTGAAAATCACGGTTGAACCCCCGCATCCTGTTATCATGGCCGTGAAAGGCGGAAAAGGCCCCGATTTCAGGACCATCTGCCCGACATCTGACCTCTTTTGCTTGTCTTTTGGCGGCCGATCCGGTTTCACTACCGCCGTCGGGTCTCGTTCGATTCCTGAATCTTCCTAGCAAACCCCGAGTATTCCCATGCGACTGTCGCGTTTCTTTCTGCCCATCCTCAAGGAGACGCCGAAGGAGGCCGAAATTGTCTCGCACCGGCTGATGCTGCGTGCGGGCATGCTGCGGCAGGAGGCGGCGGGTATCTATGCGTGGCTGCCGCTCGGCTTCCGGGTGCTGAAGAAGATCGAGAAGATCGTGCGCGAGGAGCAGGATCGCGCGGGGGCCATCGAGCTGCTGATGCCGACGCTCCAGCTTGCCGACCTGTGGCGCGAGAGCGGGCGTTACGACGCCTATGGTCCGGAGATGCTGCGCATCGCCGACCGCCACAAGCGTGAGCTGCTGTACGGGCCGACCAACGAGGAAATGATCACGGAGATTTTCCGCGCTTATGTGAAGTCATATCGCAGCCTCCCGCTCAATCTCTATCATATTCAATGGAAATTCCGCGATGAGCAGCGCCCGCGTTTCGGCGTGATGCGCGGCCGCGAATTCCTGATGAAGGACGCGTATTCGTTCGATGTCGACGAGGCGGCGGCGCGGCTGTCCTACAACAGGATGTTTGTCGCCTATCTGCGCACCTTCGCGCGCATGGGCCTCAAGGCGATTCCGATGCGCGCCGAGACCGGTCCGATCGGCGGCGATCTGTCTCACGAGTTCATCGTGCTGGCGGAGACTGGCGAATCCGGCGTGTTCTGCAACAGGGACGTGCTTGATCTGCCGGTGCCGGGCGCGGATGTGAATTACGACGGCGATCTCACGCCGATCATCAAGCAGTGGACCGACCTCTATGCGGCCACTGAAGATGTCCATGACGCCGAGCGCTATGAGCGCGAAGTGCCGGTGGAGAAGCGGGTGCAAACCCGCGGCATCGAGGTCGGCCAGATTTTCTATTTCGGCACCAAGTATTCCGACACCATGAAGGCGCTGGTCTCGGGTCCGGACGGTGCCGAGAAACCGATTCATGGCGGCTCCTACGGCGTCGGCGTGTCGCGCCTCGTCGGCGCGATCATCGAGGCCTGCCATGACGAGAACGGCATCAAGTGGCCGGAGGAAGTCGCGCCATTCCGCGTCGCGATTCTCAACCTCAAGCAGGGTGACGATGTGACCGGCGCGGCCTGCGAAACGCTTTATGCCGCGCTGACCGCCAAGGGTGTCGATGTACTTTACGACGACACCGACCAGCGCCCCGGCGGCAAGTTCGCCACCGCCGACCTGATCGGCATTCCATGGCAGGTGCTGATCGGGCCGAAGGGCCTTGCGGAAGGCAAGGTGGAGATCAAGCGCCGCAGCGACGGTTCGCGCGAATTCATGAGCCTGGACGACGCAATCAACCGCTTCGCCAAATAAATCCGCGGGTGAAATGACGGCGAATTCATGTACAGGCCTGCTTTCGCACGGTGAATAAGTCATCGTGCGGTCGCGCGCCTTGCCGCCGCCGACTAGAATTAGCCCGATTCGTGTGAAAATCCGGACCATGGAACAGACATGAGCGAGCCAGTTCGGACCGCGCCTTTCGCGCCCTTTGAGTGGATGTTGTCGAGCCGCTATCTGCGTGCGCGGCGCAAGGAAGGCTTCATTTCCGTCATCGCCGGCTTTTCATTCCTCGGCATCATGCTCGGGGTGGCGACGCTGATCATCGTGATGGCGGTGATGAACGGCTTTCGCAAGGAACTGCTCGACAAGATTCTCGGCCTGAACGGCCATATCGTTGTGCAGCCGCTGGAATCGCCGCTGACGGACTGGAAGGATGTGGCCGACCGCATCAACAAGGTGCAGGGCGTCCGTCTTGCGGCACCGGTGGTGGACGGACAGGCGCTGGCGTCTTCGCCGTTCAATGCGTCCGGCGTCTTCGTTCGCGGCATCCGCGCGCAGGATCTGAACAACGTCACGTCCATTGCCAAGAACATCAAGCAGGGCACGCTCGACGGTTTTGACGAGGGGCAGGGCGTCGCCATCGGCCGCAGGCTTGCGGATCAGTTATCGCTGCGGGCCGGCGACAGTATCACGCTGGTCGCGCCGCGCGGCGCGGTGACCCCCATGGGCACGACCCCGCGCATCAAGCCCTATAAGGTGGTGGCGGTGTTCGAGATCGGCATGTCGGAATACGACTCGTCATTCGTATTCATGCCGCTGACCGAGGCGCAGGCCTATTTCAACCGCGCCAACGATGTGACTGCGATCGAAATCTATACGAACAATCCGGACAAGATTGACAGCTTCCGCAAGGCGGTGACCGAGGCGGCGCAGCGGCCGATCTTCCTGGTGGACTGGCGGCAGCGCAATTCGACCTTCTTCAACGCGCTTCAGGTCGAGCGCAATGTGATGTTCCTGATCCTCACGCTGATCGTGCTGGTGGCGGCGCTCAACATTGTGTCCGGTCTGATCATGCTGGTGAAAGATAAAGGGCAGGACATCGCGATCCTGCGCACCATGGGCGCATCGCAGGGATCGGTGATGCGGATATTCCTGATTACAGGTGCGGCCATCGGCGTGGTCGGTACGCTGGTCGGCTTCCTGCTGGGGCTGATCATCTGCCTCAACATCGAATCGATCCGCCAATTCATTTCGTGGATGACCAATACCGAACTGTTCTCGCCCGAACTCTATTTTCTCTCGAAGCTGCCGGCGGAAGTCGATGTCGGAGAAACCGCCGCTGTGGTGATCATGGCTTTGACCCTGTCCTTTCTGGCGACGTTGTATCCGTCGTGGCGCGCGGCGCGCCTCGATCCCATCGAAGCCCTCAGATACGAATGAGCGTGGCGATGGATCAGGGGGAAAACGGCGTTCCGGTCGTCTATCTGCACGACATCCGCAGGCGCTACAAACAGGGTGAGGCGACGCTGACCATTCTCGACGGCGCCAATCTGGCGCTGTGGGAAGGGCAGTCGGTCGCGCTGGTCGCTCCGTCGGGTACGGGCAAATCAACGCTGCTGCACATCGCAGGATTGCTGGAGCAGGCGGACGAAGGCGAGGTTTATGTCGGCGGCACCGCGACATCCGGACTGTCGGATTCCGATCGCACGCAGATCCGCCGCACCGACATCGGTTTCGTCTATCAGTCACACCGGCTGCTGCCGGAGTTCTCCGCGCTTGAGAATGTGATGCTGCCGCAGATGATCCGCGGCCTGCCGAAAAAAGAAACCATCGCCCGTTCGCGCGAAATTCTCGCTTATCTCGGACTTGGCGAACGTATCACGCATCGGCCTGCCGAATTATCCGGCGGCGAACAGCAGCGCGTCGCGATCGCCCGCGCGGTGGCGAATGCGCCGCGCGTCCTGCTGGCCGACGAGCCGACCGGAAATCTCGATCCCGAGACCGCCGAGCATGTTTTCAATGCGTTGAATCAGTTGGTGCGGGCCACGCGCGTCGCGATGCTGATCGCGACGCACAACATGGATCTGGCCGCACGGATGGACCGACGTGTGTCGCTCCAGAATGGCCACGTCGTCGAACTGGACTGACGTCAGGCCATCCTGTCCCGCCTTAGTATGCGTGGTGACGGCGCGCGCGGCGCGGACGTGCTACCGGCTCCTCGCCGTAGGCATAGTATGGATTGGCGTAGCAGCCATTGCGGGTGCCCGAGGCTGTCGCCTGACACTGCTGATAGGTCGAATATACGCAGTCGCCCAACCCGCCGGATGTGTCGCGTCCCAGAAGGCAGAACGGATAATCGCGGGCTGCCGCCGGGGTGGATTGAACGGCGTAACCTGCGCCGAGCATGGCGAGGCCCAAAATCAAATAGCGCATGTAGTTCTCCTGGTCGGTTATCGCGCGTGGGAGCGACATTTTCCGATTCCAGCAAGAACCGTTGTTCGCCGCATTCGTCAACTCACGATGGCGGTAGTTGTTGATGGTTCTACTAAAATTTGGTGCCGTTTACCTTTTGTTAGCGGTGGCTGGGCCGGACCGCGTCTTGCGCTTGACTTGAAGAACAAAAAAGGAACAATGTTCTTATTACGTTCTCATGGAGTCGGGAGGAGTTCGATCATGTTGAAGACGTTCGTGGAAGAAGCCGCCGCACTGACCTCTCTGTTGCTGTTCGTTGGAATGATCGCGATCTGGGCGCAGGTCATTCCGCAAATGATATAATAGGAGACCGGCCCGGGAGCGTCCCGGGCTGGGGATAAGGATGATGGACCCGAGATAGGCCGCCGGGTCCGCGTCTTCCGCGTGGACACGTCGCGCTCGAGGCACCACCATCGATCCGTGAGTCGCTCCATCGCCGCAGATGGTTCATCGCTTCGCGATGACGTCTGCGCAGGTTGCCCAAGGTCAGCATGTCCAAAACCGCCACGCCGAAATCCGGGTCGGACCCCGGCTTTATCCATCTGCACGTGCAGTCGGCATTCTCGCTGCTGCAGGGATCGATGACGATCGCCAAGCTGCTGGAACTCGCCAAGGCGGACCATCAGCCGGCGCTGGCGCTGACCGACAACGACAACATGTTCGGCGCGCTGGAGTTTTCCGAGAAGCTGGCGGGCTATGGCATTCAGCCGATCATCGGCTGCGCGGTCGCGGTGGATTTCGGCGATCAGGATCCGGCGGCGCGCAATGCGCTGGCCCCTGCGCGGATCGTCCTGCTCGCGGCGAGCGAGAAGGGCTACGGCAGCTTGATGCGGCTGAACTCCCGGGCCTTTCAGGAAACACCGGTCAATCAGGCGGCGCATATCAAGGCCGAGTGGCTGGACGGAGAGACGGATGGTCTCATCGCGTTGACCGGCGGGCCGGAAGGAACGCTGGCTCAGGCCATCAATGCCGAGCAGCCGGCGGTGGCGCAGGCGCGTTGCGACACGTTGATGAAGCTGTTTGGCGACCGGCTTTACATCGAGTTGCAGCGCCATGGCCTTGACGAAGAGCGCCGTTGCGAGTCTGCGCTGATCGACATGGCCTATGCGAAGGGCCTGCCGCTGGTCGCGACCAACCAGCCCTATTTCGCCAGCACCGAGGATTACGAAGCGCACGATGCACTGCTGTGCATCGCGGGCGGACGGCTGGTGTCCGAAACCGACCGCCATCAATTGACGCCGGACCATCGCTTCAAGACGCGCGCCGAGATGGCCGTGCTGTTCGCCGATCTGCCGGAAGCACTGGCCTCCACGGTCGAGATCGCGAAGCGCTGCGCGTACCGGCCGCGCACGCGCAAGCCGATCCTGCCGCGATTCACCGTGGGCGGCGACAATGCCGCCGACGCCGAGAGCGCGGAAGCCGCTGAACTGCGCCGCCAGGCCGAGGAGGGCCTTGCCTGGCGCTTGCAGAAATACGGTCTGGCTCCGGGCACCACGGAAGAGGACTACGCAAAGCGGCTGGCGTTCGAGATCGATGTCATCACCCGGATGAAATATCCGGGCTACTTCCTGATCGTGTCCGACTTCATCAAGTGGGCCAAGGCGCAGGATATTCCGGTGGGGCCGGGCCGTGGCTCGGGCGCGGGATCGCTGGTCGCCTATGCGCTGACGATTACCGACCTCGATCCGATCCGCTTCGGCCTGCTGTTCGAGCGCTTCCTCAATCCGGAGCGCGTGTCGATGCCGGACTTCGACATCGACTTCTGTCAGGACCGCCGCGGCGAAGTGATCCGCTACGTGCAGGAGCGCTACGGACGCGATCAGGTCGGCCAGATCATCACCTTCGGTACCCTGCAGGCGCGCGGCGTGCTGCGCGACGTCGGCCGCGTGCTGCAGATGCCTTACGGGCAGGTGGACCGGCTCACCAAGCTGGTGCCGCAGAATCCTGCTGCGCCGGTGACGCTCGCGAAAGCCATCGAAAGCGAGCCGAAACTGCAGGCGTTTCGCGACGAAGACCCGGTGATCGCGCGCGCCTTCGACATTGCGCAGCGCCTCGAAGGCCTGACACGCCACGCCTCGACCCATGCGGCGGGCATCGTGATCGGCGACCGGCCCTTGAGCGAACTGGTGCCGATGTATCGCGATCCGAAGTCGGACATGCCGGTCACCCAGTTCAACATGAAATGGGTCGAGCCTGCTGGCCTTGTGAAGTTCGACTTTCTTGGCCTGAAGACGCTGACCGTACTCGATGTCGCCGTGAAGCTGCTCAGGCAGCGGAACAAGGAGGTCGATCTCGCGCATCTGCCGCTCGACGACAAGGACAGCTACGACATGCTGTCGCGCGGTGAAGTGGTCGGCGTGTTCCAGGTTGAAAGTCAGGGCATGCGCCGCGCGCTGGTGGACATGCGGCCGGACCGTCTTGAAGACTTGATCGCGCTGGTCGCGCTGTATCGCCCGGGTCCGATGGCGAACATTCCGACTTACTGCGCGCGCAAGCACGGCGACGAAGAGTCGGAATATATGCATCCGATGCTCGAGCCGATCCTGAAAGAAACCTTCGGCGTCATCATCTATCAGGAACAGGTAATGCAGATCGCGCAGGTGATGGCGGGCTATTCGCTCGGCGACGCCGACCTTCTGCGCCGCGCGATGGGCAAGAAGATCCGCGCGGAAATGGACAAGCAGCGCGAGATTTTTGTCGCGGGCGCGACCAAAAACAATGTGCCGAAAGGGCAGGCGGAAACGATCTTCGAGCTGCTGGCGAAGTTCGCGGACTACGGCTTCAACAAGAGCCACGCCGCGGCCTACGCGCTGGTGTCGTTCCAGACCGCCTATATGAAGGCGCACTATCCGGTGGAGTTCATCGCGGCGTCGATGACCCTCGATATGAACAACACCGACAAGCTGTCGGAATTCCGCGCCGAAGCCCAGCGGCTCGGGATCAAGGTCGAGCCGCCGTCGATCAACCGTTCGGGCGCGACTTTCGAAGTCAGCGAGAACACGATCTACTACGCGCTCGCCGCGCTCAAGGGCGTCGGCCAGCAGGCCGTGGAAATGATCGTGGAAGCGCGCGGCGACCGGCCGTTTACCTCGCTGGCAGATTTCGCCTCGCGCGTCAGTCCGCGCGCGATCAACAAGCGCGTGGTGGAAAGCCTCGCGGCGGCAGGGGCCTTCGATTGCCTCGATTCAAACCGCGCGCGCGTCTTCGCCGGTGCGGACGCAATCATTGCCGCATGCCAGCGCAACCACGAGGCCGCGACCAGCGGACAGAACGACATGTTCGGCGGCATGGCCGATGCGCCGAGCATCGTGCTGCCGAACATCGAGCCGTGGCTGCCCGCCGATCGGCTGCGGCGCGAATACGACGCCATCGGCTTCTTCCTGTCGGGCCATCCGCTCGATGACTATGCGACGGCGCTCAAGCGCCTGCGCGTGCAGTCGTGGGCCGAGTTCTCCCGTGCGGTGAAGACCGGCGCGACGGCAGGACGCGTGGCGGCGACGGTGGTCTCGCGCATGGAGCGGCGCACCAAGACCGGCAACAAGATGGGCATCATGGGCCTGTCCGATCCCACCGGTCATTTCGAGGCGGTGCTGTTCTCCGAAGGGCTTGCGCAATATCGCGATGTTCTCGAGCCGGGTTCGGCGGTGCTGCGGCACCTCGGCGCGGAACTTCAGGGGGAGGCCGTGCGCGCGCGCGTGCGGCATGCCGAGCCGCTCGATGCCGCCGCGGCCAAGACCACGTCCAGCCTGCGCATCACGGTGCGCGACGACAAGCCGATTGAATCGATCCACAAGCGGCTCGGCATGGCGCCGCCCGGCGCGGCGTCGTCCGGCGAGATCATCGTGGAAATGATCCTCGACATGCAGACCTCGGTGGAGATCAAGCTGCCGGGGCGGTTTCCGGTCTCGCCGCAGATCGCCGGGGCGCTTAAAGCCGTGGCCGGTGTGGTGGATGTGCAGACGGTGTGACGCGGCGGTACGTTTAGGGCTGGTCCGGCACGCCCTAATCCGACTATGTTTCGTTCAAACAATGTTCATGCGCCGCAAGGTTGACTGCGGCGTATTTGCCGGAATGGGACATGGTTTGATGCGCAAAATTGTCGGGCTTCTGAATGTCGTCGCGGCGCTGGTTATTGCCGCGCTGTTGTCGCCGCTTCATGCGCAGACACCGCCGCCACAGCAGGGGCAGCAGAACCGCATCGCGCTGGTGATCGGCAACGGCAACTATCAGGCTGCGCCGCTGGCGACGGCCGCGAACGACGCGGGCCTGATCGCGCAGACATTGCAGGCGGCGGGCTTCGACGTGGTCGGCGCGCGCGATCTCGACGGCGAGACGCTGCGCCAGACCTTCGCGGACTTCATGAAGAAGGCGCAGACCGCCGGACCCGATACTGTCGCGATGATCTATCTCTCGGGCTACGGATTGCAGCTTGCGGGCGAGAACTACTTCGTGCCGGTCGATGCCACCATGGCGCGCGATACCGACGTGCCCGTTGAGGGCCTGCGGATCGGCGACTACATCCGCCAGCTCGGTGCGCTGCCGCTGAAGGCGCATGTGGTTGTGCTCGACGCCGCTTACAATTCTCCGTTCGCCAAGGAAGGCCAGCCGCTCGCGGGCGGCCTCGCGCTGATCGAGCCTGACGCCAAGGGGCTGATCGCATTCAATGCCGCGCCCGGCACGGTGGGACCGGCTCCGACCGGCAACTACGGTCCTTACGCGCAGGCGCTGGCGGAAATGATCCGCACCGGCGGCATTGCACTGCCTGAAATTTTCAACCGCACGCGGCTGCGCGTGAACGACGTCACCAAGGGCGCGATGGTGCCGTGGGACGCACAAAAGCTCGAAGGCGATTTCGTCTTCTTCGATCGCGCGCCCGATGCGCCGTCGGTGCAGGCCAATCAGGACGCCAATGCGCGGTCCAAGCCGATCCGCGATTTCGGTGCGCAGGATGCCTACGCCGCCGCGCTCGAGCGTGACACGATCACCGACTATGAGGCATTCCTCGCGGCCTATCCGGACGATCCGATGGCCAAGCGGGTGAGGGCGATCGTCGCCGCCCGCCGCGAGGCGATCACGTGGCGGCAGACTTATCGCGCCAACACGCAGCAGGCCTACTGGTCTTATCTGAAGCGCTATCCGAAAGGACCGCACGCCGCGGATGCGCGCCGGCGTCTGGCCAACATTGCCGCCGCGCTTGAGCCGCCGCCGTCGTTCGACGCCTACGCTTACGATGTGCCGCCGCCGCCGGAATACGAATACGAGTATGTCGATCGTCCGTATCTGATGTTCGACGATCCGGTCTTTGCGTTTGCGCCGCCGCCGCCGCCGCCGGTGTTCTTCCTGCCGCCACCGCCGGATGACTTCGTCGTGCTCGATCCGCCGTACTACTACGACGATCCGTACTATCTGCCGCAGCCGGTCTTCATTCCGATTCCGGTCTTCATCCGGCCGCCGGTCTACGTGCGCCCGCCGGTCAACCGCTTCCTGTTCACGAACATCCACAACAGGGACGTGATCAACACCGTCATCAACCGCCGCCCTGCGCCGGGCGTCGGTCCCGGCCGCAGGCCGGGTGGTCAGTTCGGACCCGGCGGCCAATTCAGGCCCGGACGGCCGGGCGGACCGGGCGGTGTCGGAGCGACGCGTCCTGCGTTCGCGCCGGGCCTGCCGCCGTCCGCGACCCGCCGCGCCAACCTGATTCAGCAGGGCAAGATTGCGCCGCCTCGTGGCGTGCTGCCGGGTCGCAATCGGCCGGGCGGTCCGGGACAGGGCGCTCAACCCGGTAACAATCTCAGGCCGGGCAATCTTCCCGCCGCGAACGTGCTGCCGGGGCAGACCCCGACCGGCCGGCCCGGTGGCCGTCCGCTGCCCAATGCCGTGACTGCGCCGGGTGCATCGGGTCCGCAGCCCGGACAGGGCGGGCGTCCCGGCCGCTTTGATCGTGGCCCCGGAAACCGTCCCGATGTCGGCCGGCCTTCGGTGCAGCCGGGTGCTGCTGCGCCCACCGGGCCGGCAGCTCGGCCGGGCCGTCCGGAACGTCCGGAACGTCCGGCGATGCAGCCGCGTCCGCAGGTCCAGCGGCCTTCGGTTCAGCAACCGCGGCCGCAGATGACCCCGCGACCGCAGGTTCAGAGGCCCCAGTTCCAGCGCCCTGCAGCCCAGCCGCGTCCTCAGATGGCGCCGCGTCCTCAGCCGCAGTTCCAGCGGCCGGCCATGCAGCCCCGGCCTCAAATGGCACCCCGGCCTCAGATGGCGCCTCGTCCCCAGATGGCTCCGCGTCCGCAAATGGCTCCGCGGCCCCAGATGGCGCCGAGACCAGCGGCGCCGCGTCCGGCCGCGCGGCCCGCTCCGCCGCCACGGAAGCCCCCGGGTTAGGCCGGGGAGAGGACTTCGGGGCCCCGCCGGACCCGGCGGCGTCCCGGTCAAATCTCGGCCACGCGCGGCTTTTCGGGCCTGAATTGGCCGGATTTGCTTGCTTAATCATGGTCGCGTGGCTATAAGCCGCGCATCTCACACGGAAGCATGGCTCTTAAAGGCCGTCCGGTGGCAACCGGGGCGCAATCCTTTTTGGTTTGGCGGCTCGTTTGCTCACACGCTTCCGGAGGAACCAACCGGAGAATACAAAAATGGCGCTACCCGATTTCTCTATGCGTCAGCTTCTGGAAGCTGGCGTGCACTTTGGTCACCAGTCCCACCGATGGAATCCCAAGATGGCGGATTACATCTTCGGTGCCCGCAACAACATTCACATCATCGACCTCGCGCAGACCGTGCCGATGCTTCATCGCGCGCTGCAGGCTGTCAGCGACACCGTGGCCAAGGGTGGCCGCGTGCTGTTCGTCGGCACCAAGCGCCAGGCACAGGACGGCGTGGCGGAAGCCGCCAAGCGCTCCGCACAGTACTTCGTCAATTCGCGCTGGCTCGGCGGCACGCTGACCAACTGGAAGACCGTTTCCGGCTCGATCAAGCGCCTGCGCCAGCTCGACGATATGCTCGGCTCCGGCGAAGGCAGCCAGTACACGAAGAAAGAGCGCCTCACGCTTTAGCGCGAGCGCGACAAGCTCGACCGCTCGCTCGGCGGCATCAAGGACATGGGCGGCTTGCCCGACCTGATCTTCGTGATCGACACCAACAAGGAAGACATCGCGATTCAGGAAGCGAATCGCCTGAACATTCCGGTGGCGGCGATCGTCGATACCAACTGCGACCCGAAGGGCATTTCGTATGTCGTTCCGGGCAATGACGACGCGGGCCGCGCGATCTCTCTGTACTGCGACCTCGTCGCGCGCGCCGTGATCGACGGCATCTCGCGCGCGCAGGGCGGCGCAGGCATCGACATCGGTGCGATGGCCAACCCGGCGCAGGAAGCGCTCGAGCCTGCGAAGTCGGAAGGCTTCCAGGGTCTTGCCGGTCCGCGCGGCGTTGCCGACGACCTCAAGAAGCTCTCCGGCGTGTCCGGCGCGATCGAGAAGAAGCTCAACGACCTCGGTATCTTCCACTTCTGGCAGATCGCCGAATTCGACCACAACACCGCTCACAAGGTCGGCGAAGAAGTCGGTCTTCCGGCGCGTGCCGATGGCTGGGTCGCCCAGTCCAAGGCGCTCACCGCGGAAGCGGAATAAGCCACACGTTTGTCGCGGCCGGTTCATCCGGCCGCGATATTCCAGACCGCGTATTCCGCAGAGGCGGGTCCCGGTTTTGCGATCCGAATACGCACAAGCTTAAATGTAAATCCTGCGCGTCGAATCCGGCTTGCCAGCTTTCACGCTGCGCCGCGCGGCCCGCACAGGCAAAGGACATTCACGATGGCAACGATCACAGCAGCAATGGTCAAGGATCTGCGCGAGAAGACCGGCGTAGGCATGATGGATTGCAAGCAGGCGCTCAATGAGAACAACGGCGACATGGAAGCCGCGATCGACTGGCTGCGCAAGAAGGGCCTGTCGAAGGCTGCCAAGAAGGCCGGTCGCGTCGCCGCAGAAGGCCTGATCGCCGCTGTCGTCTCGGGCACCAAGGGCGTTGTCGTCGAGGTCAACTCGGAGACCGACTTCGTTGCGCGTAACGAGCAGTTCCAGGGTCTCGTGAAGATGATCGGCCAGGTCGCGCTGAAGGCCGGCGCCGACGTTGAGAAGATCAAGGCTGCGCCGGTGGGCGACGTCAACGTCGACCGCGCCATCCAGGACGCGATCGCGACCATCGGCGAGAACATGACGCTGCGCCGCGCCGCGGAAGTGTCCGTGAATGACGGCGTCGTCGCGAGCTACGTCCACAACGCCGTGCTCGACGGTCTCGGCAAGATGGGCGTGCTGGTCGCGCTGGATTCGACTGGCAGGAAGGCCGAACTGGCGGCCCTCGGCGGTCAGAACGCGATGCATGTGGCCTCGGCCAGCCCGCAGGCGCTCGACGCCGCCGGTCTCGATCCGGTCGTGATCCAGCGCGAGAAGGACGTGATGGCGGACAAGTACCGTCAGCAGGGCAAGCCGGACGCGATGATCGAGAAGATCGTCGATTCGGGCATCAAGACCTTCTTCAAGGAAGTCACGCTGCTGGAACAGCCCTTCATCTTCGACGACAAGAAGAGCGTCGCCCAGGCCGTGAAGGAAGCTGAGGGCAAGGTCGGTGCACCTATCAAGGTTGCCGGTTTTGTGCGTTATGCTCTCGGCGAGGGAATCGAGAAGCAGGAATCCGATTTCGCCGCCGAAGTCGCCGCCGCTGCAGGACAGGGCTAACGACTGTCTGCGCGCCGGCCGGAGTCCTGAGCGCATTCAGCACGAGCCGATTGTTCTGCTCCGGAATGCGCTCAATTCGTGAAGAGTGAGCGATCACATGGCTGAACCGGCTTACCGACGTGTCGTCATCAAGGTCTCCGGCGAGTTTCTCGCCGGCGACCAATCCTTCGGCATCCATCAGCCGACTATCGACCGCATCGCCAGCGACATCATCAAGGCCCGCGAACTCGGCATTGAGATCGCCGTCGTGGTCGGCGGCGGCAATATCTTCCGCGGCGTCGAAGTCTCGTCGCGCGGTGTGTCGCGTACCACCGGCGACACGATGGGCATGCTCGCCACCGTCATGAACTGTCTCGCCCTTGAAGCCGCGCTCGAGCGCAAGGGGCAGTCGGCGCGCACGCTGTCGGCGTTCGTGATGCCGCAGATATCCGAACTGTTCACCCGCGCCGCTGCGCATAAGTATCTGGCCGAAGGCCGCGTCATCCTGCTCGCGGGCGGCACCGGCAATCCGTATTTCACCACCGACACCACCGCCGTGCTGCGTGCTGCCGAAATCGGCGCACAGGCCGTGCTGAAGGCCACCAATGTGGACGGCGTCTACAGCGCCGACCCGAAGAAGGACCCGGCAGCCAAGCGGTTCGAGCGTCTGACCCATTCTCAGGCGGTCGAAGGCGGCTATAAGGTGATGGACGCGACGGCCTTCGCGCTTGCCCGCGAGACGTCGTTGCCTATCATCGTGTTCTCGATCGCCGAGGCCGGCTCGATCGGCGCCATTCTGAGCGGCAAGGGCAAGGGAACGATCGTTTCCGGGTAACAGCGTGCGATTTCGGGGTGCGAAATTAAAAACGCGCATCAGAACAATAAGATATAGGATGCGGCCAAGGTTGAAGCCGCATTGGACTTGAAGGAGTGCATCACATGGCCGCCGGGAATTTCGATCTCAACGACCTCAAGCGTCGCATGGACGGCGCGCTCAATTCGCTCAAGCACGAGCTTGGCGGACTGCGCACCGGCCGTGCGGCGATTTCGATGGTCGAGCCGGTTCAGGTCGAGGCCTATGGCAGCCACATGCCGCTCAACCAGGTCGCGACCGTCAGCGTGCCCGAGCCACGGATGCTGTCGGTGCAGGTCTGGGACAAGTCGATGGTGAAGGCGGTCGAAACCGCGATCGTCAATTCCAATCTCGGCCTGTCGCCGGCGACGGAAGGCCAGGTCATTCGCCTGCGGATTCCCGAACTCAACGAAGAGCGTCGCAAGGAACTGGTGAAGGTCGCGCACAAGTACGCGGAAGCCGCGAAGGTCGCCATCCGTCACGTCCGCCGCGACGGTCTCGATATCCTGAAGAAGTCGGAAAAGGATCATCAGATTTCGGAAGACGACGAGAAGCGTCTGTCGAACGATGTTCAGAAGGCCACCGACGCGGCCATTGCCGACGTGGACAAGCTGCTCGGCACCAAGGAAAAAGAAATCCTCACCGTCTGAGAGATCGCGCGAATGTCGAACGGCGCCATGCCAAAGCCAGGGGACTCGGTTCGTGCCGATGCGCCGCGGCATGTCGCGATCATCATGGATGGCAATGGACGATGGGCCGCGGCGAGGGGATTGCCGCGCGCCGAGGGACATCGCCGCGGTGTCGAGGCGCTGCGCAAGGTGGTCCGCGCCAGCCATGAACTCGGCATTTCGTATCTGACGATCTTCTCGTTCAGTTCCGAGAACTGGTCGCGCCCGGCCAGCGAGATCGGCGATCTGTTCGGCCTCCTGCGCCGCTTCATCCGCAACGATCTGGCTTCGCTCCATGCCGACGGCGTGCGCGTGCGCATCATCGGCGAACGCGAAGGGCTGGAGCCCGACATCTGCGCGCTGCTGAGCGAGGCCGAGGACCTGACCCGCAACAACACGCGCCTGACGCTTGTCGTCGCCTTCAACTACGGCTCGCGGCAGGAAATCGCCAACGCGGCGCAGCGCCTCGCGCGCGAAGTGGCGGAGGGCAAGCGCGATCCGGCGACGATCACGCCGGACGCGCTGGGAAGTTATCTCGACGCGCCGGATATTCCGGACCTGGACCTGATCATCCGCACCAGCGGCGAACAGCGGCTGTCCAACTTCCTGATGTGGCAGCCGGCCTATAGCGAACTGGTGTTCGTGCCGCTCCATTGGCCGGATTTCGACAGGGCAGCGCTGGAAGGCGCGATCGCTGAATATGCAACGCGCGAACGGCGCTTCGGCGGCCTGATCGCCAAGACCGTTGCGAAGACCGGGTCGTGAGCGGTGTGACGCCGGATACGACCCCCACCACGCCTGACATCAAAAAAGGGGTGAGCAACTTCACTGCCCGTGTTGTCGCTGCGCTGGTGCTGGCGCCGCTGACCATCCTGCTGGTGTGGCTCGGCGGATGGCCATGGGCCTGCATCGTCACTGTTGCGGGCGCGTTGCTGTTCGTCGAATGGCTGACCATCGTCGGCGCGCGGCAAGGCCTGACGCTCGCAGGCGGCGTGTCGGTAAATGTGGTTGGCCGGAATTTTCTTGCGCTCGT
>Ga0066256_1002131_pt1 | contig 23092 bp, 16 predicted proteins | sample ThiBio_1000_biof_FD_87107 | JGI IMG/M metagenome (GOLD analysis project Ga0066256, IMG submission 87107) | Wastewater bioreactor microbial communities from Cape Town, South Africa - Thiocy_expt_1000_biof (version 2) | ecosystem: Engineered > Bioreactor > Thiocyanate-remediating >... | reverse complement strand
TCCTCCCGGCACGAGGCCCTGCGCGAGCGGGGCATGGCGGCCCGCTATCTCGACCAGCTCGGCCCCGGGCGCGACATGGTGGCGCGCGGCCTGCCCTCGACCGCCGAGAACCCCGAGCCGACCCGCTCGGACTCCCACGCCTGGAGCGCGCATCCGAGCTATCACCTGCTCGCCCTGGTCCTGGGCGTGCGGCCCGGCGCGCCGGGCTTCCGCAGCGTGACGATCGAGCCTCACCTGGGCAGCCTGCGCCACGCCGCAGGCAAGGTGCCCCACCCCGCCGGGACCATCGCGGTCGAGCTGACGCGCCGGGGCGCGCAGGGGCTCGACGCCCGGATCGCGCTGCCCGGCGGCCTGCCGGGCGAGCTGCGCTGGAACGGGCGGACCGCCGCCCTCGCCCCCGGGGTCAGCCGCGTGACCTGCGCCGAGACGTGCCGGGTCGCGCCCGCCCGCTAGGCACGGCGCGCCGGCAGCGCGATCGGACTTGCGCCCAGCCTATTGGTAGCGCTAACGTAATTGCGGGAGTGTGATCGGATGTTTCTCGGCGTCGATATCGGAACCTCGGGCGTCAAGGCCGTGCTGCTCGGCGCGGACGGCGCGCTGGCGGGCCAGGCGACCGCGCCGCTCGATGTCTCGCGCCAGCATCCGCTGTGGTCGGAGCAGGCCCCGCAGGACTGGTGGACCGCCACCCAGGCCGCCGTCCTCGCCCTCCCCGCCGAGCTGCGCCGCCAGGTCCGGGCGATCGGCCTCGCCGGGCAGATGCACGGCGCGACCCTGCTCGGCGCCGACGACCGCCCCCTGCGCCCCGCGATCCTGTGGAACGACGGCCGCTCCTTCGCCGAATGCGCCGAGCTGGAAGCGGCCGAGCCCTGCTCGCGCGAGATCACCGGCAACCTCGCCATGCCGGGCTTCACCGCGCCCAAGCTCGCCTGGGTGCGGCATCACGAGCCGGAGATCTTCGCCCAGGTCCGCAAGGTGCTGCTGCCCAAGGACTACGTCCGCCTGTGCATGACCGGCGACCATGCCTCCGACCTGTCGGACAGCGCCGGGACGCTGTGGCTCGACGTGGGCCTGCGCGACTGGTCCGACGCCATGCTCGCGGCGACCGGGCTCGCCCGCGCCCAGATGCCGCGCCTGTTCGAGGGGAGCGAGGCCACCGGCACGCTGCGTCCCGAGGTGGCCGCCGCCTGGGGCATGGACCCGGTTCCGGTGGCCGCCGGAGCCGGCGACAATGCCGCGGGCGCGGTCGGCGTCGGGGTGATCGGGGACGGCGACGCCCTGCTCTCGCTCGGCACCTCGGGCGTGATTTTCGTCGCCACGCGGGACTTCCGCCCCAACCCGGCGCGCGCGGTCCATGCCTTCTGCCACTGCCTGCCCGCGACCTGGCACCAGATGAGCGTCCACCTCTCAGCCGCGAGCTGCGTCGACTGGGCGGCGCGCTTCCTCGGCCTGGACGGCCCGGCCGCCCTGTTCGGCCTTGCCGAAGCGACCGGCGCGGCGGCGGGCGAGGAGCTGTTCCTCCCCTACCTCTCGGGTGAGCGCACCCCGCACAACGACGCCCACGTGCGCGGCGCCTTCCTGCGCGCCGACAATGAGACCGACGCCGGCCGCCTCGCCGTCGCCGTGCTCGAAGGGGTGGCCTTCGCCCATGCCGACGGGCTCGACGCCCTGCGCGAGGCGGGCACCCGGATCGAGCGCCTCTCGGTAATCGGCGGCGGCAGCCGTTCGCGGTTCTGGGGCACGATCCTCGCCGCCGTGCTCGGCGTGCCGCTCGACTATCTCGAAGGCGGCGAGGTCGGCCCGGCGCTCGGCGCCGCGCGGCTCGCCCGGATGGCCGCGACCGGCGCCAGCGCCGCCGAGGCCTGTACCCGCCCGCCGGTGCGCGAGACGGTCATGCCCGATCCCGCGCTGGCCGAACGCCTCGCGCCCAAGCTCGCCCGATTCCGTGCGGCATATGCCGCGATCCGCTCCCTCTGAAGGAAGATACGATGTCCGCCGACTATTTCGCCCCGTTCGACACCGTCCGCTACGAAGGCCCCGAGAGCGCCAGCGATCTCGCCTACCGCTGGTACGACAAGGACCGCGTGGTCCTGGGCAAGCGGATGGAGGACCACCTGCGCTTCGCCGTGTGCTTCTGGCACACCTTCTGCTGGCCGGGCAGCGACGTGTTCGGCGCGGGCACCTTCCGCCGCCCGTGGCACGCCGGCCCCAACGATGCGCCCCACGCCGCCGCCAAGCGCGCGGCGGCGCTGGCCTTCGTCGAGAAGCTCGACGTGCCGTTCTACTGCTTCCACGACGTCGACGTGATGGCCGACGCCGAGGACGCGACCGCCTTCCGCGCGAGCTTCGCCGCGGCGGTCGACCATCTCGAAGCCTTGCAGGCGCAGCACGGGCGCAAGCTGCTGTGGGGCACGGCCAACCTGTTCAGCCACCCGCGCTACATGGCCGGCGCGGCGACCAATCCGGACCCCGAGGTCTATGCCTGGGCGGCGATGCAGGTGCGCGACTGCCTGGAGGCGACCCACCGCCTCGGCGGCGCGAACTACGTGCTGTGGGGCGGCCGCGAGGGCTACGACACGATCCTCAACACCGAGATCGGCATCGAGCAGGAGAACTTCGGCCGCTTCCTCAGCCTGGTGGTCGACCACAAGCACCGCATCGGCTTCACGGGCACGATTCTGATCGAGCCCAAGCCGCACGAGCCGACCAAGCACCAGTACGACTTCGACACCCAGACGGTTTACGCCTTCCTCAAGCGCTTCGGGCTGGAGAACGAGGTCAAGGTCAATATCGAGGCCAACCACGCGACCCTCTCCGGCCATACCTTCGAGCACGAGATCGCCATGGCCCGCGCGCTCGGAATCTTCGGCTCGATCGACGCCAACCGCGGCGATCCGCAGAACGGCTGGGACACCGACCAATTCCCCAATTCGGTCGAGGAGCTGACGCTGGCCATGCTGGAGATCATCCGGGCCGGCGGTTTCACCACCGGCGGGTTCAACTTCGACGCCAAGGTGCGCCGCCAGTCGATCGACGCGGCGGACCTGTTCCACGGCCATGTCGGCGGGATCGACACGATCGCCCGCGCCCTGCTGCGCGCCACGGCAATCGTCGAGGACGGCCGGCTCGATGCCTTCCGCCAGGAGCGCTATGCGGGCTGGCAGGGCGAGCTGGGCAAGGCGATCCACGCGCCGAGCGCGACCCTCGCCTCGGTCGCCGAGCACGCCATCCAGAGCAACCGCGCGCCCGAACCCCGATCCGGCCGCCAGGAGTGGCTGGAAAGCCTCGTCAACCGCTTCTGACGAGGCCGAAGGCGTGCCGGCCCGATCCCAGCGGGAGGGCCGGTGACGGCAGGACCCAGCCCGGCGGCGCGTGGAACGCGCCCTCGGCGCCGGGCGGGACGGTCAGCTCGACCCGCAGCCCATCGCCTTCGATCCGCCAGGCGATCGCCGCCTCGCCATAGGGGGTGGCGACGCTCGCCTCGGCCCAAGCGATCCCGCCGCCCGGCCGCGGCGCGAAGTCGATCGCGGCATAGCCCGGCGCATCGAGCCGCGGCGCGATTCCGGCGAGCGTCCGGTAGAGCCAGGCCCCGACCGAGCCGTAGGCGTAGTGGTTGAAGCTGGTCATGGACTCGGCGTCGTCCGCATCCATCTCGCCGCCGTGGAGCGTGCCGTCGGGCCGGATCGCGTCCCAGCGCTCCCACATCGTCGTCGCGCCGCTGCGGACCTGATAGAGCCAGCCGGGCGCCTCCTCGTTGAGCAGCAGGGCATAGGCCGCCGCGTCCTGCCCGGTGCGGGTCAGGGCCGGCAGGACCAGCGGCGTGCCGAGGAAACCCGTGGCGATGCGCCCCTCGGCCTGGCGGACCAGGGCGGCGAGCGCCGCGCCCACCGCGTCGCGCTCGTCGGCCGGGGCGATGTCGAACATGATCGCGATGGCGCAGCCGGCCTGGGTCCGGACCGCGACGTCGCGCCAGCGTGCCCAGGTCCCCACCGCGACGCGCGCGGCGAGCCGGGCATAGTGCTCGGCCGCGTCCCCCTCGCCCGTCACCCGCAGCGCCCGCGCGACGGCGGCGGCGCTGCAGGACAGGTAGGCCGAGGCGATGAAGTCGCGGTCGGTGGTCGCCTGCTCCGGCTTGTCGGGCGGCGCGCCGGGATCGAGCCAGTCGCCGAGATGGAAGTCCCCCTCCCAGGTGTCCCGCGCCGAGAGCCGCGCCGCGCCGTGGTCCACCCAGGCGCGCATCGAGGGAAGCTGGCGGGCGAAGACCGCGCCGTCGCCATAGGCCTCGTAGAGCGCCAGCGGGACGAGCGTCGCCGCGTCGGACCAGCCGATCCCGGCATATTCGAAGGGATGGCCGCCAATCACGTTGGGCACGGTGCTCGGCACGTTGCCGTCCGGCGCCTGCTCCAGTGCGAGGTCGGCCAGCCAGCTCGCGAGGAAGGCGCGCGCGTCGAAATTGGTGCAGGCGGTCGGCGCGAAGACCTGGATGTCGCCGGTCCAGCCGAGCCGCTCGTCGCGTTGCGGGCAGTCGGTCGGCAGGGCGAGGAAATTGCCGCGCTGCGACCAGCGGATATTGGATTCGAGCTGGTTGAGCCGCGGGTCGGAACAGCGGAAACGGCCGATCTCGGCCAGGTCGCTGGCGACGACGCAGACCTCGACCCGCTCCAATTCCACGCCTTCGCCCAACGCGATCTCGGCGAAGCGGAAGCCGTGGTAGGTGAAGCTCGGGCTGACGACGTGCTCACCCGGCGGCAGGCGGTAGCTGTCGGTCGCCCGGGCATGGCGCAGGGCGGCGGTGTGGAGGCGGCCGTCCGGCTCCAGCACCTCGGCATGGCGCACCGTCACCGCCGCGGTATCCGTGCAGCGCAGGGTCAGGCGCAGGTAGCCGGTGAGGTTCTGGCCGCAGTCGACCTTGACCACGCCGCCCTCGCCCACGGCGAACCCGGCGTCGAACGCCTGCACCTCGCGCACCGGCGGCATGGCGCGCTGCTCCAGCCCGGCGGGCAACGGCAGGGCGACGACCGGCCCCCAACCGCCCGGCTCCCGTCCTAAATCAAGCTCGCAGCCGTCATAGAGATCGGCGCGGATGAGCGGGCCGGTCCCGCCCTGCCAATCCTCGCCCGTGGCCACGATCCGCCGCGAGCCGTCCGCGAAGGTCAGCTCGAGCTGGGCGAGCAGCGCAGTGGTCTCGCCATAGACCGCGCGGCGCTGCATCCAGGTCAGGTTGCCGCGCCACCAGCCGTCACCGACCGTCGCCGCGATCACGTTCTCGCCTTCGCGCAGCAGCCCCGTCACGTCATGGACGGCGTAGAGCAGGCGATCGCGATAGGCGGTCCAGCCGGGATCGAGCAGAGCGTCGGAGACCGCCGCGCCGTTGATCCGGCAGTCGTGGACGCCGAGCGCGGTGACGTAGAGTCGCGCGCTCGCCACCGGCCGGTCGAGCGTGAACGCGCGGCGCAGCAGCGGCACCGGGCACGGCGCGCGCTGGCCCACGTTGAACGCCGGGCTGATCGGCCGCGCCACCCAGTCGACCGGCTCGAACAGCGCGCCCTCGATCCGCACCGGCTCGTTCCAGCCGGTCACGCCCGCGTCGGTCCAGACCCGGACCCGCGCCCAGCGGACCTCGCGGCTGCGCAGCGGCGCGCCGACCCAGGGCGCGCCCACGGGCGAGGCGCAGGCCACCCGACCGCTGCTCTCGGCCTTCGCGAAAGCCGCGTCGGCGCTCACCTGCACTTCGTAGGCGCACTGGCGCACCCCCGGCCGCTCGGCCGCCAGCCGCCAGCTCAGCCGGGGCGCGGCGAAGGCGGTCGCGACCTGGCCGGAAGCGTCGTCGGTCCGCAGCCCGGCCGGGCGCACCGCCGCGTCGTGGGTCTCGTCCATCGGCGGAAGGTCAAGCCGCGGCGTGCTCGGCTTCCAGCTCGTCGAGGCTCTTGCCCTCGTTGCGCGGCGCGCCGAGCCAGCCGATCAACGCGCTGATCGCGAGGAAGCCGACGAGAATCCACGCGAGCGTGTGGAAGCCCGTCGCCGTCAGCAGCGGCACGAAGAAGCTGAACACGCCGAGTCCGATCCGCACCACGGCGAAGGTGATCCCCTGGGCCGTGGAGCGCAGCAGGGTCGGGAACAGCTCCGCGCTCCACAGCTGGAAGAACGACTGAGCGCCGAAGCCGACCGACAGCGACATGATCAGCACGTGGATGATCGCGATCCCGCCGGTCAGCGGGAACAACGCCAGCAGCGACATGCCGCCGACCTGGAGCAACGCCGAGGTCAGGAACAGCGCGCGCTGGTTCACCTTGTCCGAATAGCGCATGAAGACGACGAGGATCGAGACGATCCCCAGCGCGAAGTTCAGCGCCTGGAGGGCGACGCTCGCCTCCTGCGTCTGCCCGCCGACCGTGCGCAGGATATAGGGGAAGAAGAACCCGTTGGTCCCCGCCCAGAGGTTCCAGACCCCGTACATGCCGATCAGGAACAGCATGGACTTGAGGTACTTGGGCTGGAGGAGCTGGCGCCAGTCGGCCTTCTGCACATGGTCCTCGGCCGCCTTGGCCTCCGCCCAATAGCGCGATTCGTGCATCTTCGAGCGCAGCAGGGTCAGGACCAGCGCCAGGACCAGCAGGTGCCCGAAGATCAGCCGGATGCCGAGGATGCCGAGCGAGGCCAGCAGCAGCCCGAGCGTGAGCACCACGACCGGCCCGAGATACCACAGGATCTGCGCGATCCCGCTATAGCGCGCCCGCTCGCGCTTGGGCGCGAGCTCGGCGATCAGCGACCACGAGGCGGGGATGTCCGCGCCCACGGCCAGGCCGACGAGGACGAAGCCGACCACGATCATCCACGGCGCCGCGGCGAAGGTCAGCCAGGCCATGCCGAAGGCGTAGAACAGCATGTCGTACTGGTAGATCTTCTTGCGCCCGAACTTGTCGCAGAGCACCCCGCCGATCAGCGCGCCGACGCCCGCCGAGATCGCATTGGCGCTGAACGCGCCGATCAGCCCGATCATCGTCGGGCTCATGCGGTAGAGCTCCGCCCACAACGCCAGCGCCGCCGATCCGGCCACGATCGAGCCCGCGTCGATATAGTTCGCCAGCCCCGCCAGGATGGAATCGCGCATCGGCGAAGCCGGAGCGGCGTCTGGGGATGGGCTGGACATGGCCGCGGCTCCTCGATCGTTATGCCTATGGGCAGGAAAACCTGGAGCCCGCAAGCGCAGCCGCGGGCTCCAGGAAGTGTGCGTTCGTGGTTCGAATCCACCCACGGCCGCTGATGGTCAGGCCCCGCGCCGGCTCGTCAGGATGAAGGCCTGACGAGCCGGGCAGGGTGTTCTCGATCAGAACTGCTTGGACACGCCCAGGATGAACATCCGCCCGAAAGTGAAGCCGTTGGCATAGCCGGCGTCACCCTGTTCGTTGCGGAGCAGCAGCGGCGGGTCCTGGTTGAACAGGTTCTTCACGTTGAGCGTGAAGCTCAGGTTGCGGAACAGCTTGTTCTCGGAAGGCACGTCATACTTGAAGAACAGGTCTACCGTGTTGAACGCGCTGACGTGATCCTGAACCGGCACGCTGTTGGTCGGCGTGATGTTGTAGCCGCCCGTATGGTTCCAGGTGGCCTGGGCGCGGAACGCACCGATGTCCGCGCCGAGCGATGCCTGGAGATACAGCTTGGGATTGTTCAGCGTAAGCTGGTTGGAGACCACCGAAGTGGGGCTCGCCTGCGTGGTGCGTGCGAACGGGATATTGCCGTTGACGTTGAAATCGACGCTGCCGAACCAGGTCGGGTGATTGTAGTTCAGCGCGAAGTCGACCCCCTTGACGTTGACGACACCGAAGTTTCCGACACGGAAATCGACGAACTCGTAAACCGGCGTCCCGGCATTTACCAGCGCAGTCACGACGTCCTGACCGCCGGCAACATTCCCAACCAACTGGCGAAGCAGAGATTCGCTAAGACCGGACGGATTGGTCCAGATGTTGCCCGGGAAATCGGTGAAGATTCCGGTGCCCGGAGTGGGCGTGGCGAGGATGTTCTTGAACTTCACCTCATAGTAGCTGACGCTTGCATGCAGCCCCCGCGCCGGATCAAGGTCGACGCCGACCGACCAGGTGTTCGCGGTCTGCGGCTGCAAGTTCGCCTGCGACCCCTGAAGCGCGATGGTATAGCTACCGCCTGCGGGGGTCTCGCCCGGACGGGTAAAGGCGACGAACCCGAACGACGAGATCGTGTTACGCTGCGAGCCCAATTGGTCGAGCGGCGTCGGAGCGGTGAACGAAGTACCCCAGTTGCCGCGGATCGCAAAGCCTTCGACCGGCTTGTAGGTCACACCGATCTTCGGATTGAAGGTATCGCCGAAATCGCTGTAATGGTCGTAGCGGCCCGAGGCGGAAACGACGAGCGAGCGCAGGCCGTCCATGCCGTTGTCCGGACCGACCAGCGGGATGCGCAGTTCGCCGAACAGCGAATGGACATCGCGGCTGTAGGGGCTGAAGGCATAGTTGCCCAGCGTACCGATCCGAATATCCGACTGATACCGCTGCTGGTAGCTATCGTGCATGTATTCATAGCCCGCCGCGAGACGCACGTCGCCGCCGGGAAGCGAGAACAACTTGCCTTCCGCGATCAAGCGAGCATTGAACAGGCTGTCCTTGGCCTGGCCGGCGATCTCGTTGTCGATCAGATCATCCAGCAACGCGCGGCTGGTCTGGGTCAGATCGAACGGGTTGATCGCAGTCGCCGCCGTAGTCCCGGCGCCAGCGGCGTTAAGGCGGGCGGTATTGATGCCGGTCAGGTTGAACCGGCTGTCGCTCTGGCTCCAGTTGATCAGGCCGCGGAGCTGCCAGTCGTCGCTGAGGTTGTGCTTGATCTCGGCGTTGACGCCCCATTCCTTGATGAAGGTGCTGGAGCGCTGACTATCCTTGCCATAGATCGGCTCGAGGCTGAACGAAGCCGATGCCTGGTTGGCGAGACCTCCACCCAAATCCCCCAGGATGATGCCCTTTGCATCAAGGATGGGCTTAACGAAAAAGTTGTTCGCCCCAAGCGTGACGGTACCACGCAGGGTCGAAGTCTGGAGGGTCTTGCGCTGGCCATAGTAGGCGCGCACGTCGACCGAGGTCCGATCACCCAATTCCTGGGTCAGGCCGGCAAACACCCCATGCCGCTCGGCACGCGGGATGGCCGTGCTGTCGTCGCTGCCGTCACAGCGGTTGGCCGTATTGGCGGTAAAACCGGGTGCAGCGTAATTGGTCGAGGACAGCGTATATGCGGCAGGCACGTACACCATGTTGACCGCGAGGTTGGCCGGCGTGCAGGTCAGGTCGCGGCCACGATAGGGCTGGGACGTATAGTCGAGATTGCGGATGAAATCACGATCGCGACCGTAGAGCGCACTGTTCTTGGTGAAGGAGTAAGAGATATAGGCCGAGCCGGTTTCCCAAGCCTTGCCCGCCGTAATCGAAGCGTCCGCCTGCCAATAGTCGTCGGCAAAGCCATAGTGCCCCTCGACCTTCACGCCGTTGAAGCGCTTGCGGGTGATGAAGTTGATCACGCCCGCAACCGCGTCCGCGCCGTAGAGCGACGAACCGCCTTCGGTCACGACCTCGACGCGCTCGATCGCACCGGTCGGGATGAGGTCGGGATCGACCGATGCCTGACTGATACCGGCCGTGGCGATGCGATGCCCGTCGACCAGGATCAGCGTCGCCGAGCTCGCCGCATTGTTGGGCGAGACGTTGCGGATGTTCGGCCGCGAGATCTGCATCTGGTTCACCGCGATCGCGAGATCCGACAGAGGAACGCGGTTGAAGTAGTTCGTCACCTGCGGGATCGAGGCGAGCAGTTCGTTCGAGCTTGTCGCGCCGGTTTCCTGTAGCCGCTCCTGGCCCAGGGTGATTGCATTGGAGCCGACCGGCGTGGTGCCACGGATCAGCGTGCCGGTGACGACGATTTCGTCGCTCGGGGCCTCGTCGGCCGGAGCGGCGTCCTGCGCGAAGGCCAGGCTCGGCGCGAGCGCGATCGTCGCGACACCAGCGCAAACAGCCCCGCGGAACGTGCGGGTAAACGAATTGGACATGAGAACCTCCCCTGTGTGCCATCTCAAATAATCGCGAGCTTCCCCTTGCGATCATTTGTGATCTGATTCGATCAGTTTTGAAGGTAGCGTTATCAATTGGGACGAGGCAATCGCAAACGAGACAATTGTCGCGCCGCGAATACAAAAATATGCGCGATGTGACATTTTTGCCGCGCTTGAGAGGCAATCCGGAAAAGCGCGGGATCACGATTCCGCTTGACAAACTGAACCATATGGGTTATGTGATCCGCCGTCGTCGCGGTGGATGTCAACGCCGCCGACGATCACGCGGCGGGTGCGGGAGGGCGGTCAGGCCTTCGCCTCCCTTGCCTCCCCGCAAATCAACGGTCGGCGTTGTCCCGCGGATGCCCCGGCATCCGCTCCGCCGGATGCGAGGATGAACCAGGGGTATGCCCCAAGGCAGGCGGCAGGGGGGCGAGCCCGTTCCGCCACCTCCCTCGCACCACAGGGCCGAGACTGTGTGGGTTTCGTGCGTGTCCCGCCAGCCATTCGCAAGCCATCACGCCAAGCCAAGCCTGTATGGTCCAGGCACCAAACGCCGGCCGTTGTCCCGTCCGCGTCCTGTTCTTCCCTCCGGCGTTATCCCGCAGTCGCCAGCGGGCGATGAGGTGTGCCCAAGGGCACCGTCATTCCGATTTTTGTCTCACGCGAAGACGCGAAGGCGCGAAGAAGAAAAGGGGAAGTTCGCGCAGAGGACGCAGAGGGCGCGGAGGTGTTGCGCCGCAGGCGCCTTCACTCCGTCGTTCACAACCCTGTGATCGGATAGCGGCTTCGCCGCGAGGGCTACGCTTCCCGCGTCCTCTGCGGGCTCTGCGCGAAACCAAACCTTCTTCTCTTCGCGCCTTCGCGGCTTGGGCCCGCAGGGCCCCTTCAAAAACCCGGAACGCGAGCTAGTGCCCCGGCGCCGATTTCACAAAGGCCGCAATCCTGTCCGCCAGGCCCGGCGCCAGGGGTAGGTCCGGATTCGCATAGGCGGCAAGGTTCGCCATCCGGTCGCCCGCCGGAACCTGCTTGAGCACGTGGTTGACGCCCGGAAACGCCGCGAGCCGCGCGGCCGGCGCGGCGGCGGCGAGCCGGCGCGCGTCCTCCATGCCGACCTGGAGGTCGCTCTCCCCCTGCACGATCAGCATCGGCACCGCGATCCCGGCGGCGAGCCGGGCCGGGTCGAGCGCCATCTCGCTGATCAGGAAGCCCTGCACCTGCGGCGCGAACAGGCCCATCAGCGGCGCGGGGATCGCCGCCGGCTCGACCCGCTTGCCCGCCTCCAGCGCCGCGATGACGAGCTCGGCCGCGGGCAGCAGCGGCGCGGTGGCCGCCTCCGCGCCGAGCTGCGCCCGGATCAGCGCGCCCAGCGGACGCCCCGCGGTCGCGAGCAGCACCACGCCGCAGATCGGCAGGCCGGGCCGGGCGGCCGCGACCAGGGCGACCAGCCCGCCCTCGCTATGCCCGCCGAGCCAGACGCAGGACGCGCCGGTCCGCTGCCGGATCGCGCCGATCCAGGCGGCGACGTCGTCGGCATAGGCATCCATCGTCACGGCATTGGCGTCGGGCACGGCGGCGGCGCTGGCGAACATGCCGCGCTTGTCGATCCGCACGCTGGCCACGCCCCGCTCGGCCAGGGCCACCGCCAGCAGGCGATAGGTCGCGGCCTTCATCCCTAGCGGACTGTCGCCGTCGCGGTCGGTCGGACCGGAGCCCGGGACGATCAGCACGACCGGCGCCCCGCTCCCCGGCGCAGGCTGGTAGGTGCCGTGCAGCGGCGCCTGCGGCCCCGGCGCGACGATCTCCTCCGCGGCGGGAAGCGGCGGGGCGGCGGCCCCGGCCAGGGCGAGCGAGAGGAACGACCCGAGCATGGCACGGGTGTATCAAGGGCCTGCCGACAGGAGAAGGGCGAAACCTCGCCCCCCGGCGTTATGGTAAAAGCAGACTGTCAGGATTCGACCCGATTGCGGACGTTGACGTAGCACGCCAAAGTCATGTCCTTGGAAGGGTCGGTATGCTCTCATATTTCCTAGCTCGCAGGCGACTTTCGCGCTCGTTCGAGGCTCACAACGACGGTTATGTGTATCGGCGTAGGCCAACTGCTGAAGCGGTGTTGGTCACAGCGGAAGAACGGGCGCAAGTTCTACGAACGTTCAGATCGGCCTATTGGAAACATCATGCTATGCTCTGGATTTCGTTCATCTTGGTTGTCGCGGTGGTGGTCGGATTGGTCGTTATGTTTGACGCACCCGACGAGGCCGAGACGGCAATCGGATACGCTGTCGCCGCATTTCTTTTTGCCGCAATAATCTACGTAGATCGGCGCGTGATTGCCGTTGCGACAGCGTCGCTGAGCCACCGCATTCCAATCCAACCCGGCCGAAAATGGCTGCAGGTAGTGGATGATCGCCTACTCCACGTAGCTTGGTGGCGGCTTCTAGCGGGCGGCACCTTTTTAGTGCTGCTGGCGTGGCTAACCCGGTCGATCCTGACCGCCTCGTTATGGGGCGGCATTGCATGGGTCTTTTATTTCGGCTTCTGTTTCGGCATGTGGACCAGAAACGTTTGGCGAAAATGGCAAATGCAAGGGCGCGCCTAGACGCCTGTTTTCCACCCCATTCCTGACTTTTAGCTTCTCACTCCGCACGCCCAAAAACGCGCGTTAGGAATTTGACAGAGCGCTTTCCCTTCTGCCAGCGAGAGGGAAAGAATACGAAAAGGGCGGAGCCTCGCGGCCCCGCCCTCTCCTGTTCGGATCGTGTCCGAAGATCGTGCTAGACGACCAAGACCAATTACTTGATCTCGACGGTGCCGCCGGCTTCCTCGATCTTCTTCTTGATCTCCTCGGCCTCGGCCTTGTTGACGCCTTCCTTGATCGCCTTCGGGGCGCTCTCGACCAGGGTCTTGGCTTCGGTCAGGCCCAGGTTGGTGATCGCGCGGACCTCCTTGATGACCTGGATCTTCTTGCCGCCGTCGCCGGTCAGGATGACGTCGAATTCGGTCTTCTCCTCGGCGGCGGCGCCACCGGCGTCACCACCGCCGGCGGCGGGGGCGGCAACGGCGACCGCGGCAGCGGCGGAAACGCCCCAGGCCTCTTCGAGGGCCTTGGCAAGGTCGGCCGCCTCGAGGACGGTCAGCTTCGAAAGTTCTTCAACGAGCTTGGCGATATCGGCCATGATGTTTCACTCCTAGATGTTGGGACCGGACGCGGACGCCCGGATAATCGTTTGAAAACCGTGCTTACGCGGCATCCTTCGCGGCATAGGCGCCGAAGACGCGCGCCAGCTTGGCCGCCGGGGCGGTCGAGAGCTGGGCGATCTTGGTCGCCGGAGCCTGGACGAGGCCGACAAGCTTCGCGCGCAGCTCGTCCAGCGACGGCATCGAGGCGAGCGCCTTGATCCCTTCCGCGTTCAGAACCTGAGCGCCCATCGCGCCGCCGACGATCTCGATCTTGTCGTTCGTCTTGGCGAAGTCCACGACCGCCTTGGCGGCGGCGACGGGATCGACCGAGGTGGCGATCGCCGTCGGACCCGTGAGCATCTCGTCGATGCCCGCGTAGTTCGTGTCCTTGATGGCAAGCTTGGCAAGACGGTTCTTCGCAACCTTGTAGGACGCGCCGGCCTCACGGATCTTTCCGCGCAGGGCGGTGGACTGGGCCACCGACATGCCGAGGTTGCGGGTGACGACCACCACGCCGACCTCGTTGAAAGTCGCGTTGAGCTGGGCGACCGATTCGGCTTTCTGCGAACGATCCATGCCTTACTCCTTCACAAATGGCCGCCGGGGCGAACCCCGGACGACCGGCTACGTTTCGACCCGGCCGAAAACCGGCAGGGCCAAGTCCGTCGATGGGGAAGGAGCGCGCCGAAACGCGAAAAAGGCGCCGCACTCAAGGGAGTGGCGAGGCCGGATAAATCTCTTTTCCCCGTCTAGGCTGGAAATTAAGCGCAGGCAGACCCGGCGCACCAACTGTCTCGGACGGATGACCGATGCGAGCACCGATCGGGGCGGGCCATTAGCGCAAAGGGCGGCGATGTCAAGGAAAGCCCGGCATGGCTCGTGTCCCGGCTTGGATTTCGGCTACCGGGCAGGAAGCAGGCGTCATGACAAAATTGCCAACCTCATCGCCCCGGACTTGATCCGGGGCCCCGCTTTCCTTGTCCGGCGTCGCGCGCGCAAGAAGCGGGACCCCGGATCAAGTCCGGGGTGACGGGAGAGGGGCAAGAGAGGGGAAGGTCGGCAATGCGCCCGTAAGCCCTTCTTAACCCTGTTTGCCTAGGGATTGCCCTTCACCCCGAAGGGACCTCGATGAGCAGCACCGCCCTCCCCCCGCCGCGCCAGCGCTTCTTCCTGCTGCGTCCGCGGGTGCTCGACCGGATCGAGCAGGTCGTGATCGTGGCGGTCTGGTCGATGTTCGTCTGGCGGATGGTCCATGCGCCGACCGCCTTCACCCTCGACGCCTCGTCGCTGACCACCTGGGCGCTGACCCTGTCCGAGACCTCGGTCATGCTGTTCACCCTGATCCGCCGGCCGACCGGCGCGATCTCGCTGCGGCTGGGCGACTGGATGCTGGCGACGACCGCGACGCTGGCCCCGCTGATGATCGACTTCAACGTCGAGCCCTACCAGCGCTTCGCCTGGCTCGGGCTGTTCCTGCTCCTGTTCGGCAACTGCTGGCAGGCCTGGGCCAAGCTGATCCTGCGCCGCAGCTTCGGGATCGCCCCCGCCGCCCGCGGGCTCAAGGTCAGCGGCGCCTACCGCTTCGTGTGCCACCCGATGTACGCGGGCTACCTCGCAGTCCATCTGGGCTACCTGGCGGTGATGTTTTCGCCCTACAACCTGCTGGTCTACGGCATCGGCTGGACCGCGCAGATCCTGCGCCTCCTCGCCGAGGAGCGCCTGCTGAGCGAGGACCCGGCCTATCGCGCATACATGCAGCAGGTGCGCTGGCGGCTGATCCCCGGCCTGTTCTGATCAGTCCTCGGACTGAGGCGCGGAAGGATCGTAGCCGAGCAGCTCGCCCGGCTGGCAGTCCAGCTCGCGGCAGATCGCCTCCAGCGTCGAGAAGCGCACCGCCTTGGCCTTGCCGGTCTTGAGGATCGAGAGGTTGGCGAGGGTGATGTCGACCCGCTCGGCCAGTTCGGTCAGGGTCATCCGGCGGGCATGGAGCAGGTCGTCGAGCTTGACCAGGATCGCCATCAGACGGTCCCCTCCACTTCCTCGCGCAGGCGGGCGCCCTCGCGGGACACGCGGGCGAGCACGAACAGGACCCGGGCCAGCAGCAGCCCGGAAAAAGAGAACTCGAACCCGCCCCGCGGGCGGTTGGAGAGCTGGTCGCGCCCCTTGGGGGTCATCGACACGGTCACGCCGGACAGGGCGATGACGCTGATCACCGCCCAGATCGTCTCGGGCGGGCCGCCGTGGTCGGCGAGCGTCGCCATGACACTCTCGTTCATGATCAGCACGGACGGGGTGGCGATGACGAAGGCCGCGGTCAGGAAGGCGCTGGTCGCCATCGCCGCGCCGAGCGCGAGGCGGGCCGCGGCCAGCAGCGGGTCGCGGTTCCACATCGTCTTCACCACCCGGCGCGCCGAACCGATCATGCGACGACGTGCGACAGGGTCTGGCCCCACAGCGCCACGAAGACGCCCAGGGCGACGACGGCGGCGAACGACTTGGTCAGGAACTGGGTCATCACGATTTCTCCGGTCAGGCGACGGCGTGGACGAGGGTCTGGGCCCACAGCACCAGGGCGACATGCAGGGCGAGGCAGGCGGCGACGGACTTGCCGAGGATCTGGCTCATTGATTGTTCTCCGATATGCTTCATATCGACATTCAATAAGGCGAGTCGGTCTTATTGTCAATCGATAATATCGAAAAACGATATGCGAGCCGAGCGAGGGTCATTGGAACAGTGACGGAAGGGCCTCAGGCTCCCCGTCCGCCGAGCAGGCGCTCCACCGCCCCGCCGAAATCGCGGCGGCGCCAGTATTGCAGCAGGTTCACGTAGACCTGGCGGCAGTTGCGCGCGGCGTCGACCGCGACCGGCTCGAACATCGGATCGTAAGGACCGCTCGCCTCCACGCAGGCGGGCAAGCGGAACTCGATGATCTCGGGGAAGGCCAGGCAGCGCGCCACACCCATCGCCGCCATGTGGAGCGAGAGGTGCTCCTCCAGCCCCGCGACCGTCAGCAGCGGGCCGCCGCCGGCGTGGTACTCGCGCACGAACAGGGCGAGCAGCTCCGCCAGATGGATGTCCCAGATGTCGTGGTGCGCGGCGCTCAAGGCCCCCCACAGGACCGAGCCCAGGGTGATCTGGCCGACGCGGCCCCAGTCGATCAGGCCGCAGACTGGCGCGCCGTCCTCGCCCGGCGAGAAGAAGCAATTGTCGATATGCGCGTTCCAGTGGCACAGCGCGATCATGTCGGGATCGCCGACGAGGCGGCGCTGGATCGCCGCCTCATGCTCGCGGACGATGCGGGCGTCGCGGGCGAGCCGGGCGGAGAACGCCTCGCCCACCGCCTCGGGCAGCAGTTGCGGGCAGCGCCGGGCGAAATCGGCGCAGCGGGCCAGCTCGGCCTCCAGCTCCTCGGCCGAATAGCGGATCGGGTCGGCCGAGCCCGAGACCGGATCGAAGGGGAACCGCGTGTCGATGTCGGGCGCGAGCCGGCCCGACTTGTGCGCCCCGGCGAGCCGAGCCAGCGCCGTCACCACCGCGCGGTAATAGGGCAAGGGATCGGCCATCGTCAGATGGTCGAGCGTCTTGCGGCGGTGCGGCTCGATCCCGTTCCGGCCGTAGGGCACCTGCTCGGTGACGACGAGGCCGGTGCCGCTCTCGTCGTGATAGTCGGCGAAATAGGCGGTGGGCACCCGGATCGGGAAGCCCGGCAGGCGGGAGAGCGCCATGAACGGCGCCTCGGACTTCATCTCGGTGCGCTGCCAGTCGCGGCGCGGATCGGCGAAGTCGCGCGAGAACTTGACGAACAGCGCGGTGTGGAGCGCGGGGTCGGGCCGCGCATATTCGACCGAGAGGAACAGCTTGGCCCCGGTGCTACCGCCGGGGCACGGCTCCAGGCTCACGATCCGGGCGACGGCATTGTCCTCGCCCAGCGAGCCGAAGGCGCGGAAGGCGCGGGTCAGGAATGCCGCGCCGTCGGCCTCGAAGGCCGCGGCATGGGCGGGGATCACAAGGCCGGTGGCGTCGCCGCGGACGTGATCGAGGATCGGGCCGGGAGCGGTTGGGGAATCGGACATGCCGCGCCTATGGCAAATCCGCCCCCACCTTGGCCATGCCCCGGCCGCGCCATTTGACTCCGCGCCGCCCGCTCCCTATATGGCGGGTCATTCGGCGCTTCGAGCAAGCCCGGTCCATGCGCGGGGATCGGTCCAGGAAGGAAGCGAGCGGATTTCATCTGACGCGAAAGGCTGCTGGCGGGTTCCCCGGGAACTCATGCCGTGCGGCCTTTTTGGCGTCCGATGGGCCACCGCCGCGCGTGGCATGAATTTTCCGCCGGAATCCGTTCCGGCCCGCATAGCAGCAAAGAGGCAGCACTCCTCCATGGCAACCAAGCCCCTGACCCCCGGCCGCGCTTCGGCCAAGAAGCGCATTCGCAAGATCTTCGGCGACATCCACGAAGTCGTCCAGATGCCGAACCTGATCGAGGTCCAGCGCGAGTCCTACGAGCAGTTCCTGCGCTCCGATCCGGCGACGGGCTACGTCTCGGGCCTGGAGAAGACGCTGCGCTCGGTCTTCCCGATCCGCGACTTCGCCGGCACCAGCGAGCTGGACTTCGTCCACTACGAGCTGGAAGACCCCAAGTACGACACCACCGAGTGCCGCCAGCGCGGGATCACCTATGCCGCGCCGATGAAGGTCACGCTGCGCCTGATCGTGTTCGAGGTGGACGCCGAGACCGAGACCCGCTCCGTCCTCGATATCAAGGAGCAGGATGTCTACATGGGCGACATGCCGCTCATGACCGAGAACGGCACCTTCATCATCAACGGCACCGAGCGCGTCATCGTCAGCCAGATGCACCGCTCGCCGGGCGTCCTGTTCGACCATGACCGCGGCAAGACCCACTCCTCGGGCAAGTTCCTCTTCGCCGCCCGCGTGATCCCCTACCGCGGCTCGTGGCTGGACTTCGAGTTCGACGCCAAGGACATCGTCAACGTCCGCATCGACCGCAAGCGCAAGCTGCCGGTCACGGCCCTGCTCCACGCCCTGGGCCTGGACGACGAGCAGATCCTCAGCCACTTCTACTCGACCGTCGCCTGGAAGCGCGGCGAGGGTGGCTGGCGCATCCCCTACGTCGCCGAGCAATGGCGCGGCAACAAGCCGACCTTCGACATCGTCGACGCCAAGTCGGGCGAGGTGGTCTTCCCCGCCGGCACCAAGATCAGCCCGCGCGCCGCCAACAAGGCGGAGAAGGACGGCCTGGCCGAGTTGCTGATCCCGACCGAGGAGATCTTCGGCCGCTATTCGGCGGTGGACGTCATCAACGAATCGACGGGGCGCATCTACATCGAGGCCGGCGACGAGGTTTCTCCGGAGAACCTCGACGCGCTCGACAAGGCGGGGATCGACCACCTCGACCTGCTCGACATCGACCACGTCAACACCGGCCCGTGGATCCGCAACACGCTGAAGGCCGACAAGGCACCCGACCGCGACCACGCGCTGGCCGACATCTACCGCGTCATGCGCCCCGGCGAGCCGCCGACGCGCGAGACCGCCGAGGCCCTGTTCGAGGGCCTGTTCTTCGACGGCGACCGCTACGACCTGTCGGCCGTGGGCCGCGTCAAGCTGAACATGCGCCTCGGCCTCGACGCCGAGGACACCGTCACCACCCTGCGCACCGAGGACATCCTCGCCGTGGTCAAGGAGCTGGTGAACCTCAAGGACGGCAAGGGCGAGATCGACGACATCGACAACCTCGGCAACCGCCGCGTGCGTTCGGTGGGCGAGCTGCTGGAGAACCAGTACCGCGTCGGCCTGCTCCGCATGGAGCGCGCCGTGAAGGAGCGCATGTCGAGCGTCGACGTCTCGACGGTCATGCCGAACGACCTCATCAACGCCAAGCCGGCCGTGGCCGCGGTGCGCGAGTTCTTCGGCTCGTCGCAGCTCTCGCAATTCATGGACCAGACCAATCCGCTGTCGGAAGTCACCCACAAGCGCCGCGTCTCGGCGCTCGGGCCGGGCGGCCTCACCCGTGAGCGCGCGGGCTTCGAGGTCCGCGACGTCCACCCGACGCACTACGGCCGCATCTGCCCGATCGAGACGCCGGAAGGCCCGAACATCGGCCTGATCAACTCGCTGTCGACCTTCGCCCGCGTCAACAAGTACGGCTTCATCGAGACGCCGTACCGCAAGGTGATCGACGGCAAGGTGACGAAGGAAGTCGTCTATCTCTCGGCGATGGAGGAGCAGAAGCACACCGTCGCCCAGGCCTCGGCCGAGCTGAACCCCGACGGCTCCTTCGTCGAGGAGCTGGTCTCGGCGCGCGAGAGCGGCGAGTTCGTGATGGCCCCGCGCGATCACGTGACGCTGATGGACGTGTCGCCGAAGCAGCTCGTCTCGGTCGCCGCCTCGCTGATCCCGTTCCTGGAGAACGACGACGCCAACCGCGCGCTGATGGGCTCGAACATGCAGCGCCAGGCGGTGCCGCTGGTCAAGGCCGACGCGCCCTTCGTCGGCACCGGCATGGAAGAGACCGTGGCCCGCGATTCCGGCGCGGCGATCGCCGCCCTGCGCGGCGGCATCGTCGACCAGGTCGACGCGACCCGCATCGTCATCCGCGCCAGCGGAGACATCGAGCCCGGCCAGTCGGGCGTCGACATCTACCGCCTCCAGAAGTTCGAGCGCTCGAACCAGTCGACCTGCATCAACCAGCGCCCGCTGGTGAAGGTCGGCGACGTGGTCGAGGCCGGCAACATCATCGCCGACGGTCCCTCGACCGAGCTGGGCGAGCTGGCGCTGGGCCGCAACAGCCTCGTCGCGTTCATGCCGTGGAACGGCTACAACTACGAGGACTCGATCCTGATCTCCGAGCGGATCGTGAAGGACGACGTCTTCACCTCGATCCACATCGACGAGTTCGAGGTCATGGCCCGCGACACCAAGCTCGGGCCGGAAGACATCACCCGCGACATCCCCAACGTCGGCGAGGAAGCCCTGCGCAACCTCGACGAGGCGGGCATCGTCTACATCGGCGCCGAGGTCCATCCGGGCGACATCCTGGTCGGCAAGATCACGCCGAAGGGCGAAAGCCCTATGACGCCGGAGGAGAAGCTGCTCCGCGCGATCTTCGGCGAGAAGGCCAGCGACGTGCGCGACACCTCGCTCCGCCTGCCGCCGGGCGTCTCGGGCACGATCGTCGACGTCCGCGTCTTCAACCGCCACGGCATCGAGATCGACGACCGTACCCGCGCGATCCAGAACGAGGAGATCGAACGCCTCGCCAAGGACCGCGAGGACGAGCGCGCGATCCTCAACCGCGCGACCTACAACCGCCTGCGCGACATGCTGGTGGGCCAGGTCGCGGCCGCCGCGCCGAAGGGCTTCAAGAAGGGCGACACGATCTCGGTCGAGAACCTCGACGAGGTCGAGAAGCACGAGTGGTGGAAGTTCGCCGTCGCCGACGACGCGCGCCAGGCGCAGCTCGAGGCGGTGAAGACCCAGTACGACGAGACCGTCAAGGCGATCCAGGAGAAGTTCGAGGACCGCAAGGAGAAGCTGGAGCGCGGCGACGAGCTGGCCCCCGGCGTGCTCAAGATGGTCAAGGTCTTCGTCGCGGTGAAGCGCAAGCTGCAGCCGGGCGACAAGATGGCCGGCCGTCACGGCAACAAGGGCGTCATCAGCCGCATCCTGCCGATCGAGGACATCCCGTTCCTGGAGGACGGCACCCACGTCGACATCGTGCTCAACCCGCTGGGCGTGCCGAGCCGCATGAACGTCGGGCAGATCTTCGAGACGCACCTCGGCTGGGCCGCGCGTGGCCTCGGCCAGCAGATCAAGACCGCGCTGGAGGACTGGCGCCACGCCAACCCGAACCCGCAGGCGGCCGAGCCGCCGGCGGCGATCGCCGACAAGCTCAAGGACATCTACGGCGAGAACTATCACGCCCAGATCGACGCGCGCTCGCCGGCCGAGATCATCGAGCTGGCCGAGAACCTCAAGGCCGGCGTGCCGATGGGGACCCCGGTGTTCGACGGCGCGCGCGAGGCGGACGTCTCGGCCATGCTGGCCAAGGCGGGCTACGACACCTCGGGCCAGGTCACGCTCTATGACGGCCGCACCGGCGACGCCTTCGACCGCAAGGTCACGGTGGGCATCATCTACATGCTGAAGCTGCACCACTTGGTCGACGACAAGATCCACGCGCGTTCGATCGGGCCGTACTCGCTCGTCACCCAGCAGCCGCTGGGCGGCAAGGCGCAGTTCGGCGGCCAGCGCTTCGGCGAGATGGAGGTCTGGGCGCTCCAGGCTTACGGCGCCGCCTATACCTTGCAGGAGATGCTGACGGTGAAGTCCGACGACGTGGTCGGCCGCACTAAGGTCTACGAGGCGATCGTCAAGGGCGACGACACCTTCGAGGCCGGCATTCCCGAGAGCTTCAACGTGCTCGTCAAGGAAATGCGCAGCCTGGGCCTCAACGTCGAACTGTCGTCGCTGACCGACGGCGAGGACGACGACGGCCTGGCCGCGGCGGCGGAGTGAGGCACGGGGCCTCGCCTTCGGGCGGGGTCCTGGCTCACCGCAATAGAGATTGACCCTCCAGAGGGACGAAAGACATGAACGACCTGACCAAATTCACCAACCAGATGGCCAAGCCCGAGACCTTCGACCAGATCCAGATCGGTCTGGCGAGCCCCGAGCGCATCCGTTCCTGGTCCTTCGGCGAGATCAAGAAGCCGGAGACGATCAACTACCGCACCTTCAAGCCGGAGCGCGACGGCCTGTTCTGCGCGCGCATCTTCGGCCCGGTGAAGGACTACGAGTGCCTGTGCGGCAAGTACAAGCGCATGAAGTACAAGGGCGTCGTCTGCGAGAAGTGCGGCGTCGAGGTGACCGTGACCAAGGTCCGCCGCGAGCGCATGGGCCACATCGAGCTGGCCGCGCCGGTCGCGCACATCTGGTTCCTCAAGTCGCTGCCGAGCCGCATCGGCCTGCTGCTCGACATGCAGCTCAAGCAGCTTGAGCGCATCCTCTACTTCGAGTCCTACGTCGTCACCGAGCCGGGCATCACCCCGCTCGAACGCTACCAGCTCCTGACCGAGGACGAGCTGCTCGACGCCCAGGACGAATACGGCGAGGACGCCTTCACCGCCGGGATCGGCGCCGAGGCGGTCAAGCACATGCTGATGGACCTCGACCTGGAGCAGGAGCGCACCGACCTGCTGGAGGAGCTCGCGACCACCAAGTCCGAGCTCAAGCCCAAGAAGATCATCAAGCGCCTCAAGGTCGTCGAGAGCTTCATCGAGTCCGGCAACCGTCCGGAGTGGATGATCCTCGAAGTCGTGCCGGTCATCCCGCCCGAGCTGCGCCCGCTGGTGCCGCTGGACGGCGGCCGCTTCGCGACCTCGGACCTCAACGACCTCTACCGCCGCGTCATCAACCGCAACAACCGCCTGAAGCGCCTGATCGAGCTGCGCGCGCCGGACATCATCGTCCGCAACGAGAAGCGCATGCTGCAGGAGGCGGTCGACGCCCTGTTCGACAACGGCCGCCGCGGCCGCGTCATCACCGGCGCCAACAAGCGCCCGCTGAAGTCGCTGTCCGACATGCTCAAGGGCAAGCAGGGCCGCTTCCGCCAGAACCTGCTCGGCAAGCGCGTCGACTACTCAGGCCGTTCGGTCATCGTGACCGGGCCGGAGCTGAAGCTGCACCAGTGCGGCCTGCCCAAGAAGATGGCGCTCGAGCTGTTCAAGCCGTTCATCTACGCCCGCCTCGACGCCAAGGGTCTCTCCATGACCCTCAAGCAGGCCAAGAAGTGGGTCGAGAAGGAGCGCAAGGAAGTCTGGG
>Ga0066256_1001806_pt1 | contig 23092 bp, 21 predicted proteins | sample ThiBio_1000_biof_FD_87107 | JGI IMG/M metagenome (GOLD analysis project Ga0066256, IMG submission 87107) | Wastewater bioreactor microbial communities from Cape Town, South Africa - Thiocy_expt_1000_biof (version 2) | ecosystem: Engineered > Bioreactor > Thiocyanate-remediating >... | reverse complement strand
CCTAGGCGTAGCGGCGCTTCGAATGTGCGGAGTCCGGCTCCTTCCAAAGACAAAAATGGCTCACGCGCTGGAAGGCATTGAGGAATCGACCCTGCCGCGCGCTCCGGGTTAGCCGCCGCTGCGGTAGACTTGGATGTCGAGGTCGCGAATCTTCTTGCGCAGGGTGTTGCGGTTTAGCCCGAGCAGATCGGCCGCCCTGATCTGGTTGCCCCGGTTGGCGGCCAGAGCCGCCGTCAGCAGCGGGACCTCGATCTCCTTGAGGATGCGGTGATAGAGGCCCGGCGGCGGCAGACCGTTCGGGAAACCAGCGAAGTGCGAAGCCAGATACATCTCGACCGCGCCGCTGAGGTTGTCCACGCTTTGCGGCATGTTGCCGCCCGAAACAACAGCGGGCGGGGCCAGTTCGCCCTCGACGACAGACCCCGTAATCACATCCTGTGGGTAAAGCGCCGCCAGACGCCTGGCGAGGTTTTCCAATTCGCGCACGTTGCCGGGCCAGCGATGCTGTTTGAGCCGTTCGATCGCTTGCGCGTCGAGCTTCTTCGGCGGCAATCCGTCCTTCTCCGCCAGCGCGAAGAAGTGCCGGATCAGGTCAGGTAAATCCTCGATGCGTTCGCGCAGCGGCGGCAACCGCAGCGGAACGACATTGAGCCGGAAGAACAGATCCTCGCGGAACAGGCCCTGCTGGATCAGAATGCGCAGATCCTTGTTGCTCGCGGCGACGATCCGCACATCGGTTTTGATCGGCGTGCGGCCGCCGACGGTGGTGTATTCGCCCTGCTGCAGAACGCGCAACAGGCGTGTCTGCGCCTCCATCGGCATGTCGCCGATTTCATCCAGGAACAGCGTGCCGCCCTCCGCCTGCTCGAAGCGGCCGGTGGCTCGCGCATTCGCGCCGGTGAATGCGCCGCGCTCGTGACCGAACAGTTCCGACTCGATCAGGTCGCGCGGGATCGCCGCCATATTGACCGCGACGAACGGGCCGTTGCGACGCTTGCCGTAGTCATGTAGCGCGCGCGCGACCAGTTCCTTGCCGGTGCCGGATTCGCCAGAGATCATCACCGTGAGATCCGTCTGCATCAAGCGTGCGAGGACGCGATAGATTTCCTGCATGGCGGGCGAGCGGCCGACCAGAGGAATGGCATCGAAATCGCCGTCGTCCTTGGAGGGAGCCGGACGCTCCTTCGGTTCGGACAATGCGCGTCCGACAATTGCGATCAGCTCCTTCAGGTCGAACGGCTTCGGCAGATATTCATACGCGCCGCGCTCCGACGCGCGGATCGCCGTCATGAAGGTGTTCTGCGCGCTCATCACGATGACCGGCAGGTTGGGACGCATCTTCTTGATACGCGGCAGCAGATCGAACGCGCTTTCGTCGGGCATCACCACGTCGGTGATGACGAGATCGCCCTCGCCCTGGCTGACCCATCGCCACAGTGTCGCTGCGTTCCCGGTGAGTCTCACCTCATATCCGGCGCGGGACAGCGCCTGATTGAGCACTGTGCGGATGGCGGTGTCGTCGTCAGCGACAAGAATGCTACCTGCGGGCATTGTCAGTTATTCCTGATCTGCGGTCTGTGAGGCATGTGACGGCGTTCCCGGGCGCGCGTCACCGTTGCTGGGAGTCTTTGCCGGATTGTACATCGGCAGCAGCACGCGGAAGGTGGTCTTGCGCGGCTGCGATTCACACTCGATGATGCCGCCATGATCGCCGACGATCTTGGCGACGAGCGCGAGGCCGAGGCCGCTGCCCGTCGGCTTGGTGGTCACGAACGGATCGAATAGATTGGGCAACAGATCGTCCGGCACGCCCGGCCCGTTGTCCCTCACGCAGAATTCCAGCGGCAGAGACACGCGGGATTTATTGCCCGGAATGGAAAGTCGCACGCCCGGACGAAACGCAGTCGTCAGTTGAATCTCGCCGTCCGTCCCGAGATCGGCGACGGCTTCCGCGGCATTCTTCACGAGATTGAGGAATACCTGGATCAGCTGATCCTGATTGGCCAGCACCGGCGGCAGCGACGGATCGTATTCCTCGATGAACTTGACGTTGCGCGCAAAGCCGGACTGCGCCAGCCGCTTCACATGATCGAAGACCGAGTGAATATTCACGGGACCGCGCGCCACGGGACGTTCGTCGCCGAACACCTCCATCCGATCCACCAGAGTTACGATGCGATCGGCTTCGTCGCAGATCAGTCGCGTCAGGGTACGGTCTTCTGGAGACGCCGCCTGCTCCAGCAGTTGCGCCGCGCCGCGAATGCCCGACAGCGGATTCTTGATTTCGTGCGCCAGCATCGCGGCCAGCGCGGTGACCGAACGCGCGGCGCTCCGATGGGTCAGTTGGCGGTCCATCTTGTCGGCGATGCTTCGCTCCTGAAGCATCACCACGATGGAGCCCGGCCGCTCGCTCAGAGGCGCGACATGGAGATCGACCTGCCGGTCGCCGCCGATCCGCGGTGTGCCGAGATCGACCTTGTATTCGTTCACGGCCGCCCCGGTGCGCCGCACCTGATCGATCAACGCAAGCAGCGGACTGCCGAACGGCACGAGTTCGCGCAGCATCTGGCGTTGCAGGTGCTGGATCGAGGTTTCGAAGAACGACTCCGCCGCGATGTTCGCATCGAGAATCTTGCCGTCCGCCGAAATCAGCATCACCGGATTAGGCAAAGCGTTCAGAATCAGGTCGCTGTTTTCCGGCTGCGGCAGGCGGCGTTCGACGGCGGTGTTCATGCGGCGGCGCTCCAGGCGAATTCGCCAAAGGCATCGTGCAGCGAACGGCGCACGTGAGCCGGATCGGTTGCAGTCAGAATTGTTTGCCGCCAGCGCTTGAGAACATCGGCGGATGCCGCGCTGCTGCTGGCCGCCACGTCGAGCGCCCAGCCGAGATGCTTGCGGGCATGGCGCAGGCCGACGCGCGCGCCATAGTGATCCACCACCTCATCATACAGATCGCAGAGATAGCCGAGCTGGTGGTCAAGTCGCGGCGTCTTTTCCAGCGCGCCGCCATTCAGTCGCCGCGCGATCTGGCCGAGAAGCCAAGGCTGTCCCTGCGCGCCCCGCCCGACCATCACGGCATCGGCGCCGGATTGGTCGAGCGCCGTTTTCGCCCGTTCAAACGACGTGATGTCGCCATTCACGACTACGGGAATATTCACGGCACTCTTCACGGCCCGCACCGCGGACCAGCTCGCATGGCCTTTGTAGAACTGGCAGCGCGTGCGTCCATGCACCGTGATGAGCCGAACCCCGGCCGCTTCCGCGCGGCGCGCCAATTCGGGAGCGTTGAGGGATTTGTCGTCCCAGCCAAGCCGCATCTTCAGCGTCACCGGCACTTTGACCGCGGAGACCGTCGCATCGATCAGCCGCAACGCATGATCGAGATCGCGCATCAGCGCCGAGCCCGACTGACCGCCTGTCACATGGCGGGCCGGACAGCCCATATTAATATCAATAATGTCTGCGCCCGCGGCTTCGGCGATGCGCGCACCCTCGGTCATCCAGTGCGTTTCGCAGCCGGCAAGCTGAACCACATGCGGACCGATCCCGGCGGCTTCACACCGCAGAACCGACATCGGCCGCCCGCGCGCCAGATCGTCGCTGGCGGTCATTTCCGAGACGACAAGGCCGGCGCCGAGCTTCGCAGCCATCCGGCGGAACGGGGCATCGGTGATGCCGGACATCGGCGCAAGAAGAACGCGGTTCGCGAGTTCGACATCGCCAACCTTCAGTACAACTTGAGGACTTCCGACTATCTCGTTCACCAAGCGTCTCATTTTCTGATTTCGACCTTTGTCGCCCAATCGCGATAAATAGTCAGCTTATTTTATAAGCACCAAATCAGCATGCACACACTTTAGCCAAAACCAAATCTTGCGCAAGTGCAGCGCAACAATTCTTCGGGATTCTTCACATCGCTGCGGAATCGTGCTGTTACCCGCCGAATATGGTAACAGCAGCCCTCTTCTCCGGTCGCCGACATCCGGCCTAAGTCCTCTTCCTGGTTTCAGAATCGCTCATGACGACGTCAAAACGGACCGCCGCCATCATCGTCGCCGCCGGCCGTGGCCTGCGCGCCGGAACCGGTGGCCCCAAGCAATACCGGACCATCGGGGGCAAGACCGTCCTCGCGCGAGCCATGGAGCCGTTCTGCACGCACCCGGATGTGTTCGCCGTCCAGCCGGTCCGCAATCCGGACGACGCCGATATTTTCGATCGGGCCGTCGAACATCTCAACTATCAGGTGCCGGTCAATGGCGGCGTAACCCGGCAGGCATCTGTCCGGGCCGGTCTTGAGGCGCTCGCCGGTCAGGCGCCGGACATCGTCCTGATCCATGACGCGGCCCGCGCCTTCGTGACGGACAAGGTGATCTCCCGCGCCATCGAGGCCGCGCTGATCACCGGTGCGGCGATTCCCGTCGTGCCCGTGACCGATACCGTGAAGGTGGTCGACGGCGCGGGTGCAATCACGGCCACACCGGATCGCGCGACCCTGCGGATCGCGCAGACGCCGCAGGCCTTCCGGTTCGACACCATTCTGGAAGCGCACCGCCGCGCCGCGCGCGAGGGCCGCGACGATTTCACCGACGATGCCGCGATCGCCGAATGGGCGGGATTGACGGTTGCGACCTTTGAAGGCGATGTTGCCAACATGAAGCTGACCACACCGGAAGACTTTGCACGCGAGGAAGCGCGCCTCGGAGCGATGCTGGGCGATATCCGCACCGGCACCGGCTACGACGTGCATGCGCTGACCGAGGGCGATCATCTGATGCTGTGCGGCGTTCGCGTGCCGTTCACCAAAGGCTTTCTCGCCCATTCGGATGGCGACGTCGGCCTGCATGCGATCGTGGATGCGATCCTCGGCGCGCTGGCGGATGGCGACATCGGCTCGCACTTGCCGCCGAGCGATCCGAAATGGAAGGGCGCGGCGTCCGACCAGTTCCTGAAACATGCGGTCGGTCTGGTACATCAGCGCGGCGGTCGCATCGCCAATCTCGAAGTCACGATGATCTGCGAAGCGCCGAAGATCGGTCCGCTGCGCGAAGCCATGCGCGCGAAGATCGCGGAGATTACCGGGCTTCCCCAGTCGCGCGTGGCCGTGAAGGCGACCACCAGCGAACGGCTTGGCTTTACGGGACGGCAGGAAGGCATCGCGGCGACCGCCGCCGCCACCATCCGTCTTCCCTGGGACGCGGACGGGAGTCTTTAACATGAGCGGCAGCGCAACCCGGGCCCTCTCCCGTTCGCTGCTGGATCTGTGCCGGATGCGCAAGCTGACGATTGCCACCGCCGAATCTTGCACCGGCGGCCTTGTCGCAGGCGCGCTGACCGACATTCCCGGATCGTCCGATGTGATCGATCGCGGTTTCGTCACCTACTCCAACGAAGCCAAGCACCAGATGCTCGGCGTGGACACGTCGACGCTGGAGACCTTCGGCGCGGTGAGCAAGGAAACCGCGACCGCCATGGCGGTCGGAGCACTCGAACACGCGGACGCCGATCTTGCCGTCGCCATTACAGGTATTGCCGGTCCCGGCGGCGCGACGCCCGGAAAGCCGGTCGGTCTGGTGCACTTCGCGGTGGCCGCGCGTGACGGTCGCATCGCTCACAAGGAATTCCGTTTTGGAGCGGTTGGCCGCAGCAATGTTCGCGAGCAGTCGGTGGTCGAAGCGCTGAAAATGCTGATGGAGATGGCGCGCGGCCCGAAGCCGCCGGTCAAGAAGCGCCCGCGCGCGGCGGCCCATACACCGCATCCGCGCGTTTCTCGAACGCCGCGGCGAACCGCTGGAAAGCGGCGTCGAACATCGCGCCCATCATCACCGCGAGCATCCGACTCTTGAACTCGTAGGAAATGAAGAATCCGACATCGCAGGCGTCTTCCGCCTTCGCTTCAAACGTCCAGCGGTTTTCCAGCTTGCTGAACGGCCCCTGCAGATACTCGACAAGAATCTTCAGGTTCGGTTTGTCGAGAGTCACACGGCTGGTGAAGGTTTCGCGCACCACCTGAAACGACACCGTCATGTCGGCGACGATCACTTCGCTGCCGTCAGGCTTCGGCGTGCGCTGGCGCACCTTCAGCGCCTGGCACATCGGCACGAATTCCGGATAGCGCTCGACGTCGGCCACAAGGTCGAACATCTTCTCTGCGCTGTGGCGGACACGGCGCTTGTTTGCGAATTGCGGCATCGAAACGGACTAACGGTTTGCGGCTGCGCGCGCCGCCTGCAGCTTGGCAAAATCCTCGCCTGCATGATGCGAGGAGCGCGTCAGCGGGCTGGCCGAAACCATGAGGAATCCCTTGGTGTAGGCCACCTTCTCGTAACCGCCGAACTCTTCGGGCGTCACGTAGCGCATCACCGCGTGATGCTTGAGGCTCGGCTGCAGATACTGGCCGATGGTGAGGAAATCGACGTCGGCCGAACGCAGGTCGTCCATCACCTGCAGCACCTCATGACGCTCTTCACCGAGGCCGACCATGATGCCGGACTTGGTGAAGATGGTCGGATCGATTTCCTTGACCCGCTGCAGCAGCCGGATCGAATGGAAGTAACGCGCGCCGGGTCGCACTGTCAGGTAACGCGACGGCACGGTTTCCAGATTGTGGTTGAACACGTCGGGCTTCGCGGCGACGACCTGCTCCAGCGCACCGTCCTTGCGCAGGAAATCGGGCGTGAGAATCTCGATCGTCGTGGTCGGGCAACTCGCGCGAATGGCGCGGATGGTCCTTGCGAAATGATCCGCACCGCCGTCGGCGAGATCGTCGCGATCGACTGACGTGATCACCACGTGATGCAGGCCGAGCTTCTGCACGGCGAGTGCGACATGCTCCGGCTCGGACGTATCGAGCGCATTGGGCAGGCCGGTCTTGACGTTGCAGAACGCGCAGGCACGGGTGCAGGTGTCACCCATGATCATGAAGGTGGCGTGCTTCTTGTCCCAGCACTCGCCGATGTTCGGGCAGCCCGCTTCCTCGCACACCGTGACGAGGCCGTTCTCTTTCACGATGTTGCGGGTGTTGGCATAGCCGCGCGAGGTCGGCGCGCGCACGCGAATCCAGTCGGGCTTGGCCGGCGACTTGGCGTCGGGCCGGTTTACCTTCTCCGGGTGACGCGGCCGCACCTGATTGGGCGACACCGTATCGATCAGAACAACCATGAAAAGCCTGCGATTTCCTGCAACTTACGTAAGCCCCTCAGGGTCTTGGCGCAAGCCGGGTGCATCGTGATAGGCTGGAATGAATATCACGTTTCCAGACCATCCCGTATGGCTTCCCGAGCGTATCCCCTGCCCGCAAATGGCTGACCTGCTATCCCTTGCCCCATTGGGCCGCCCGCTGACGAAAAAATTCTTCGCGCGCAGTGTCCATGAGGTCGCGCCCGATCTGATCGGGGCGACGCTGCTGGTCGATGGCGTCGGCGGAATCATTGTCGAGGTCGAGGCCTATCACCACACCGATCCGGCGGCGCATTCCTATCGTGGGCCGACGCCGCGCAACATGGTGATGTTCGGGCCGCCCGGCTTTCTCTACGTCTATCGCTCCTACGGTATTCACTGGTGCATGAATTTCGTCTGCGAGAAGGAAGGTTCGGCCAGCGCGGTGCTGGTTCGGGCGATTGAACCGACTCACGGCATCGCGGCAATGCGCCGGCGGCGCCGACAACAGGACGAGCGTATGCTCTGCTCCGGTCCCGGCAAGGTCTGCGAGGCATTGGCGGTCAGCAACAAGCACAACACGCTCGTGCTCGATGCGCCGCCGATCGCGCTTTATGCACGCCCGCGGAAACCCGACATTGTCGCCGGCATCCGCATCGGCATCACCAAGGCGGTGGAGCTGCCGTGGCGCTACGGATTGAGAGGCTCGCGCTTCCTCAGCAAGCCGTTTCCGGGATGAGGCGAAACGGCGGCAAACCTCGCTGCAAAAGGCCGAACGGTGACGGGATTGCGATATGCAGCCGAAACCCATTCCTTGTCCGCCTCCAACCTGAGCGATGCTGATCCGTCATGGCTTGCCGCCGGAGCGTGCATCCATCAAGCCGCAGGCATGCGCCGTGCGACTGGCTCAGGCCGGCCGCTTCGACAGGTCAGTCATCAGCGGAAGCACGAAGATAAACAGTGCGGTGATAGCCACCGGAATGAACGCGAACGCCGGATTCTGCGTCGCGTCCCACATCATGCCGCCGATGATCGAGATCACCATCGCGACGCTGTAGCCGATGGCAAACATCCCGGCCGAGGTGCGCGGCACATCGGCCGCCGGGATTAGCAACGCCGGCAGCGCGAGCACCAGCGTCAGCACGATCGCGCAGGAGCAGCCGATCAGCGCGGCACCGCCGACCACCGTCCATACCGACGTGGTCAGCACAATTCCGGCGAGGCCGAGCAAAGCGAAAATGCCCGCGCACAACAGCGGCGCTTTCTTGCGTTCCCAGCGGGTCGACATCACCAGCAGCAGGAACGATCCCGGCAACTGCCCGACGTTGAGCGCCGTCAGCGCAGGCGCGATCCGATCGGTCTGGTCCGCATGCAGCAGAAAACCGGGCAGGAAGGCATTGGTGCAGAAATAGAGCTGGTTCGCGCCGCTCATGATGAGGCCGAGTTTCCAGAGCAGCGGGTCGCGCCAGTTGGGCATCCAGTGCTTCGGCCGCGTGACGGCGGCGCCGCTGCCGCCGGGCTGGAATAGAAAAATGATCAGCGCGATACACAGCAGCGGAATCGACCACAGCGCGAGGCTGGCACGCCATCCGCCCGCCAGCGACAGGGCGATGCCCGCGAGAACGACCGGAAAGATTTCGCCGAACAGAAGCCCGTTGGTATAGACCGCCGTGGCGAAGCCGATCCGCTGCGGCATCCACTGGTTCACCGTCGGCGGCAAGGCGGGCTGCATCACCGCGACGCCGGCCGCCATCAGGACAGTCGCGCCATAGAGTGTGAGCGCATCCAGCGCGAGACCGCGCAGCGCCGAGCCTGCCGCGGCAATCACCAGCCCGATGATGAGCGCGGGCACAGCGCCGACGCGCGCGATCAGGAGCGAGCCCGGGATCGCGACAAGTCCGAACAGGAACACCGGGATCGCGTTGAGAATCCCGACCTGCGTTCCGGTCAGTTTCAGATCGAGAATGATCAGCGCGAGAACCGGCGGCACCGCAAGGATCGACAGCCGCAGCCCGTTCCCGGCCAGCCAGAGGAGCGTGAGCCCCCGCAACGACGACGACTGCGATGAGGTCACGCGACGTCCTTTAGCCGTTCGAGGGCTTCGAGGATTTTCGTCTTGCGGGTTTCCGCTTCCTCACGCTTCTCGCGCTGTTCGTCGATCACGTCTTCCGGCGCATTGGCGACGAACTTCTCGTTGGACAGCTTGGCGTCGACACGCGCGATGTCGGCTTGCGCCTTCGCAAGCTCCTTGTCGAGACGTGCCTTCTCCGCGCCGAGATCGATCACGCCCTTGAGCGGGATCGCGGCCACCTCGCCGCGCACCAGCAGTTGCACCGAACCATCCGGCGCGCGATCGGCAAATGAAATCTCGCCGAGCCGCGCCAGACGCTTCATCACGTCACTCCAGCGTTCCGCGCGCGCCCTGATGTCGTCCGATGCGCCGACCAGCACCAGCGGAAACAGCGTCGCGGGCGGGATGTTCATTTCGGCGCGCAGCGAACGGATCGACGAAACGAGATCGATCAGCCAGCCGATTTCGGATTCGGCGGCGGGATCGCTGAACTGTTCGGCTTCGCGCGGCAGCGCGGCCATGCCGGAGACGGCCAGCGGATCGCCCGCGGCGGCCACGGCCATCACAGCCGCCATGTCGGGTCCGGGCTTCAGCGGCCATTCCGCCAGAGCCAGCAGTCCGGACCGCGTCGCGGTCACGCCCCACAGTTCTTCGGTGAGGAACGGCATGAACGGATGCAGCAGCTTGAGGATTTCGTCGCGCGCCCACGCGATGCTGGCCTGCGTCTCCGCCTTCGCGGGACTGTCCGGCCCCATCAGGACGGGCTTCGCCAGTTCAAGATACCAGTCGCAGAACCCGTTCCAGACGAAGCGGTACATCGCGCCCGCCGCATCGTTGAAGCGATAGGCCTGGATCGCGTCGGTGACTTCGCGCGTGGCGCGCGCGGTCTCGTGTGCGATCCAGCGGTTCAGCGTCTCTTTCGTTGCCGATGGATCGAAACCATCCACCAGCGCGCAGCCGTTCATTTCGGCGAAGCGCGAGGCGTTCCACAGCTTGGTTGCGAAGTTGCGATAGCCCTCGACGCGCTGGGTCGAGAGCTTGATATCGCGGCCCTGCGCCGCCATCGCCGCCAGCGTGAAGCGTAGCGCGTCCGCGCCGTAGTCGTCGATCAGATGCAGCGGATCGATGACGTTGCCTTTCGACTTCGACATCTTCGCGCCCTTCTCGTCGCGGACGAGGGCGTGGATGTAGACGGTCGGGAACGGCACGTCCTTCATGAAGTGGATGCCCATCATCATCATGCGGGCGACCCAGAAGAAGATGATGTCGAAGCCGGTGACGAGGACGTTGGTCGGATAGTAGCGATTCACATCGACGTCAGTGTCGGGCCAGCCGAGCGTGGAGAACGGCCACAGCGCCGACGAGAACCAGGTGTCGAGCACGTCTTCGTCGCGGGTGATGAAGCCGTCGCGCTTCGCAGCGTCGCGCGCCATCTCTTCGCCCTGCTCCGGCGTGATGACGCCCTGCTCAACGTAATAGCCGAGCGCCTTGCCGACCGCTTCGTCCTCGGTTTCGGCGACGAACACCTTGCCGTCCGGTCCGTACCATGCCGGGATCTGGTGACCCCACCAGAGCTGGCGCGAGATGCACCACGGCTGGATGTTCTCCATCCACTCGAAGTAGGTCTTTTCCCAGTTCTTCGGCACGAAGGTGGTCTCGCCGCCGCGCACCGCCGCGATCGCGGGTTCGGCCAGCGTCTTCGCGTCGACATACCACTGGTCGGTGAGGAACGGTTCGATCACGACGCCGGAGCGGTCGCCGTGCGGGACCATGTGGGTGTTGGGCTCAATCTTCTCGAGGAAGCCGGCCTCTTCCAGCTTCGCGACGATCAGCTTGCGCGCGGCAAAGCGATCCTTGCCATGCAGTTCTTCCGCGAAGATCAAGGACGCTTCCGGCAGGTCACGCAGATAGTCCTCGTTGGCGGACAGCGTCAGGCGCGCTTCCTGATCGAGCACACTGATCGACGGCAGGTTGTGCCGCTTGCCGACCTCGAAGTCGTTGAAGTCGTGCGCGGGCGTGATCTTCACCGCGCCCGAGCCCTTCTCCGGGTCGGAATACTCGTCGGCGACGATCGGAATGAGGCGGCCGACCAGCGGCACCACGGCAAAGCTGCCGACCACATCCTTGTAGCGCTCGTCCTCCGGGTTCACCGCGATCGCGGTGTCGCCGAGCATGGTTTCGGGGCGCGTGGTCGCGACCACGATGAAGGTCGCGGGATTTTCGGGGTCGAAGCTGACGCCTTCCAGCGGATAGCGCAGATGCCAGAGATGGCCCTTCACCTCGGTCTGCTGCACTTCGAGATCGGAGATCGCGGTGAGCAGCTTCGGGTCCCAGTTGACCAGCCGCTTGTCCTTGTAGATCAGGCCCTGCGCGTAAAGCTCGACGAACACCTTGGCGACCGCGCGCGACAGGCCTTCGTCCATGGTGAAGCGCTCGCGCGACCAGTCGCAGGACGCGCCGAGGCGCTTCAACTGGTTGACGATGGTGCCGCCGGATTCCGCCTTCCACTGCCAGACGCGCTCAAGAAACTTGGCGCGGCCCATGTCGCGGCGGCCCGGCTCCTTGCGTTCCATCAACTGCCGCTCGACCACCATCTGGGTCGCGATGCCCGCGTGGTCGGTGCCCGGCTGCCAGAGCACGTCGCGACCGCGCATGCGCTCGAACCGGCAGAGAATGTCCTGCAGCGTGTTGTTGAGCGCGTGGCCCATGTGCAGCGAGCCGGTGACGTTCGGCGGCGGAATCACGATCGTGAACGGCTCGGCGTCCTTGCGTTCCGGCCGTCCGGCCTTGAACGCGCCGGCGTCGTCCCACGCGCGGGCGATACGGTTCTCGATCTCGGCGGGCTGGTAGTTTTTCTCGATCATCACACTGCAATCAAAAAGGAGATGTCTGCGCTAGAAACGCGCCACCGCGGCGCGAGTCAACCGCCGGAGCTGAACAGCTCATATACCGGAAAAATAAGGTAAAAAGGCCGGAAATCAGCGGCCGCGCGAGACCCGCTCGATCTCGGCCTTGACGATCCGCTCCACCAGATTGGGGAGATTGTCGTCGAGCCAGGATTTCAGCATCGGCCGCAGCATTTCCTTGACGAGATCCTCAAGGGTCCGGGCGTTGTTGCTGAGAACCGTGTTGGCCAGCGCATTGAAGGCGGATTCCACGGCATTGACCGTGGTACCGGACAGAATCTGCTGCGAGGGCGACAACGGCTGGTCACGCGGCGGAAGCGGCGCGCGGCTGAGCGGCGCGCCCTGTTCCATCACTGGCGCGCGAGCGCTGGCGGCCGGGGCCACCGGTGTTTCGGTGAACTCCAGATCGTCTTCCGGCTCGATCATGTTGAACGAGGTTGCCGGTGCTTCAGGCACCGCCATCTGCTCGGTCAGTTCAAAAACATCGGCATCGGCTTCTTCCACCTTCGGCGCAGCGGCCGGCGCCGGCGCATCGAAGCTGGCCAGCATCGCGTCGATATCGGCCTGGCTGTTCTTTGCCGCGGGTGCCGCAGCCGGCGGAGCCGATGCCTGCGGGCGCGCCGGTGCAATCCTGGACGGCGGAATGCCGGTCATCGCCGGACGCGTAGCAGCAGCGGCCGGCTTTGCCGGTTCGACTTTTGGCAGTTCGGTTTTCGCAGGAGCAGCCGTCGCAGGAGCAGCCATCGCAGGAGCAGTCTTGGGAGACGCCGCGGGAGCGGCGGCCGCCGCGGCAGGCTTGGCTTCGTCATCGGAGATGATGCGCCTGATCGACGCGAGAATCTCCTCCATCGAGGGCTCCTGCGCCTTTGCCGGTTGCGTCATCTGCGACTCCACGTCATCGGCTGCCAGATCGATAGACCTGTTTCAAGCCGCACTCACTGCCCCGAATCGCCGGGCGATCCTTGAGAACGGTATGTCATGGCAACAAGTGATTGCAAGCAACGCCCTGCCCGCACGGCCGGTTGATCACAGTGCTGATGAATGCATCGCGAACGCGGCGGAGTGTAGTGGATCAGGATGCTTGTCTCACCGCGTCGTCCCGGCGAATGCCGGGACCCATAACCACCGAATATGGTGATGATGCCGAAGAGGGTTGCTCCGCGATCGCATCAAGAACGATGACGCAGGGAGTATGGGTCCCGGCATTCGCCGGGACGACACTGCAACTGTCGCTCGCGTCAGCGGCCGTCAGGCGTCCGGACGCCGAACCAGCTGTCGCGGACCTGATGATAGTGGACGCTCGGATCGTAAACGTTGGTCGCGAGGTTCAGCACGCTCGGCGACAGGCGGCCGATCGAGTTGAGCACGCTGTACGAGGCCACCACGCGGTCATGCTGCGCGGTCACGAGCGCGACGCGCGCGTTCACCAGCGCCTGCTGTGCGTTCAGGACGTCGAGCGTGGTGCGCTGCCCGACCCTCGCCTCTTCGCGAACGCCGTTCAGTGCGATTTCCGACGCCGTCACCTGCGACTGCGCGGACGACACCTGCGCCTTGCCGGCGACGAGCTGGCCCCAGGCCTGCGCGACGGTGGCGCGGGTCTGATCGCGCACCTGTTCGAGGTTCAGGCGCTGCTGCGCCAGCGTTTCCTTCGACTGACGGATCAGCGCGTATTCTGCGCCGCCCTGGAACACCGGCACCGACACCTGCGCGACGGCGGATGCGCCGAACGCACGGTAGGTCGCCATGGTGCTTTCAAAGGACTGCTGGACGCTGCCCTGAAGAGTGACGGTCGGGAACAGCGCGCCCTCGTTGACCTTCACCTGCAGGAAGCTGACGTCGATGCCGTACATCGCGGCGGTGACGTTCGGGGTTTCCAGCAGGCCCCGATCGACCGCCGCGGCCAGCGTCGTCGGCAGGAAGCGGTCCACGGGCGAGCCGGGCGCGAGGTTCGACGGATCGTTGCCGATGATGCGGCGGAAATTCGCGCGCGTCGTCGTGAGGGTCGATTCGGCGGTCAGAAGCTGGGTGCGGCCCGCCGCGAGCTGGGCTTCGGACTGCGCCACGTCGGTGCGGGTGACTTCGCCGACATTGAAGCGGTCGCGGGTCTGCTTGAGCGTCTGTTCCAGCACGCGCACGTTGCTGCGCTGAACTTCGACAATGGCGTAGTCGCGCAGGTAATCCATGTAGATGGTCGCAGCCGCGAACAGCACGGTCTGCTCGAGCACACGCAGGCCTTCGCGCGCGGCCGACACCTGGCTCTCCGCCGCACGGGTCCGGTTGCCGGTCTGGCCGCCGTTGAACAGCGTTTGCGAAATGGTTGCGCCGACGGAGCGCGGCGCGTTGACGCCGTGAAGACCGATCTGGCTTAGCTGGCCGCTCCCATTCAGCGTGTTGGTCTGGGTGTCGGTGTATTGGGTTCCCGCGCTCGCCGTGACGGCGACTTTCGGCCGGTAGCCGGACAGTGCCTGCGGAACGTTTTCGTCGGTGGCGCGTACTGATGCACGCTGTGCGTTCAACTGCGGATTGTTTTGATATGCGCGAATAAGCGCTGCCTCGATCGTGTCCGCCATGGCCGGGGTGGCCATCGCGTGACTCATCAAAAGGGCAGCGAGAGCTACGCCCGCGCCGAGCTTCATCCGATACCTAACTTGCATTCATCAATTCCCCAAACCGGTTCGCGCGCCAAAGCACATCGAAAAGGCACGTCAAAACCGGCAGTCGAGTCGGGCGCCCGCCCGCTGATAGTCTATGCATCGGCCGCTACAGGTGAAACCCCGCGGACCCCGCAGTTAACCGAAACTGTTCATATGGGACATTGTAGCCACACCTGCCCGCAGGCGAGGACTACAGTCCTAGAATGCGAACGCCGGAACCCGCTCCAGCCCCGGCAGAACCGGCGCGGAGGCATCGAAAAGAACCCGGCTGCCGAAGTCAGCCGGAGAATGGGCCACAAGGGTTGCCCGGGGCGGCTTGACCGTGGCGAACACGCCGACCAGCCGTCCACCGAGTTGGAGCTGGTCATAAAGGCCGCGCGGTTCGACCTCGGTCGCGCCATCCAGAACGATCACGTCGTAAGGACCATGGGCGCTGTCGCCGGCGGCAGGTTCGGCCACTGAGACCGTGACATTGGAAAGGCCGGACAGGTTGGTCCTGGCCGCGGACGCCAGAGCCGTATCGGATTCGGTCGCCACAACGTCCTTCGCCAGACGGGCGATCACAGCCGCCGAATAGCCGGTGGCGCAGCCGACCACCAGCACGCGGTCAGTCTCGGTGATTCCGGCGGCCTGCAGCATCTTTGCCAACACCGCCGGCTTGATGAGGCAGCGCTTCGCCTTACCATCGGCGGCGACATCGATGTCCAGATCCAGATAGGCGATGGCGCGCTTGGCATCCGGCACGAAGTTCTCGCGCGGGACCGTCAGCATGGCCTCGATGATCCGCAGATCGGTCACATCGCTGGGGCGGACCTGGCAATCGACCATGTTCCGCCGGGAGGTTGCAAAGTCAGACATAAGATACCTCAGGCATTCGATGATGACGGAAACAACGGCCGCCGGCCGGGCCCGGCGCGGCCCATATTTGCTGCAAGGCGACATACGATGCAAGCCTGCCCGGGAAGCTGTCCGCAGGGCACCCATTCGCGGCCTGTAGCGGGCGGTGCTACCGTTGTCGTGTTAGGGAGAACCGCGTTCACAGACGGCGAGAATCATGGACGACCGCGACAAGCCCCGCAGCCCTGCTCCACTGCCGGACATCGACTCCGGCCTGTCGGCGAACCACCTTTCCACCGTGCGGCGGCAGATGGTGGAGTTCGACGACCTCCCGCGCGCGGTGCGCGAGGCCCTCGCATCGGCCGACCAGCCGAGCGACCAGATGATCGACGTGCTGTGCGCCATGCATCGCGGCGGCTTTCCGCTGGAGGCCATGATGAAGGTGATCGCGGTCAGCAATGCCCGCGACGAACGCGAGACCGCTCAAGGTTAACCAGCGGCGATCACGGTTCCGCAGCCCGAATGCAGCCCGGGACAAAACGGACCGTTGCCTAAGTGATTGGCCTTCGCTAAGAACTCGCGCCAGTGAGGCCACGTGGCGGAGTGGTTACGCAACGGTCTGCAAAACCGTGTACACCAGTTCAATTCTGGTCGTGGCCTCCAGATTCCTTCATCCGCCGGGTGCCGCACCCGGCGATATGATCGGGCGATGTGAACTTTCGAAGACTTTGCTCTTTGCAAGCCACGGAGCCTTTGTTATACGCGGCCCCATTGCTGATTCAGCAATATTCCTCGGTAGCTCAGCGGTAGAGCATTCGACTGTTAATCGAATGGTCGCTGGTTCGAATCCAGCCCGGGGAGCCAAATTAAATCAATCACTTACAATTTAAACCTGAGATTTTGGATCGGAATAATCCCGCTCTGGATGGCCCTCCTCGTGGGCTCATATTCCCGCGCGCGCCAGCGCGCAGGTTCGCCTTGTCCGTCCTGATCGAAAGCACTACCGGCGACGGCCGTAATTCCTGACGCAGGTCGCGCGGATACCGGACGCCGATGCCATACACTGGCGATAGCTGAAATATCTGCAGTCGCCCGGACCGGCCGAATTCTTCAGACAGAATCGTGCGCCTCGCGCTGCTTCGGCACTCGAACCGAGTGCGGCACCGAGGCCGATCAGGGCAATCGCAATCATCATTCGACGCATTGTTTCCTCCTGTGTTGTCCGACAAGAACATCACGGCCCGGTCAATGTTCCAGAAGCGGCGACGACTCGCCTTGTGAAAGTGTTGTCGTGCCGACGCGCCAATGAAAAAGCCCCGGCTCGCGCCGGGGCTTGAAGGTTCAAAACTGGAAAAGAAAAGAACTTAGTACTTCGCGAGTATCGGACCGCCCCAGTTGAAGTGATAGTTCACGCCAACCTTCACGGTGTGGAGATCGTCAGTGTAGTTGAGAGTGCCTCTGGTCGTTCCGCCAGCGCTTACCAGAGCGATGTTGGTCCGATCAAAGTTGTAATACTGGTACTCAACCTTCGCCGACCAGGCTGGAGCGAACATGTACTCCAGACCGCCGCCGATCGTGTAACCCGTCTGCTTGCTGTCGACCACGACCGTGCCTGAGGTCGGGAAACCGTTGAGCGACGAGAAGCCGTTGTTGTCGCGGAATGCGACACCGCCCTTGGCATAGATCAGGCCCGGACCCCAGGTGTAGCCGAGGCGGCCGGTGACGGAGCCGAGCCAGTCATTTCGCTCGCGAAGAATGTCGCGGATGTTGTTCGGATTGCCGCCGCTTCCGCGGATGGTGCGGTCGTTACCGGACAGGCCGCTGATCTGACCCTCGATGCCAACCACCCAGTTCGGCGCGAACTGGTAGTCGGCGCCGATCTGACCGCCGCCGAGGAACGCGCCGTCATTGCCGCTGGTTGATGCGGTGGCAAACGTTCCTGCACCGGTAAGACCGTTATTGTCGCCGAACGCGGCTCCGATGTGCACACCGGCGTAGAAACCGGTCCAGTTGTAAACGGGAGCGGTGTAGACGGGTGCCTTGGTATAGGTGCGCGCAGGCAGGTCGGCCGCAGCAGCAATGGATGTGGATGCAAGAAGCGCGAGCGCAACAAGATTCAGTTTCATCTTAAGTCTCCGGCAATCCGTAAAATACAAGACATCATGCGCACCGTTCGCCTGGCGGATCAAGCGCGTGCAGCTTTGTCGGTCAATTTGGCTGGAAACTGAGCTATTTATACCACAACAAGATACCTTTACGGCGAGCGCAATGTATTTCGCTCACCGAAGACTCAATAAATTCAATGAGTTAGACTTGCTGCTGGGGTTGTTTTCCTTGCGGCCAGGCAGGCGCGAACATACCTGAATCCGGGCCGGCCGAGCGACATGCGGACCGTAATCGGGAAAAGGTGATTTGAGCGTGACCGAAAAGGCCGGGAGTCGAGACGCCAGTGCCGAACTCGATCGTCATTTCGACTGGATCGCGGAGCGCCTGCCGCCGAAAGGCGCGAACTTCGTCCGATGGGTCCGCCAGCCCTCCTCACGCTGGGTCCGGATTCCCCTCGCCCTGCTTCTGATCGTTGGCGGCGTTCTCAGTTTTCTGCCCGTGCTCGGCATCTGGATGCTGCCGCTTGGCCTGCTCCTTGTCGCGCAGGACGTGCCCTTCCTGCAGCAACCGCTGGCGGATGCGCTGGGTTGGGGCGAACGCAAGTGGATGGAGTGGAAGGCGAAGCGCGAAGCGAAAGATGAAACGCGCACCACGAAGGATGACCAATGAGCACGCCGCTCGACATCATCGTTCCGGCCCTGATGTGCGCGGCCCTGCTGTGGTGGATCGGCCGCGGCATGGGCACGCGCGCGATCCTGCTTGCGACATTCATCACACTTACAGTCATCGCGGGCGTGATGCTGATCGAAAACCGCGGTGGGCCGTAGGTTTTCACGCGCGAACTGCCGGTTTCCTGCACGCTGACGTTACCAGGACGATCTGGCCGCCCGTTACGTTCCGGCGTAGAGATGATCTGAACGGGAGACGCAGGCAATATGGTGAGTGACGCGAACATTCATGCTGGCCAGTGCCATTGCGGCGCGGTGCGTCTGGAGGTGACGCTGAGCGAGGGGTTCAGTTCGATCCGCCGTTGCACCTGCTCTTATTGCCGGATGCGAGGTGCCGTCATGGTGATGGCGGAAACGGGTGGGATCAAGATCCTGCAGGGTACGGACTCATTGACAAGCTACCGTTTCCATACCGGATCGGCCGAGCATTTCTTCTGTTCCCGCTGCGGAATATACACCCACCATCAACGGCGATCTAACCAGAACCTCTATGCCGTGAACGTGGCTTGCCTCGACGGGCTCAGCCCGTTCGATTTTCCCGAAGTCCCAGTCATGGACGGCGTCAATCACACGAACGACACCGGCCAGCCGACGCGCCAGGCGGGCACGCTCCGCTTTATCCCGGCCGACTGAGTGCGACAGTCGGCCGACGACCGTCAGGATGACGCGTACTTCTTGCCGCGCCGGTTTTCCGGACGGCGATAATCCCGCTTCTTCGGCTTCGGCGCGAGTTCGGGCATCGTCGTCTGCACATCGCGGTACTGTGTCAGCATCCGCTGGAAGGTCGCGTTGAGTTGGGTTTCGATCTCGGGACGGTTTTCCAGCCGCGCCAGCACCATGCCGGCGGCTTCGATGGTGGACAGCCCGTCGCGGCGTGGCTCCTTGCGCAGCTTGCCGTAAAGCGACGGTTTCGCCGGGCCGAGAATGATGCGCCGGCATTTCAGCATCCACGCATTGCGCCACCACAGCGCCTTGGCCTGGCTCCAGGTGCCGTCGAGCAGCACGACGCCTTCGAGGTCGCGCAGGATTCCGCGCTGGTGCTCCTCAAGCTCGCCCTTGCGGTCGATCGCGACCACGTCGCGGTCGGTGGCGAGATCGGCGACCTTCGCGGAGCCGAGATACAGGATCGCCCATTGCTGCGGATCGACTTCGCGTCCGAGAATTTTGGACAGGCTCGGCCAGGACAGCCCGACCTTGTGCGTGGCGTTCGTGAGCTGCTGCGCGGCGAGCCGCGCCGTGCCCAGCGTCCGGTCCTGTTCCTGCGGATGCTGCAGGATCAGAAGTTCGATCCGGTTGTCGATCGGTGCGATGCTGTCGCAGATGCAGAACGGCAGCGGCTTGCCGCAACGCGGGCATTCCTCGATCTCTTCCGCGACACCGGCGGCAACAGGCTTGGCTGATTTGGACATGGCCCGGCTATACGCTTCGCGCCGCCGATCAGCAACCGCTCATCGTCCCGTCACGCGGCTTTGGATGCGGGCGTGCTTCGCCGCCGCAGCCAGCGGCCCATCAGGCGGCGGCCGCTCTTGCGCGGAATCAGATCGATGTCGCTCACGAGCTTCGCGCCGCCCTTGCGCCGTTCGAGGGTGATCTTACGGCTGTGAAACTGCTCCAGTTCGGGACGGTGCGCGACGCTGACGATGGTGGCGTCGCTGAGTTCATCGTGCAGCAGCTTCATGATGTTGTCCTGCCCCGCCTCGTCCAGCGCCGACGTCGCTTCGTCGAGAACGATGATGTCCGGCCGGTGCAGCAGCAGGCGCGCGAAGGCGAGCCGCTGTTTCTCGCCGCCAGACAAGGTCTGGTCCCATGGCGCGTCTTCCTCGATCTTGTCCTTCAGGTGCGCGAGGCCGACCTTGTCGAGCGCCTCCGCCATCTCCTCGACGGTCCAGTCCTCCGCCGCGCCCGGATAGGCGATGGCCCGGCGTAGCGTTCCCGAGGGCACGTAAGGTTTCTGCGGCAGCATGAACATGCGCCGGTCGGCACGAATGTCGACGCTGCCGCCGCCCCATGGCCACAGGCCCGCGATGGCGCGCACCAGCGTGCTCTTTCCGGTGCCGGATTCGCCCGCGACCAGCACGCGCTCGCCGGGCCCGATCTCCACCTCGGACTGTCCGACCACGGCGGTGCCGTCATCCAGCGTCACCGACAGGTCATTGAGCCGCAGCATCGCGTCGCTGTCCGTCTCGCCGCGCGTGATCCGGTTGGAGCCGTCGCCGGTCTCGGCACGTTCAAGGCCGTCGAGCGACATCATCAGCGATGCGATGCGCCGCGCGCCGGCGTTCCATTCGGCGAGGCGCGGATAGTTGTCCACCAGCCAGCCGAAGGCTGTCTGCACGATGGTGAAGGCCGAGGCCGCCTGCATCACCTGCCCCAGCGTCATGCTGCCGTCGAGAAACTTCGGCGCACAGAGCAGGATCGGAATCACCGGCGCGATCAGGTTCGAGCCCTGCGAGACGACCGTGGTCCGCATGTGCTGGCCGCACAGCAGCGCCCATTGCCGCAGCACGTTGCCAAACGACTTGTCGATGCCGGAGCGCTCCTCGTCCTCGCCGCCGAGCAGCGCGATGCTTTCGCCGTTCTCGCGCACGCGCGTCAGCGCGTAGCGGTAGTCCGCCTCCGCCTGATTTTTGCTTTCCGAGATCGAGACGAAATTCCGGCCGATCACGACCATCGATCCGCTCGCGATCACGGCGTAGACGACAGCGGCAATCACCAGAAAGCCCGGAATGGTGACGGTGGCGCTGCCGAACGACAAGGTCAGCGCGCCGCCGATGGTCCACAGCACTACGATGAAGGTGGTCGCGGACAGGAACGCCTGCGTCACACCGGCCGCGAAATCCACCGGCGCATCGGTCGCAATCCGCAGATCCTCGGCAATGCGATATTCGGGATTTTGATGATCGCCGCCGACCAGATTGAGCTGATAATAACGGCCGTTGGTCAGCCATCGCGACACCACGGCGTTGGTGAGCCACGAGCGCCAGCGGCGCTGCGTGCTCATCCGCGCGAACACTTGCGTGACGCCGACCACCACGCTGCCGATGGCGAGCGGAAAGAAGATGCCGGTCAGATAGAAAACCCTGGCGGAATCCTTTTTCTCGATGGCGTCGAAGATCGAGCGGTTCCAGACGTTGATGCCGTACTGGAACGAGATCTGAAGAACGATCAGGAGAAGCAGGCCGAGGGTGAAGGCCCATGCCAGACGACCGCCTCCCTTGCCCCAGAAGCCGCGCGCGCTGATCCAGAACCGCGTCAGCAGGTAGTCGCGCCGCAACTCCTCGGCTTCCTCCGGCGACAGCGCTGAATCAGGTTCTAGAATTTCGGGCGGCGGGGCTTCGACAGGATTCCCGGTTTCGGCGACAACTTCCTGAATCGGCGGCTTTTTCATGCCGGTATAATGCGGTGGAATTTATAAGGTTCCCGCGCGTCGTTGCGTTGCCGCAAACTACTCGGCAGGGGCTCCGCCAGTCACGGTCACGGGCCGGTCACGCCCGCGCAGCCGGTCGATCAGCAGATAGATCACCGGCGTGGTGTAGAGCGTGAGGATCTGCGAGACGATCAGGCCGCCGATGATGGTGATGCCGAGCGGCCTGCGCAGTTCGGTGCCCGGCCCCGTCGCCAGCACCAGCGGCACGGCGGCCAGCAGCGCCGCCATGGTGGTCATCAGGATCGGCCGGAAGCGCGCGATGCAGGCCTCGAAGATCGCGTCTTCCGACGACAGGCCGCGCTGGCGTTCGCCCTCCAGCGCGAAGTCCACGATCATGATGCCGTTCTTCTTCACGATGCCGATCAGGAGAATGATGCCGATGAAGGCGATCACGGTCAGCGGCGTGTTGGTGGCCTGCAGCGCCAGCAGCGCGCCAAGTCCCGCAGACGGCAAGGTCGAGATGATGGTCAGCGGATGCGCGAGGCTCTCGTACAGCACGCCGAGCACGATGTAGACCGCAATCAGCGCGCCGAGGATCAGCAGCGGTTGCTTGCTCGCGGTCTTCTGGCTGTCGGCGGCATTGCCCGCGAATTCGCCGCGGATGCCTTCCGGCATGTGCAGTTCCTCGACCGCGCGCAGGATATTGCCGGTCGCGGTCTGCAGCGGAACGCCGTCCGGCACGTTGAATGAGATAGTGTTCGACGGGAACGACGACTGGTGGAACACCGACAGCGGCGACAACCCGCGTTCCATGTGCACCACGGCCGACAACGGCACCTGCGAGGCGCCATTACCCGCGACATAGATGCTGTCCAGCGCCGAGGGATCGCCCTGCAGCCGCGGATCGACTTCGAGAATGACCTGATACTGGTTGCGCTGGGTGTAGATGATCGAAACCTGCCGCTGCGAGAACGCATTGTTCAGCGCGTTGTCGATGTCCGTCACCTGCACGCCCAGACTCGCGGCGGTCTTGCGGTCGAGCGACAGATTCAGCGCCAGACCGGCGACGTTGCGATCGCTCGAAATGTCAGTGATGCCGTCCACGCTTTCGAATTTCTTGGCGACGATCGGTGCCCACTTCGCCAACAGGTCGAGATCGGAACTGATGAGCGTATACTGGTAATTGGAGTCGCTCTGGCGTCCGCCCGCGCGCAGATCCTGCGCCGCGAACATGAAGAGACGGATGCCGGGGACCTGGCCGAGATTGC
>Ga0066256_1002130_pt1 | contig 23099 bp, 10 predicted proteins | sample ThiBio_1000_biof_FD_87107 | JGI IMG/M metagenome (GOLD analysis project Ga0066256, IMG submission 87107) | Wastewater bioreactor microbial communities from Cape Town, South Africa - Thiocy_expt_1000_biof (version 2) | ecosystem: Engineered > Bioreactor > Thiocyanate-remediating >... | reverse complement strand
CCTCTAGTGGGCAGTAGAGGGCAGAGAGAGAGAGAGAGGGAGGAGAGAGACCAGTAGGAGAGGAGAGAGAGTTTAGACTCAGTCTAGTGATAGTGGAGAATAACACAAGGGCAATGCAGAAGAGACACGCCAGTAGGAGAGTAGAGAACGAGAGCAGCAGGAGAGTAGATAACACGGGAGAAGCAGCAGGAGACCCAAAATCCGGGCGTGAAAACCGAGAAGAAAGAAATGAAACCGTCGAGTAGTGGATGGTACGCTTGCGGCGTACACAAATAACAGCGGTGGATGGGCGCAATTGTAGGAGGGTATTAAGGCAGTGGGCGATTCCTGGTGTTGTGTATGTGTTGATAGTGCTTGTTTGTGGGTTGGCGGTGGACTTTGACACTTGTCGATTCAGACACCAGTGGACACCACCCCACCACACAGTACCTATTACCACCACTGCAAACAACTAACCCCGCGTATTCTCAAATTTACCTCGCCATTGGGCGACACCACGTCGTCAAGAAGACTGGTAGTGTACTGTCCCCTTGCGCTGAAGCCAGTTCAGTAACTGTCGGTGGTGGCGACGCAAGCCAGCGACTGGACACACACCAACGACAACCACACCACCAACACGCCGACACGCAAGCACCATGTCAACTGCGCGGCACGGCGGCGGGAAGGCGAGCAGCGCCTCCGCTACCGCCGCCTCTGGAGCACCCAGCGGCGAGGCGGCCGAGTTTGTGGCGTCCATCACCATCCCGCCAACCGCCGCACCACCGGCGACCGGCGCACCACCGACGACCACGGCGGCGGGTGCGTCGTCAACCACAGCAACTGCGCCCAGCGTTACTGCCAGCGGTGGCGGCGGCGGCGGCGGCAGCGGTGGCGGCGGCGGCAAGAAGAAGGGGAAGCGGAAGGGAGGCGACGTGGATGACGACGATGCCGTGCTAGAAGCCGCCACCGCTGCAGCCGCCGCAGAGGCAGCCGCTGCCGCCGCTGCTGCTGCTACTGGTTCCGCAACAGCCACCACTGACGCCGTCGCCGCGTCGGTGCCCACCACGCTGGACGCGCTGGCCATCAATGAGTGGGCAGGCGAGCAGCTGCGGGTGGAGGTGGACCGCGTGTCGCGGCTGGGGCAGCGCGTGCTGACGCTGCCAGTGAAGTCCATGGGGTTGGTTGTGATCCCACCGGCAGCGCCGGCGGCTACCACCACCGCCGATGGAACCAGTAGTGGCACTAGCGGTGGGAAGGGGAAGCGGGGTGGGAAGCGGGGCGCGGCGGCGGCGGCGGTGGGCGGCATTGTGAACCCGGACGCCCTGCCGCCGGGTGCGGTGGTGAACCGTGTGGAGTTCTCCACCGCGTTTGACTTTGAGGCGGTGACGCGCATCCTGGTGGGCGACGCCCTGCCCGTTGCCGTCAACCCGTCCTTCACCTACGCGCCCATCGTGCTCGTCACCGCCAGTGAGGGCGCGCCCGCCCTCATGTTCCCGTACGCTTACCGCACCGACGCCGGCGGCGCTGCTGGCGGCGCCAACACGCTGCAGTACTGGATGTTTATCAACTCCAAGGGCGTCACCGTCACCATGGCGGTGCCGTCCCTGACCGCCATGACGGCGGCGCCTTGATGGTTGGCACCGTTGGCAGGTTGGCAACTTGGCCGCAATCGGCTGCAACTTGAAGCACGTGCCTGCCGCCTCGTCGACCATCCGAGTCCACCCTACATGCCACGACCGTGAGTCGCAGTAGTGCAGACGACAATTGTCGCAAACAAAGGGCGCGTCTTCGCTGCACCGCGCGCACGTGCTTGCAATTCGTGTGGTGACACCGTGATTCGCATTTGTTTGCAGCCACGCATTGCGATTGTTACCGTTCTTGGCAGGGAGCATCGGAACCGTTGGTGGTGAACCACACCACACACACACACGGCAAACACGACGCGAGAAGGTGGCGGTCTGTTACCGATACGCCACGGCGGCATCGGAGGCGCTCCGTTACGTGCGCTGTGTGTGGCTGTGTGTAGCACAAGCGGAGTGGGGCAGTCTTTCCGTGTGCCAAACTACTTCTTGCTGCGCGCTGCCGCGGAGCTGCGCCGGCTCGACCCTGTCAGACTCACTAGCAACACACAATGGCCGCCGCTGCAGCCGCTGGGGCCGCTGCCGCCGCCGACACGGCGGTCGACCCCACTTCCGCCGTCGCCCCTGATAAGGCGGCCGACCCCACCACCGCCACCGCCGCCGCCGCCGCCGCCGCCGCTGCATCAACCACCAGCTGCCATCTCAGCGCCCGCATGGCCGCCGCCCTGCCGCCGGGTGTGAAGATGGATGACCTGTGCGGGCCGTGGATGGTGGACACCGCCGACGTGACATTTGAGGCGGACGCGCGCGGGCGGCCGCGGGTGTTGGGCCGTGGCGCATCTGGCACCGTGTTTGCTGGCACATACCGCACCGAGCCCGCCGCCATCAAGCAGATGTTCCCGGCCACCGGGCGCGACGTGAACGCGTGGCTGGCGGAGGTGCAGCTGCAGTACCGCATCCGGGTGGACGGCGTGCTGCCGGTGCACGGCGGCCTGCTGGACATGGACGACACGGGTGATCTACTGTACTACATTGTGATGCAGCGCATGCCTGGCAGCCTCATGGTACTGGTGTTGACGCCGGGCGGTGGCCTGGCGGGTGCTGGCACACACCATCGGATCCACTGGCTGCGACAGGCAGCCGGGGTGCTTGCCTCGCTGCATGCAGAGGGCGTCATCCACGGCGACGTGAAGCCCGCCAACATCATGCTGTCGTCTGTCGACGAGGACGCGGCGGCGGTGCGGGTGGCCGACTTTGGGTGCGCGCTCATCCGCAGCCCTGACGCCGGCACCCTGACGACGCACCGCGGGGAGCGCGGCTCCATGGTGTACATGGACCCCGTCCTGTTTGATGGCGGCAGCGTGACGGCGGCGAGCGATGCGTACAGCTGGGCCATCACGGCGTGGCAGCTGCTGACTGGTGCCGTGCCATTTGCAGCCGAGCTGGCTGCAGCCGGCGTGACGTCGAGCGCGCTGGCGCTTGACGCGCTGCGCAGGTATGTGAGCGGTGGTGCCGGCCAGCGGCCGTCGGTGACAGCGCTGACAGATCGTGGCGTGCCTGGCGCAGTGACGGACGTAATCCAGGCATGCTGGGTGGCAGACGCCGCGCGCCGGCCGCCAATGGCGGCGGTGGCGGCAGCGCTGGCGGTAGACGATGCTGACGGCCCCACCGCTGCACCGCCGCCAGCGCTGCCGCCAGCTCCCGCACTGGAACCTGCAGGTGATGCATCCCCGCCTGATACCATTAGTGGTGTTGTAATAGGGGAGCTGACTGCTGCCGTAACTGCGCGCGACAAGGCGGGTGTGGTGACGGCATTGGCGGCTGTTGCGAGTGTGGAGTCTGACGCGCAACGCGTGCGGTGCGTACAGGGTGGCGCTGCCGTGGCGGTAGCAGGGGCGCTTACCGCGTTTTCTAGTGAGCTGGAGGTTGTGGTTTGTGGCTGCCGCGCGTTGTGCAACCTTGCGGTGGCGGCGGAGGCGCAGGAGCAGTTGGTGCGCGACGGCGCACACGCGGCGGTGGTGGCAGCGGCGCGGGCTCACAGTGGCGATGTGGCTGTGGCGCGGGCTACATGTGCCACGTTGCAGGGCCTGGCGCGGGCAACCAAGAACCGAGTGCCGCTGGTGCGTGATGGTGCGCATACCGCATTGACAGAGGCGATGCGGGCCCACGCCGGCGATGTGGAGGTGGCGCGGGCTGCATGCGCCGCGCTGCGCCATCTGACAATGGCAGCCGACAATCGTGGACGCCTGGTGCGCGACCGCGCGCACACCGCAGTGATGGCGGCGGTGAAGGCCCACAGCGGCGACGTGGACGTGGCGCGGGCTGCATGCAGCATGCTGCAGAACCTGGCGATAGTTGCCGGCTGCGAGGAACAGCTCCTGCGCAACGGCGCCCACACCACGGTCATAGCGGCGGCGCGAGCCCACGGCGGTGACGTGGATGTTGCGCGGCGGTCATGCTGCACGCTGGCCAACCTGGCGGTGGCAGTGCACAACCGCGGGCCGTTGATGCGCACCGGTGCGCCGCGAGTGGTTGTCGCAGCAATGAAGACCCACAAGGGTGACGCGGTGGTCGCATGGGGCGCCTGTGGCACGTTGCGATTCCTGGCAGAAGCACTGGACGTCGACAGCGGTACGGCGCTGGTTCGTGGCGGCGCGCATACCGCGGTGATGGAGGCAGCGCGGGAGCACCGGGACGACGTAGGGGTGGTGCGGCATGCGTGTTACGTGCTGCACTACCTATCCCGTGCTTCCGTCGACAACATTGTGCGGCTGCTGCATGATGGTGCGCACAAGACAGTGATGGCAGCGGCACGGGTCCACGCCGCCAGTGACTTGGAGGTGGCACAACAAGCGTGTTCCACCTTGTGGAGCTTAGCGCACGAACCTGACAACTGCGTGCCGCTGTTGCGCGACGGTGCGCACACCGCGGTGATGGCAGCAATGCAGGCCCACAGCAGTGACGTGGAGGTGGCGCAGGCTGCGTGTATTACGCTGGGTCAGCTTGCATTTGCAAATGCCAACGTGGTGCCTCTACTGCATGACGGCGTGCACACCGCAGTGATCGCGGCGGCGCGGGCTCACATTAGCGACGTGAAGGTGGCGCGAGCTGCATGCAGCACGTTGCGAAATCTGTCAGTGGGAGACGACAACTGCATGCTGCTGGTGCGCGGTGGCGTGCACACGGCAGTGGCGGCGGCGGCGCGGGTCCACAGTGGCGACGTGGAGGTGGCGGAGGCAGCAAGTGCCGCGCTGCTTAACTTGTCAATGGTAGTAGCCAACGTTGCACAGCTGGTGCGCGCCGGTGTGCACGGCGCATTGATAGCAGCAGCGCAGGACCACTGCCGCAGTCTAGCAGTCGCGCGGGTTGCGTGTGCGGCGCTACAGAACCTGGCGGCAAATAGTGACAGCCGCGTCACACTGGTGCGCGACGGCGCGCACGTCGCGGTGATGGCAGCAGCGCAAACCCACAGCAAAGACGTGGAGGTGGCGCGGGCGACATGCGCTGCTTTGCAAAACTTGCTTTCAGCGGCCGACAATGTTGCGCCACTGGTGCGCGACGGTGCAAATGTCGTGGTACTGGCGGCGGCACGGGCTCACAATCGCGACGTGGAGGTGGCGATGTATGCTTGTGCCGCGCTGGTCAACCTGGCGACTACAGCTCACAACCAGGTACATCTGGTGCGCGCCGACGCGCACACTGCAGTAATGAACGCGATGCGAGTGCACAGCAGTAAGGCGGAGGTGGTGCAGGCTGCGTGTGCCACGCTCCACAACTTGCTCCAGGCACCCGATAATGTTGCGCCGCTGGTTCGCGGCGGCGCACTTGGCGCGGTGATGGCGGCGGCACGAGAGCACAGCGGCGACGTGAGGCTGGTGCAGTATGCATGTTTGGCGCTGGCCGACCTAGCGTGTGTTGACGACAATAAGGCGCTGATGGTGCGCGACGGTGCACACACGGTTATAGCTACCGTGACACAGAGCCACACCAGCGACCTGACGGTAGCACGGGCTGCATGTATCGCGCTGCGTCAGCTGGCAACTGTGGCAGATAATTGTGTGCCACTAGCGCACGACGGCGCGCACATCGCGGTGATGACCATTATGCGCGCCCACTGCGGCAACGTGGAGGTGGTACGGGCAGCATGTGCCGCGCTGCGCCAGCTGGGGGCAGTAGAGGATAACCGTGTGCCACTGATGCGCGCTGGCGCGCACGCCGCCGTGCAGACAGTGTTGAGGGCTCACAGCGGCGACGTGGAGGTGGCGCGGCATGCATGCGGCACGCTGGCCAACCTGGCGGTTGCATCAGACAACCGTGTGCAACTGGTGCGTGATGGCGCGCATCTCGCGGCGATGGCAGCGGTGCAAAGCCACAGCAAGGACATGGAGGTAGCTGGTACCGCCTACAGCGCGTTGCAAGTATTAGCGGATGCTGTTGACAACCGCGTGCCGCTTGTGCGGGACGGCGTGCACGTCGTAATGATGGCGGCAGCACGAGATCTCTGCGGCAGGGTGGGAATTGCGCGGGCAATATGCTACATGATGCAATCCCTTGCACTTGGCGACGGCAACCCCGTGCCGCTGGTGCGTGATGGTGTGCACATCGCGGTGATGGCAGTGGCAAGGGCCCAAAGCGGCGACGTGGAGGTGGCGCAGTGGGCATGCGGCACGCTGCAGAACCTGGCGGCCGAAGCTGACAACCACATGACGCTGGTGCGTGATGGCGCGCATCTTGCGGTGATGGCAGCGGCGCAAATCCACAGCGGTGCTGTGACGGTGGCGCGGGCTGCTTGTTTCACGCTGCTAAGCTTGTCGGCTGCAGCCGACAACCAGGTGCCACTGGTGCGCGACGAAGCGCACATTGCGGTGATGTCAGCGGCATGGAACCACAGCGGCGATGTGACGGTGGCACGGACTGCATGCGGCATGCTGTTCAATCTGGCGTATGCCGACGGCAATGCAGTACCGTTGGTGCGTGGCGGCGTGCACCTCGCCGTGAAGGCAATGGTGGAGGTCCACAGCAGCGACATAGTGGTGGCACGGCGGGCATGTGGCACGCTATTCAACGTGGCGGTAACTAACGCAAATTGTGGGCCACTGCTGCGCGCTAGTGTGCACAGAGTCGTGATGGCGGCGGCGCGGGCCCACAGCGGTGACGTGGAGGTGGCGCGGCACGCGTGCGGCACGCTGCAACTCCTTGTGGATGCAGCATTCAACAAAGTGATGATGGTGAACAACGGTGTGCACAACGGTACGATTGCCATGGTCCGGGTTCACTCCAGCGATGTGGAGGTGGCACGGCGGGCGTGCACTGCGCTATGGATCCTATCGACGGCCGTAGAGAATGCGGCGCGGCTGGTGCGTGACGGTGCGCACACCGCGGTAATGGCAGCGGTGCGGGACAACAGCGGCGACCTGCACGTGGCACAGGCTGCATGCGGCACACTGCATAATCTGGCGGCATCTTCATCAGCAGATGTGTGTGTGGCGCTTGCACGCGATGGCGCGCAAACCACCGCGATGGCAGCAATGCGGGACCACGCCGGCGACAAGGAGTTGGCGGAGCGTGTTGCTTCCATGCTGTCGTACCTGGCGCCGTACTGTAGGGCCTAGGGAGTGTTCCCTAGCCTGAAGAACCCCGTTCCCATTCTTGCATAGTCCCAAGCTACGCCTCGGAGGAGTGGCCTCCGGGAGCGGCAGACTTGGATGTGTATCTCTTCAAGTCTCCGACCGACAAAGGGCGACATACCTGGCGACTGCGGCGAAGCCGTAAGCCAGCGTGCAGCGGGCAGCGCGCCTTGTGGCACCGTTGCACAGTTTCAAGTAGCACCACCAGCAACATGAACGACTTAGAGTCGCAAATTGTAGCAATTAAAAGGCGCATCCCCACCGTGCCTCGTGCATGTGCTCGCAATTTGTGCATCCCCGGGTATTGCGATTGTAGTCATTCTTGGTAGGGATCATCAGAACCGTTGGTGATGAACCACACCACACACACACACGCCCAACGTGCACGCCGTAATAACGAGGCAGGCTGCGACGCCACAGCGGCATCGAAAGGGCACAGTAACTTTGACTACGTAGTCGGTTTACGTGGCGGCTGTGTTGGAGCCGGGCTGGCTTCCTGTGCTACCGGCACCAGAGCGCTGCCGCGGAGCTGCGCCGGCTCACCCTTGCCAGACCCTCTAGTTGCACACGATGGCCGCCGCCGCAGCCGCTGCCGCCGCGGCCGACACGACGGTCGACCCCACTCTCGCCTCCGCAGCCACTGGGGCCGCCCATGCTGACATTACAGCCGACCCCACCACCGCCGCGGCCGCCGCCGCCGCCAGCACATCAGCCACCAGCCGCCATCTCAGCGCACGCATGACCGCCGCCCTGCCGCCGGGTGTGAAGTTGGATGACCTGTGCGGGCCGTGGATGGTGGACGCCGCCGACGTGACATTTGAGGCGGACGCGCGTGGGCGGCCGCGAGTGTTGGGGCGCGGCGCGTCTGGCACCGTGTTTGCTGGCACCTACCGCGCCGAGCCCGCCGCCATCAAGCAGATGTTCCCGGCCACCGGTCGCGACGTGAACGCGTGGCTGGCGGAGGTGCAGCTGCAGTACCGCATCCGGGTGGATGGCGTGCTGCCGGTGCACGGCGGCCTGCTGGACATGGACGACACCGGTGAGCTGCTGTACTACATCGTGATGCAGCGCATGCCTGGCAGCCTCATGGTGCTGGTGCTGACGCCGGGCGGCGGCCTGGCGGGTGCCGGCACGCACCGTCGGATCCACTGGCTGCGGCAGGCGGCCGGGGTACTTGCCTCGCTGCACGCAGAGGGCGTCATCCACGGCGACGTGAAGCCCGCCAACATCATGCTGTCGTCAGCTGACGAGGACGCGGCGGCGGTGCGGGTAGCAGACTTTGGGTGCGCCCTCATCCGCAGCCCTGACGCCGGCACCCTGACGACGCACCGCGGGGAGCGCGGGTCGATGGTGTACATGGACCCCGTCCTGTTTGATGGCGGCAGCGTGACGGCGGCGAGCGATGCGTACAGCTGGGCCATCACGGCGTGGCAGGTACTGACCGGTGCCGTGCCATTTGCAGCCGAGCTGGCTGCAGCCGGCGTGACGTCGAGCGCGCTGGCGGTTGACGCGCGGCGCAGGTATGTGAGCGGTGGGACGGGCCAGCGGCCATCGGTGGCAGCGCTGGCAGATCGGGGCGTGCCGGGCGCGGTGACGGACGTGATCCGGGCGTGCTGGGTGGCAGACGCCGCGCGCGGGCCGCCAATGGCGGCGGTGGCGGCAGCGCTGGCGGTAGCCGATGCTGACGGCCCAGCCGCTGCACCGCCACCGGCGCTGCCGCCAGTGCCCGCACTGGGACCTGCAGCTGAGACCTCACCTCCTGATACCAGCAGTAGTGTCGTTGTAATAGGGGAGCTGACTGCAGCCGTAACTGCGCGCGACAAGGCAGGCGTGATGGCGGCATTGGCGGCGATTGCGAGCGTGGAGTCTGACGACCATCGCGTGCATTGCGTACAGGGTGGCGCTGCTGTTGCGGTAGCAGGGGCGCTTACCGCGTTTTCTGGTGAGCTGGAGGTTGTAGTTTGTGGCTGCGGTGCGTTGTGCAACCTTGCGGCGGCGGCGGAGGCGCAGGTGCAACTGGTGCGCGACGGCGCCCACGCGGCGGTGGTGGCAGCAGCGGGGGCTCACAGTGGCGATGTGGCTGTGGCGCGGGCGACATGTGCCACGCTGCAGGGCCTGGCGTGGGCAGTTAAGAATCGAGTGCCGATGGTGCACGATGGTGTGCACACCGCATTGACGGAGACGATGCAAGCCCACGCCGGCGACGTGGAGGTGGCGCGGGCTGCTTGTTGCACAATGCAAAACCTGTCATTTGTAGATGACAACGTTGTAACACTGGTACGCGACCGCGCGCATGTTGCGGTGATGGAGGCGGCACGAGTCCACAACAGTGACGTGGAGGTGGTGCGGGATGCATGCAACGCGCTATGGGATCTTACCGGTACCATTGGCAACTGTGTGCCCCTGGTGCGTGATGGCGCGCACACGGCGGTAATGGCAGCGGCGCAGACCCACAATGGCAGCTTGGAGGTGGCGCGGGCTGCATGCGGCGCTCTGTGGAACTTGGCTGTAGACGCTGACTCGTGCGTATCATTGGTGCACGCAGGTGCGCATGCCACTGTAATTGCGGCGGCACAGGACCACAGGAATGACGTGGTGGTGGCGCGGGGCGCATGCGGCGTGCTGCAGAACCTGACATACGACAACAAGGTGCCGCTGGTGCGAGACGGCGCACACACCGTGGTGATATCATTGGCGCATGCCCACGGCGGCGACTTGTATGTGGCGCGGGCTGCATGCGGCGCGCTGCGGAACCTGGCGGCTGTAGCCGACAACTGCTTGCTGCTAATGCGCAGCGGCGCGCACACGACCGTGATGGCAGCAGCCCGAGCACACGCCGGCGACGTGAATGTGGCGCGGTATGCATGTGCCTGCCTAAACCACATGGCGGCAGCAGCCGACAACAAGGTGCCGCTGGTGCGCGAGAGCGCGCATACCGCCGTGATGGCGGCGGCACGGACCCACGCCGGCAACGTGGAGGTGGTGCGGTCGGTATGCGGTGCGCTGCAGAACCTGTCTGTTGAAGCTGACATCCGCGTGCAGCTGGTGTGTGACGGCGCACACACCGCGGTGATGGCGGCGGCGCGGGCCCACGCCGGCGACGTGGAGGTGGCGCAGGCTGTATGCGGCACATTGAGTAACCTGGCTATTGCAATTGACAACCGCGTGCCGCTGGTGCGCGACGGCGCGCACACGGGGATCATGGCGGTGGCACGGGGCCATCGCGATAATGTAAAAGTGGTGCTGGTTGTTTGTAGCACTTTGAGAGACCTTGCCGTCGCTGCTGATAATGCTGTGCAGCTGGTGCGTGACGGTGCGCACCTCGCCGTGAGAGCGGTGTCACATGCCCACGCCGGCGACGTGGAGGTGGCGCGGTCTGCATGCGGCACGCTGCAAAACCTGGCTTCGTCAAGCAAGGTTATTGGGCCACTTCTGCGAGCTGGTGTGCACAGAATTGTGATGGCTGTGGCGCGGTGCCACAGCGGCGACGTGGAGGTGGCACGGGCTGCATGCAGCACGCTACAAAGCCTCTCGTGTGCAGCCTTCAACACGGCGATGATGGTGCAGAACAACGTGCACAAAGCTGCTATAGCCATGGCGCATGTTCACGCCAACGACGCGGCGGTGGTGCGTATGGCGTGCACTGTGCTAAGGAGCCTGTCGGAGGCCGTACAAAACGCTGTGCGGCTGGTGCGCGACGGCGCGCACACCATGGTAATCGCAGCGGCGCGGACCCACTATGGCGACGTGGAGGTGGTACGGGGGGCGTGCCACACGCTCGCCAACCTGGCGATATCACCTGACGTGCGCGTGGCGCTTACACGCGATGGCGCACGCACCGCCGCAGTGACAGCGATACGGGGCCACGCCGGTGAGAAGGAGGTGGTGCAGCGTGTTATCTCCATGCTGTCGCACCTGACGGGGTACGTTGTAGTGGATATCCTGGCGTATTAATTAATTGACCCGGTACAATGCTCACTTCCCACACAGCGCGCCGCTCCCTAGTTTTGTACATTTCAACTGCCATCTGTCTGTAACACCGGCAAGCGCCAAACCACCGGTTACCGGCCGGCAGTGCCGCCGCCGCCGCCGCTGTGGAACACCAGGCGGATGGTAAGAAGCGGGTCCCGGACGGTGTTGCGGCCATCAAGGAGGTTGCGCAGGTACGCCGCTAGCACCGCATCTGCCTGGGCGGTGGTTTTTACGGCACTGCCACATACCGACACCAGGACGCTGCCCGGCCGCAGGGGGCCCAGGCTGGCGGTCACGGTGGCTGGCGCCACACAGATACTGCGCGCGATCGAGGCTTGCCCGCTCTTCAGCAGTCGCACGTAGCGACAGTGCCCACCGCCGCCCGCCCCAAACGTGCCCCGGACGTCCTCCAATTGCACGCCCAGCAGCAGTGCCATCAAGTCCCCGGCGCGCACATGTGGTGCAACAGTGGCGCAGGAAATCGTTACCTCCACCGGCACCGTCACAGCCACCACACTCTCGTGCGCCGCCTCCGCTGCCACCCGCCTGGCCGTCGCGGCTTCATGGGCGCGCACGGCCACATCATGTGCAGCCACTTCCGGCAGGCTGCCACTGCGGGCTACTGCCGGGACGGCAATGGCGGCCGCCGGCACACCCGAGGCGGAAACCACCCGCCCCATGCCTGAGGCCGCCGCAGGGTAGCGCAACAGCACTGCCGCCGCCTTCGCACCCGCGGCGCGCGCTTCCTCAGCTACACGTGCAGCATCGGCGATCATCCCGTCAGACGCGGGGGGCACCTCCGCGGTGTTAAACCCCGCGCCAGCGCCGCCGCGCACTCCTGCATCCAGCGGCGGCGCCGATATGAGGCGTGGCGTGGCGCGTGGCGCGGCGCGTGGCGTCACGCGGTCCAGCGGCGGGCTAGGGTGCGCCACCACTGGTGCCGGTTGGGGCCTCGGCACCGGCACCGGCGCCGGCACCGCAATGCGGGCGGTGGGCGGGGTGTATGGCGGCGCCGATGCCGTCGCCACATACCCTGCGGTAGCAGTGGCGACAGGGGCATGCGATGGCGGCGGCGGGGACACTACACCCACTGGGGTGGCGGCTGGTGGAGGCGCCGCTACCTCGCTGCCGCCTGGGATGCGTTCGTACATAAGCAGCACGGGGCGGTAGGCAGCGCGGATGCACTTGCTCTGCAGTGCCGCCCAGCCGCCCTCCACCTGCAGGTGGCTGTCGTCCATGAGCAGCCACTCGCGGTGCGTCTCCGACGCCACAAACACGACAAAGTGCTTGCCGTAGTAGCACACCATGACGCGCAAGCGGTACCGCGCGTCCGCCGGCACGGGCGGGGCGGGGAACACGGCGCCAATGTCCAGCAGCTGCGACAGGCACGGCATGACGGCGGCAATGTCCTCCTTGCGTGCCTCCGCCTCCCACACCAGCGACACCGTGAACACGGGCGGCGGCTCCAGCAGGTGCGCCTGGGTGCGAAATGCGGTGGCCGGCGCGCGGCACGGGTTTGACGCCACATGCGGGGTGTCACGCGCCCCTGACACCTCGCTGGCCGCCAGGTACTCCAAGATGGCCGACAGTGACACGTCGCCGCCGCCGCCACCGCCGCCGCCGCCGCCGCCACCACCTCCACGGCTGAGTGCATCCACGGCGTCCCGTGCGCTGGCCACATTCACCAGGTGCATGGACTGCGCCGACACGGAGGGGTCTGAGATCGCCTTGCAGGCGGTGCAGGTTGCGTACACCTCCACCACGTACCCAAACGCGGCGTGCGCGGCGCATGGGGGTGAGCACGTCTGGTCCCACATGTCCGCCAGGGAGGCGGTGCCACCCGAGGGCGGCGCTGCAGCCCTCGCCGCACCTCGTGCCGTCGCCTCTGCTGCTGTCGCTGCCGCTGCCGCCGCCGCGGTTGCGCCCGCCGCATCGGCAGCGGCGCGTGCTGCCACCGCCGCCGCTGCCGTCGCTGCCGCCGCCTGCACCAGCGCCTCCTTGTGCACCGCGTGGCAGATGGCGGTCAGCGTCTCTGACGCGTCTGCCATCTCGCCCACCCGGAACTCGCTGCTGGCGGCGTACAGCTGCGCCAGCGCGGCGCGGATGGCGTCGGGCGGCAGGGAGTGCAGGTCGCTGTACGCGAAGTTGACGTACAGCGCGCGCAGCGCGCACGTGATGCACACAGGGTCGTCGTCGCCGTGCACGTGCTCGGCGCCGCCCAGCAGCGCATGCCGGAAGGCGCCCACATGCCACAGCCCCTGCAGGATGACATTCAGGAAGCAGTTGTTAGCACCCGGGTTCTCCAGCCCGTGGTGCGGCACCGCCTCTGCCAGCGCGCCGGTGCTCGGCACCCAGCCTGGCTCCCTACTGGCGGCGGTGGCACCGGCGGTGGCGGTGGCACCCCCAACCCCGGCAAGGGCGGCGTAGGCCGTTGCAACCCTCTCCGCGCGGCCCCCCCAAACCGCGCCGCCGCCGCCTCCGCCCGCCGCCGCCGCCGCCGCAGCGGCTGACTGCCCCGCACCCATGGCTGCTTCCCGCTCGCCGCAGCCGCACCCCCTCCCTCTCTCTCTCGCTGTTCGAAGCTGCCCGTTGCAGCAGCAGCGGTGTCAACTAGCAGTAGCAGCAGGTGCAGCAGCACCTGGTACAACCAACCAGCAGCAGCAGCAACAGCAGCAACGTCGGACAACTAGCGTCAGCAGCAGCAGCAGCAGCGTCAGCAGGTGCAACCTGTGACCCCTTGCTTTTCCAACCGAAAAAATCACAATGCAAAAGCAGGTAGCAAGAAAAACAGGGCGGGATAACACGTGGGCACTGGTCAATGCTATATCCCCCGCTCAATTGTGGCGCCGCTGCGTGGGTGCGTTGCCCACCCGGTTGCGCACCACTTCTCTCACCCTGGATGACCGCTTCAGTGGTGGCCAGTAGGCGGCGAGAGGCGGATTATCGACACCCGATCGCACCTTTCCCGCAATAGTTTCACAGTTTTATTGCACCAATCCGCAGATACTACCATAACCTTCGTGTGTGTCTGGTCTATAACTGATGAATATGACGTGAAATTGTGGATGGCAACCGCAATGTGGGTAGTGTTCAGCTGGTTAGGCCACGGCCGGCTTTTCCAAGATCTAACCCCCCGTAACAAGTTACGTTACGCACGCCACCGCGCCAACGCCGCAATATACGACCGGAAGGAGGGCGGCGACCTGTGGGTATGTCTGTTTGGTGTGCAGGGCGCCGGTGTCCTGGTTGACTGCACGTGTGCTTCATTTATGCACCTCATTGATACGCGCCTTTTTGACATACTTTTCACCCCTTTCCTCTCGCTGCCCTCTCCTTTCCCTCTCGCTTCCTACTCATTTCCCCCTCCCCTACTCGCTGTCCCTTGCTTGCTTGCTTGCTTGTTGCTGTGTGTTGCAGCCTTGCAGGTGGTGGGTGCTAGTTGCGCAGTTGTGTTGTGAGAGTGGATTTGTACTGTCGGTGGCTGTAGCAGCAGAGAGCAGCAGCAGGCAGCAGCAGCAGTGACGGCAGGTGGTGCGATTGCGTTAGCAGCCGAGTAGTGGCATCGTGGTGCTGGTGGTGGTGGTACAGCGACGTGGTGGTGTTGCAGTGACGCAACGCCAGCAAGCAAGCGAAAGCGGGCGTCCCAGTGACGCCGTGACGCTACCTACCACGGCTGCGTCGCCATTCACGGCGGGGCCTGCGTACACGACGCTTGACGGCGGCGGCGGTGAAGGGGACACCATCGGCAGCAGCGCACACAACAACACCGACGACGACGGCGGAGGAATCGGCACGATGGGGTCCACGCTGTATACCCTGACGTGCGGCTGCTGTGGCGAGCCGCCACGGCGCGCGCTGCCGGCGCATGCACGCATTGTGGTGCGGCCGGGCGGCACGGCGCTGGGCGCGCGCGGCGGCGCGTATGCTGCTGGGGGGCGGCCGGTGGAGATGGCGCCGGTGGCAGGCGACATGGGCGTCATGCCCGGCGTGCGCAGCCAGACACTCAAGTTTGTGCCGTCCACGGTGCCGGCCAGCATGCCGCCAACGCGCACCGGCGCGACGCCACGTGGCGCCGCCGCCGGTGCGCCACGAAACCGCTCGCCGGTTGGGCGCAGCGAGTCGCCTGAACCCGCCGCCGGCAGGCGCTCGGCGGTGTCGCCAGCGGCTGCCGCGCCAGCGCCGGGCTCTGCACGGAAGCCCAGTACGCCGGGCATGGCAGTGCGGCGGCCAGCGCCACGCCCCACCACCACATCATCGGATGACAGCGGCGAGGTAGAAACGCGGGTGGCGGCAACCACGCCAGCGAATACGCGTGGCGGCGGCGGCAAGCGAAAGGAGGAGGAGGACGACGAGCGCGGCAGCAGTGGCGATGGGGACGCTCCTAGCGGCGGCGGCGGCGGCGGCAGTGGTTCCACGCCGGCGGGCGGCGGCGGTGGGGGCGGCGGTGGGGATGAGGCGTGGTTTAGCAGCCCCACTGCGCGGCCCGGCGGCGGCTCACGGGGCACGCCGGCGCCTGGCACGCCGGGCTACACGCCGGGTGCCGCGCTGCGTGGCAAGGGCAATGCCGCGGTGGTGGCGCGGCAATACTCGCCGGGTACCAGCGCACTGCTGCGCGGCCGCGGCCGTGGGCGAGGACGAGGTGGGCGTGGTGCCGCCGGCGGCGGTGGCGCCCGTAACTTTGGTGGCATGCGCGTGGCGGGCGACGCCACCAACATCCACATGTCAGACGCCGAGCTGCGGCGTGCTGCCATTGAGGCTGGCGTGCCGCCACCTGGGGAGGACGATGATGGCGGGGACGAGGAGGAGGATGGCGACGCGGATGGCGACGGCCCAGCTCGCCGGTAGCACGTATCGCTGCTGCGTGCTGCTGCTGTTGTTGTCCTGCGCAATATGTGGCGCCTCCGCCGTGCCGCCTGCATCGCCTTGTGTCGTCGTGTGCCGTGCACTACTACGGCGCGCACGCGTGTCGGTCTTGTCTCTGCGTGCTGCTGCGTGTTGTGTGTGCGTGTGCATTTACGAGTGTTGTGTGTCCCCTCGTTGTTGTTTGTCGATTCAACTCAGAGTCCCTGTCCAGGTTCACTTGTCGGCCGGGGTGGTGGCGCAGCACGCGCGCTGCGGCTTGCAACTACGCGGCGCACGCGCTCTGAAAAACGTGGCTGCAGTCCCTCCACCTCGTTGTCGCTGTCACTGTCACTGCCTCCCCGCCGCTGCGGCCGGCGTACGCGGTGCAGCGGCATGCCGCGTGGCCACTCGCCAGGGGCCGCCATGTTTGATGCTGACAGTACTTGTGAGCGGCCAGCCGCGGGACAGCTCGTCGCAGGCGCGCTGCTTTCTGCAATGACGGCGACGACAGCGGCGTCGTCTGGGAGTGCAGCGTCGCGCAGGATGCCGTCGCTTGTTTGAGTTGCGTCGTCGTGACGGTCAGTGACGCGGGAGCAGTCAGCATGGTCCACGCTCCCCGCTCTCACGGTCTCGCACCCCGCGTATCGCGGCGGCAGTAGCGGCGACGCAGTAGCGCGTGGCGGGGTGGGTGCCGCACTCGCCACTCCCAGACGGCTTCGCAGCAGTCGCAAGCCGCGCTCGATGGCTGGATACGCATCTGTTGTTGGCCCTGCTGCAGCTGCAGCTCTGGTCACATCTGTGCTAGCCAATTCACCTGGCACGTGAGTACCTGCCTCGTCAGCAGCACCAATCAAAGAAAACGACGCAGCATCTGCCATATCGGCAGCTGCTGCTCCCACAACGGTCGACTTGCAACCGCAAAGTAAAAATCACACAGCAATTATTGCATCACAAAGCAAACCGACAATTGTATATTTCATACTTGTTCTGTACAATTGCCGCAATGTACGCTTGTGCGGGTTGTGTGGATCACTATTATTCGTGATGCAAAAACCGGCTCTGGTAGCCGTTGGCGACCTGGCTGTTGCGTGATGCCGGACGACGCAGGCAGCGACACCAGTTCAACAAATGAGACCATCGACAAGACAGGTGGCTGCCTCACAGCTACATCCAATACCGTGCGAATGCACGCTAGCGTGCGCCATGTGCCGCCTCAACAATTACAGTACGAGTGGCAACGTCGTTACCGCCGGCCGCCGCCGCCAGACTTCTTGCCCGCGGTGGACGCGGCAGCAAGCTCGCCGCGCAGCCGCTCGGCCTCGCTCTCCGCGGCGGAGGCACGCTCAAAGGCGGCCACCAACGCGTCGGAGGCGGCAACCAGGTTGTCGCGCGTACGCTGCAGCTCTTCGCCCTGCTCCGCCAGGCGCGACTGCAGCGCGGCAAGGGCGGCGGCGGCGTCGCCGCTGGCGGAGGCGAGCGCGGCAGCGCGGTCTGCCGCCGCTGCCTCGCGCATGGACGCCAGCTGCTTGTTGGCAGCGTCCTCCGACGCCTCCCGCGTCGCTTCTGCGGCGGCAAGCGCAGCATCGCGTGCCGCGCTGGCCTCAGCCAGCGCACGCGCGCTGGCAGCCACCACCGCGTCGCGCTCCGCAGAGGCCTCGGTGGCGCGCGTGGTGGCGGCACCAATTTCTTTGGCCAGGCCGTCAGCGCACGACTTGGCTGCCTCCAGCTCGTCGGTGCGCGTTGCCAGCGCCGCCTCCGCTGCTGCTGCCTTGGCGGACGCGGCCGCCTCTGCGGCGTGGCAGGATTCCAGTGCCGCCGTCAGCGCGCCCACCTGCACCGCCAGCTCCTGGTTGGCGGTCATCATGCCCGCCACCTGCTGCTTTGCAGCCGTCGCGTCGTCCACCATCGTCTGCTGCGTGGCTGCCAGCGTGGTGGCAGACTCGCCCAGCGACGTCCGCAGTGACGCCACCTCGTCGCGCAGCTCCTCCACCTCCGCGTCGCGCGCCGCCGCATCGCCCGCCGCCCGCCGCGTCAGCGCCGCGTGCGTCTCCTGCAGCGCGGCGTGCGCCGCCGTGAGGGACGCGTGCTCCTTGCGCAGCGCCGCCAGCTCCGCCTCTGTACGGCTGTGCGTCGCAGCAGCCGCTGCCGACGTTGCGGCGTCGCTCTTGGAGGCAGCCGCAGCAGTGGCAGTGGCGGCAGCCAGCAGTGCAATCGCGTCCGCATGCGCGGCCTTCTCCGCGGTCAGTGCCGCGGTGGCGGCTGCCAGCTGCTCCCGCAGCGACGCAATCGTGCTCGCCGCCTCCGCTGCCGCCCGCTTCTGTGCCGACGCCGTCTCCGCCGCCTCCGCCGCGTTCGACTCCACTGTCGACTCCAGCATCGCAATGCGCGCTGCCTGCGCCGCCGTCGACCGCTGCAGCTCGTCGCGCTGCCGCATGGTGGCCTCCATCGTGGCCGCCATCCCACTGCCGGCCGCCAGCGCAGCGCGTGCCGTGTCGCGCTCCGACAGCGCCGTCGCCACCAGCGCCTTCACCTTGTCGCACTCTGCCACCGCCGCGTCGCGCGCCGCCGCTGCCGCATCCCGCGAGCGACCCGCGTCCGCGTGTGCTGCCTCAGCCGCCGCCCGTGCCGACACCGCCGCGTCACGCGCAGCGACCGCCGCGTCGCGGTCTGCCTGCGCCGCGTCACGTGCAGCAACCGCCGAGTCACGCGCAGCGACCGCCGCATCGCGCTCCGCCAGTGCGCCATCGCGCCCCGTCACCGCCGCGTCACGCTCCGCCAGTGCGCCGTCACGCTCTGCCAGTGCGCCATCGCGCTCCAGCCCCGCGGCCTCCGCGCCGCTCACCGCCACCTCGCGCTCACTCGCTGCTGCCGCCGCCGCTGACACCGCCGCGTCGCGGTCGCTAATCGCCGCGTCCCGTGCCGCCGCCGCCGCGTCCCGCTCTTTCCGCACTGCCGCCAGGGCAGCCGCGGCCGCCGCTGCCGCTGCCGTATCAGCAGCCGCCGGCGACGGCGCGCCAAACGGGTTCCCGCGCCCCGACGCCGCTGTCACCGCCACCGCCCGTGGCGTTGGCAGCGGCGGCAACGTCGCCGCGGCGGTGGCGGCGGGTTCTGCCGTTGCCGCCGCAGCAGCTGCTGGTGCGGCAGGCGCATCTCCAAACGGGTTGCCCGCCTTTGTACCTGCCGCCGCCGCTGCTGCCGCTGCCGCTGTTGCTGCCGCCGCCGCGGTGGGCGACGGCGCCGTGCCAAACGGGTTGCCTGCCTTTGAGGCCGCCGCGGGTGCAGGCGCGGCAGGCGCCGGCGCAGCAGCTGGTGCATCGCCGAATGGGTTGCCAGGCTTTACCACAGGTGCCACCGGTGTCGGTGTCGGGACCGGTGTCGGTGCAGGCGACGGAGCCCGTGCAGGGGCCGGTGCTGTGGCGTCACCAAACGGGTTGCCTGCCTTTGCCGGTGCCGGAGCGGGTGCCGGCGCTGGAGCAGGAGCCGGCGCTGGAGCTGCGGCAGGGACGGCAGCCGTCGCTGAAATCGTTGGCGTTGCCACCATGGGCGGCAGCGGCGGCTCGACGGGTGTCGTCGCGGTCGCGGTTAGATCAGCAGGCGACAGTGGCTCCACACCCATGGCTGCTGCAATCGCGGCGGCGCGGTCAGCGGCCGTCGGCTGCACCAGCGCCGCCTCCTCCTTCTTGCGCCGGTCGGCGTACGTACTGGGCGGCACGTAGTCGTTGCCCGCCGTCGTCCGCCCCGCCAGTAGCGACGCCTTTGCACTCGTCCCGCTCTTGTGCCAGTCCCCGCCTGCAGTGGCGGTGGCACCGGCGGTGGTAGCGGCGGCGGCGGCGGCACGAGCGGGCGCAACCGACTCGTCGTCGTCACTGTCAACCGGCCGTCCACGCCGTGCAGGCGCCGGCGCAGGTGCCGGCACGGGTGCCGGAGCTGGTGCGGGTGCCGTGGCTACTGCCGGTGCTGGAACCGGTGCAGCAGCAGGGGCGACGGCAGCGTCATTATGGAAACGCGACGGCCGCGTGCGGCCGCCACGTACTGGACGACGAGGTGGCGCATCGCTGTCCTCGTCGCTGTCCCGCCGGGCGGCGGGTGCGCCTCCGCGCGACGCCATGTCGGCGTCGGTCGCGGCGGCAGAAGCCGCGGGGGCAGCCGCCCCCGTCGGCGGGCCTCCGGAGAGTCCGCCTGCTGGTGTGGTGGAGGGTGGTGGTAGCTGGCCGCCCGGCACGGGAGGCGCGCCAGGCGCCTCTGCAACGTTACTGCTTGCCCGCCCGCTGCACACGCCGCCCATGGGCCCCCTGCCGGCACCGGCAGGTGGGGAGGCGGCAAATAGAAAGGGACAGCGCGAGGAAGGAGAGGCAGAGTTTGGGCGCGAGCGAGGAGACACGAGTGAAAAAGTTACAGGGAGTGCAGCGCAGCACCGCTGCAGAACAACACTGTAGCACCACAGCAGCGCAGCAGCGTAGCACGACAGCAGCGCAGCGGTCTTCGGTTGCAGAATACAGGAGAGGGGGAGTAGCGACGAGTAGTAGAGCGGGAGAGGGCAGTAGAGGGGAGGGGGGGGTAATAACTTGTGCAGCTGAAAAATCAAAAACTAAAGTTTTAGAGAAGGCAACCACCTGGTTCCGATACAAATGCAGTGGTGCGCGGGATGGCGGTGTGCCATAATTGGGGGCTTGCGCGTGCGTTGGGTTTTGTGATACCTGGCGATCGCCAAGCCGCCGCATTAATATTAACCCACACACGCTTTAAATTTAACCCACCACCCGTCGCTTTAATGCAGTGGAGAGTCAACAACGCAGCTGGCTGCTAGGCTGCCAGCCTAGGTTGCCAGCAATGCCAGGTGCAGCAACCTCACAAACGCCCGCGGTTTGCCTGGGCAACATGGGCAGTGTAGCTCGTGGACGCAGTACTGCCCGGCAGCTGAGTGGCATTTGTGTTTTGGCGTCATTGAAGGCCATTTTCCATGCGACATGCTGATTTTGCTGGGGCTGCAAACTGCAGCTGCTGACCAGCAGCTGCTCAGCCTGGGCAGCTGCAAGGTTCTGCTGTGTGACTGGTGTAGGTTGGCGCTCGCGCCCCGCCGTGCAGGCGCGTCGGATTGCAACCTTGGGTACCGGTACGCCGGTAGTTGCGATCTGATTCTGGAGTGTGTGACAGCGCATTCAATTCTGCAATGGCCGCCGCCGCCGCTGCTGTCGGTGGCCTGGATCCGCGTGTGGTTGCCGCGCTACCTGCCGGCGTGCGGCTGGATGACCTGCGCGGGCCGTGGATGCTGGACGTCGCGGATGTGAGGTTTGAGTCGGACGCGCGCGGGCGGCCGCGTGTGTTAGGGCGCGGCGCGTCGGGCACTGTGTTTGCGGGCACCTACCGCACCGAACCCGTCGCCATCAAGCAGGTGTTGGCAACTTCTGCGGGCGACGTGAACGCGTGGCTGACGGAGGTGCAGACGCAATACCCCATCCGCGTGGACGGCGTGCTGACCGTGCACGGCGCGATGCTGGACCTCGATGACACAGGTGCGCTGCTGTGCTACATCATTATGCATCGGGTACCCGGTTGCATGTTGTCGCTGGTGTTGACGTCAGGGGGCGTGCTGGCGAGAGTGGACACGCGCCGTCGGATCCACTGGCTGCGCCAGGCGGCGGTGGCAGTTGCATTCCTGCATTCGCGGAGTATCATTCACGGCGATGTAAAGCCCGCCAACCTCTTGCTATCGTCCGTGGACGAGACGGAGGCCGTGGCGCGGGTGGCTGACTTTGGAAGTGCGCTGCTGCGCGACCTAGGTGCCGGCACCCTGACTATGCACCGTGGCGAGCGCGGGTCGATGGTGTACATGGACCCGGTCCTGTTTGACGGCGGCAGCGTGACGGCGGCGAGCGACACGTACAGCTGGGCCATCACAGCGTGGCAGGTGCTGTCCGGCGCCGTGCCGTATGCCGCCGAGCTACCTGCGGCTGGCGTGCCGTCCGAGGCGCTGGCACTCGATGCGTTGCGCAGCCACGTGCGCGGTTCGATGGGCCAGCGGCCACCAGTGGCGGCGCTGGCAGAGCGTGGCGTGCCCGGTGCCGTGATTGACGTCATGGTGCGGTGCTGGGCGGCAGCCCCCGTCTCCAGGCCGCCCATGGCGGAGGTCGCGTCGGCGCTGGCGGCTGCACAGGTGTCGGGTTCGGTTGGTAGGCATCCAACGCTGCCTGTTGTCGCAGCGGGCCCAGCGCCATCCGTACCGTTGGCCCCTGTGGAGGAGGTAGTGGTGCCTTTGTCTGTGGAGGTCCCGTCGCAATGTGGGATTGCTGCTGAATTGGCAGCCGCACTGTCCGTCCGCGACAAGGCGCGGGTAGTGGCAGTGCTGGTATCACTTGCGGATCAGGATTCAAATGCGCAGCGTGAAGGTGCTGGTGTGGCGGTCAGGGACGCATTCGCTATATTCACTGACGACGTGGAGGTCGCGCGCGTTTGTTGTCGTGCATGGGCTAACCTGGCGGAAGCAGCCGACAATCAGGTGCCGCTGGTACAAGACGGGGTGCATACTGCTGTGATGGCGGCGGCGCGGGCCCACGTTGACGACGTGGAGGTGGCGCGGCACGCGTGTACCACGCTACGGTACCTCTCGCGTGCAAATGATAACAAGGTGCGGCTGTTCCGCGATGGCGCGCATGGTGCAGTATTATGCGCGGCGCGGGCCCACCCCGGCGACGTGGAGGTGGCACGGTCGACATGCGGCACGCTGCGTGACTTGGCGATTGCAGCCGACAACCGCGCGCCACTGGTGCGTGACGGTGCGCACACAGCGGTAATGGCGGCGGCGCGGGCGCACGTCAGCGACGTGGAGGTGGCGCAGGCTGCATGCGACACGCTGCGGAACCTGGCAGCTGCAGACGGCCTTGAGGTGCAGCTGATGCGTGACGGTGCGCACACGGCGGTGATGGCGGCGGCGCGGGCACACGCCGGCGACGTGGAGGTGGCGCGGTCTGCTTGTGCAATGCTGGGGAACCTGGCAGCTGCAGACGGCTTTGAGGTGCGGTTGTTAAGTGACGGTGCGCACACGGCGGTGATGGCGGCGGCGCGGGCCCACGCCGGCGACGTGGAGGTGGCGCGGGGCGCA
>Ga0066256_1002126_pt1 | contig 23150 bp, 21 predicted proteins | sample ThiBio_1000_biof_FD_87107 | JGI IMG/M metagenome (GOLD analysis project Ga0066256, IMG submission 87107) | Wastewater bioreactor microbial communities from Cape Town, South Africa - Thiocy_expt_1000_biof (version 2) | ecosystem: Engineered > Bioreactor > Thiocyanate-remediating >... | reverse complement strand
GACGGAGATGGTTCATGACATCCGCGATAGGGTTTTTTTGACCGGCATCAAAAAGACTAGCAGGATTCCAAACTGGCGCAAGATATGCCTGTATACTGACTAATTTTTCCGCGCTTGCTGCCTGTCGCGAATGCAGGGCAGAACGGCTCGCGTGGGACTGGCTTTGCGACTGCCATTCTGTAATTTGCAACGGAACGGCGCGAATCCCCCGGCCGCGACAACCAAAAGGCCGTACCGGCCGGAACAACCAAGACCAAACAACAGCCAAGACCTGACAATGCCCTCGCGCCCCTCGCTAAAGAGCAAACAAAAATCGCCGTCACGGACGCCGTCGAAACCGCGCGCGGCGTTTCCGCAGCGCATCAAACTTGCCAACGGCCCGCAATCACCCGACATGCCACTCTGGGCGCGCCCCGGTTTCCTGATCCGCAGGCTGCATCAAATTCACTACGCGCTGTTCTTCGAGGAATGCGCCGCGTTCGACGTTGATCTTCATGGTTCGACAGCCATCTGTTGGACCCGCGCGGGTGCGTGACGATCGCGCCCGGGAAGCCTGGTTTTCTTGTGTTTGGGAGAGCCCTGATCCCCTGCGGGTCGGCCCCAAGACTCAAGTCAGGAAACATACCAAAAGGGCCCCGGCAGGGGAAGGAAAACCCACCCCGGAAAAGGGCCATTTGGGCCGGTTTTCCGCCGGTTTTCCGGTGGTCTGGCGGGCCCCAAAAGCAGAAGGCCCGGACACCGCCGGGCCTTCGCATGGACATCTCTTGGACGGCGCTGGCGCGTCGCGATTTTGGCCGATCCGGCAGGAGGCCGCGCGGAGCGTACACGGGGTACGTGAGCACGGCCGACGCACCGGTCGGCCAAAATCGTAGCGCCTAGATTTCCGGACGCCGCTGGAGCATCTGGCTGAGAAAATCGACCTCCTGGCGGAACAGGGTATCCTCCTCGATCAGCGCCTCGATGCGGCGGCAGGCATGGAGCACCGTGGTGTGGTCGCGGCCGCCGAAGCGCCGCCCGATCTCGGGCAGCGACCGGCTGGTCAGCTTGCGCGACAGGTACATGGCGACCTGACGGGGGCGGGCGACGCGGCGGGCGCGCTGGGGCGAATGGAAGTCCTTGACGTCCAGCTTGTAGAACTCCGCCGTCTTGCGCTGGATGTCCTCGATCGAGGTCTTGGCGCCCGGACCGGCGCGCAGGCCCACCGCTTCCTCGGTCACGTCCAGCGTCACCGGCTTCTTGGTGAGGTCGGCATAGGTGGCCAGCTTGGTGAAGACGCCGATCAGCTCGCGCGGGGAGGCGTCGTCCATGTCGGCGATGCGTTCCAGCACGCTGTCGGGCAGCACCACATCGGGCTTGTGGCGGGAGAATTCGGTGGCGCGGGACTTCAGGATGGCCAGGCGCGTGTCGCGGTCCGGCTTGTCCAGCCCCACCACCAGGCCGCCCGCCAGGCGCGACTTGACGTCGGCGCCCAGCCCTTCCAGCGCGGCGGGGGCGCGGTCGGCGGCGATCACCACCCGGCGGCGCAGGTCGGCGAAGGCGTTGACGGTATAGAGGAACTCCGAGGTGGTGGCGGCGCTGCGGCAGATGTGCTGCAGGTCGTCGATGATCAGCACTTCGGCGGTGCGCAGCTCTTCCTTGAAGGCCAGCGTGTCCTTGCGGTAGAGCGCGCCCAGGAAGTGGCGCATGAAATCCTCGGCCCGCAGGAACAGGGTGCGCTTGCCGCGCTTGCGGAATTCCAGCGCCGCGGCGTTCAGCAGGTGGGTCTTGCCGAAGCCGAAGCCGCCATGGATGTAGAGCAGGGGAATGTCGGCCTGGCCGCCATCGGCGAAGCTCTTGGCCGCGCCATGGCCGAAGGCGTTGATGCCGCCGGGAATGAAGCTGTCGAAGGCCTGCTGCGGGTGCAGCATCCGGTGCCACAGGCCCTTGTCCTCCGCGCCGCCCTCCCCGAAGCCGGCGCGTGCTTCGCTCCGGGGCGGCAGGTCGGCGTCACTCGTGCGCCGGGTTCGATGCTGGCTGTGCCCCCGGCGGAAGCCCTCGGCGCGGAAGGCCTTCTGCAGCCGGTCCACATAATGGTTGGCGACCCAGTTGCGGACGAAGGGCTTGGCGGCGCCGATCCTCAGATCGTCGGCCTCGAAGGATTCCAGGTTCAGCGGCCCGATCCAGGCCTCGAACACCGGTTCGCCCAGTTCGCGGCGCATCCGTTCGCGCACCGCCGCCCACGCCGCGCGCCAGTCCTGCTTGGGCGCCGAATTTCCCGTCACTTGCACCATGTCACTACCCACTTGCTGCGCCGCCCCGATTGGGCACGGCGATGTTCTTGCTTTTTCGCCGCCGCATCCGTTGGTGCGGCGGTCGTTTTGTTGGCCGCCTGCTTAGGCATTCGGCTTTTTATTGGCCGCCTGCTTAGGCATCCGGCTGTTTTTATATGGCCGTCTGCTGAGGCATCCGGCCGGTACGCTGTTGTCCTAGCCCTGCCTCCACGGAAGTCCGGCGGCCTTCCAGCCGTTGATGGTGCCGCGATGGCCCTGTTCGTCCGGATCGCCCTCGAAGCCGCTGGCGATATTGAACGCCTGGGTGAAGCCCGCCGCCGTCAGCGCCATCGCCGCGGCGCGGCTGCGGGCGCCGGAGCGGCACAGCAGCAGCACCGGCGTGTCCTGGGTGGCGCCGGCGGTCCGCACCGCCTGGGCCGCCTGCTCCACGAAGGCGGGGTTCTGTGCCCCGCCGGGAAAGCCCTGCCATTCGACGCAATGCACCCGGCGGCCCAGTCCCGACAGGTCGGGCAGGCCCACGAAATTCCATTCCGCGATGGTGCGGACATCCACCAGCTGGGCGCGGGCGTCGCCCTTGAGGCGGTCCCAGGCCTGGGCCGGGCTGATGTCACCGGCATATTCGAGAGAAGAGGGAGGGGCCATGCTGCTGTCCAGAGACGATTTGAGGATTGCCGGGGATTACACCCAGCAGAGACAAGTCAAATTTTGTGGAAATCAGGACGGCTTGTAGTTCTGAATACTGTCAGAGCGAGCAGAAACGCTGTCGAATATTGTGTTTTTACTTTGTGTAATCTTCGACATGCCTGCTGCCCGCGCCAACGGTGGTTAAGATACGCCCAGTGCCCGCTGTCAAACAAGGGGACAAACTGCGAACAATCCGCCTGATTCGAAAAATTTTTCGCTTTTGTGACCGGCACTAAATGGTTGTGACGTATACGGAAAATAGAATTTCGCGGGTGCTCTTTTTTGAATCAGGGACTTAGCCGCGAAATGCTCCGTGTTGCGGCGGCGAAATATGGCGCTTTGAAGAATCCGCACACGGACAAATAAAAAAGGCCCGGATTTTGTTCCGGGCCTTTGTCTTGACTTGAATCCGGAAAGGATTCCAGCGTGTTGGTTACTACGACAGTTTCTTGACGCGCTTGGTCAGGCGGGAAACCTTCCGGGCGCCGGTATTCTTGTGCAGCACGCCCTTGGTCACGCCGCGCATGATCTCCGGCTCGGCGGCCTTGAGGGCGGCCAGGGCGGCCTTGCTGTCGCCCGAGGCGATGGCTTCCTCGACCTTGCGGATGAAGCCGCGCACGCGGGTCTTGCGGGACGTGTTGATCGCCGTGCGCTTCGCGGTCGTGCGGGTGCGCTTCTTGGCGGAGGCGATATTGGGCATGGGTCGTCCTTGGATTCTGCCGAAAGAGGGGCGCGTATAGCCCCAGACGGCTCCCCGGTCAACAAAAGGGGGCGACAAAATCCCCGTTTCAGGCGCTATTCGTCCCGGAACCCCGGTTTCCGCTTCTCGCCAAAGGCCGCCATCCCCTCCTTCTGGTCCCGGGTGGCGAACATGGCGTGGAAGGCCCGGCGCTCGTAATGCAGCCCCTCCGCCAGGCTGGTCTCGAAGGCGCGGTTGACCACATCCTTGACCATGGCGGCGGCGGGGGCCGACTGGGCGGCGATCTTCTGGGCGGCCTTCAACGCCTCGGCCATCAGCAGGTCGGCGGGCACCACCCGCGACACCAGCCCGCTGGCCTCGGCCTCGGCGGCGTCCATCACCCGGCCGGTCAGGCACAGGGCCATCGCCTTGGCCTTGCCCACCGCCCGGGCCAGCCGCTGGCTGCCGCCCAGGCCGGGCATGATCCCCAGGCTGATCTCCGGCTGGCCGAAGCGGGCGGTGTCGGCGGCGATGACGAAATCGCAGGCCAGCGCCAGCTCGCAGCCGCCGCCCAGGGCATGGCCCGCCACCGCCGCGATGATGGGCTTGGCGATACGGGCGATGCGGTCGAACTGGGCGCCATAGAGGTTCTCCCGGTGCATGTCGGAAAAGCTCTTGGGCTGCATCTCCTTGATGTCGGCGCCCGCCGCGAAGGCCCGTTCGCTGCCGGTGACGATGATGCAGCGGACCTCGCGGCCGGCGTCCCAGGCTTCCAGCGCCGCCGCCAGCTCGTCCAGCAATGGGGTGTTCAGCGCGTTCAGCGCCTCGGGCCGGTTGAGGGTCGCAATGCCGACGGGGCCTTCGGTCTTTGTCAGAACAGAACTCATATACACCTCTTTATTTTTTCCCCCATCCGTCACAGCTCGGGTTTGCTCCGCAAACACCTCGCTGCGACACCTTCCCCCGCTCGTCGCTTCGCTCGCGGGGGAAGGAAGCTGTCGGATGCGGATGGTCGCCCGGCGGAATGCCGGGCTCGAACCCAGATTTCATCTTCATCGCTGCGACATCTCCCTCCGCATCGGGCGCTTCGCGCTGCGGGGGGAGTAAGCTTGAGTTTGTGTCAGGTCTGGCATTTGGGACAATAGAATGTCGAACGGCCCGCCTGCGCAATGCGCTTGACCGTCCCCTTGCAACCCAGCTTGCAGGGTTTTCCCTCCCGGCCATAGACCAGGAAATGATGCTGGAAATTGCCCGGATCGCCGGTGGCCTGGGCATGGTCGCGCAAGGTCGAGCCGCCCGCCGCGATGGCGTCCTTCAAGACCTTGCGGATCGCCGCCGCCAGCGCCGCGATGCGTTCGCCCTTGACCGTGCCCGCCAGCCGTTTGGGCGAGATATGGCTGCGGAACAATGCCTCGCAGACATAGATGTTGCCCAGCCCCGCCACCAGCCGCTGGTCCAGCAGCGCCGACTTGATGGGTGTTTTCTTGCCCTCCAGCGCGCGGGCCAGGGTGGCGGCGTTGAATTTCGACGACAGCGGTTCGATGCCGATGTTCTTGAACAACCGGTCCTGATCCAGCGTGGCGGTGTCCAGCAGGGTCATCAGCCCGAAGCGGCGATGGTCGTTGAAGACGATGCGGGCCGGGGCGTCGGTTTCCAGCACCACATGGTCGTGTTTGTCCTCGCCCGCCGTGGCCGGGGCGACATCATAGAGATAGCTGCCGATCTTGCGCGGCTGGCCTTCGCTATAGACGCTCATGCGCCCGCTCATGCCCAGATGGATCACCAGCGTCTCGCCGCCCTCCAGGTCGGCCAGCAGATATTTGGCCCGCCGCCGCAGCGCCGTCACCCGGCGGCCGGACAGCCGGGCGGCGAAATCGCGCGGGAAGGGCAGGCGCAGGCCCGTCCGCCGCGTCCGGGCCTGGGTGATGACATGGCCTTCCAGCACGGGCAAAAGCCCCAGGCGGACGGTTTCGACTTCGGGCAGTTCGGGCATGGGCGCACATCAAGAGTCGCAGGCCGCGACGGTAGCCTATGCGCCGCGTCCCAGCTATGTTTCCGCCATGACAGAGAAAACCGCCAGTTTCGGTTTCCGCACCGTGCCCGAATCCGAAAAGGAAGGGCTGGTGAAAGAGGTCTTTTCCTCGGTCGCGGCGCGCTACGACCTGATGAACGACCTGATGAGCGCGGGCGTCCACCGCATCTGGAAGGATGCGATGGTGGAATGGCTGAACCCGCAGCCCGGCTGGAAGACGCTGGATGTGGCGGGCGGCACCGGCGACATCGCTTTGCGCATCGTGGAGATGGCGCGCAGCAGAAATCTTCAGGGGCGCGGCGGCGACGCACATGTCACGGTCTGCGACATCAATCAGCAGATGCTGGGCGAGGGCGTGCGCCGGGCGCGGGAAAAGGGCGAGAGCGCCATCGAATGGGTCTGCGGCAATGCCGAACAGTTGCCGTTCCCCGACGCCAGCTTCGACGCCTATACCATCGCCTTCGGCATCCGCAACGTCACCCATATCGAGGCGGCGCTGGCCGAGGCCCGGCGGGTGCTGCGGCCCGGCGGGCGTTTCCTGTGCCTGGAATTCTCCAAGGTGGAGATGCCGGGCCTGGATGCGCTGTACGACGCCTATTCCTTCAAGCTGCTGCCCCGGATCGGCGGCTGGGTGGCCCAGGATGAAGCCTCCTACCGTTATCTGGCCGAAAGCATCCGCAAGTTTCCGCCGCAGGCGCGCTTCGCCCAGATGATCGCCGATGCCGGTCTGGAACAGGTCAAGGTCCGCAATCTGTCGGGCGGGATCGCCGCCATGCATTCGGCCTGGCGCCTATGAAATCCGCGCCCATGAAAAGCACGAAATAATGAACGCCATCGCCAGCAGCGTCCGGCTGCTTCATGCCGCATGTCTTCTGGCCGGGCCGATGCTGGCCTTCCGCGCCGGCCGGCCCGATGCGGGCGCGCGTCTGGCGTGGGCGCTGGAACGGCTGGGTCCGCCCTCTATCAAGCTGGGCCAGATGCTGGCGACGCGTCCCGACATTGTGGGCGAGGATGTCGCCGCCGCGCTGGAGCATCTGCAGGACCGGCTGCCGCCCTTTTCCGACGCCGAGGCCAGGGCCGAGATCGTCCGCGCCTTCGGCCGCCCGGTGGAGGCATTGTTCACCAGTTTCGGCGGCGCGATGGCGGCGGCCTGGACCGCCGGGGGGCCCGGGGCCGGGGGGGGGAAAACCCCGCCGGTCGGCGTGGCGGTGAAGATCCTGCGCCCCGGCGTGCGCGCGGTGTTCGCCCGCGATCTGGCGGCGCTGGCGCTGTTCGCCCGCACCGCCGAGCGGTTCTCGGCCGAGGCGCGGCGCTTACGCTTTGTCGCACTGACCCAGACGCTGGCCGATAGTGTGGCGCTGGAGCTGGACCTGCGGATGGAGGCGGCGGCGGCCGGCGAATTGTATGAGCGCACCCGCGGCGAGGAGCAGTTCCGCGTGCCGCATGTGGACTGGGCGCGCACCTCGGCCTCGGTGCTGACCAGCGAATGGATCGACGGCATTCCGCTGCGCGACACCGCCGCCATCGCCGCCGCCGGGCGCGATCCCAGGGCGGTCGCGGTGCTGGTGATGCGCAGCTTTCTGACCCAGGCGCTGCGCGACGGCTTTTTCCATGCCGACATGCATCCGGGCAATCTGTTCCTGGACGGGCAGGGCCGCCTGGTGGCGGTGGATTTCGGCATCATGGGGCGGCTGGACGCCGGGATGCGGCGCTTCATGGCGGGCACGCTGGCGGGCTTTCTGCAGCGCGACTATGTCCGCGTGGCGCAGCTTCACTATGACGTCGCCTTCGTGCCGTCGCATCACCCCATCGAGACCTTCGCCCAGGCGTTGCGCGCCATCGGCGAACCCATCTTCGGCCGCAGCGCCCGCGAGGTCTCCATCGCGCGGCTGCTGGCGCAACTGTTCGAGACCACGCGGCGCTTCGACATGCAGGCCCAGCCGCAACTGGTGCTGCTGCAAAAGACCATGGTGGTGGTGGAAGGCGTCTGCCGCGGCCTGGATCCGGACTTCGACATCTGGAGCGCCGCCCGCCCGGTGGCGGAGAAATGGGTGCAGGACAATCTGGGCGCCGAAGCCGCGCTCACCCGCGCCGGGGAAACCTTCGGGGCGCTGGGGCGGCTGGCCCAGGATCTGCCGCAACTGGTGCGCAATGCCGAGAACTTCTCCCAGATGGTGGCGGAAGGCGGGGTGCGGCTGCATCCCGACACCGCGCTGCAGATCGCGGCCGAGCAGGAACGCCGCTCGCGTCCCACGCGGCTGGCCCTGATCGGCGTGCTGGCGCTGATCGGCCTGTTACGGCTGCGCTGGCAGGGGGCGCTTTGAGAGTATGGCGAAGCGTGCGGTCGGGGAGCATGGGGCAGGCGAGCGGAGCGATGCCGTCGCCCGCGCGACCCAGAGTCAACGGCGCGCGAGCAAAGCGAAGCGCGCCGTCAAAGCGATGGCCGCGACGGTCAGCCCAAAGGCCAGTCCCAGCCAGATGCCGAACCCCTGCATCTTCAGTCCGAAGGCCAGATACAGCCCCACCGGCGCGCCCGCCAGCCAGTAGGACGCGCCCGCGATCCACATCGGACCATGCGTGTCCTTGAGGCCGCGCAGGCTCAAGGACGCGGAGACCTGGATGCCGTCCATCAACTGGAAGGCGGCGGCGACATGCAGGAAACTCACCGCCAGCGCCAGCACCTCGGCATTGGCGGGAATGTCGGGCAGCCACAGCGTCGCCAGCAGGCGCGGCCAGACCAGCAGCGCCAGGCCCGCCAGGCCCATGAACAGGGCGGACAGGCCGATGGCAGCATAGCCGGCCCGCCGCGCGCCCGCCGCGTCGCCCGCGCCCGCCGCCAGGCCCACCCGCACCGTCGCCGCCATGCCGATGCCCAGCGGCACCATGAAGGTGATGGACGGAATGGTCAGCGCGATCTGGTGCGCCGCCAGCGCGTTCAGGCCGAACAGCCCCACCGCCAGCGCCGCGCCGTTGAACAGCGCCACCTCGAACACCATGGTGATGCCGATGGGCAGGCCCAGCCGCGCCAGCTCGCCGAAGGTCTTCCAGTGCGGATGCAACAGCCGGTGCAGGATGCGGTAGCGCCGCAGCGCCGGAAAGCCCAGCACGATGCCCAGCATCGCCAGGAAGCTGAAGGCGTTGGAACTGGCGCTGGCAAGGCCCGCGCCCGCGATGCCCAGGCGGGGCGCGCCGAAATGGCCGAAGATGAAAATATAATCGGCCAGCGCGTTGAGCAGCACGGCCAGCACCAGCACCACCATGGGCGGCACCGCGTGCGACAGCGCGGTGGAAAAACTCCGCAAGACCTGAAAGCCCATCGCGAAGGGCAGGCCGATGGCCAGCACCGAGGCGTAGAGGCCCGCGTCCGCCGCCAGCCCCGCTTCCTGCCCGAAGGCCAGCAGGATGGGCCGGGTGAAGAACAGCAACAGCACCAGCGGCGCGGCGATCAGGGCGACCGACCACAGGCCCATGCGGACGGCGATGCGGGTTTCGCGGCGCTCCAGGCCGTCGTCCGGGCTGCCATGCTGGCCCTGTATGTGCGCGATCACCGGCGCCACCGCCATCGGCACGCCGCAGCCCAGCAGCCAGACCAGAAAGAAGATGGTGTTGCCCAGCGCGCCCGCCGCCAGCGCCTCCTTGCTGTAATGACCCAGCATGATGGTGTCGGTGGCCAGGATCGCCATCTGGGCAAGCTGGGTGGCGGCCAGCGGCAGCGCCAGCTTGATGAGTTCCCGGGTTTCCAGCAGCCAGGCGGCGCGATGCGCGGTCATGGCGGGCATGAGCCCCGCGCCCGCGCCCAAGTCAATGCCGACAATTTTCACGGTATTCGCATCAAACGGTCCGTGGCCTTTTAAAGACAATGCAACCGGCGGTAGGCGATGGTTCCACCGCAATCGGCAGCCATGCGCCGGGGGTGCGCTGTCCTTGATAAAGGACAAGAAATGCGGGCATTGGGACTGGTCTGGAGAATTTTCGACTCGGCGGAGAGCCGGGAAATTCATGTGGCGCGGGGCGAGGCCGTGCATCAGGGGGCGCGGCACCTGTTGGCCTGCTGGCAGGCATCCGAGCGGGAGGGCCGCTTCACGGTGGGCCGTGACATCCCTTCGCGTGAGCTGGCGCGGGTGCTGGAAAGCGTGGCGCTGTTCCAGCCCGTCCCGCCGGACGACTTCCTGGTGCGGCTGGCGGGGGAAGCGATGCGGCGGCGCCATGGCCGCGATGTGAGCGGGGCAAGGCTGTCCGACCTGATGGACGCGCCGCGTTTTGCCTGCGAAAGCGCGCGCTGGCGGACCTTGCTGGAAAATGCCCAGCCCTTCATCGAGGAGGTGCGGGTGATGGAGGATGGCCGCGTCGGTCTTTGTTACGAAAGTGTCGTGTTGCGCGTTCTGGCGGCGGATGGCGTGACGCCCTGGGTGATGACGGGCATATTCTTCCACGACTGGCGCGCATAATGTCGTCCTGAGCGCCGCGCGGAGCCGAAAGGATGGATATGAAGAACATCGCCCATCGCGGCGGGGCGCAACTCGTGCCGGAAAACACGCTGGCGGCCTTTGCCGATGCGCTGCGGCGCGGCTGCGACGGCGCGGAACTGGATGTGCAGCTGACCCGCGACGGCGTGCCGGTGGTGCATCACGATTTCCGCCTGATGGCGGACGTGGCGCGGCAGGGCGGCGCCTGGCTGGAAGCGCCTGGCCCGCGCATCAAGGATCTCACCCTGGACGAACTGCGCGGTTTCGATGTGGGGCGGCCGCGCCCCGGCAGCGATTATGCCGCGCGCCATCCGGCGTTGCGCGCCGTGGACGGACAAAATCCGCCCACCCTGGAAGCAGTGGCCGCGCTGGCGGCCTCCGCGCCGCGGCCCTTTCTGCTGTTCGTGGAACTGAAATGCGACGCCAGCGACGACAGCGCCGACCCGGACGCCCTGGCCGACGCCGCGTATGAGGCCGTGTCCGGCCTGATGGAGCGGGTGATCTTTGTCGGGTTCGACTGGCGGGCGCTGGCGCGCATCCGGCGGCTGGGCGGGCGCTGCTGGTTCACCACCGACCGGTTACAGGGCGACGTCCGCCCCGTGCTGGAGGCCATCGCGCAATTGGGCGGGCAGGGCTGGTTTCCCCATTTTTCCGACGCCACGCCGGACGCCGTCGCCCAGGCCCGCGCGCTGGGCCTGAAGGTAGGCGCCTGGACGGTCAATCATCCCGCCGACATGCGCCGCCTGATGGCGCTGGACGCCCTCTGCACCGACCGGCCGGACCTGTTGGACGCGTTATTGTAGCACCTATTCATTGTCATTCCCGCGAAAGCGGGAATCCAACTTCTTTTTTCCTGTCCCGGCCTCGCGTCGCGCGCAAGCGCGCGACGCTGCGGCGTTCGACCGGGCAAAAGGTCCACCGGACCTTTTGCTGATCCGGTCTCACCCCCTCCGGTTTCAGCTACCTCTCGGCTCGCGCCGCTCACCTCGAACGCTGAAACCACCTCCCCCCTTTCCATACTTCGCATGAAGGGGGAGGCGGGTCTGTGCTCGGTCCTTAATTAAGTTGGATTCCCTTCCCTCGCATCGCCTGACGGCGCTGCTCGCCGGGAATGACAAGGGGGCCAAGCTGTCATTCCCGCGAAAGCGGGAATCCAGCTTTCCTTTTTCTTCCGGCCGCTCGTTCGTCATTCGGAACGATCCACTGGATCGTTCCGTTGACCTTCGGTCAACCATTCCTCACGGCGCGCGGCGTTGCTCGCTCGGAAGGGTTTAGCAGGCCGCGCCATCCGGCCGCTCGCTCTGGCTCGCGGCGTTGCTCGCTCGCAATGGTCCACCGGACCATTGCGGTTGTCCTTCTGCGAAGCAGAAGGACAACACGCTCACAACCCCTCAAACAGCGCCGTCGAAAGATAGCGTTCCGCGAAGCTGGGAATGATCGTCACGATGGTCTTGCCGGCGTTTTCGGGCCGCGCACCCACTTCCAGCGCCGCCGCGATGGCCGCCCCCGACGAGATGCCCACCGGAATGCCTTCCAGCCGCGCCGCCTTGCGCGCGGTTTCCAGCGCCGTCTCGTTGGAGATGGTGATGATCTCGTCGATCACCGAGCGGTCCAGGATGGCGGGCACGAAACCCGCGCCCAGGCCCTGAATTTTGTGCGGGCCGGGCTGGCCGCCCGACAGCACGGGAGAATCCTCCGGCTCCAGCGCGATCATCCGCACCGACGGCTTCTTCTGCTTCAGAACCTGGCCGACGCCGGTGACGGTGCCGCCGGTGCCCACGCCGGAGATCACGATGTCCACCTTGCCTTCGGTGTCGTTCCAGATTTCCTCGGCGGTGGTGCGGCGGTGAACGTCCACATTGGCCGGATTCTCGAACTGCTGGGGGATCACCGAGTCGGGATGCTCGGCCGCCAGTTCATGGGCGCGGGCGATGGCGCCCTTCATGCCCTTGGCCGCTTCGGTCAGTTCGATCTGGGCGCCCAGGATCATCAGCATCTTGCGCCGTTCCAGTGACATGCTTTCCGGCATCACCAGGATCAGCTTGTATCCCTTGGCGGCGGCGACAAAGGCCAGGGCGATGCCGGTATTGCCGCTGGTCGGCTCGATCAGGGTGGTCTTGCCGGGCGCGATGACGCCCTCTTTTTCCAGCGCCTCGATCATGGCGACGCCGATACGGTCCTTGACCGAGGAAATCGGATTGAAGAATTCCAGCTTGAGCAGGATGTCGTCCTTGACGCTCGCCTCGGCATTCAGGCGATGCAGCCGCACCAGCGGCGTGTCGCCGACGGTCTGGGTGATGGAGTCATAGATTTTTCCGCGTCCCGGCTTGCCCTGTTCCATCTTCATTTCTCCCTAGATCGTGGCATCAGATTGTGAAATCGGCGCTGGTGTCGATTCCGGCATCCACGCCCGCATGGCGGGCGCGCTGGCAGAGATCCTCGATGGAGACCGAGTCCAGCCGGGTCATCAGTTCGTCCTGCAGCGTGGCGACAAAGGGCGCGACGATGCGCTGGCCCAGTTCGGAACGCGGCACATGCTTTTCCTCGTCGTCCTCGATGCTTTCGGCCACCCGCACCACATCGCCCACGCTGATGCGGCGGCGTTCCCGCGCCAGCCGGTAGCCGCCGCGCGGCCCGCGCACGCCTTTGAGAATGCCCGCGCGCACCAGTTGTTGCATCACCTGTTCCAGGTAACGCTGCGGCACGCCCTGCCGGGCGGTGATCTCCTTGGCCTGGACCGGCTCGGGGCGGGCGTTGAAGGCGATGTCGATCACCGCTTCCAGCGCCAGCAGGGGCTTGCGGGAGAGCTTCAGCATCGGTCCGTCAGGCCTTGTGGGTCATGCCGGTGGAGCCGAAGCCGCCCGCGCCGCGTTCGCTCTCGCCCAGGATGTCGCTTTCGAACAGCACGGCGCGCTCGTGGCGCGCGATCACCATCTGGGGGATCTTCATGCCGCGCGAGATCTTGAACGTCTCCTGGCCCAGATTGATCAGGATCACCTTCACCTCGCCGCGATAGTCGCTGTCGATGGTGCCGGGCGTGTTCAGGCAGGTGATGCCGTGATTCAGCGCCAGGCCGGAGCGGGGCCGCACCTGGGCTTCCACGCCCAGCGGCAATTCGATGGCCAGGCCGGTGGGCACGGCGGCGCGGGCGCCCGGCGCCAGTTCGATGTCGTCCGCCACCGCCGCCAGCAGGTCCAGTCCCGCCGAACCCGGCGTGGCGTAACGGGGCAGGGGCAGGCCCTTGCCGTGGGGCAGCGTCTTGATAATGACTTTCACGCGACACCTTTCAGTTTTTCGGCGATGCGCGCGGCCAGGCGCAGCGCCACTTCGGTTTTGCTCATGTCGGGCCAGGATTCGGCGCCGTCCCCGCGCACCAGATGGACCTGGTTGCGGTCGCCGCCCATCACCGATTCTCCCCTCTCGTTGGCTGAGACATCGTTGGCGATAATCCAGTCGGCGCCCTTGCGGACACGCTTGGCGGTGGCGTTTTCCAGCACATGGTCGGTTTCGGCGGCAAAGCCGATCACCAGCCGGGGGCGCTGCGCATGGGCGGCCAGGGTGGCCAGGATGTCGGGATTTTCCACCAGCTTGATCAGGGGCACCACGCGGTCGGTGCTTTTCTTGATCTTGCTGCCGGCGGCGATGTCGGGCCGCCAGTCGGCCACCGCGGCGGCCATCACCAGCACATCGGTGGGCAGGGCGTCCTCGCAGGCCGTCAGCATCTGCTGCGCCGTGGTGACGGATATCAGCGTCACGCCCGGCGGCGGCGGCAGGGCGACCGGGCCCGACACCAGGGTGGTGTTTGCCCCCGCCCGCGCCAGCGCCGCGGCGATGGCATAGCCCTGCTTGCCGCTGGAATGGTTGGCCAGGAAGCGCACCGGGTCCACCGGCTCGCGCGTCGGCCCCGCCGTCACCAGCGCCCGCACGCCTTTCAGCGGCGCGCCCACCGCCAGCGCCTGTTCGATGGCGGCGACGATCTCCAAAGGTTCGGCCATCCGGCCGGGGCCGAACTCGCCGCAGGCCATCTCGCCGTCATTGGGGCCCACGAACAGCACGCCGTCTTTTTTCAGTGTCTCGCCGCTGCGGCGCACCGGCGCGCTTTGCCACATCCGCACATTCATCGCCGGAGCCATCAGCACCGGCTTGTCGGTGGCGAGCAGCGCGGTGGAGGCCAGGTCGTTCGCCAGTCCGCCCGCCATCTTGCCCATCAGGTCGGCGGTGGCGGGCGCGACCACCACCAGATCGGCGCTGCGCGACAGTTCGATATGGCCCATCTCGGATTCATCGGTCAGGCTGAACAGGTCGGTGAAGTCCTTTTCTCCGGTCAGCGCCGCCACCGAGAGCGGTGTGATGAATTCCGCCCCCGCCTTGGTCAGGATGGCGCGGGATTTCACACCCCGCTCGGCCAGCCGCCGGATCAACTCCAGGCTTTTATAGGCCGCGATGCCGCCGCCGATGATCAGGAGAACGCTTTTGCCGCGCACGGAAAAATCCACGCTTGTTGGACGGGGTATATAGCAAATAACGAGCAGAGTGTGTAATTCGACATCAACTCATTGTTAGTAAAAGGATATTTTTGAGTTAAGCCAGCATTCATGTCGCCGGGCCATCATGCGCCCATGCGTATGACCACCGGCGACCTTTACCGTCTGGCTTCCGATCTGGCGTCCGAGCATGGCGCGGCCGCCTCCGACTATGCCAGCCGCGCGGTGATGACGCTGGAAGCCGAGGGCAGCCATGAACGCGCCCGGTTCTGGTTCCTGATGCTGGTCCTGTTGGGCGATATCCGCACCGGCCGTATCGACCCGGAAGCCAGCATTACTTTGCATTGAACGCCTCTTTTCTTGAACCCCACCGGTTTCAACTTCCGCTCGGCTCCCAAGAGGTCGCCTTCGCACGTTGAAACCACCTCCCCTTCCGGCGTGCTGACGCACGCGAAGGGGAGGGTGGTCTGTGCACGGGGAGACTGGATGCGTTAGCATCGGGCGGCGAACTTTCCCGGACCTGTCATGCCCCTGGACCCGCTGGTAAAAGCCTTTCTCGACCGGATGGCGGCGATCCCGCGTCCCAAGGTCTGGGATATTCCGCTCGATCTGATGCGCCAGTCCTTCGCCGGGATGATGGAGCTGACCGGCCCCAAGGATGTGGCGGTCGGCAAGGTGGACAATCTCACCATTCCCGGCCCGGCGGGCGACATCCCCGCGCGCGTCTATGCGCCGGTCGCCGCCAGCGGACCGCAGGCCGCGCTGATCTATTTCCATGGCGGCGGCTTTGTCGCGGGCAGCCTGGTCAGCCATGACGGGCTCTGCCGCCTGTTCACCGCCGAGGGAGGCTTCAAGGTGATCGCGGTGGACTACCGCCTCGCGCCGGAGCATCCCTATCCGGCGGCGGTGGATGACGCCTGGGCGGCGTTGCAATGGATCGAGGCCAACGCCGCCGAACTGGGGGTGGATGCGGGGCGCATCGCGGTGGGCGGCGACAGCGCGGGCGCGACCCTGGCGGCGGTGGTCGCCCAGCTGGCCCGGGACAAGGGCGGCCTGAAACTGGCCTGTCAGCTTCTGCTGTTTCCCTTCACCCAACTGGGCGGCGAAACCGCCTCGCTGCATGAATTCGCGGTGGGGTATTTCCTGGAACGGCAGGCCATCGACTATTTCCTCGGCCTGTATGCGCCGACGGGGGTGGACCGCGCCGCGCCGCGTGTCTCCCCGCTCCGGGCCGCGGATCTGTCCGGCCTGCCGCCCGCCTATGTGATGCTGGCGGGCTACGATCCGCTGCATGACGAGGGACTGGCCTATGCCGACAAGCTGCGCGACGCGGGCGTGACGGTGACGCTGGCCGACTATCCCGACCTGGTGCACGGCTTCATCTATCTGCAGACGGTGCTGCCGCAGGCGCATGACGCGGTGGCCGAAGCGGCCAAGGCCGTGCGCGCGGCGCTGGACGCGGCTTAAGGCTTTCCACTTGTCATTCCCGCTTTCGCGGCCTCATGCTTCGACAGGCTCAGCATGAGGAATTCCTCACCCTGAGCTTGTCGAAGGGTGAGCCTGCTTTACTCTTCTTGCCATTCTCAACAATTGGCGCCGTTAGGCGCTGCGAGCGCGGGAATGACCTTAAAGCCGCTTAAGGCAACAGCTTGCCCGGATTGAGAATGCCCTTGGGGTCCAGCGCCTGCTTGACGGCGGCCAGCGCGGCCACGCCCTGGGCGCTTCTTTCGGCCTCCATCCGGCCGCGATAGTCCGCGCCGGCGCCCCAGGCATGGCTGATGCTGCCGCCCGCTTCCGCCACAGCCGTCAGCGCGGCGGCGCGGATCGCGGCGGCCTGAACCAGATCGTTTTGGGCCAGGTCGTCTTCCAGCAGGCGCGGATAGAGCCATGACACATGCAGCGCCGCGCCGTCGGGATAGGCGTTGGCGGTGTGCGTCAGCACCAGCCCTTGCGCGCCCCGGCGGGGCGCGTGATCGCGCATGGCGCGCTGCAGGGCGTGACGCAGGGCGGTATAGAGGCCGGGCAGGGTGGCCCAGTTGGCCGAAACCTCGATCGCATCCAGTCCCAGCCCGCGATCCAGCAGCACATCGCGCAGGTAAGGCGCGTCATGGCGCTGGGCCGGCCAGCGCGGCTGCGGCCCCAGGGAGGCGGCCGCAAGACGGCGGGCCAGGGCCTCGAAACCCTTGCGCCCGCGCGCCACCTCCTCGGCGCGCCCGGCAAATCCCGCCACCAGCAGACAGGCCTTGTGGTCGAAGCCGCGCAGACGCAGCCAGGCATCGGTGGCCATCCGGCGTGCGTCGAACGGATGGCGGGCGCGGTCCAGCGCCAGATGCAGGCGGGTCCGGGCCGCATCCGACAGTCGCAGCATGGTGTGCGGCAGGCCCTGCCGCCGCGCCTCGCGGATCGCCGCCAGCCCGCTGGCGAAATCGGGAAAGACATAGCCGCGCCAGGATTCCACCGCGGGCAGCGCCCGCACCCGCAAGCTGGCGCTAGTGATGACGCCCAGCGTGCCGTCCGATCCCAGCATCAGTTGCTTCAGATCGGGGCCCAGCGCGCTGGCGGGCGTATCGGGCGCGATGAAAAGCCCGGCGGGTGTGGCCACGCGCAGCCCCGCCAGCCAGTCGGCGGCGCGGCCATAGCGCGCCGCTTCCTGGCCCGCACCGGCATGGGCGATCCAGCCGCCCAGAGTCGAATATTCGAGGCGGGCGGGGCGGTGGCCCAGCATCATGCCGCGCGCGCCCAGCTGGCGTTCCAGTTCCGGGCCGGTGATGCCCGCTTCCGCCGTCGCCAGCCCCGACATCGCGTCCAGGCTGGTGACACGGTCCATGCGCGTCATGTCCAGTGCCAGCGACGGCCTGCCGTCCGGCGGCGTGACCCCGCCCACCAGGCTGGTGCCGCCGCCGAACGGGATCAGCGCGATCTCCAGCTCCGCGCACAGGGCCAGCGCCGCCAGCACCTCGAATTCGCTACGCGGATAGAGCACCGCGTCGGGCGCGGAAGGAATGTCGCCCGCGCGCAATCGCAGCAGGTCGGACAGGCTGCGCCCGCCCGCATGACGCACCCGTGCCTCGTCATCGCGCCGGATGCCGAAGGCGGAGAATTTCTGCAAGGTCTCGCCGGGCAGGCGGACCGGCGGCAGGGCGATGTCGGCAAAGGCGCGCGGCGGCGTCGCCAGCAGTGCGGGCATGGACAGCGCCCCGGCCAGCCAGCGCCAGAACGACTCCGGGGGCGCGGCGATGCGCGGCCCCCAGCCGTTCCAGCGAATCTGGCGTCCGTTTTCCATCCCGCCAGACTAAAGGAAAGGCCGGTCAGATGCGCAGATTGATGGCGTTTGGGTAAATTTCGAAGGTCGCGGGCAAGGTTCCGGCGCATTCGCCGTCGGTTTCCACCAGCACCATGCCTTGGGTGTCCAAGGTGGGCGCGGCGGTGAGCCGCGCCGAGCGCAACCGGCGCAAGCCCGGCGCATCGCCCTGGGCCTGCGCCGCCAGGTCGCGCAGCAGCCGGTGCTTGCCGCGCCCGCCCAGAACCGACAGGTCGAACGCGCCGCCGCGCGGCGAAAGCGCCACGCTGGCGATGCCCGCGATCTCGTCATGGCCGTCGGCGCGCAGCCGCACCCGCGTCTCGCGCCAGCGCCACAGCGCCGCGGCCCCGTGCAACCGTTTGGCGAAACCGTGGCCGAACAGCCGCGCGATACGCGAGCGGCCCATCGCCTGCGCCACGCTGCCCGACAGGCCGAAGCTGGCCTGCGCCAGGAAAAGCCGCGACACCGGCGCGCCCGACGGCGACAGGCAGGCGACCCGGCCTACATCCGTCTTGCGGATGCGCGCCGTCTTCAGATGCGCCACGCCCGCGCGCCAGCCGGGCGGAAGGCCGAAATGGCGGCAGATCGTGCTGGTGTCGCCGTTATGGACGAAGTTGAACACCGCGTCGGGCGTCATGGCGACGCCGCGGTCGAAAAATCCGTTCAGCGCCTCGTTGATGGTGCCGTCGCCGCCCACCGCGATGATCTCCATATGCCCGTCGCGCAGCGCATCGCGCACCACGCGCGCCGCCTGGCCCGGCGCGGTGGTGACGAAGAAGGACGGCAGGGGAAAGACCTGCTCCAGCGCCTCCTCGATGGCCTGCCAGTCGCGGCCCGTGCGGCCGCCCGCCGAATTGGGATTGAAGACGACAAAGGCGGTCATGGCCGCACCCGCCACAGCGGCGCCAGCCCGGCGATCTCGGCGGCGGTTTTCCCGGCGCTCCAGCCCAGATGCGCCGCCATCTGCGCCGCCACCTTTTCCAGCGCCGCCGCGCCGGGAGGACCGAACTGGCCGATGGCGGTGCGCCGCATCACCATGTCCTCCAGCGTCAGCGCCATCTCGTGCTCGAGTGCGAACCGCACCTGCGCGGGCGTGTCGCCGCTTCTGCCGATGGGTTGCAGGTCGGTGAGGCGCGCGCCTTTCAGCGCCAGCGGCAGCCGTGCGCCCAGCATGTGCGCCATGTTGCGCAAGGCGGCGATGCCCGGCCAGGTTTTCTGAAAGCCTTTCACCATGCCCTCGAAGGTGTCGAAGCGCCCGCCCGGCAGCGGTGTCGTCGCGGTGGCGCAGGGCGGCGTCTTTTTCCCCAGCCGGGCCGCCAGCGTGTCGGTGATCGTCTCGGCCAGCGCGCGGGAGGTGGTCCATTTGCCGCCCAGCGCCGAGAACACGCCGTCCATCCCTTCCGCCTTGCCGTGATCCACCAGTTCGGAGCGGCGGCTGACATTGTAACTGTCCTTACTCCCATCGCTGACCAGCGGCCGCAGCCCGGCATAGAAGAATTCCACCGTGTCGCGGCTGAGGCCCGCCGACGGCAGGTAGCGGCTGAAACTGCCCAGCAGGCTGGCGATATCGTCCTCCTGCACCGCCACCGTGGCCGGATCGCCGCGGAACGGCGTGTCGGTGGTGGCCAGCAGGGTATGGCCGCGCCAGGGCAGGGCGAACAGATGTCCCGAGCCTGCCTCGATGGTCAGGGCCGCGGTGCTGATCTGCGGCACCAGCAGGTGAATGCCCTTGGAGCGGATCAGCTTGTGCGCCGCCGCGCGCCCCGTCGCCTGTTCCAGGAACAGGTCGGCCCAGGGCCCCGCCGCCACCAGCACGGTGCGGGCGCGGATGTCGAAGCCCTCGCCCGTCCGCGTGTCGGTGACGCGGGCGCCTTCGGCCTTGCCGTCCCGCAGCAGCAGCGTCTCGGCGCGGACATAGTTGGCCAGGGCCGCGCCCTGCGCGTCGGCATCCACCAGATTCTCCAGCGCGATGCGCTCGGGCGCGTACATCTGGGCGTCGTGATACTCGAACGCGCCTTCAAAGCCGTCGCCCGCCAGCACCGGCTCGCGCGCCAGCGCCGCGTCCTTGCCGATCCAGCGATGGCCGGGCAGGCGCTGGGCCGGATCTTGCAGCCGGTTGCGGTCGAAGGACAGCAGGTCATACAGCGTCAGCCCCGCCGACAGCTTGGCGCGCTCCAGCCATCCGGCGGCATACAGGGGCAGCAGGAAGGGCAGGGGCCGCACCAGATGCGGCGCGATCCGCATCAGGCCGCGCCGTTCGCGCAGGGATTCGCGCACCAGCGCGATTTCCAGGTTGCGCAGATAGCGCAGGCCGCCATGCGCCAGCTTGGAGCTGTGGGCGCTGGTGGCGGAGGCGAAGTCCCGCGCCTCGACCAGCGCCACGGACAGGCCGCGCAGGGCGCAGTCGCGCGCGGTGAAGCAGCCGGTGGCGCCGCCGCCGATGATCAGGACGTCGAAGGTTTCGCGGGAAAGACGGTCAATGGCGCGCTGCATGGCGCGCGGAGGCTAGCGGTTCGGATCGGCAAGCGAAACGCTTACTTGATCTTGCCTTCCTTGAACTCGACATGCTTGCGCAGCACCGGATCGTACTTCTTGATCGAGAACTTCTCGGTCATGGTACGGGTGTTCTTCTTGGCGACATAGAAGAAGCCAGTTTTGCCTTCGCTGTTGAGGCGGATCTTGGCAGTGGTCGGCTTCGCCATGGGAAACTCCAGTCGGGTCGTGTCGAGGGGGCGGGTAATGGCCGAGAACAGCCTGGCCTGTCAAGGACTTGCCCCACGAACTTGGCTGTCAAATGGCGGGAATCAGCGTTTTTTGGCCTTGAACCGGGCCGGCTTGCCCGGCTTTCCGGGCTTTTTGCCCCTGGAAGCCGGATGGCTTTTGGGGCGGCTTTTGCCCGTGCGGCGGGGTGGCTCGCCGCCGCCGCCCGCCAGGGCGAATCTCAGGCCGCCGGTCAGCGGCGCGGCTTCCAGCAGCGTCACCGCCAGCACATCGCCCATGCCGAAGACCTGGCCGCCGCGCTGGCCGACCAGCGCCTGGCGCTTTTCGTCATGGTGGAAATAGTCCGTGCCCCCACTTGCGGAAGAAAGGCTGCGGATCGGGATCAGCCCCTCCGCCCCCGATTCCGCCAGCCGCACGAACAGGCCGAAGCGGGTGACGCCGGTGACGCGGGCATCGAAGGTCTGGCCGATGCGGTCTTCCATGAAAGCGGCGACATAGCGGTCGGTGGAATCGCGTTCCGCCGCCATGGCGCGGCGCTCGGTCATGGTGATGTGCTCGGCGGTGGCGGCCAGCCCCGCGATTTCCTTGTCGGTCAGGCCGCCTTCGCCCAGCCCGAAGGCGCGGATCAAGGCGCGGTGCACGATCAGGTCGGCATAGCGCCGGATGGGCGAGGTGAAGTGGGCGTACTTGTCCAGGTTCAGGCCGAAATGCCCGATATTGGCCGGGTCATAGACCGCCTGGGCCTGGCTGCGCAGCACCACATCGTTCATCACCGCCTCATGCGGCGATCCTTTCGCGCCCGCCAGGATGCGGTTGAACACGCCCGGCTGCACCACCTGGCCCTTGGCGAAGCTGATGTTCAGGGTCCGCAGGAAGTCCGAAAAGGCGAACAGCTTTTCCTTGGAAGGGGTGTCGTGCACGCGATAGATCAGCGGCGTGCGCTTGGATTCCAGCGCCTCGGCGGCCGCGACATTGGCCAGCACCATGAATTCCTCGATCAGCTTCATGGAGTCCAGCCGCTCGCGATAGGCGATGGAGGCCACCTTGCCGTCCGCGCCCAGGATGATGCGGCGCTCCGGCAGGTCCAGGTCCAGCGGGTCGCGCTTGCCGCGCGCCAGGGTGAGCGATTGGTAGGCGGCCCAGACATCGGCCAGGGTGCGGCGCACGGTGGCGCTCATGTCGTCTTGCGGCTTGCCGTCGAAGGCGGCCTGCGCCTGGGCATAGGTCAGCCGCGCCGCCGAGCGCATCACCGCGCGCAGGAAGGTGTGGCCGCGCTTGCGGCCACGCGCGTCGAACACCATGCGCGCCACCAGGCAGGGCCGGTCCACGCCTTCCTTCAGCGAGCAGAGGTCCGCCGACAGTTCCTCGGGCAGCATCGGCACCACCCGGTCGGGGAAATAGGCGCTGTTGCCGCGCTTGAAGGCTTCCTTGTCCAGCGCCGAGCCCGGCGTGACGTAATGGGCGACATCGGCGATGGCGACCAGCACGATATGGCCGCCCGGATTGCGGTCGTCGTCATCCGGCCCGGCCCAGACCGCATCGTCATGGTCGCGGGCGTCGGGCGGATCGATCGTCACCAGCGGAATGGCGCGCAGGTCGGTGCGGCCGCGCGGGTCTATCGGCTGCGCCGCCTTGGCCTGTTCGATGACGGCGGCGGGAAACTCGACCGGAATGCCGTGGTCATGGATGGCGACCAGGCTGATGGTCCTGGGGCTGTCCATCGATCCGATGCGCTCGACCACCTTGACGCGGCTGAACCCGGCAATGCGGCCGGCGCGCGGTTCGGCGGCGACCAGGTCGTTGTGGCCGCCGCCATTCAGGTCGGCCTTGTCCAGCGCGTATTCGGTGCGGGCCTTCTTGTCGATCGGCACCAGCCGCCAGCCGGTGGACGGGCTGTTCCGCAGCACGCCGATCAGCCGCTGCTGGGTTTCGCGCTCCAGCCGTCGGACGATGCGCGCCTCATAGGCTTCGCCATGCCGTTCCTGCTTGGCCAGCAGGCGGTCGCCGATGCCGGGCGCGCCGCCCTCCTTGGGCGGGATCACATAGACGGCGGGCGGGTCTTTGTCGCCGGTCCAGGCCAGGGGGCGGGCCATCAGCTCGCCATCGTCATCCAGCCCCGTCACCTCGACGATGCCGATGTCCGGCAGTTCGCCGCGCTTGACGAAGCCTTGCTTGGTGCGCCCTTCGATGGCGCCCTCGGCTTCCAGCTCTTTGAGGATACGCTTGAGATGGATGCGGTCCGAGCCTTTCAGGCCCAGCAGCTTGGCGAGATCGCGCTTGTTGGCGCCGACGTTTTCCGCCAGCAGTTCAAGCACGCGCGCCTTGTCGAGGGCGCGCGTGTTCGTGGGTTTCCGGTCTTTTTTCAAGTGTCCTATTCGCCTGCCATCTCGGGCTCCTGGGCTTTCTTGCCCGAGCCGGAAGATTTGCCTTTGGAGGCGGCAGCTTTCTTCGTTTTCGTGGTCTTTGTTGTTTTTGGGGCCGCGGCCTTCTTTTTGGGCGCAGCCTTCTTCGCA
>Ga0066256_1002125_pt1 | contig 23151 bp, 8 predicted proteins | sample ThiBio_1000_biof_FD_87107 | JGI IMG/M metagenome (GOLD analysis project Ga0066256, IMG submission 87107) | Wastewater bioreactor microbial communities from Cape Town, South Africa - Thiocy_expt_1000_biof (version 2) | ecosystem: Engineered > Bioreactor > Thiocyanate-remediating >... | reverse complement strand
CATCGGGCTGATGAACAGCCGCATGAACGGCTCGGAAGAACAGCTGGCCATGCTCTCCGCCGCCCGCGTCGGCAAGCGACCCAAGGCGCGCATTCTCATCGGCGGGGTGGGGGCGGGGGTCCCCCCCCCCGGCCCCCCCCCCCCCCCCCGCCCCCCCGCCCAGGACGTCATTTCCCCACCGGTTCCCCCCCCCCCCCCCCGGGGCCGCCGCCCCCCCCCCCCCCCAGGCCGCCGCCCCCCGCAGGCCCGCCGCCGCCCCCCCCCCGGCCCCCCGGCCCCCGCGCCCCGCGCCCGGCAGCCCCCGCCTCGCCGTTCAGGGTGGCGTGCAGCCCCCGCGGCGGCGCGCCGCCCGCCAACGCCGCGGCCGCCATGGCCGCCAGCGCGCGCTGGAAGGCAGCCAGCGGCACCCATGGTGCCAGCGCGGACGCGGCGATGCCATCCGCACCAGGCACGCGACCGCGCTCGCCTGGCAGCGTCGTGGTAGGGCTGCTGCCAGCCAGCACGGCGCGCCACCAGGACGACGCGGCCGCCAGCGACGCTGCGCCGTCTGCCTCCAGCCGGCTCACCGCCGCCGCGGTGGTGGTGGACAGGAACGGCACCAGGTGCAGCGGCAGGGAGGCAAGCAGGAGGGTGAGGAAGGGCAGCGTGAGGAGGGCGCCCGGCGCGCCACCCACCGCTGACTCGATGCCCACCTGCAGCGCGCGCGTAAGCGGCGCCCACCACGGGCGCTGCACACGGCCGACGCCCAACAGCTGCAGGTGCCGCTTCAGCAGCGCCATCATGCGGGCAATCACAAACCCCGCGCGCTCGCCTGCCGCCGCTGCGGCCGCTGCGGCGCCGTCGTCGTCAGCGTCGCCACTGCCGCTAGCCGCCGCCTCCTCGCCCAGCCGGCCCAGCGTGCGGCACGCCTCCTCAATGGAGTGCAGCTGCTGCGACAGCCAGGCGTCGGGGGAGACGTCCTTCAGCCGCCGGCTGTGCGCCTTGGCCACCGCCACCCCCGCCGCGCCCGCCTCGTTCTCCTCCTCCAGCAGCCGGCGGCCCACCAGGTGGCCCAGGCGCGGCGTGAAGGGCGCCGCCAGCGACATGCGCGCCAGCGGCAGCAGGATGACGGCCGCCTTGGCACGCGCCACCGCCGCTGCCACCTCCTCCCCCTCACCCTCTGCCGCCGCCGCCTCTGCGTACAGCGCCGCCACAGACTGCGCGCCTGACCGCCCGCCGCCGCCACCCGCCACGCCCGCCGCACTCTTCCGCGCGTTCTCAGCCAGCGCCTCGCTCACGCCGGGCAGGTACACGCCCATCGCCGCCACGTCCGCCGCCGGCGCGCCCAGCGCCGCGTTCACAAACGTGGTCACCCCCGCCGCCAGGCCGTCGTCCACCGGCAGCGCCAGCGCAAACAGGGCGGTGCGCAGCAGGGTGGCGGGCGCCAGCGTGCGCAGCAGCAGCTCGGCGGCGCCAAACGCAGCGGCGCGCAGGCGCCACACGTACACACGCGCCGCCAGCGGCACGTCGGGCGTGTCCAGGCGGTACGAGTCGGCGGTGAGCGGCGGCAGGTCGTCGCACCCATCGTCGCCCGCCTGCGCCGCGTCAATAGCAGCAGGCGGCGCGGAAGGCCACCCCGCATCACGCGCGCCTGCCGCCACCCGCGCGGGGTGGCGCAGCGTGAGGAAGGCGGTGAGGTGGCGCGTCAACTCATCGCGCAGCAACACCAGTGCGGTAATGGCGCCAGCGTCGGGGCCCGCCCGCCGGCGCGCGCCCCCCCTCCGCGCGCCCCCGCCCGGCGCCCCCCCCCCCCCCGCCCCCCCCCCCGCCGCCCCCGCCGCCGCCCCCGCCCCCCCGGGGGGGCCCCCCCCGCGGGCGAGGCGGCGGGGGACGCCGCGCGCCGGCGGGTTGGGGGCCCCCGTCCCGGCCGCAGCGCGCCCCCCGCCGGCCCCCCCCGCCCCCGCCGCCGCCGCGTCCGCCAGCGCGCTCAGGCGGCGCGCGTCTGCGAGGAAGCCAAACAGTGCGTCCACCAACGGCGTGTCGCCAGCGCCGCCCGCCAGGTCATCCGGCAGGCAGGTGGAGGGTGCCGCCGCCACCAGCAGGCGCAAGCGGCGCAGCACGCCGGCAAGCGCGGCAGCCGCAGCACCCGCCTCGCCGCCCTCCCCGTCACCAGACGTACGCGACGCACCGCCGCGCGCGCCGCGTGCATGCACTGGCGGCGGCGGCGGCGGTGCCGCTGCCACCGCCAGCAGGCGGCTTGCGCGCGCCGCCAGCGACTCGAGCAGCGCGCGCAGACGCGCCTCAGCGTCGCGACACTTGGCGTGGTCGCCCGCCGCCAGCGCGGCGTATGCACCCGCCGCCGCCGCCAGCGGCGCCTCCTCGCTGTGCAGCTCCAGCAGGCGCTGCAGGTGGAATGCCACGTCCGCCAGCGCCTTGCCGGCGCCGGGCGACGCCCACGCGGAGGGCGCGAGGCGGCGCAGCAGGCGGGCGCACAGCTGCTCCGCGTCCCACGCGTCGTCGCCGTGCGCAAACAGGAGGTCTGCCAGGTGCGGCAGGAGGGCGGCAGAGGCGTCATCACGTGACCGCGCCACCGCCTCCCGCTCCGTCGTCAGCTCACCGACAGTGGTGGTCGGCACGCCCAGCGGCACGCCGCCCACGGAGCCGCCGCCCGACGCGGCGGTAAATGCCGCCAGCAGCAGCGCCAGCAGCATGCGCAGCTGCGCTGGCGGCAGCTCATCCTCCGCTGCCGCGTCCATCGCGCTGTGCGCTGCGCCGGCGTACAGCTCCGGGTCCAGCCGCCCGCCGTCCTTCAGCAGCTGCAGCATGCCGTCCCACGCCGTCAGCACGCGCGTCGCGCCCCACAGCGCCGACACCACGGCGTCCGCCACCTCCGCCGTCGCCGCCAGCGCCGTCGCGGGCGGGTTCGGGTCGGCCAGCGCGCTCCGCACGCCATCTGGCAGCGCGGCGTCAATGACAAACACCAGCGACGTGAGCTGCGTGCGGGCGCGGCGCGCAGCGGTGGCGGCAGCCGCTGCTACCGCGCGTGCCGCTGCCGCCGCCGCCCCACCACCACCCCGGCTGCCACGCCGCCCGCTGCCACCCGCGGGACCCTCACCACCGCCGTCACCAGCCGCCGGCGCATCGTCATCGCCACCGCCACCGCCGCCGCCAGTGGTGGAAGCGAACGCGGGCAGGATGGTGAGGAGGAGGGCGCCGGCGGCGCGGCGGACGGGCAGGGTGGCGTCCAGCAGCGCGTCGGCGGCGGCACGGAAGTCGTCTGGGCTGCGCATGCCATGTTCGGACGCCACACGCAGCACGGTGAGCGCCGCCACGGCGACGGCAGGCGCCACGTCGCGTGTCATGTCGCCGATGCGCGGCCGGAAGCGCTCCACCAGATCCTTCAGCGTGCCGACACGCGCGCCGCCCGTGGCGTCAAAGACGGCAAGGATGCCACGCAGCGCAAGGTGGCGCACGGTGGCGGAGGCGGCGTCCGACAGCATCCAGCCCAGGTGCTTCAGGTACGCGTTGGTGGCGTAGTCGGCGGGCGCGGCGGTCATCCATGTCACCAGGCCCGCCAGCGCGTCGGCGCGCACCTCCGGCGCCACGTCGCGGTAGCGGTACACAAAGATGGCGGAGAACGCCTTGGCCACCCAGCCGGCGCACGCCGCCGCGCATGCCGCGCCGTCCGCCACCGCACCCTCCAGCCGCGCCACCTTGTCGGCCTGCTCCGCGGAGGCGCGTGCAGCAGCAGCGCCGCCGCCCTTCTTGGCACCCAGCGCCGCCGCGATGGCGCGCTCCGCACCCAGCTGCGCCTCCCACGTTGCGCCGTCTGCCGCCAGGGCGGCGCGGCGGCGCAGCAGGGCAGCGCCGGTGGTCATGGCAAAGAAGGTGGCGGTGTGGCGCAGCGCGCGGTGCTTGGACGCGTTGGCGGCGCACAGCCACTCCAGCATGAAAAACGCAAAGTCGCCGTCGCCCAGCAGCGTGTCACCGTCCGCACCCGCCACCAGCGCCTCTTGCACCGCTGCCAGGCCGGCACGCAGGCCGGCAGGCGGCGGCGGCCGCACCTCCTCGCCACCGTCGCCCGTCAGGCTGCCCGCCACCACCTCCGCCGCCAGCGCGTACCCGCCCTCACTGCCGCTGCCGCTGCCCAGCAACGCGCCCGCCTCGCCCATCACCTCCGCCACGGCGTCGCTGCCGTCCGGCGGCGGCACGCCGGGCGTCACCACGTCATCCACCGCACCCGCAGCGGCAAAGAACAGGTTCACCCACGCCGCCCGTGCGCCGCCCGCCGCGGCGCCGCCCTCCCGCAGCGCCGCCACCACACCGCCCACCGCCTTCTCCACCCCGCGCCCGCTGCTCACCGCCGCCCACAGCGCATTGCGCCGGTTGCCGGCCGCCGTCGTATGCGATGGTGGCGGTGACGCCGCGCCGCCGCCAGGTGGTGCCCCCGCCGTCGCCGTCGCAGGACCCGCAGCACCCGCAGCAGCACTCGCCAGAGCTGGGTTGTGCCGCCGTGCCGCCCCCGCGCGTGGCACACGCGGCCGCCGCACGCTCACTGCCACCTCGCCATCGCTGCCGTCACTGCCGCCACCACCACCACCACCGCCACCACCACTGTCGTCACTGTCACTCCCGCTGCTGCCGCCGTCGCGGATCACCGCGCCAAACGGCTGCACCTGCTTGCGCAGCCGCGTGGGCCGCGACGCCATCCTTGTGTGTGTGTGTCGTCTCTGCGTTGTGTGGTGGGTGGGGTGGGTGGTGGTAGCCTCACGCCAACACACATCCTATGACACAGTAATGGTGTTAGGCATGTGTGGGGATGGTTTGGCAGCCGCTGCGTCACGTAATATGCGAGTTGTATCTTTTGCCCGCGCACCGTGTAACCAGCAGTGGCAGCAAGCAGGAGGAGAGAGGAGAGAGAGGGAGAGGCAACGGTTGGCAAATCAAAGTTGCAAACCACGCCATGTACACCACACGCGCGGCCGTGGCTAACCATATATGTACATACCGTGTTGCCTCCCGGCTGCGTGCCCAGCTTTTGACGCTGCAGTGACGCGCGCCACCTCACCCACTTAACCTGGCACCGCGGTGCATTAAACTTAATGCGGGGGTGCTTTGTTGCACTTAATGCGGGACCCTTCTGCTGCTTCGTTGGAAAAAACCAAGGCTCGAGAAGCTTCGCAAACTTGAACTTCTTTTTCGCAGCTGCTGCTGCTGCTCTCCCCTCCCAGTGGCTCCCACTGCCGCCAGCGCAGAGGGAGTGACAGCGGGGGGGCTCAGAATGCGGGCGTGGTAGGTGTGAGCGCGCCGACGCAAAAGTGCGCACGACTGCAAACAATATTCCTAAGGCCATTATCTTTGTTTGGCGCGTATTTTTGTCCCGCCGCGCCCCGCCATTACCTTGTGTTATTGTGTCGCACCTGCCCTCCCCCCCTAGTCCACACTCGTCCCCTCTCTCTCTCCTCTCTCCTCTCGTCGTCCCCTCGCCGCCTCCCACTTACCAGTCCCACCACCGCGGTCTCACCAGCCGCGGTCAGCCCCGGAACTACCCGCAACCCAACCTCCAGTCGGCTCCCGCTGTTCCTGCAGCGTCGCCACCGCTCTCGCGCCGTCACAGACCCCGCATCCAAAATGATGGCCACACGCCGACCTGAGGCGGCAGGCGCCGCCGCACCGGCCGCAGCACCGTCTGCGGCCGGTGCCGGCGCCGCCACCGCCGTGCGCACGCCGCCGGCAGCCCCGGCAGCGGCACCGACAGTGACGCCCGCACCGCCCGCGGTGCCGGTGGCACCCGAGGCGTCGGTGGGCATGCCGCCTGTGGGTGCCGCCACGCGTGCCATGAGTCTGGCGATCGCTGACCTGGCCCCCGCGCCGCCGCAGCTGGACCCCTTTGCTGCCCCCGTCACGCGCTCCATCGCTGTCATGGGCGCGCTGCCGGCAGCGTTTGCTGACAAGGGCCCGCGCATGCACCATCACACAGGAGGTTCGTTGCCGTGGTCCGGCGTTCGGCGTGTTGGCGTGATTGGCATATGCGTGCCTGGCCATTCTTCCGTCCTCCACTCTCTCTTTCACGCACGGTTTCGCACCCTTCCCGTCTGTCACCTGCCATTCCATTCTGCCACACACACACATTCTACAACCCACACACACACGCACAAACACACAACAACCCACACACCCAACAATATGTGCAGCAAGCCTGCGCAGCGCAACGGCGCGCGCGGTGGGCGCGCGGCAGGCGGTGCGCGCAAGCGACAAGCCGTGCCTGCTGCCGCCGTCGCCGTACCTGCTGTCGCCGCACTCGGCGCCGCTGACGTGCAGCGCGGCGCGCGCGCGGGAGGCGATGGAGGCGGCGCTGACGGAGGGCGGCGTGGACTTTGAGTACAACGCCGCCAAGTGGAAGGCCAAGTGCTACCTGTACTGGGCGTCCGGCGCATGCCACTTTGTGGTGCGCCTGTACACCACGCCGGCGGCCGCCGGCGGCGGCGACGAGGGCTACCTGGTGGAGCTGCAGCGCCGCGCCGGCTGCGTCAACGTCTTCCGCGCCGTGTATGACCGCGTGCTGGGCTCGCTGGCGCGCGCTGGCGTGCTGGTACCCGGCACGCCCGCCGCCAAGCGCGCCGCCGCCCTGCTGGATGCCCCCGCACCTCGCGCTGGCCCCGCCCCCGTCCTGCCGCCCCGCCCCGTGGCTGCCACCTACCCGCCTGCCGGCTGCACCAGCTGCGAGGACGAGGATGAGGAGGCAGCGGATGGCTGTCGGCCCACGCCGGCAGACGACGTGCACGCCATCGTGGAAGCGTTCTCCTCCCTCACTGGCATGCTGTCCTCCGAGTTTGACGACATTGCCACGCCCGCCGCGCAGTCCGTCGCCTCCCTCACCGTCTCCCGCCGCGTGCGCGCGGCGCTGGGCGCCAAGGCGCTGAACGTGCTGCTGACTGCAACGGCGGCGGGCGCGGGTGCGCCTGCTGCCGCTGCAGCTGCTGCGGCAACGACGAGCACGAGCACGCCGCCCCCGCCGCCGCCGCCAGGTGCCGCCGCGGCAGACCGGCAGACGTCGTCGGGCAGCGTGTCGTCGGCGGTGGCGTCGGGTGTGATTGCGGAGGTGGATCGCGCGGACGGCGGTGCCGCCCTCGCCCTCATCCACATCCTGCTGTCGCGCGCCGTGCACCCCGCCTCCTCGGTGGAGTGCCGCACCGCGTGCGCCATCGCGGTGTCCAACCTGGCCAAGGACGGCTCGTGCGTGGAGGTGCTGTCGCGCTTCATGGCGCCCGCCGTCCTGCTGGACTGCATCGCGCAGCTCATGGTGTCGGCGCACACCGCGGCGCTGCGGCGCGAGGCGGCACACGCCGTCCTGCGTGTCGTCACCGCCAGCCCCGCCACCATGGCGGCGGCGCTGGCGTCTGACTGCCACCTGCGCGCTGGCCGCCTGCTGGAGCTGCCTGGCTTGCTGGGCCACGACGCGCTGCTGGACCGCTACCTGCGTGACGCCTCCGCGGCGCTCTACACCGCTGCGCGCTCGTAAGGTGCTCTGCCCCGCTGCCGTTTGTTGGCGGCCGTGCCCCTTTCTCCCCCCTCTTTGTGCCTCCTTCTCGTGGGCGGTCGCACTTTGTGTGTGCACCCGCCCAGCCCCTCAGCTCTGCCTGTTCCATTGTGTAACGCGCGCGTGGTGGCGCTGGCGCCCCGCCCTCTCGCTGCCCCTAGCGAACGCCGTCATGTGTGATTGCGTATTGTGTATACCGAGTGAGTGTGTGCGTATGTTTGTGCACGCGGGCGCGCGTCGTCGTGCGCGCGTCGTGACCTTCAACTTGCGCACGCATCGATACTAACTTATTAACGTTTTTTTCACAGCGCGCTGCGGGGGTGGTACTGGTAGAACGGGCCTTGTGAGTATGCGTTGCTTGCCAGCGTGTCTGCCGTGTGCACGTCGTCGTGTTCCAGCGCCGTCACCACGCGTGCCAGCCGCGCCTTGCGCGCCTCCAGATCCCGTCCGGCGGCCGCCAAGAAGCCCTTGTACCCGGTAGAGATGCGTCGCGCCGCCAGCAGGTGGGCGGTGGGCGTCGTTGGCCGAGCGGCGTGCACTGCGCCAGCAAACAGCGTGACTCTGTCGTCGGCAGCAACCACCGCTTCCGACGGCTCCAGCTGCGGATACCGGTGGCCGGGCAATGGCAGCGGCGCCAGATGTGGTAATGCGTCGTCCCACCAGCGCGGGAAGCGGGCTGTAAACAGCGTCAGCGCCGGTGCAAGGGCGGCGCGCAGTCGGTCGCTATCTGCGTCCTCGTGTCGTGCGGTGAGGCCCGCGTGTGGTGGTGTCAGCGCCGCCACCACTTTGGCTGCCAGGTACCGCTGCAAGTGGTTGCTGTCGCCACAACTGTGTGATGTGGCCGCCGGTGCGGCAGCGGACGGCGGCGGTGGTCGAGCAACCCGCGACACCACCACGCGAGTAAGCGCGGGCTCACCCGCAGCGTCGCCTGCTGGCGGCAACGCCACCTCTAATCGCACCGTCCATGCAACCGACCCCGGCGCTGCGGCACCAGCTCGGGGCACAATACGCCCGCCCCCACTGCACGCAACCGGCACCTGCACCACAACCAGCCGCGGTGGCTCCGCCGCCATTGTGTCGCTGCCGCTGCGAGTCAAACCAGTAACGGAAATGGGCGCTTTGCAGACAAAATTCGCACGCAGTGCGGCTATTTCTACTGCTTTACAGCCTTCTACCCCGCTGTATGCCACCGTATATGTGCCCCGCCGCCATTGATTATTGCGCTCCTCTGCTCTTTTGCATTATCCCTATTTGCAAACCATCGATACTATCGATACCTTGTTACCGTTGTAGCGAGTAGAGGGGAGAGGAGAGGAGAAGAGGAGAGAGGAGAGGGGGCAACGGCTACCTAGCTCCTGGGCTGTTATGTGTGACATCGGTGTCAAGTGGGAGTTGGTTGGGAAGGCGGCAGTTGTAAGGGAAGCAGGTGTAGTTGTAACGGAACTGCATACCAGCTTGGTTGTGGTGATTTGACTGCTTTATTATTTAGTTTGCCACCCCTACTCCCTGACACCCTCTCTCTCATCACCTCCCTCTGGTCTCTCCAAAGGCCGCCGCCAGTATGGATGACGCGCTGTTCAATGCCGAGGTAGAGCGGGAGCTGGCCCGCCTGCGTGCTGTGGTGGGGCTGCCGCAGCCACCTGCCGCCGCTGCCGCCATGCCCACTGCTCCTGCCAGGCCGACCCTGGCGGCTGCGCCGGCAGCGGCATGGCGAGGCGCCGATGTCGGTGGTGGCGGCGGCGGTGGTGCACCGATGGGCGGGCGGTACAGCCCGCTGTCGCATGTTGCTGATGACCTGTCTGCCGCGCCACCGGCATCGGTGCTACCTGCGGCGCTGCCTGCTGGCCCTACTGCAGCGCGGGCCGCCAAGGCGGCGGCGCAGGCGGCGTATGCAGCAGACCTGAAGCGACAGATGGAAGACGGCGCGGCGCGGCGGCGTGGCGGCGGCGGCGGCGGCGGGGGGGGGGAGGAGGCGGCGCCGGCAGCGGCACCGATGGGCCGGCGGCGGGGTGCGCCACCACCGCCAGTAGATGACGCCGGCGGAGGCATTGAGTGGCCTGGCAGTCGGCGGTCTGCTGCTTCCGGTGCCGCGCCGCAACCCTCCCGCGCCGAGTACGCCGCGGTGCTGCAGGCGCAGATGGCAGAGGCGGCGGCGCGGAAGCGCGCAGAGGCGGAGGAAGCGGGTGTCGGACCCGGCGCTGGTGCCGGTGCAAGTGCACCTGAGGAGTGGGGCGCGCGCGTGAGTGGCGCGCCATCCAAGGCTGCCGCGCAGGCAAGCTATGCGGCAGAGCTGGCGGCGCAGGTGGAGGCGAGTGCGGCACGGAAGAAGCGGGAGCGGGAGCTGCGCGCCGCTGACGAAGCCGCTGCTGCCGACTCCTCGCTGGCAGACGTCATCTTGGCGGGTCGTGGTGGCAGCGGCGGCGCGCCGTCCCGTACCACCGCAGCCGCTGCACCTGCCCCTACCGCCGTACCGCTGCTGCCGCGTGAGGCTGGGCTGGAGGTGTCGCCCCTGGGTGGCGGCGGCGCCCCTGCATCCGCGCTGCCTGATGCGCCCCCTACCGCCGCGTGGTCCCGCCTGGCGGCGCTGCGCGCATCTGCCGGCTTGCCACCACCTGGCGCGCCCGCCGACCCGCCGTCATCCACCGCTGCACGCCTTGCCGCGCTGCGGGCGTCCGCAGGCCTGGCGCCGATAGGCGAGGGCGCCACGCCCGGCTGGTCATCTCCTGGCGGGTTTTCAGGCGGGTCACCCAGCGGCGGCGGCGCACCGGTAGGTGGCAGCGGCGACATGCCGGCCAACATGGAGGCGGACGCCATCACTCGCGCCATCCAGGCGGGGCACACGTTCAGCCGCTACCGTCCGGTGCTGCCGGAGGACATGGAGCGTGCCGCCACAAAAGCGCGTGCGCAGGAGGAGGTGGCGGCGCAGTTGGAGGCGCAGGTTGCAGCCAAGCGGCGCGAGCGGGAGGCGGAGGCAGCACGGGCGAAAGAAGAGGCGGTCGCAGAGGAGTCGCGCGTCACGCGCGAGCGGGAGGTGCTGGCGCGACGGCAGGCGGCCGAGGATGTGGAGGAGCGCGATCGGGAGCGGGATACACTGCCGGCGCACCGCGGTGCTGGCGGCGTGGCACCCGCGCCGAGCGGTGCGCCGGCTGCACGTAGTGGTGGGCGCGGCGCCGCGCCGGCACAAGGTGCCAGTGCGCCTGCGCCGGCGCCAGCGGTACCGCCGTCGCCTGACTTGGATGACCCCAGCCTGTCGGCCGCCATGCGCCGCAAGTTGCGCAACGAGCAGTTACTGGCAGCCAACCGCGCCGGCCGGCATGGCGGCGGTGGCGGCGGTGGCGGCGGCGGCGGTGATGATGCATCGCCGCCGTGGCCTAGCGCTGCTGGCGTTGGTGGTGGTGGTGGTGTGCTTTCCTCACTGTTGGATGAGCTATCGGCGGGCACGCCTGCGCCTGCACGTGCGGCGCCAGGCGGCCGGCCACCCACGGCGCCGCGGCACGCGGCGGATGGGTTGGCGGCAGGTGGCTCGCCGCCAACCGCGCCTGCTTTCCCTGCCGACTCCCTCGCCGCGTACGACAGCGACGACTCGCTGGGCGACTTTACACGCAACTACGAGGCGCGTGCAGCGGCGGCAGCGGGCGCGGGGCGGGGCGGTGGGCGCGCTGGGGCCGGGAGCAGCATGGGGCACACGATGCCGCGCCCAGTGTCGTCGCACCTTCCCAGTCCACCACCGCCTGCCGCCGCTGGTGGTGGTACCGTCCTGACCGCTGGCGAGTTGGACATGGTACGCCGCATGCATGCAGCCATGGCGCTGCTGGGGCCCGCTGGTCACCTGGCAGCGCCAGCGCTGGGCACCGCGCTGGCATCTGTAGCCGGCGCCGGCGGCGGCCGCAGCTTTGATCTGGAGCGTAGTGAGTTGGCGGGCGCCGGCGCGTCTACCCTAGTGCGTCCAGCAGCGCCGCCCGTCCGCCTACCGCCTGCTGCTCCCACGCCCGCGCCCGCCGGCGCCGCAGACGATGACGACGGGTCGCTGTCATGGGTGGGACGCGGCAGGCCCATGACGGCACAGTTTGCGGCGCGGTACAGCGGCGTCGGTGGTGGTGGAGGTGGGCGGCCAAACCCGGTGGTGGCGGACCCGCTGGCGGGTAGCCTGGCCGGCGTGCCTGGCTGGAACGTGCCAGCCTCCCCGCTGCATGAGCTGCTGCACAGCACCGCCGGCGCGTCGCCACTGGCGCGGTCGTCGGGGCTGCCGCTAGTTGAGCAGAGCTTGGATTCCTCCACCCTGGTTATTTACCTGGACCCGCTGCGCGCCTCCATGGCGGCGCCCGGTCCTGCGCCCACCCTCCTGCCACTACCGCCAACGCCTGGCGCGCCGCCAATGGTCGGGCACCACGACGGTACATCGCTGCACCCCGCTGGTGCGTGGGCAACGATTGCTGAGGGTAACCTCACCCCGCCGCGGGCGCCGGCGCCCACCGCGGCGGCGGCCGCGCCGGAGGCGCGGGGGGGCGGCAGGGTGGGGGGGGATGGCGGCGGGGGCCCGCCCCGCGTCCCAGCCCGCAGGCCACCCCCGCCGCCCTCTGCTGCTGCCGGCGCCGCCGCCGGGGCGGCCAGTGCCCGCCCGACGTCGGCACGGGGCCGGGGGGGCTGGCCCCCGCGCCCCGCCAGCAGCCACCGCCCCAAGTCTGGCCGCCCTATCCGCCCGCTGACAGCGTCACGCCTCGCCCCTGCACCCGCCCCCGAAGCTGCCCCGGCGCCTGCACCGGCGGCGGAGCGGGACGTACGGGCCAGCATTTCCATGACAGAGATTGAGGCGGCGCTGGCGGGCGTTGGGGCGCCCACTGGAGATGACTTTGCCGGCCTGCTTGACGACGACTACGGCACCGCGCCACGCAACACCACGGGCGCCATCCCGTCTGGCCCCTCGCTGCATGACGTGCTCGCTGCCGCCGCGGCCGCCGCACCGGAACCGGCGCCAGCACCGGTACCAGCACCGGTGCCGGTGCCGGTGCCACCGATACCCTCCCCCGCCAGTGACCACAAGGAGGACGGCCATGGCGCAGCGCCACCGCGTGCACCCGCGCTGGCGGCTGTCACCGCGCGGTCCACAACGTCGCACCGCAGCGCGGCACGCACCGGTGACGATTACGCGGACGACGAGTTTGATGACGGCGGCGAGGATGATGACGATGTGGCGCCGCCACCACCGCCAGCACCGGCACCTGCGGCGGTGCACGTACCGCACTTGGCGGCCACACCGGGCAAGCCGCACGTGCGCCCCATTTCGGCGCAGGTGTCACCGGCGCTGGGTAGCGGGCGCGGGGGTGTGATGCGCGACGCATTTGTGGCTGCAGAGGCGGCGGCAGAGCGGCGGCCAACGAGCGCGGGTGGGCTAAGCAAGGCTGGTGCGGCAGCTGCTGATGGTACGCCGGTGCCACCAGTGCCACCGCTGACCGGTGGGGTGGCAGCAGATGCAACAGGCGGCAGCGTAGGTGGCGGCGGTGGCGGCGCAGCTTCCGTGCCCACTGCTGGCAGCACCAGTGGTGGGCCGCTGGACACTATGCGGGCGTCGCAGCTGTGGGGCATGCCGGCGGAGGAGGTGGCGCTGCACAAGCGCCGGCTGCTGGCATTCTACACCGTGCACGCGCCCGCCAAAGCGCACCAGGAGAACGTGGATGCCGCGTGGCAGCTGTTTGGCCCCCGCGTGTGGGATGAGCTGGAGCGCAAGTACCGCGGCAAGACCACTGGGTTCCGCCCCTCCCCCGTTGTGTAACATTGAACGTATTGTTGTTGCTGCAATTCAAAATGGCGCTTCATCCTAGAGTGTGGCGGTGGCGGCAGCCTCGGCGACAGACTGCGCGTCCAGGTAGGCGGTGACAGGCGCCAGCGGGGTCCACGCCGGCGGCCAGGTCGGCAGCCCGATACTGGGGCGCGTGGCTGCGACGGCGCCGTCCTCGCCCTCCTCGGCCGGCAGTGGGAAGGCGGCGCGCAGTGCCACCGTTGGGCGCGCCAGCCCTGGCTCACCCAGCCGCGCACGCACGGCAGCGTCGGTCGGCCAGCCATCCTCGCCCCCACCGCCCGCCGCCATTGCCACGGCACCAGCAAGCAGGGCGCCGGCGGCGTCGTCGTCAGCTGGCGGCACTACCGCAGTCGTCGCGGCAGCAGCAGTGGCAGCAGCCGCAGCCAGGATGGGGAGCGACTTGCTCGAGCTGGCGTCGCGGAAGACGCGCAGCATGCACGGCGCCAGTCGGCGGCAGGTTGTGGAAGACGCGCCAACCGGCGGCGCGCCACCTGGTTGTGCAATCAAGGTCGCGCCGGGCACCACTGCGTGCCGCCACCCGTGCCCACCCACAACCTCCACGTGCGCCACCGTGTGCAGCTCAGGCAGGAGGCACGGTGCGGTGCGCATCAGTGCCTCACCGGTGTGCAACACGACGCGCAGTGGCACCGCAACCGCCGCGCCCGTGTCGCCGTCCAACGTGTGCAGGTAGCGCGCGTCGGTAGCGAGCGGCCACAGTAGGCGGGCAGGCTGCGGCCATGTCACGCTGGACGCGCTGCCGTGCGGCCACACCGGCATGAGGAGCGCGAGGAGCGGCGGGAGGGGGGCCCGGGCGCGCGACAGCGGGACGCGACCCCCCCCCCACCCCCACCGCCCCCACCGCTGCCGCCCCCGCCGGGTGCCCCCCGTCCCCCCCCGCCGCCCCCCCCCCCTCCCGCGCCCCCCGCGGGCCCCCCGGCGGGGGGGCGCCCCCGCGCCCAGCCACCCCCAGGCCGGCCGCCGGCGCCAGGGTGGGGGTGGCAGACATAGGCGGCGATAGGGGTGGCCCCCCGGCAGCCGCGCCGGCTGGTGTTACGCTGCCGCCGCCGCCACTGCGCTTGGCGCCACCTGCCGCCGGCGCCGGCCGCGGCGTCGGTACCACCTCGCCGGTTTCGTTCAGGCGCAGCGGGTAGCCGGGCGGTGGGCAGGCGTGCGCGCTCAGCAGGTCGTCCGCTGCCGCTGCCACCACGTGCGGTGGAAATAGGGCGGCGTTGAGGGCGGCGGCGGGTGGCAGTGCCCCGCCATGCGCCTCCCGCCACTCTGCCACCCACACGCGCGCTGATGCCACCACTGCGGCAGCGCACGCATCCCCTGCGCTCGCATGCATCGCTGCCCAGCGGCTAAACAGGTCACGGCTGCCGGACGCGCGCATGGCGCCCAGCAGGTGTAGCTGCGCCAGCAGCTCGTCCCGCACCACCGCGTTTCCGGTGCCAGCATACACCAGCCCCAGCACGGCGCACCCGCCCGCCACCGCCATCCAGTACATGGACGCCGCGTGCGCCTCGTCAATGTCCTCCAGCGCGCCGTCCTGCGTATCCACCGTCACGCCGCCCACCGTAGCAGTCAGCGACGGCGGGGCAGCCGCCGCCGCTGTTGTTGCTGCAGCGGCTGGTGCCGCAGCGGCTGCTGCACCGCCACCGGCGGCCGCGGGGCGCGTAATGCCTGCTAGGATCTGCGCCATCAGCGCGCTGCTGCCCTGCGTTTGAGCGCACGCCCGCGCATACAGGCGGCGCATGACGCGCCGCAGCGTGGGCGGCACCTGCGCCGCCAGCCACGCGCGCACCCTGCCCCGCATCGCGTGCTCCGCCGCCACACGTGCCATGTGGCGCCCAGGGTGATCCGGTGAGGCGTCGCCGGCAAGGTCCGGCCATTGAATGAGCCCGCGCGCCAGCACGCGCAGCATGGCGACATCAAAGCGCACGGCATCCAGCTGCACCAGGCTGTCTGGCAGCGCCAGCGCGTCAGCCAGCCGCGCGTTGCCGGTACGCGCGTACATGAGCGCCAGCGCCACGACGGCAGCGGGCGCCGTCGTGGCGGTGTCCACCTGCAGCGCCTCACGCACCAGCGCCTGCTGGCCCGCACTGCCCCCACCACTACTACCATCCGCCGCCGCGCCGCTACCTTCGGTCGACCGCCCCCGCGCGCCGCCGCCGCCGCCGCCGCCACCACCGGTCCGTGTGCTGTCCAGCCGGCCGGCCCGGATGGGCAGTCGCGCCACCGCGCCGCCGCGCATGTACCGCACCAGCAGGTCGTCCAGCGGCACGGTGCCGCCGTCTGTGCCAGAGCCGTACGGGTCGGGCACCAGCACCTCGCTGCCGCCTCCCGCACCCAGGTTAACGGTGCCCAGCGCCCACCCCGCACACGCCGCATAGCTGTCCGCCCCCTCCACCACGTCAGCGACGACGGGCGGCATGCAGATCTCGTTGGCGAGGTACTCGCTCATCAGCCGGTTGCGGCTGCCGTGGTACAGCAGGCCCAGGCCCAGCGTGGCGCAGCACTGCACAATGGGTGGGATGTCCAGGTCTAGTGCCATGCCAGGCAGGATGGCGGGTACATGCAGCACAAGCGCCTTGGCGGCGCCAGCATCCAGACTCCCCCGCTTGCCTGCTGCCAGACCCAGCAGAATGCCCACCGTGGTGGGTAGGTGCGCCACCGCCAGGTACTCCAGCACGTCGGCGGGCGTGAGGGCGTTGAGCAAGCCGGCGGCGCCAAAGGCGTACAGCAGGCCGGCGTGCGCCGCGTTGGGTGGCACCATGCCACTGGCAGCGCCCACCGCGGGGATGGCGGAGGTGGGCAGCACGCCGCTGAACCCGGATGCGACGGCGGCGGAGGTAGCGGCGATGGCTGCCAGGTCGGGCGGCACGCCAGTGTATCTGTGCGCACGCACCCATGCGCGCAGGCGCTGCAGGTGGCTGTCTGCTGCAGCGGCCGCCGCCGCCGCCGCGTCGGCAGTTGGCGCGGCGCCATCCAGGGGTGATGGCGCCGCCGCATGGCCTGCCGCCACGCGCATGCCCGCCGCGGCGCCGTTGGTGTACTCGGCCCAATCGTAGATGCCGGTGGCGGTGGCCACGATGGCCGAGATGTCCACCTTGTGCAGCACGCCGTGCGGCAGGATGCGCACCGCCAGCGTGACGGCGGGCACTTGCACAGGGTCAGTAAAGTTTGGCGCCATGGTGCCGTACGTCAGCATGCCGCGCCCGCCCGCCAGCGCCATGGTGCGTCGCCCGCGCCACACCATGGCGCTCGTCTGGTACGCCACCGCGTCGTGGTCGGACGCCTCCGGCCGCCGGTCTTGGATGGCCAGCAGCGGGCGGCACGAGCGCAGCAGGCGCGCCAGCGTCCGGAACCGGTGGTCCGCGCCGCGCGCCACGGATGCCACGCCACCGCCACGCACCAGGCCTTCCAGGCTGTCCAGACCATCCGTATCCTCCCCCGGCCGCGCGCCGCCGGAGCAGTCCGGCGTGCCCAGTGCCGCATTCACAATGGATGCCACTGACTGCGCCGCGATGGCCACCTCGCTGGCTGGCCGCCCCGTCACGCCCTGCATCGTCAGCACGCCCAACCCGCGCCCAGCTGGCTGCAGGGTGAGCCGCGCCCGCGCTGCCGCCTCCCACTCGTCTGCCGCCCACGTTGCACCGTCGACGTGTGGTGTTGATGACACGGCAGATGCGACCATCGACGCCTCCCCACCCGCGTGTTCTATTACCACCCCCGCTGCCGCCGCCACGCGGGCAACACACCGCACCCACACCGCCACGGCACGCGACCCGTACTCGGCAGAGGCTGCCAGCAGGGGCAGTCTCAGCGGTTCGTCAGTGGCACCGGCCGGGCTCGCCAGTGAAATGCCGCCGAGCGCCAGGCGCAGTGCCAGCGACGCAGGGGTGGAGGCGGCTGACGGCAGTGGCAGCGCGGCCGCGCGCGAAGGGGTGGCGGGCCGCGTCGGATGTGAGTGTACGCGCTGCTGGGGTGCCAACAGGCGGGACAGCACAGTCTGGATGGCAACCGCAATGATGGCGTCGCCGGGCGCGTGCACCGTCAGCGCCTCCCCGCCCGCCACCGTCACGTGGATAGCGCCGGGCGCGTCAGATGCGACAGTGACGGCGGCGGGCACAGCGACGCCGTCGCGCATAACAACTTCAGCCCGCCAGGTGGGCGACTGGCGACGTGCCAGCGCTGCCATCAGCCGGTGCGCATCAATGCACACCGCCAGCGGCACGCCGCTGGCCAGCGCGTGCGACACCGCGGCTGCCAGCCATGGCGCAGAGGGCCATGCGGTGGGGGATACCCATGGGAGGGGAAGACGAAGGCGGAGGCTGGCGGCAGGTGGAAGGAGGAGAGTCGCGCTGCCGGCGCCAGACGCCACCAGCTCACCGCCGCCGCTGTTACCACCCGCGCGCCCGGCAGGTGGGCAGGTGGGTGCCGCCCAAGCAACCACTGGCTGCCCGCACGGACTGACGCCCAGCAGGGAGCGTGCGCCGCCGCCGGTGGGCGCCACCAACCACAGCATGCCGTCGCAGCGCGCCCGGCCGCCGCCCGGACCGGGCCACCAGGGCACCGCGTCAGCCAACGTGTAGCCGGCGGGTGGGGAAACCACCGTACCTTGGACGGTTGGTGCAGACGGCAAGCCGGCATCGCTATCGTCGTGCCACGGCCACTGCAGTGCCGCGCTGGGGGGTGTTGTAGCAGGCGGCAACAACACAACCTGGCGGCCGCTGCCGCCGCCTGGCGCAGCACACACGCCCACCAGCTGTTGCGGCGACGCGGCAAAAAAGCGGGACACAGGGAACGGCACCTGCCACACGGGCGTGACAACAACATCCACCCACCGTGTGGGCGCGATGGTGGGAGGCGGGGCAGGGGCTTCGATATAATGTGGCGGCGTCGCGCCGCGGGGGGGTCGCCCCCGGCCCCCCCCCACGGGGGGCGCCCCCACCCCCGGCCCCCCCCGCCCCCCCGGCCGCGCCGGGGCGGGGGGCGTTTGAGGGGGGCCCCGGCCCGGGGGGGCCCCCCCCCCCGGCCGCGCGGCGGGGGGGCCCCCCAACGCAGGGGGGGCCCCCGGGGGCGAGGCAAGCCCCCCGCCCGCCGCTACCCGCGGTGCAGGCGTCCAGGTTGGCGGCGCCCGCCGCGGTGCCGGCGTTGGCACCACCACTGGGGTGCGCGTTGCTGCTGCTGCTGCTGATCTTACTGCTGTGGTTGCAGCGGCTGGGGCGGCAGGACGTCGCGGCGCGGCGCTCTCGACAGCGATAGTAGCAGCAACAGCAGTTGGGGGTGTCGGCGCCAAACCGGCACCGCGTGTTGGGCCACGCACAAACCGGGTTGCTGTGACGTGCAGCGCGGTGCAGCTGCCCGACGACGCATCTGCAAGAAGCAGGTACGTCCCGCGGCTGCCGCCGCTGCGCGCTACCCCAACCAACGTGCAATACGGGCGGGCGGAGCGCGGCGGCACCTCCTGCGCGCCGCCGCCGCCGCCCACCACCGCTAGTGGCAGGTCACCCTCCAGCGGGTGCAGCAGCGTCGTCCACCCGCGGCCCGCGTGCTGCAACAGCAGCCCCACATGCAGCGCCGCAATGGCAACGAGGCCGGCCTGTGGCGGCCGCACATGTACGCAGCCACCGGCAGCGGCATAGAAGTGCAGGCTGCCGTCCGCTAGCAAGAACACGGCGTGGCGGCGGCGCCGTGCGTGCCGCGGCAGTTCCTGCCGCCGCAATGCCACACAACCCCCCGCTGCCGCTGGTGTTGGTGGCGGTGGTACCCCTACGGTACCTGCAGGTGGGCTTGCCGCTTCGCTAGAGCCAGCGCCGCCAAGCTCCCGCGACACCATGTCGCGGCCAGCAACATCCACGGCTGCTGTTGGCAGCTCACGCAGTGGCGCGTCGTAGAATGACGCCACCACGGCGGCCCGAATTGGGGAGCTAAATGACACTACCACGCTGCGCGCGCTGCTGCCGCACGCTGTTACCCCATCACTGTCGTCGTCCTCGTCGTCGCTGTCGCTGCCACTGCCGGCATCTAATCCCGTCACTGCGGCGCGGGTGGGCGTCAGCAGCGTGATGCCGCCACTGGCGCCGGCATCTCTGCCGTGTGTCACCATGGCAGCCGCTGCGGCGGGCGGTATACGGGGCGCGAGGCGCTCCGCCACCTCAGCGCACCCATAGAGCAAGCCGTCTGGCGGCGCTGGCGGCCCGCCATCTGACGCGTCATCCATAGCATCCAGCGCCGCTACGCCTGCGTGGCTTGCCGCCATCGCGGCTGGTCGGAAGGTGGAGAGTAGGCGGGCGGCGTGGACAAAATTTGCGGGAAACAATTATTTCGCCACCGGAGGTGGCGTGTACACAGCGAAACATGAATAGGAGTGCTAAACTATTGATAATACATTTGCGCGTCGTGCCGTCCGTATTATTTATTGTATGGCAGTTGTCGACGGTACTCTGACCGGCCACCAACGGCTACCTGGCTGGCAGCTGCAGTGGCCGCTTGACGGTGCCCGCCCAAACGGAGGCTGCAGTGACATGCGCCGTCAGTGCAGTGCCGGTGCACCAGGTGTGCAAACGCAGCGACGGCCAAGTGGCGCGCTGAACAACGACATCCCAATGATGCTACCTGCATACAGGTACATTACACAACCCCTAGTGCCGCCTGTCGCCGCCGCCCGCAGCACCACGCACAGCCGGCGGCAGCGGTGCTGCCGGCGCAGGCACGGGCGCGTGCCTTACCGGTACATCGCCCGTGGTAGCCGTGCCGCTGCAGTTGCTGCCACCGCCCCCACCACCACCACCGCCAGGCGCACGACCCAGCCGCACAGGCGAAACAAAGGCATCCGGCTCGGTCGCACGTTGCGGCGTGCGCTGCACAGCAGGGCGCGGCACGCGGATGGGCCGTGACGGCAACGTGGTCGGCACAGCGCCAGTAGCTGGTGGCGGCGCACCGCGAGTACCGGTACCCGTCGTCGGCGTGGAACCCCCACCACCACCACTACCACCAGCACGCGGGCCGGGCGACGCGCCCGCCGCCATGCGTGCAATGTAGCCGTCCGAGATGCCCATGGCGCGCAGCTCGTCCAGCTGGGCAGCTGACATGGGGCCGCCGTCGTCATCGCCGCCGCCGCCGCCAGCTGCATCCGGCGGCGTGGCGCCAATGACCGGCGTCAGCGTTTGGGGTGGCGCAGCCACACTTTCGCTGCTGCTACTGCTGCTGCCAGTCCTACCGACAGCCACAGCGGGGCGTGGTTGGTCAGGCGCCAGCCGCCTGGCGGCGGCGACGGCGCGCGCTGGGAGGAATGTTGCGTCACTTACCGGACCCACCACTCCGTCAACCGCCGTCCAGGCACCCAGCCGCAGCACGCCGCTCTTTGGTGTGGTATCGTGCCGCATGGGCGGCGTTGTGGCACCACCCCCACCGCTGCCCCCACCGCTGCCGCCCCCGCCGGCCCCGTGCACCGCGTGTGTGAGGTCCAGACTCAACGCCTGCGAGTCGGAGGTAGGAGCCACAATGTAGCTGCCACCTGCTGTGTCCACCGCGCCCACATCCTCCTCAAGTGAGAATGCGGCGGTGGACAGGTCCAGCATTGGTGTGCTGCGCCGCCGTGGCGTGCCGCCGCCGCCTTCCAGCACGCTGGCAGCGCCCACCAGCGCCGCCACCGTCGCGCCAATGCTGCCGCCGCTGAGCAGCGACGACACGCTAGTAGTCCTGCGCACACTACCACCGCCGCCGCTTCCGGTACCACCACCACCACTGTCAGCAGTGCCGCCGCCGCCGCTGCTGCCGCCGGGTCGCAGCCCTTCCGCATGCACGCTGTGTGGCAGCGCAAACCCGGCAACGTGCCACGCGGCGGTGGCAGCACCAGAGGCCGCAGCAGGCGATGATGCGGCTGCTCGTCCACCACTGGCGCTACATGGTGTACCTGGCCGCCCCGTGCTGGCCGGCGTGCTGCTGCGCCCATGAGTTGACGTTAGCGGCGGCGATGGCGGCGCTGCCACCGCGTGTGGCGACGCCGACGCACGGCGGTGGTGAGAGGAGGAGCCGTCACCCAGGTCAATCTGCGCCGCCCGCGCTGCCGCCTCCCACTGCACAATCTCGCGCTCCCCCTCCACCCGCAGCGCCGCCAGCATGGCGTCCAGGCGACGATACGCCGCCGCCACGGCAGCGCTGATGCCATCTTCGTTGTCGCCCTCCTCCTCGTCACCGTCGTCGGTCGGGCTGTCGCCGTCGTGGTGGTGGGGACTACCCGGCGGGCTCCTGCGTCCACCTCCGGCAGCACCACCGGTGGTGTGGTATGCGCCTCCCGGCCGCGTCAATGACAGCGACGCGCCCGCACGTGCCGCCGCCGTGTTGTTACTCGCCAGGTCGCGCAGCTGGGTTGCCACGGCGGATGCGACGGCAGCAGGCGACACGCCGCCAGAGCATTCAGCGCCTGCTGCCGACACCCTTGGTTCTGAATACCGTACCCGCCGACCGCTGCCACCGCCACTGCCACTGCTGCTGCTGCTGCCGCCGCTGCCACCGGCGGTCGGTGGCGCATCACACGCAACGTGGCCGTTGCCACGTGTCGGTCCGTCGCGTCGTCGCTCCGCCACCGCCGCCGCCGTCGCCGCCGCAGGCTTCACACCGCCGCCGCCGATGCCAACGCTACTGCTGCTGCTGCCGCTGTCTCGACTGCTGGTGGCAAGCACGCCGCTGCGACTGCCGCTGTTGCCGCCCCTCCCGCCACCGGTGCTGCTGCTGCCATATCCGACACCGCCCATGCAAGCCTCAAGACCGAGCACCGCCTCCCAATCCACCGCCAACGTCGCCGCCATGGCGCTGTTGTGCCTCGTTTAGCACCGGCACCGGCCCGTTACAGCGACTGTAGCGGGTAGTGCGTGTGTACGAGTCCGTGTGCGTGTGCGTGTATGTACATGTGCCCCAAACTTTCCTGCTACCGGTACTGCTGCTTACTTGTTCCACGACCATGCACATGCCGGTGAATGATCGATGCAGCAATAGTATCCAGCGTGGAAATTGGGCTGGCAGCCAAAGATATTGCGCAGGTGGCGCCGGTAGCACACGGAAAACTGCAGCAGCATGGCAGCGCGCCCGCATGCCATCCGTGCCGCGCCGCGCCCAGCGCGCACTGCGTGTTGCCATTCGGCACGTCCAGCTGGGCGTTGATCGCCTGCAGCAGGCACGAACACGCCGCTCGACAGATTTTCATCAGGCTGCGAAGCCAGCGATTTCAAAAAGAAACAAAACATTATTACACACCCGTCTCCGCCCGCCTAAACACCCCACAACGCTACCAACAACCCTGATAGAGTTACTGCCGAGCGCTGTGCGTCAGATGACGTGAGTGTAGGCCAGAAAGCAGCGCCGCAGTGGCACTGGAAAAAAGTGCCACGCAGCCGGAGAAACCAAGCCACCGTGGTCGTAAGGTGGTGCCGCGCATCCACAAATGGCAGGGGCACGCAGACGGGTGGCAGTTGTGGCACAAGGCGGAGTTGGTTCCTACCACCCTATCGTTGCGTATCCACGGTGAGTATCGCGCTGCCGCGCTCTGATACCCGCTATTTTTGTCTACATCGCTACCCTCTACTCCCCTCCCTCTCTGACCGCTTCCACATCCCTCTGCTCTGTACCCACCCCCCCCCCCCCCCCCCCCCCCCCCCCCCCCATGCGGGCCATCCCGCCCGCGGCCCCCCCCCCCCCGCCCCCCCCGGGCCCGCCGCCGCGCGGGGCGCCCGGGCGCGCGCCCGCCCGCGGCGGGGCCCCCCCGTGGGGCCGGCCGCCGGCGGGCCCCCGCGCCCGGACAGCCCCGCGCGGGGGCCGGCGCGCGCGGCCGGCG
>Ga0066256_1002124_pt1 | contig 23152 bp, 9 predicted proteins | sample ThiBio_1000_biof_FD_87107 | JGI IMG/M metagenome (GOLD analysis project Ga0066256, IMG submission 87107) | Wastewater bioreactor microbial communities from Cape Town, South Africa - Thiocy_expt_1000_biof (version 2) | ecosystem: Engineered > Bioreactor > Thiocyanate-remediating >... | reverse complement strand
GGGGCATTTGATGCAAGTGTGGCGGCGTAGTTAATCCGCCGGGGTGCAGTGCACAGGCTGCTGCGGCTGTGATTGCCCGCCCGCCCCACCAACTACGTACCCAACACGACGCCGCGCTCCCGCGTATCCGTCGGCGGCGGCCACATCAGCAGCGCCGCCTTGCTGCTGGCACCCGAGCCAGCTGCAGTCGCAGCTGCAGCTGCAGCAGGCGGCGGCGGCGCAGCGTGCGCCGTGCTTGCACTCATCACCACCACCACTGCCGCCGCTGCCGCCGCCGCCCCCGCCGCCGCCGCTGCAGCTGCCGCCGCCCCTCCCGCACCGGGCGGCATCCGCAGGCGTGCAAATACGCGACCCGCCGCCATGATGTCACTCCTTGTGCCTTGCAGCGCTTGGATACGGCCGCCTGCTGCTGTTGGTAGTAGTGAAGGAGGTTTGGTCAATAATAATATGACAGAACGACGCAATCGCGGTCAAATCCAGCCCGGTCACCCACCCTGCACACGTGTGCCGTACAATTGGCCAGACATGTCGGCAGGGCGCAGCAGCAGCAGCGTAGACATGTCAGCAGCAGCTCTGCCGCCAAGTGGCCATGGAAAAAATCCAAGGCCGGTGGTTTTTTCCAACGAACTACCAGTATCATAGACGTCACGTGACACGGGCACTTAAATTGGCACAGGCGCCGCGCCGCCGCACGCCACCGCTGCCGGCTGCATTTTGTGTACCGTGGCGTGGGATGGTGGCGCTTGATGCTGCGCTCGCCTTGCAGATTACAAGTTCGGTCACGCACTTTCGATTGCCGCCTTCTTCTGCCGTGCGGCGCACCCTGCGGCCACAGACGAGGAAGGGAGGAGGCGGACGAGGAGGAGTAGGACGAGGACCAAGACGAGGGAAGGGGACGAGGGCTAGGACGAGGCGGAGGAGGACCAGGAGGGACAAGGGAAGGGGACGAGAGCTAGGACGAGGCGGACAGCAGTATTGGAGGGGGAGGGGCGGCAGTACGCGAGGACTGCTATCGATGGTATCATCATAGGAAAGCACCCTCCCCTCCAACAACACCAACATGGATACCGGTACAACGACGTCACCCCGCTTACCCCCGCCTGCGGCGCCGCCCGCTGTCACCACCAAGGGGCGCGTGGTGACGCTGCCGTCGGAGGCGTCGTCCGAGTTGGGACTGCGTGCTATGGCGTCGCCGTTGCGGCGGGGTGCCAGCAGCGGCGGCCTGCTGGCAGGTGGCGATGGCGGCGGGACGGATGACGTGGGGCTACTGCGGGCGCACCGGATGCGGGAGGCGGCACGCGCGCTGGCAGGCGGCGGCGTGCCAGCGCCGACGGCGTGGAGCACGCTGGTGGCGTCGCTGAGCATGGCGGCGGCGCACCTGGCGGCCTCCATTCGCCGCGAGCGGCGCGGGTTTTGCATTGGCGTGTCGACGGTGGCACTGGTGGTGCTGTTTACTGCACTGCTGCAGGCCGCCGTCGTCATGTCGCCCGCCATCTTCCTGGTGCTGGCAGAGAACCAGACGGGGGAGGAGGACCTGACGCTGACGGCGGAGGTGTCGGCCTCCTACGCCCTGCCCACCCTCAACTTCACGGCGCTTGCCGCCGCCATGGCAGCCACCTCAGCTGCCACTGCCGTTCGCGGCGCCGCACCACGGTGGCCGTTTATTGCTGCCGCGGCGTCGCACGCCCAGCCCGCCGTCACCACCGCCACCTACGTGCTGGCGCTGGACAGCCGGCGGGAGGAGTCCATTGGGCTGGGACGGCGGTGGGGGCGGCGGCCGCTGGGGGCGGCAGAGTGCTACGCCTCCACTTCCCTGCTGGCGGAGCTGGGGCTGGCGGGCGGTGTGGGCGACCGGCTGGACGTGGTGCTGGACGTGCCGTACATCCTCACCGCGCTGGCCTCCACCGCCACGGGCACCGATACAGGCAGCAGCGGCAGCGGCAACGGCACCTCGTCCACCTCTGGCGCCGCGTTGTTGTCGGCGGTGCTGGCGGCGGCGGGGGTGGACCTGGGGGCGCTGACGCTGGGTGTGAATGCGTTTGTGGCGCTGCGCGTGGCGCTGGCGGCGGCGGGGCTGTCGGACGCCGTCAACGTGACGGCGCTGGAGGCCGCCTTCCCTGCCGGCGCCAGCATCGTGGTGGACGTGGCGCCGCTGCTCACCTCTGCGCTTGCCACCGCCGCCGCGGCACTCACCATCACCTCCACCTACACCGTGGTGGACGGCATCGAGTCGCCGGCCGGCAAGTACTCCAGCCTGCTGGGCAACGTGGTGGTGCTGGAGGCGGAGTACCTGCCAGACATCATCCGCGCCGCCGCCGCCGGCGCCATCGACACCGTTGCCAACGTGGTGGCGCCGCTGGCGGCAGCAGGTGGTGCGGCGGGCACGGCGGGCGTGGCGGCCGTGGCGAGCGCGCTGGTCGCCCTGCAAGCCGCCATCCCCACCATTGACTACGCCCTCATGCAGCAGTTTGCGCTGCAGGTGTCGGTGGTGCGGGCGGGGCGGGAGGCGGTGTACCTCAACACCGGCGCGTACGCCGTGGTGGCGGCGTCCAACACCTTTGCGGACGGCGTGGTGGCGGCGGCGCTGGGGGCGGCGTCCCCCGCCTCCGTGGTGTCGGCGCTGGCGGCGGCGCTGGGCGGCATGCAGTTCATCTCCCTGTTCCTGAACCAGATCATCACCATCACCATGGTGGTGCTGGCGCTGCTGGGCGCCGTGGTGGTGTACGCGCTCATCCTGGGCGACGTGGAGACGCGCACGTACGAGCTGGGCATGCTGCGCGCGCTGGGCATGAAGCACGCCACGCTGGCGCAGCTGCTGGCCATGCAGACGGCGGCGTTTGCGCTGCCAGGCCTCGCCATCGGCCTGGCGGGCGCCCTCCTGCTCAACGTCGCCGTGGTGGGTGTGGTGGAGTGGTACGCCGCGGTGCACCTGTCGTACGGCATGGCGCCGTCGGCGTGGGCGGCGGGCGCCGTCATTGGCACGCTGGTGCCCGCCGTGGCGGTGCTGGTGCCCATCCGCCGCGCCCTCTCTGCCACGCTGCGCGACGCGCTGGACCTGTCGCACCAGAGCGTGCAGGACGTGACGGTGCGCGTGGTGCGCCTGGCGGAGGCTGGCCTGTCTGCCACGCAGCTCACCCTGGCGGCCATGCTCATCCTGGTGGGCTTCACCGCCATGTACCTCCTCCCGCTTGCCTTCCTCCTGCGCGACTACGGCTTCTTCCTCTCCGTCCTCACCGCCATCCTGCTGGGCATGCTGGTGGGCCTGTCGGTGCTGTCGCAGGGCCTACAGCCGATCCTGGAGGCGGGCGTCATGACCGCCATGATGGCCGCCACGCGTGACCTGGCCAGCCTGGGTACCATCGTGCGCAAGGCGCTGGCCGGCCACCGGCCGCGCAACGCCAAGACCAGCTACCTCATCTCCATCACCATCGGCTTCCTGGTGTTCATCTCCGCCATGTTTGGCTTGCAGGGCACCTCCATCGTCACCAACGTGCGCATGTTCCTCGGCGCCGACGTGGTGGCGCTCGTCGTCGCCACCAGCGGCAGCAGCTCAAGCAGCAGTAGCAGTAGTAGTAGCAGTAGCAGTGGCAGCTCCACCACCGTCCTGGCGCTGCCGCAGGCGTCCATGTCAGAGTACCTGGACGGCGTGATCGCGCGTGGCGGCCCGGTGGGGGGCTACACCTGGGTGTCGGCGCCGCTGACGTCGGTGCCCATCGTGCAGCGCGCCTACACGGGTAACCTGGTGGGCATCCCGCGCCTGAACAACCTGGTGTACGGCCTGCAAGCCAACTACCTGTCGGTGGCGTACTCCGAGTTTGCCATTGTGACAGAGGCCGTCACGCAGGGCATCCCGGCGGGTGTGGCGTCGGGCGCCGGCACCAGCGGCATCGGCGGCCTGGCGGGGTGGGTGAACGCGAACCCCATTCGCGCGCTGTACGCTGGTGCCGGCAAGCTGACGCTGGCGGTGGAGAGCCGGTTGACGGCGCCGCCGGCGCCGCTGGGCACCGCGCCAGACGCCACCGCGCTCTTCACCTGCAACGCCAGCATGCCGTACCTGGACCCGCCCGCGGCGTGGGCCATTAATAGCGACGTGTGGCCGGGCAGCCAGCAGTACTACAGCAATGCCTCCGCCGCGCTGGGCGCGGGGCTGGCGTGGATCCGCGGCACGTCGACGCCTGGCGACCTGGCGGGCGGTGCGCAGGTGGCGTTTACCGACTACTCCACCTGCCTGCTTGCATGCGGCCAGGCCACGGTGTGGGGCCCCACCGCCACCTCGCCATCCTGCACGCCCGGCCTGGCGAGCGCCGCCGCGCTGCCATTCTACTACAACCCGTGGTGGTCGAGCGCTGGCGGCGTCGCCGCTGGTGGCGGCGCGGTGGCATCCAACGCCACCACGTGCGCGCTGTCATCCGGCACGCCGTGCTCCACCACATCGCTGTACAGCGGCGTGGAGGCGGCAGACCGCGTGTCTGCCGCCTACCTGGAGTACCTGGATGCCATCATCAGTGAGGCGACGCGCAGCGGCGCGTCGCTCTCCACCCAGACGCCGCTCGCCATGCACCTTATTACGCGTGACCCCGCCACCGCCCTCACCATATCACGTTCCTACCTGTCCAAGGCGCGTGCCATGGTGCGCAAGATGCCCGGCTTTGTGTTCTCCACCTACTCGCAGACCTCCTCCCGCTCGCCCGTCCTGCTACGCATGCCCGACGCCGCGCGCATGTATGCCGACTCGCTGGCTGACTACGGCACCATCCAGGAGTACATCCGGAGCGGCGGCGCGAGCAGCAGCAGCAGCGGCAGCAGTGGCACGGCGAGCAGTAACGCGTCCACGTCCGGCGCCAACGCCTTCCCGCTGACGCCCGTGTGGGCGAGCGTGCGCGAGTCATGGTGGTACACCTCGACGCCGTCGCTGCCGGCAACGGTCGCCAGCGTGAATGTGACGGCGGCCGGCGGCGGGATGCTGCTTGCGCCCACGCGCGCCTTTGCACTGGATGCAAACGCCTCCACCCTGGCACTGGTTCCCGCAGCCGGCGGCAGCGACGTCGTCAGCGGCGGTGGCCTGCTGGCGGCGCTGACTGCGGCGTCCACGCCGGTGGCAGCGTTGGTGGACACTGATGCCGACGACCCGGCTGCCCGTGACAGCGACGCAGCACGGGCAGCGGCGGCGGGCGCGGGGGCGGTGGTGTCGCCCAACATTACTGCCGCCGTCACGCTGGACCTGTCGGCGTGCGTGCTGGTGGATGGCGTGCGCGTGTCGATTGCCAGCGGGCTGCCGGCTGGTGCGGCCGGCTTGCCGCCCGGCACCGCGGTGCTCGTATCGCTGTATGCGCTGTCTGACGCGTCGGCGCGCGGGTACCAGCTGCTGACGCAGACGCTGGTGAATGTGACGGGCGGCGACGGCGGCGGCGTGTGGCTTGGCCAGCGTGCGTTCACTGGCTACTCAACGCGGTGGGTGGGCGTGGTCACCACGCTGGTGGCACCGGCCTGGGTGGGCGGCGGGGGCAGCGCGCCGCCACGGCCGCGCCTGCTGGTGGACACCAGCCTGCAGGTGTCGCGCGTGGCAGCGGGCGCGTGCATGGCGTCAGCACTGGGCGCAGGCGACACGGCGCCGGAGCTGCCCAAGACCAAGCTGCTGATCAAGCTGGCGGCGGGCGCGTCGCTGCGGGACCGGCAGCGCGTCATCAACGGCCTGCAGTCGTACGTGCGCAGCGCGCTCATCCAGGTGCAGGACACCGCGGGGCTGCTGGACTCTGCCAGCGACGCGCTGCTGGGGCTGGACATATTTTTCAACCTGGTGGCGGCCCTCGCACTCATCCTCGCCTTCTTTGCCACCCTGCTGTCCTTCTCCGCCAACGTGTCTGAGAACAGCGTGGAGTACGGCATCCTGCGCTCGCTGGGCCTGCCCGCCGCCGCCGTCGTGCGCGCGTACGTGTACGAGGCGCTCACCGTCGTCCTCACCTCCTTCCTGCTGGGCACCACCGTCGGCATCCTCGTCGCCTGCACCCTCACCCTGCAATTCAACCTGTTCACCGAGATGCCCTTCGCCTTCCGCTTCCCCACCTCCCTCTTTGTGTTCACGCTGCTGGGCTCCATCCTCCTCGCCATCGTCGCCTCCTACCTGCCCGCCAAGCGCCTCTCCAAGCTGCCCATCGCCAACGTGGTCAAGGGCCGCGAGTCATGAGTTTCGTTGTACACACCCTATTTATGCGGCGCGCGCCCTGTTTGCGGGCGCGCGCCGCACCGGCAGCGGAGCACGCGCTTGCCGCCCCCTGGTTGAAACCACGATAGTTATTTCAGTTACAATGGCCGCGGTGGGCACGAGGGCGCAGTGGTGGCAAAGCGGCAAGAGAGCGGAGCGACAAAATGCATTAGGGCGCGCTATTAACTGCGCAGCAGGGTGTCCAAGTCATCCAGCACGGCAGCAGGGTCGACAGGGCGCGCGGGGGCGGGCGCAGCGGCGGCGGGCGCAGGGGCCGCCGCGGCGGCGGCAGCGGAAGTGCCAAACGGGTCAAACCCCGCCAGCGCAGCGGCGGGTGGCGCCGCTGCTGCCGCCGGCGGTGCGGGAGCAAGCACCGGTGAGGACACCGGCTTGGCGGCGGCGGCAGCAGCGGTGGACGACGCCGTCACCGGCGGGTAGGCAACGCGCTCGGGCCCGAAAGCGACAGCGGCGTGCCCTGGCGTGGCAGTGGCAGCAGGAGCAGCTGCTGCGCCGGCACCGGCACCAAAGGGGTCAAAACTGTCTGCGCGCACCGGTGCCGGCGACGTGGACGTGCGTGCCGGCGGCATGGCAGCCGCGGCAGGCGGTGACGCAGGAGCAGGGGCAGGGGCAGGGGCGGTGGCAGCAGAAAACAGCTCCATGAGGTCGTCGTGGCCGGCGGCGGCAGGCAGGGGCGCGGGGGAGGCACGGCTGCTTGTTGCGCCTGCCGCAGCAGCGGCGGCGGCGGGCACAGACGGTGCTGGCAAAGTACCAGCAGCAGCAGGAGACGATGCTGCTGCTGCGGCGGCAGCGGGAGTTGGTGCCGCGGCGCCGGGGATGGGCGTGGCGGGCGCGGTGTCAAAGTCCACCAGGTCAGCAAACTGGGCGTACGCGCGTGGCGTGTAGTCGCCGCCGGGGCCACCTGGCGTGACGTCTGCGGCGTCCACAATGGGCACGCACACCTCCAGCAGGCGTGCCACCGCCTCATTGGTGGACAGGCAGCGGTCAAACAGCGTCTCGTCCTGGATGACGCCCGCCACGCCCGCCTCAATCAGCTCGCCCAGGCGCGGCGCCACCTGCTCCAGGAAGTCCACCGCATCCAGGAACGCGGCGTTGGTGGGCGTGGCAGCGGAACCCTCCACCAGCAGGCGTGCCACGCCCGCCACGTGCGCGCGCACCGACTGCAGGTCGCGCTGCACCTTGTCAAACGCCGCCGCCATCGCCTCTGCCGCCGCCACCACTGCTGCGCCGTCGTCGGCGACACCGCCCGGTGGCGCTGGCGAGGGTGCCCGCGCGACGGGGGCGGCAGCGCCAGTGAGCGGTGAAGGTGGCACGCGCGCCCCGCTGCCGCTGGCTGGCCGCGAGGCTGGCGAGCCACCGGCAGCGGCAGGCGGCCCAGCCGGTGTCGGGGCGCCAGCAGCAGCATGCATGTGGTGCGCGCGGCCGCCATACGGCGACGCGTGCGCGATCGGCGGCGCGGCGGCGGGCGGCGGTGCCGGTGCGTGTGCCGGCGGCGCCACGCCACTGCTGCCGCGCCGCGGGCGCAGCGGCGCCACGTCGGGCTCTGACACGGTGGGGAAGGTGACGCCCTCAGCCTGCAGCCGGGCGTACACGGCAGCAAACGGCGAGCCCTCCACACCTGCATGCGCCGTGCCCAGCAGCGCAATGATCTCACGCGCCGCGTTGCGCACGTCGCCCACCTCGCTGCGCGCCAGCTCCACAATGGTGGCAGCGGCGGCGCCGGCGGCCGGCGGCGCGGTGGGTGCCCACAGCGGCGACGCCGCCAGCGCCGACGCCGCGTGCGTCGGCGCGTTCTTGATAACGGCATCCGCCACCGTCAGCGCCAGCACCGCCACCTTGGGGTTGCGGCTACCCGCCAGCCGCCGTGCCAGCAGCGTGAACACCTCTTGGATGCTGCGCGGGGCGCGGGGCGGGGGGTGGGGGGAGTGTTGGGGGCGCGGTGTCGTGCCACTCGCCAATTGCGTTGACTGAACGACGCACCGCGCAGGCACGCCGGTGGCGTAGTCAACGATGGCCAGGTTGGCGTCCCAGTTTGGCAGCAGCAGCGACTCGGCGGTGGCGCGGTCCACCGTGGCAGCGATCGTGGACGCCATGGCGCCACCGTGTTGTTCGCGTGAGGGCTGCTGCACATGGCAGGTGGGCGGTGGCGGGATGTGAAGTTGAGTGGGTATCGGGGGTGCTAATCGCAGCGTGTACCAGCAACCACAGCGACGAGCGGGAGAGGCAGGGATAGCAGCAGCAGCTGGAGTGGTGGATGGCATTGGATGTACTGCTATCATTGGCTGTATCAGGTTGCTTGATGCTGCTGCGGTCCTGCGGAAGATCCAGCAGCCGGCGTATCTGCGGCGGCTGCTGCGGCTGCATAAACCACGATCACCGCGGGAAAGCAGCAGCAGCGTCAGGGGCAGCGACAGACAGGCCACTGAGATCCACTCAGCCATGCGGTGCCGCCTCATTCACCACCACGTGGCTGACGCCTCGGCAGTACCGGTACCGCCGCAGCCCGCAGCCGCCCGCAGTGGCGGACGAGCATCCGCAGCTACAACAGCACCCGGCATCGCAGCATCGTCCAAGCCACCAAGCCTGCTCCCTTGCTGCTGCCTACGAGCATCAATGGGTATGGCAGTCAGGGAGGGCAGTCACAGCGCAGCCAGCACAGCAGGTACGGAAGACCAGTAGGGAGAGAGGAGGTAGAGAGGGAGAGAGGGGGAGGGCGGTTCTAAAGAACGCGGGTGGGAACGGCACCCTACATGCCTGTCAACAATGGCGGCGGGCGTTGCAAACCCACAGGCCGACCATACGTGTGTGTTCGTGTGAGTGTCACCGGTAATTGCGGCGTTCTGGCGTGGTGCCGCCCCTTTTTGTGACCCCCCAATATCCCTCTGCCCGCCCCCTGAGTGACGCACACGACCCGATAGGTGCCACTTTGGCGCCCAGTAATGCAGCCCAGCCACGACTTGGTGATATTTATACGGCGGAATCCCACGGAGGCGTGGTTGGTTGACTGATCGCGCCGCAGGTGGCTGTCCAATGCGTGCTGCAACGCACTGAAATCGGCACTTTACTGACACCTTTCCCCCTTGGCCGCTGGTGACCAGAAGGAGAGAGGGGGCGAGAGAGAGGAGGCGAGTAGAGAGGAGACTCCTCCTCCTCTCTCCTCTGCTGCCTCTGCCTCTGCTACCTCGCATCTGCCTGGGTACCTCGCATCTGCATCTAGGGCTCTCAATAACGCAGGTACCTCTACCTTTCTCTGCCTCTCTGCTACCTCTCTCACCACTGCCACTACCTCTGCTGCCCATCCTTTGCTGCCCCTCTCCTGCCTTGCCTTCCTTATCTCACAGCTACCACTGCTCGCAACTGTCGTTAGACGATCTAGAGTACTCAACACCCCCCTCGCAGCAGCTACCCCCCCCCCCCCCCCCCCCCGGCATCGAGGCGTCCATCTCGCCGTCCTATTCCACGTACCGGATGGTCGGCATGCACGCTGGTGGTGGCGTGGGCGCCGTGGGTGGCGACGGTGGGGACAGCGGCGCAGGACTGTTGATGGCCGCTGCCGGTATCGCACCACCATCGCAGTCGCCGCCGTTGCCATCGCCGCCGTCTGGCACGCCGCCAGCGTCATCGCCCACCTTCAGTGCCGCTGGCGGGCCTGGCGGTGGTGGTGGCGGCGGGGGCGGGAAGTCACGTGCCGGGCGTGGTGGCGGCGGGCGCGGTACGCCGTCCAGCAGCCCGATACCCGGTGGTGGCGGTGGCGGCGGCGGCGGCGGTGGCGGCGGCATGGGGCGGTCTGCGTCTACCACGTCGTCGGTGGGTGGGCGGTCCGGCCGCGCGTCAGCGCTGAGCAATGTGGCGCGCAGCCCCGACGGCACCTTCATGAAGTCGCCCAAGACCATCGCGGCGCAGGCGGCGGCGGCAGCGGCGGCAGCAGCGGCAGCGGTGGCGGCAGCGGGCAATGGCGGCATGGCGCCGCCCACCGGCATGCCGTATCATCATGGCGGCATGGCAGCGTCTACAGCAGCCGCTGCGGCCGCTGCTGCAGCAGCAGCAGTGGCGGCAGCAGCAGCTGCAGGGGTGAGTGCCACGGTGATGGCAGGCGGCGGCAACGGTGGCGGCGGCGGCGGGGTGGCACCCAAGAGCCGGCTGCCTGGCTCACCACCACCGCCGCCGCCGCCCGGTCTGCTGGCGCTGGAGGACGACTTTTCAAGCGACACCGACTCTGACGAGGACGACGCCATGGCAACGCGCAGCCGCGGCGCGGGTGCCGCCATTAGCACGGTGGGGTCAGCGGCTGCGGCGGCAGCAGCGGCGGCACGGCGGCGCGGCGGCCTGCGGCGGGGTGGCCGTGGTGGCTCGCATCGGCGTGGGCGCGGGCGTGGACGGGGTGGCGGCGCTGGGGGTGGACTGGGCGGCGTGTTGGTGGCGGCTGACGGCGGCGTGGTTGGCCGTGCCCGCAGCTGCAAGGCGGCGCCCGCCACTTGGCCACCCGCGTCGTTGGACCTGCCCAAGTCCACGCCCGGCGCCGAGTTTGAGGTGGTGTGGGACGGCTGCGGCGACCTGGCGCCGCGCTACTCCCTCGCAGCCATTGCCGACGCCGGCTGCGACTACACTGAGTGGACCTCCACCTCGCTGGCCACCACCACCATGTACTTTGAGTCGCCGCCGCTGGGGTGGCAGCTGGACATCCCGGCGCCGGCACCCGCAGCAGCTGCATCAGCGGCGGCACCTGGCGCTGGCCTGGCCGCCCGCCTGCTGGCTGCCGCTGCCGTCGTGCCGCCGCCACGTGGGCTGCCCTTCCCGCCCGCCCTCACACCCTTCTTCCTGCAGCCACACCAACCGCCCTCCTCGCTGCGCTCCCTCCTGCGCCCGGCGGCGCCCTCCACGGCAGGCGTGAAGCGCAAGGCAACGACGCCGCTGCAGCCGGGCGGCGTGTCCGACGCGGCGCTGGCAGACGGCGCCACCCTGCCGCTGACTGGCGTGCGCCGGTTTGAGCTGGCGCGCGCAGTGGACGAGGCGGGCAAGGCGCTGCTGTCGTATGACGGCTACGAGCAGTACACGTGGAGCGAGGTGCCCAACCCGCTGCTCTACCCCGCCGCCGTGATGCAACAACAAGCGGTGCGTTGTTTACTGTTGTCGTTTTTGTTATATGTTGTTGATGATGTCGTTGCCGCACACACACACACACCTATCCACACGGCCGGTGCAGGTGCCGCTCAAGGCGGCAACGACGGTGCACGAAGACGCGGTGCATGCGCTGGTGGGGGCCAGCAGCAGCGCGCCGACCTACACGCTGCGTTCTCAAACGCTGTGCCTGGCGCGCACGAGCACGCGCAGCAGCCCGGAGGGCGACATCACGGTGGCGACGCCGCCGCGCGACGAGGACGAGGGCAGCGGGTGCGCGCGTTCCAGCGCGCCGGCAACCGTCGTGCCGGTGCGGCTGACGCCGTTGGTGTATGGCCGGCTGGCAGGCGCGGCGGCGGACGCGCCGGCGTACGGCTGCATGCCGGCACACAGCAGCAAGGCGGCGCTGCCGCCGTCGGGCGGCGACGGGTTGAGTGGCACGCTGCCGGTGGCGCGCGCCTGGCCGCTGCACACGGCGCTGGATTGGTCAGAGCTGGAGTGGTGCGCGGAGGGCGTCACCATCCGCCGCGTCTTCTACCCGCTGCACGCCGTCCGCACCCTCACCAACAACCGCTTCCTGCGCCCGCCGCCCGCCGCCGGCCTGCCGTGGTACGACGTGCGCACCGACGCGGTGGCGGCGGCACCTGCCGCGCCACCGCCGCCGCCCCTCCTGGCGCCGGTTGCCATCGCTGCCACCGCCTCCTCGTCGCGGGCGCTTGCCACATGATACCATGATGAGGGGTGCAGCGAAACTTGAAAGTTTGAGCGTGCGTTGAGAGGGAGGGGCACATGATCGGGGCACACAATCAATCAATATGATCACAAGGGCTCATCGCCGGCCGCCCCAGGCGCTGCCGCCGCCAGCCAACGGCGGCATGGCGGCGGTGGCAGCTGGGTAGGTGGGTGCCGGCGGTGCAAGTGGCGGCATGTAGGCCACGCCAGCAGGCGGCTGTAGAGGTGCAGCATACATCCCAGACGACGGCGACGGGGCGGCGGCGGCGGGGTAAGCAGCACCACCACGGCCACCACCAGCACTGCCGCCGCGGGGTGTGCCACCCGCCGCCGCCCATGGCGACGGCGCGCCGCCAGGGAGCAGGCCACTGGGTCCCGGTGCCGACGGCGGCGGTGGCCCTGCTGCATATGACGCCAACGACGCGCCGCCCGCCGCCGCCAAGCTGGAGCGCCGTGACGTGCCGGCGGACAGCGTCATTGCAGACAGCGCGGCTGCAGCGCCCGGCGCCGGCTCCCCTGTCAACAGATTGAAATCCACGCTGCGTGACTTGGACTGCAGCATCGTGGCGCGCGCCACCGCGCGGTCCTTCGACGCGTCATCCCGCGCCGCCAGCGCGCGGCCATCCGCGCTGTCGTGGTACTCCAGCGTAAGCGGGTCAAACGGGATGCCACTGCGGTTCCGCCGTGCCGCGCCGCCCTCCGCCCGTGCCCGCGCCAGCCGCTCCTCCTCTGCCGCCCGTGCCGCCTCCATGGCTGCCCACCGCGCCGCGTCCCGGCTCGCCTCCTGCATTGAGAGGTGGTGTTGGGGTGGTGTGGGGTGTGTGGGTCAAGTGGCGGTGCAGGTGTGTGCATGTGCGTGGCGGCGTACAATGCACGCACCATGTCGCGGCGACGCGCAAACTCGGCAGTGCGGCGCGCTGAAGCGGCCTCGCGGGCCAGGCGGTCCATAGATGCAAAGTCGGTGGCAAAACGGTCCTCTGCCGTCAACCCCTGCGACGACGCCGGCGCGACGGCGGTGACAGACGCGCCCGGGTCGGCATACGTTGCGTACCCCTCCCGCCGCGACCGCAGCCGGTCCTTCTCCAGCGCCTCGCGGTCGTTCACCAGCCGCCGCTCAGCGCGCGTGCGCGGTCGTACATTACTCTGCATCACAGGGGTGGGGGGCACATAACGTGGGTGGCGTTGCTACAACTCGTGGCGTGGTACCCCCAACGGCTCGTTGCAACGTACAAAGGCAACTGCGGGGGAAGACCAGTCTCCATACCCGCCGGCGGGCAGCGGCAGCGCAGATGCCAGCAGTGCAGCCAGCGGCGTTGGCGCACTTGACGCCATGGCGTGTGTATGTGTGCTGCCGAGGCGTTGTAAGGACAGTCGTGATAAGTTATGTGATACGTGTCAGTCGTCAGGTGTCTTGCGACCGATGATGGCCACGTAAAATCAAGAGCTGAAACAATGCCAGCAGACAAACCAATGCCGCCTGGCAATCAAATCCAAGCACACCCGTGAATTCCAAATGGTTCTGCGTGAATTGCACCTGTGGTTGCTTATTACACAACATGGGTGTTGGCCGTTCCCGTTGCACGTCCAGCAGTAGTAACGGAAAACGGCTCTCCTCTCTTCTCCTCCTTGTCTCTTCTCGCTTCCAGCTCACTGTTGTTGTGTGTTGTCACTGTTGTGTGAGTGAGCACACGAGGTGCAGCGGAGGCGCAGTACTAATAGGTAGAGCACTGAATAGAAAAGGGAGCTGGGACCGCTGGAGAGCGTCGCCGGTGTTTTACTCAACGGTGTTATCACATCAGCAACAGCAGGCAGCAGCATCTCACCCCACCCCACCTCCGAAGGCGACCATGGCGTCAGGGGAACCGCCGTGGGTGTTGGACGCGGCAGTGTGGGGCGACCTGGCATCGGCAGCGAACGCGGTGCTGGCAGAGGCGGCACGCGAGCGCGGCCCTGCCCGCATTGCACACCCGCCTGCTTACGCACACGCGTGTGCGCTGCTGCGGGCGCTGGTGGCAGCCGGTGAGGCGGCGACGCCACGCGTGCTGGCAGCTGCGGCGGCGGTCATTGATGCAAACCCGGCGCACTACTCCGCGTGGTCGGTGCGGCGGGCGTGGTTTGAGGCGGCGGCGCGGTCGCAGGACGTGTGGGAGGCGGAGGTGGCGTACACCTCCCGCATCATTGATGCCACCTCCAAGAACTACCAGGTGTGGAACCACCGCAGGTGGGTGCAGACGCGCCTCCTAGCAACGGCGGCAGCAGCGGCGGCAGCAGAAGGAGGCGGCGGCGAGCACGGTACGGCGGGCGCGGCGCTGGTGGCGAGTGAGCGCGCCTTCACGGCTGGCGTCATTGACACGGACTCCAAGCACTACCACGCGTGGGCGCACCGGCAATGGGTGCTGGGTGAGGCAGGCAGCGACGCGGACTGGGCGGACGAGCTGGTGTACACGGCGCGCCTGTTGGAGGACGATGTGCGCAACAACAGTGCGTGGCACCACCGCCTGCTGGCACTGAAGGCCGTCGTGCCGGGCCGCGTGGTTGCCGGCATCTCCGCCGCCACGCGGCTGGCGGAGGCGACGGCCGCGCTGGCGGCGCTGCGCCGCGCCAGCCGCAATGAGGCGGCATGGAATTTCCTGCGTGCACTGCTACCAGCGCCCACGCCACCCGGCGCGCCCGATGCTGCCGCCCTGGCGCTGTATGCGCCGCCCGGGCCGCTGCGTGACGTGCTGCTGCCCGCGGTGACGTCCCTGGTGGAGGCAGCGGAGCCTGACGTCAATCCGTTCGCCAACGAGTTCCTGGCTGACCTGCAAGTAGGCGACCTGCTGGCTGCCGCGCCGCCCCTCTCGCCCGCCGCCGCAGCGCCCACCCTGCGCACCATCGCCCGTCTGCATGCCGCCGCCGCTGACGTGGACGCCGTGCGCGCCGCATACTGGGCCTGGCGCGCCGCCCTCGTGGCTGCCGCTTTCCCTGCCGCGCCGCCCACATGACCCTGCCATTATTCGTGCTGTGCGAGTTCAACAACCAAAATAACAAATTGTCGTTACCCGAAACCCTAATAACATTAATCAGGTTAGCGGCGGTCGCCGAAGGGGTCACCGGCAGCCGCATGTAGAGCCAGCTCTGGCACCTGCACTGGCGTCAATTCGGTGCGCCGCGACCCAGCCAGCGCTGGCGCGGCGTCGGGGCGTGCTGCGCCGGCCACCTCGTCAGCGCCCTCGGCGGGCGCCTCCGCTGCGTCCGGTGCCAGCGCCGCTACCACCGCCTCCACGTGCGCCAGCCGCGCAGGGACCTCAAACGGGATAACAGGGCGGGGCGGCAGCGCCGGCCCCCCAGCCCCACCCACGCCATTGTCAATCGCGGTGGCGGCGGCAGCGGCGGCGGGCAGCAGGGGGCGCTCACGTGGCGCGGGGCCGGGCGGCAGCAGCTCGTCCACCCCCGCAAACAGCTGTGCGTGGCCGTACCGCGTGTCTGCGTCGGCACTCGCTGCCAGCGCCGCCACATCGGGCACCTCCCCCGCGCCAGCTAAAATCGACCCCGCATCCAGCGTGGGCGCGTCGGCGGGCGGCGGCGGGCGGCCCAGCAGGCCAGGGCCGGCGCCCGACTTCAACGACGCTGGCGGCGGCGGCGGCGGCTGCGGCTTCGACCCCACCACGGCGCCAAACACAGACTTGACCTTGGACACCACGGTGGTGGCCAGGCTCTTCAGCGCACCCAGCGGGTTCAGCTCCTGCCGCCGCGTTCCTTCCACCTCCAGCAGCGCCGCCGACGATGACGACGCCGACTTACCGCGCAGCGTCAGCTTCGCGGGTGACGCCTTGCCACCACGGGCAGCAGCGACGGCAGCAGCGGCAGCAGCAGGTGGAGCAGCGGCTGCAGGCGGCGGCGGAACAATGGACGGCATGCCACCAGGCAGGTACTCCACGCCCAGCGGCAGCGGCGCCGTGACGGCATCCGCGCCCAGGCGCGGCGTGCCAACCGTCTCCACCACCTCGCCCGCCTTGTTGCGTACCCGCAGCGGCACCGCCACGCCCGGCCACCAGCCACGGTCTGCCAGGTTCAGCCCCTCCTCTTCGGTGGCCTTGCCCAGGTGGGCCGGGCGCGGTGCAGGCGACACCTCTGGCAGCGTCTCGGGCATCTCCTTTGGTGCGCTGGACGGCGCTGGCGACGGCTTGTACGGGTTGCCACCCACCGCCGCAAAGCGTGGCAGCCGTTGCGCACCTGCACCTGCACCTGCACCTGCGCCTGCGCCGGCGCTGCGCGACGCGAAGGAGCGCAGCGAGGCAAAGGCGTCTGTGCCCAGGCCGCCGGCCGCCAGCAGGCGGGAGAGCGACAACGCGCCCGCACCGCTGCTGGTGCCGCCGGTCGTGCCGCTCGCCGCGGCGGCAAACCGCGTGCCGTCCAGGCCAGCGTGGCTGCTGGAGTGGGCGCCAGTGGCAAGGCCAGCCAGCTGGAGGTGGAACGGCGAGGCGGCAGCAAGCAGCGGGCAGGCGTCACGGCCCAACGACGCGATGGCCCACACCGCGTCGTACAAGCCCACCACCGCGCGCCCCGCACCCACTGCCACCCCCACGCCCGCATCCGCCGCCGCCGCCTCCTGCAGCCCCACCTCATGCGCCACGCCGGCATCCAGCGCCGCGTGCACGCTGGCAGCGACGCCGGTGTTGACGCCCGCAAAGGCGTCCGCCGCCGCCGTCAACTCCGCTGTGTCGCCCGCCATCGCCGCCACATGCGACAGTGCAAAGGCGGACGCCATGTGCGCGGCACCCAGCGTGGAGGCGCTGCGCAGCGCCGCCGTCTCGCTCACCCCTGACCCCGCCGTCACCCCCGTGGCAATACGTGCCAGGCGGTGCGACGCGCCCACCGCCGCCAGGTCTGCCAGCGCAGCGTCCTCCTTGGCGGCAGGCAGGCCCAACGCCACATCGGTGACGTACGGCGTCACGCCTGCAGCAGCCCACGGCCCGCCGCGCCCCGTCTCCAGCAGCACGGTGGCGGGCGCTGGTGCTGACTTGGCAGCAGGCGCAGCGGCAGGCGAAGCAGGTTTGACAGGCGAGGCAGCAGACGCGGCGGCAACAGCAGGCGCGTGCCCCTGTGGCGCCAACACCCCCGCGCCGTCGCGCTGCTCCGCCGAGCCCTTCTGCCGGTCGCCACGGCGGGCGCGAAGGCGGGCCGCCATGTCTGACAGCAGGGCGGCGGCGGAGGCGGGGTGGGTGTCCGCGCCCGCCATGGTGTTGGGGTGCGTGCCGTCCGCAACGCCCGCTACCGTCTTGCTGTCTGCCAACACGGCGGCCTCATTGTCGTCGCCGGCAGCCACCACGGCGCGCGCCACGGGGTGGTCGCCGGTAGCGTCCGCAGGCGCGACGGGCGGCGCCAGCGTGGGCAGGGTGATGGGCGGCAGGCGCAGTGCCTTGCCGCCGGTGATGGTGCGCGTGTCCAGCCCCGCCGCCGGGTCGCGCCCGTCGCCCTGCCCCGCCTCCAGCGCCGCGCCCGCCGCGTGCGACCGGATGACGGCGGCATCCTGCTGCGCAATGGCGTCGCCCTCCGCCACCACGCGCGCCGCCACTTTCACCGCCGCCGTCGCCTCCGCGTGCACCGCATGCAGCGCCGGCGCAATGACATCCTCGTTGTTGCGCCGCGTGCGCGCAATGACGCGGTTGGGGTAGTCCAGGTCGGCCGGCCGCAGCGGCGTCACCGTGGGCGTGACGGTAGCGCTGGGTGTGACTGTCGCGGTGCCGGACGGCGTGATGGAGGCGGTGGGGGGAACGGTGCCAGTTGGGGACGGCGACGGCGTGCCTGACGGCGTGCCCGACGGCGTGCCAGACGTCGTGGCCGTCCCTGACGGCGTGCCAGACGTCGTGGCCGTCTCTGACGCTGATACGCTGGCGGGCGCGCTGGCGGTGGCGGACGGTGTACCGGTGCCTGACACCGATGCTGGCGCCGGCGCCGCCGCTGGTGCTGGCGCCGGCGCGGCAACACCCGGTGGTGGTGGCGCCACGGGCGCATTTGCGCTCCGCCCGCCAACAAACCGCAGGCTGCTGCCTGTCTTGCCGCTGTCGTCCTTGCCGTCCTTGCTGTCACCGCCGCTGGCGCCGCTGCCGGCGGCACTTGTGCGCGCCGCCGCCTCGGCATCCAGCTTCTTGCTCATGGCTGCCACATCCGCTTCCACGCGCTTGCCAGCCGCTGCCACCTCTGCGCCCGCCGCATCAATGCCGCGCCGCGACTCGGCCACGCTGGTGGCCGCAGCAGCAATGTTGGCCAGCTGCATGGCCGCCGCCGCCACATCTGGCGTGGGGGTGGCCGAGGCCGTGACGGAGACACTCGGCGACGGCGCCGCACCGCTTGTTGCCGCCACGTCACCAGGCGTCGGCGACGGTTGAGTTGTAATGGCAGCCGCAGTGGATGTGGCCGCCACTGTCGCCGGCGTCTCTGGTGCCGCGGTGATGGACGCGGCGGCGGACGCAGCCGGCGGAGCTGGCGGCGGCGCGGTAATGGACGCGGCAACGGACGCAGCCGGCGGCGGTGGCGGCGCGGTAGAAGGGGCGGGAGGTGTGGGAGTAGCGGGCGCAGCAGCCCCAAAGCTGGCATCCACAACGCGGCTGGTGGCAGCCGCAAACCGCGTGGCGTACGTGTCCGCCGCGGTTGCCACATGCTGCTTCAGCGACGCCCAGTCCAGGTCGCGCACCGCCCCTGCCGCCACCGCGGCATGCTGCTTGGAGGACGACCACACAGCCGCGGCAGCGCGCCACACGGGCGTCCAAATGGAGGGTGGTGCTGCTTCGGCGGAGACGGGCGACAGAGGCGGCAGCGGCAGCACGCCGGCGGAGGCATCCGACGTCAGCAGGTCAATGCCGCCGCCCGCCAGGATGCGCACGTCGTCCACCGTCTGTGCCGCTCCCACGTGCTCGGCAGCGGCGGCGCCACGCAGGCGCCGTTCCGCAACCTGCACAAACGCGCCGCCAAAGGGGCCATCTGCTGCCGCGGCGTCGCTGCGCGCGCCTTCCAGCTGACTGGACACCTCAGCAAACCGGGCGATCGCGCCGGCGCTGTGCACCATGCCGGCCTCACGGTCTGCGCCAGGCGCGCCGCCAGCAGCAATGGCGCCCGCGTCCGTGGACGTGACGACGCGCTCCACCGGCAGCGCGTACGCCACGCCGTCCTGCTGGCTGACGGGTGCCGTGGGCAGGCTGGCAGACGCGTCCACCGTGCCACCCGCAGCGCGCTGCGCTGCCGACGCTTGTGACCCGCCGTCGTACGGCGTGGCCACCACAAGGCGCGCGGTGGCAGGCACGCCGCCAAACGCCACCGCGCCGCCGCGCGTCTCGTCCGCCAGCCGGTTGCCGTACAGCCGCGCCGTGTCCACGCGCTGCACTGGGCCGTCAATGCCAAACGCGCCACGCGCGCCGTGCGGCCCACGGGCTGCCGTCCACGGCTTGCTGCCATCCACAACCCGCAGCGGCAGGGTGTCGCCCGCCGCGGCAGGCGACAGGGCGTCACCACTGCGCAGCGCCATGAAGCGCGACTCTGGCGGCGTGTCACCACCAGCCGGTGGCTCTTGCGCCGCAGGATGTGCGGCTGCAGCAGCAGACGACGATGAGGGCGAGGACGGCGGCGGCGGCGCAGGGTGGCGGATGAAGGCACCCGCTGGCGTCGGCGCGTTGAGCTTGGCCAGTATCTGTTGCAACAGTGCCGTCACGGCAGCGGGGCTGTCGCCACCACCACCACCACCAGCATTGCCGTGCCGCGCTGCCGCTGCAGCGGTGTGACCAATGCCGTCCAACCCGGCGGCGCCACCACGGCCTGACGTGGGGTACACGTAGACCGGCAGGGGTGGGGGGACAGGCAGGCGGGCAACTGCGGCACGCTGCGTGGGCGGCAGGGCTGCCAGGGACAGCGGTAAGGGTGGCACGGGGCCGTACCCGGGGGCGCCCGTGACGGGCACCGCAATGGGCGGCAGGACGCCGCCGGGTGCAAGGCGCGGGGCGCCAATGGGCGCCGCGGCATGCATCAGCAGCGAGCCGGTGGGCACGCCATCCGGCCCGCGCGCCACAGCCAGTGGCGCCAGCAGCGCCTGCGCTGCACCCGTGGCGGCATTCTCCAACGCTACGGCGTCGTGCGGCGCGGCGGCTGCCACGGCAGCTGACACCGCCGCCGGCAGCGCGCGTGCCACAGCTGCAGCCACCGCCTCCCCCACCTCCTCCCGCGTCAGGCCGCCCTCACTTGCGACGGCGGGCACGGGGGGTGGCGGTGCAGGGGCTGCCGCCACGCTGCCAGCGCTGCCGTGTGCCAGTGCCGCCAGCTGCAACCCCAACTGGATGGCAGGCACCTCGCTGTGGCCGCCGCCGCCAGTGGCGGCAGGCGCACGCAGCGCAGCGGCTGCCAGTGCCGCCGCCGTGAGGGCGCCCACATCGCCTGCCGCGGCCGGCGGTGGTGGTTGGGCAAAAGCGCCGGCCAGGGACACGGGCGGCAGCAGCGGCGACACAGACACGGAGGTGCCGGGCGGCAAGCCGTAGCCAGCCGCCAGAGCCGCAGCGACAGAGGGCAGGGGACGGCCCCATAGTGCACCGGCATCCAGCGCCGCCGCCAGCGGCGACGCTGCCGTGGGCAGCATGCCCTGCGCGTACGGGTAGTAGGGGTACGCGGCAGGTGGTGGGTAGTAATAGGGGGAGCTGGCGGGCCACATGGCGGTAGACGACGGCAGCTGCAAGCCGTGCGCCGACGCGGCCAGCCACGGGTTAGCCCCCGGCAGCACCCCAAAGGGCGGCATCACCCAGTCGGGCGCGCCACCGCCACTCTTCGTACTGCCACTGCCCCCAGTCGCTGCCGCAGCGTTGGTATTCGTAGTGCCGGCGCCACCGCCTCCCGCAGCATTGGACGGTTGCGTGCCGCCACTGCCACTTCTGCTGCTGCTGGTGCCACTGGTGCTGGTGCCACCACCGCCGCCACTGCTGCTGCTACCACCCGCCGTGTTGACGACGGGGAAGCGCGGCAGGTCATCGTCGTCGTCTACCTCGCCGGCACCGTCCTCTGCACGTGCAAAGCGCGGCAGGGAGGGCGAGCGAGGCGCGGCTGGGAAGGCCAGGCGCAGGTCGGCGTCGTCGGGCTGGGCGTCAACTGCCGGCATCGCGCCACGCGGCACCGCAGCGTGCACCCCAGCATGTGCGCGCGTCGGCGGCGGCGGGATGCGCGGCGGCGGCGCAACGGGCACATCCAGCAGGATGCGGGCTACGCGGTCAGCGTCAGGCTCGCTACCGGTATCGTCATCGGCAGCCGCCGTCTCCAGCAGCACGGCGCCGGCAAAGGTCGCCGGCATGGGCGGCGGCGGCGGTGGTGGCGGTGGCGGTGGGACAATAGGCGCAAAGGTGCGGCGGCCGGCATCCAGTGCCGCCATGATGGCGTCACGGGCGGCGGGTGTACCATACCCACCCGCCGATGTTGTGGAGGCGGCAGCAGCTGCCGCACCTGCCTCATCTGCTAGCCGCAGCAGCTCGGCGGGCGCTACTACCAGCCCCGCTGCTGCTGCCGCTGCGGATCCTGCCGCTGCTGCCGCACCGACGTCGCGCCCCACCTCCAGCAGAACTGAGGGGGCGTCTGTTGCGCCGCCGCTGTGCAGCGTGTGCCGGCCGGCTGCAAGCTGGCCCTCCAGGTGTGCCAGCATGGCGTCCATGTCAGCTACCAGCGCCGTCGCGCGTGCCTCCACCTCCCACCCCTGCGCGCCCGTCGGCGCCGCCAGCAGCTGCGCCACCATGTCCAGCGCCTCGCTCTCCACTGCCGCCAGCGTTGCCCGCCGACTGCTGCCACGCTGCTCTTCGGCGCTGGCGCCGGCGGCCGCGGCTGCTGCGCCCGCTGCCGCTAGCAGCGCCAGCAGTGGCGCTGCGCGTCGTCGCCTCCGCGCCATCCCTCCTGCGTTTGGGTGTGGGTGTGTAGGTGTGGGTGTGGGTGTGTGTGGGGCAATGAGTTGGGGCAACCATCTCCCTCACCCCGCCGCAACGGCGCAACTTACCCAACACGCAGCAGCAGCGACGACAGGCAGATGGGAGTGGGTATGCGCTCGGGCGCGCCGTCAAAGCCAGATGGTAGTGTATCGGTAGTATTAAAGCAGCGGCTCTGCTCAGGCCGCCCACCGGTGCTGGGAGCAGCAGCAGCCAAACACTTAATACCGGGCGAACAGCGCGTCACCCAGCTCGGAGTACACAGACAGGTCGTAATACAACACGGTGCCGCCGCGTGATTTGCCATGTGCGCGCTACCGGCGTGTTGTTGCGCTGTATACCGCCCGCGGCCAGTAGGCGGCCAGTAGGCGGCCAGCGGCGGCCGACTTTGAAAACAACGGGTCCTTTCCAAACCCCATGATCGCAGGCAGCCGTCGTTGTTACTCAGGCTGCTCCTAACCGCTGTGGCCACGCACAACACTATGTGGCAATCTGCAATCCAGTGGCGGGCGTGCCGCGGTGACATAATTGTTTGAAAGCTGTGTCGTTGGGTACACTGTGCCGGCCGGTATTGATTGGTTTGCTTGCCGTCATTCACACGATCCAGACCGCTATCCACCACTCTATCCACGGCCAGCCCTTGCTTGGCGGCCCAGTGCTGGCAGCACTGCTGACACACCCACACGGCAGCCGGCGGCACTGGGGCAACAGTGCAGCGGCTGGGTGGGTCCGGGATTTCATGGCTGCCGCCTCGTAAGGAAGACATGGGACAACGACGGTCGGCGGCACCTGCTGCCACGACGATGGCGATGGCGGCCAGTGTTGTTGTTATACTGCTGGCGGCCGCCACGGCGTATGCGGCACCGCCCCGACAAGCAGCGGCGGCGGTGGGGCAGCAGAGTGTGCAAGCGCGGTCAGCGTCGGCAGCACGGGCGGCGGCGGCGACGGCGGCGGAAGAGGACTACCTGGCAACGCTGACGTCCGCCCGCGCTGCCGCTGCCGCCGCCGACCTGCAACACCCTGCCGCATGGCGCGCGGGCGACACGTATGTTGCAGAGGGGCTGCTTGGTGACGCTGGATTCAGTTCACGCGTCGGCGACTTGTGCGTCCACGCGGAGGTCGCTTTCGTTTGGTTTGGTGGTGCCGCCACAGAGTCTAC
>Ga0066256_1001980_pt2 | contig 23162 bp, 16 predicted proteins | sample ThiBio_1000_biof_FD_87107 | JGI IMG/M metagenome (GOLD analysis project Ga0066256, IMG submission 87107) | Wastewater bioreactor microbial communities from Cape Town, South Africa - Thiocy_expt_1000_biof (version 2) | ecosystem: Engineered > Bioreactor > Thiocyanate-remediating >... | reverse complement strand
TCGGGCCCGGTCTCGACCCTCGCCTGCCTGCTCTCGATCGCGCTGATCGACAAGCTCGGCCGCCGCCCGCTGCTGCTGATCGGCTCGCTGGGCATGACGGTGACGCTGGGCATCCTCGCCTGGGCCTTCGCCCAGGGGACCATTGTCGAGGGCCACGTCACCCTGCCCGCGGGCGTCGGCACGACCGCCCTGCTCGCCGCCAATATCTACGTGGTCTTCTTCAACCTGAGCTGGGGCCCGGTCATGTGGGTCATGCTGGGCGAGATGTTCCCCAACCAGATGCGCGGCTCCGCCCTCGCCGTGGCCGGCGCGGCGCAATGGCTGGCCAACTTCGCGGTCAGCTCCAGTTTCCCCTGGCTGGCGCAGAACATCGGCCTGCCCGTGACCTATGCGGCCTATACGCTGTTTGCGCTGCTCTCCTTCGGCTTCGTCCTGCGCGCCGTGCACGAGACCAAGGGCCGCGAGCTGGAGGACATGGTCGGCTAGCAACGCGGGCCTGAAAGCCCTGGCGCGCGGCGCTAACCGCGCGTCGACCATTCCTTAAGCGGTCCCTGTCATGGTGTGGTGGAACGGGGGCCAGCCATGCAATTGGAATCGTTGCGCACATTGCTGGCGAGCAGACAGCCGCTGGCGCGCGAGCCTGGCGGGGTCGCATCCTCGCTCGGGCTCGAAGCCTTCGCGCATATGCCCACCCAGCTCGCCTGCTTCCTTGCCGCCGCCGAGACCTTCCTCGCCGACGCAGTGGTCGAGGAGATGGTGGGGCTGGCCGCCGACGGCACGCTCGCCGTCGTCCCGCTGTGCCGCGGCAAGGAACGCTTCGCCCGCTGGCGGATCGTCGGCTCGCGGGAGGTGTTCGAGCCGGTCGACGCCCTGGCCGGCTCGGCCGAGGCCATGGCCGCGCTGGCCGAGGGGCTGGCGCGGCAGCCCCGCCCGCTGTCGTTCGACCGCATCCCGGCGGAATCGCCGCTGATCCCCGCCGTCCAGGCGGCGATGCAGGGCAAGGGGTGGGTCTCCCTGCGTCCCGCCGTCGCCCGGCCGGTCATCACCCTCGACGCGAGCTGGGCCGATCCCGCGACGCGGTTCAACTCGGGCCGCCAGTCGGACTTCCGCCGGGCAGCGCGCAAGGCGGAACGGCACGGGACGGTCGCCTACGAGGTCCTCGCCCCGACGCCCGCCGAGTTCGACGCGCTGTTCACCGAAGCCGTGGCGGTGGAGCTGCGGAGCTGGAAGAAGGAATCCGGCACGGCGATCGGCGTCGACCGGCGCAAGCACGATTTCTTCCAACGGTTCTTCCGCGCGGCGGCCGAGGACGGGCTCTGCCGGATCGCCTTCATGCGGATCGGCGGCCAGGCCGTGGCGATGCAACTGGCGCTGGAATGGGACGGCCGGTTCTGGCTGTTCAAGATCGGCTACGACGCGGCGTTCCGCGACTGCTCCCCCGGCAACCTGCTGATGCTGCACACGATCGGCCATGCCGCCACGCGCGGGCTGGAGCGCTATGAGCTGCTCGGCAACACCGAGGACTGGATCTCGACCTTCTGGACCAGGGAGCAGCTCCCCTGCCTGCGCCTGCGGACCTATCCCGCCAACCTGCGCGGAGCCTGGGCGGCGGCGAGCGACGCCTTCTCCTGCCTGTCGCACCGGCTGGCACGGCGCGGAGGATGACGCGGGCGCTGTGGTCCGCCCTGCGCCGCGCGCGCTACGCCTTGCCCGGCATCGCGGGCCGGATGCTGCCGGCGCCCGACGCGGCGGCGGTGCTGAAACGCGGCACCCGCCTGCATCGACGCGGCATCGGCACCGCGCTGGGCTATTTCCACGACGATGCGGCGGACGCCGCAACGGTCGCCGAGGCCAACCTGGCGGCGCTGGCCCTGGCGAAATCACAGCCGGGCGACCGCTATCTTTCGCTCAAGGCCCCCGCCCTCGGCTTCGACGCACGGCGCATCCGCGACATCGCCGAGGCGGCCAAGGCGGCGGGCATGGCCATCGTGTTCGACGCCCATGCGCCGGGCCAGGCGGACGCCACGCTCGATCTCGCCGAGGCGCTGCTGGCGGAGCATCCGGCGACGGGCTGCGCCCTGCCCGCCCGCTGGCGGCGAAGCCCGGCGGACGCCATGCGCTTCCGCGACCTGTCGGCGCCGCTCCGGCTGGTCAAAGGGGAATGGGCCGATGCCGAGGCCGACCCTGAGGACATCGCCAGCGCCTATCTCGACCTGACCGCGCGTCTCGCCGGGCGCGCCGCGCCCGTGGCGGTGGCCTCGCACGATCTCGCCCTGGTCGAGCGCGCGCTCGGCCTGCTCCTCGCCGCCGGCACGCCCTGCACGCTGGAGCAGCTACGCGGGCTGCCGCGCCGCCGGACCACGGCCATCGCGCGCCGCCTGGGGGGGCCGGTGCGGCTCTACCTGCCGTTCGGGCCCGGCTGGTGGCCCTATGCCCTCAATCAGGCCCTGGCCCGGCCGCACCTGATCGCGGCGCACCTGAAGGACATCGCCGCCTAGGTTCGCATACCAAGACCCTACGGAATGTTACGAATACCGTCGGACCGCGCCCTGGCGGACTATCGACGGGCGGGGAATCCTCCCCACGGATGCCATTCGGATACACGCCTTGCGCCAGACCATCACCCTAGCGGCCGCCGCCGTCCTGCTCACCTCATGCCAGACCGTGCCCCGGGCAAGCGAGGCCGGCACGGTCGAGACCCACGACGCGATGGTCCGCCGGATCAATCCCGCCGCGATGGCGATCTGGGAGGTCAGCGACAACGCCAAGAGCGAGGCCGGAGGGCTCGACCCCGCGCTGATGAACGCGCGGGCCTGGGCGAAGATCACGCGCGCCGCCCAGTCGCTGGAGCGCGCCTCGCGCGACATGGCCGCGGCCCGGACGCTCAAGGTGGGTGCCCATACCGCCGTGGAGCCCGGCTTCGCCGACCGCGACGAGATCCAGGCCCGGCTCGACGCCAATCCCGACTGGTTCCGCGCGCTGTCCGGGAAGCTGGCCGACGACGCGCACGAGCTTCAGGCCGCAGCCGTCGCGCGCGACCTGCAACAGACCCGCGACCTCGCCCAGAACCTCAACGAGGCGTGCCAGACCTGCCACACCCGCTATTGGGAAAAGCCGGGCGCGTGATCCAGCCGGTTCCTAGCGAGCAGCAGGCGCCCTGACGATGGCCAGCCGGCCCGCCTGATAGGAGCCCAGCCACAGCTCGCCGCCCGCCAGCGCCGCGGTCGACAGGCCGTTGAAGCCCGCCTGGGGGCCGCCATAGGCAAAGGTGGCGATGCGCCCCTGGGCGGGATCGAGTTCCCCGACCACCCAGCCCCGGTGGCAGAGCATCGGATCGGCCTGGCCGTCGATCACCTTGCGCAGGCCGCCGCAGGCCGGCTCGTCATAGCGCATTCCGGCCAGCAGCAGCCGGCCGCCGGTCCAGTGGATGTTGTCGGGCATGAAATCGGGCGCGACGAAGCGCCTCACCGGGCGGCGGGTGTCGCGGCGATCATAGACGACCACCGCATGCCAGCCGAAGGCGACGACGTAGAAATGGCGGTCGTCGGGATCGACCTCCAGCCCGTTGTTGCCGGGCAGCTCCGTGCCGGGGAGGAGGACGAAACCCTTGCTCCCCGGGCGCAACCCCCAGACGCCGCCCGTGACCCGGCCCTGGACGAAATCGGCGATCGTGGTTCCGGGGCGGGTCAGGACGGTGACGAGCACCGTGCCGTCGGAGAAGCTGGCCACGGCATTGCCGACCTGGCCAAGCGGCATCGGCCAGCAGCCGCGCCAGGTCAGCCGGGGCTCGCCGCCGCCGATGGAGATGCCGAAGACCTCGATCGCTTCCCGGCCGCCGTGGTTGACGACCAGCAGCTCCCGCTCGCCGCGCCCGACCTCGCGCAGGGCCAGGCCGCGGGCGTTGAATAGCGCCGGATCGAGCGGACCGGGGCAATCGGCGAAGCGTCCGCGATCCCAGGCGATCTGGTCTTCCGCCCCGGTATACCAGCGGCGGAAGCTGCGCCGCTCCCGATCGACCAGCTTGAGGCCCGCGCCCGGCGCAAAGCCGCTGGCGACCAACCATTTGTCGCCGGGCAGGGTCAGCAGGTCCTCGGGCTTCTCCGGCCCGCAGAGATAGGCGAGGTCGCTGTCGGGCGCGCAGCCCTCGCCCGGCGGCATCCCGCCGCCCGCGGCCGCGCCGAGCAGGAGCAGCGGCGCAAGGCAGGCAAGCCGCCTCAATCGCGCGGCTTTCCGCCCACCGGACGCGGGGCCGCTCCGGCTCCGGCGAAAAGGGCAATGTCGGCATAGTGCGGCCAGTCCGTCACCCGGCTCCGCTCGCCCAGCCAGACGAGCCGCGGCGCATGCGGCGTGAAAGCGGGCCAGGGGCCGAGCCCCGGGCTCGCCGGGCGGCCCTGGGCGGCGAAAGCCAATAGCGCGGCGGACATCTCCGCCTCCAGCGAAAGGTCCGCCGGCTCCCAGACGCGGGTCGTGCGGAACAGGTTCAGCGCGTCGCGGGTCCGCAGCCAGTAGGGCACGTCGCCGGTATGATAGGCTCCGACCGTCGCCGGATCGTGGTCGCTGAAGGTGATCCCCAGGGCATAGGGCTGCCGCCGCGCGAACAGGTAGGCATAGGCCGGGGCCTTGCCGTAGCGCTGCTGGAAGCGCGCCCAGTCGGCCATCTGGCGGCCGACCGTCGCGTCGCGGGCGATGTCGGCGGCGGCCCGGGCCGGATCGGCCCCGTCATAGGCGGCGAGGATCGCAGCGGCGGACTTGCCGAACCGCTCCTCCAGCGCCTGCGCCAGGGCCGCGCGGTCCTTGATCGGCCCGAAGGGGCGGAAGCTCTCGTCGCGGGTATAGCCGATCAGCACCGGCACGTCGTTCTGCCGCCCGGCGGCGAAGACCTCCTCGGCGCTGCCGGTCACGTAGCGGCCGTCGATCACGATCGGATCGCGTGGAGCGACGGCGGCGGCCACCTTGTCGCCCGGCAGGGCGCGCAGGTCGGCGAGCGAGGCCGCGCCGAGCTCGCGCTGGAGCGCCATGCCTTGCGCCTCGGCCGTCGCCTGCGGCACCGGGCCGAGCATCCCGCCGAAGGGACTGCCGCTCATCCCCACCGCCTTGGCGAACAGGCCCTTGGCCGCGGGGCTCATTTGCAGCAGGGCGACCGACATCGACCCCGCCGACTGCCCGACGATGGTGACGTTCGCCGGATCGCCGCCGAACTTGGCGATGTTCCGCTGCACCCATTGCAGCGCCGCGATCTGGTCCATCAGCCCATAGTTGCCCGAGGCGCCGTAGCCGGATTCGCGGGACAGCTCGGGATGGGCGAGGAAGCCGAGCGGACCGACCCGGTAGGCCAGGTTGACCCGCACCACCCCGGCCCGCGCCAGCGGCTCGCCCGAATAGTTGGCCATGGCGGCCGAGCCGATGTTGAACCCGCCGCCGTAGATCCACACGACCACCGGCAGCTTCTCCACCTGCGGCGGCGCCCAGACGTTCAGGTAGAGGCAGTCCTCGCTGGTCGCCTCGTTGCCGAAATAGTGGTTCTGGCGCGGCGAGCGCAGCGGCTGGAGGCATTCCGGTGCGAAGCGGTCGGCGTGGAAGACGCCCGGCCAGGGCTGGACCGGCTGCGGCGCCTTCCAGCGCAACTCGCGCAGCGGCGGCGCGGCGAAGGGCACGCCGAGCCAGGCCCTGACGCCCGAGGGCAGCGCGACGCCCTCCACCAGGCCGCCGTCGACCCGGACCGGCGCGGCCTGGGCGGCGGGGGCCAGCGTCAAGGCCAGCGCGGTCAGCAGGCGGCGAATCACTTTACCGGCACTCCCAGCCTGGCGTGGAAGAAATCGAAGGTGGCATTGGTCGCGCGCAGGGTCGCCTCGCGGGTCTGCGCCGGGGTCTTACCGATGAAGCTGTGGTCGACCCCGTCGATGTAGATCGCCTCGACCGGCACGCCGGCCCGGCGCAGCGCCGCCTCGCCGAGGCGCGACTGGGCGACGGGCACGGTCTTGTCCTCGGTCCCGTGGATCAGCAGGAAGGGCGGGTCCTTGGCGTCGATGTGGGCGACGGGGCTGACTTGGCGGATTTTCTCCTCGTCGCAGGGGCCCGGGCAGCCGAGCAGGCTCTTGCCCGCCGCGTTGCCGTCCGGCGTGGCGGCCATCGCGGCGAAGTCGAACACGCCGTACCAAGTGACGGCGGCCTGGACGCAGCCGTCGTTCGCCGCCGCCGGATCGAGCGCGGTGTCGCGGCAGGTCGTGGCGGTAAGCGCGGCGAGATGGCCGCCGGCCGAGCCGCCCCAGACGCCGACGCGGGCGGGGTCGATCCTGTATTCCTGGGCATGGGCGCGCAGGAAGCGGAGCGCGGCGTTGGCGTCCTGCAACTGCGCGGGGAAGCGGGCTTCCTCCGACAGGCGATACTCCAGGCTGGCGACGGTGAAGCCCTCGGCGGCGAGCGCGGCGAGAACCTTGGGGAAGTCGGCCAGAGCGCCCGAATGGCGGGTATGCCCGGCACGCCAGCCGCCGCCGTGGATGTAGAGCACCAGCGGATGCTGCCCGGCCCCGGCGGGCACGTAGATGTCGACGATCTGCGGGCGATAACCGGGCACCGTCTGATAGACCACGTCGCGCCAGGCCTTCACGCCCCCAGGGAAGGCGATCGGCGGATTGGGCATCCGGTCCTCGAGCACCGGCCGGTCGGCGACCGGAAACACGCGCGGCGGCGCGGCGAATGCGGTGCAGGCCAAGCTGAGCGCCGCGGTGGCGCCGAGCAGCCGGAAGGTCATCTTGGCAATCATCGGACCATCTCTCCCTTGGTCAATCGAGGAATTCGGGCTTGTGCCGCGCCTGGGCGGCGAGCCGGATCGGGGCGTTGACCGCGCCGTATCCGGTGTAGTCGCGCCGCTCGACGAGCTCGAAGAACACGCGCCGGGCGAAGGCACGGCTGTAGAACTGGAAGTATTCGGCCTCGCCATCACGATCATAGAGGATGTCGCGCGCGGCCATCCGCTCGACCAGCGCGGGATCTAGGCCCCAGCGCGCTGCGAGGTCGTCGTAGTAGTTGCGCGGGATCTCCAGCCGCTCCAGCCCGCCGGCGATTCCCGCATCGACCGCGGCGAAGATGTCGTCGCAGGCGAAGGCGATGTGCTGGACCCCCGCACCGAAATAGTTCTGGATGAACCGCGAACTCAGCGACTGGTGGGCGAGCGAGCCGTTGAGCGTGAAGCGGACGCCGCTGTCCGGCGTCTCGACCGCCTGGCTCTGGATCAGGCCCATGGGGTCGGCGATGTCGAGCTGCGGCGTCTTGCGGACATCGAAGAGGCAGACGTAGAACAGCAGCCAGCTCAGGAACTCCTCGAACTGCATGGTCTGGGCGATGTGGTCGAAGGCGATGAGCCGCGCCTCGCCGGCCGGCTCCAGCGGATGCGGGAACTCGTGCGCCCACATCGCCTCGCGGCTGGCGGCATCGACGAAGTAGAGCAGGCTCCCGCCGACCCCGCGGACGCTGGGGATCGGCCATTCGTCGGGCGCGAGCGCCTGCTCGAAGCGCGGGATGCGCATCGCGTCGGCGCGGGCGAGAGTGCCGGGCACGTCGTCGAGCGCCAGGCCGATCGCGCAGACCGAGGCGCCATGGACTACGTCGAAGCTGTGGGCGAGACCCTCCGGCTCGCAGTTGACGACCAGGTTCAGGTCCCCTTGCGTCCAGCGGGTCACGTCCTTGCTGCGGTGGCGCGCGGTCGGGCGGAAGCCGAGCGGGCGGAGCATTGCGCCGAGCGCCTCGGCCTCCTCGTGGCTGGCGGCGAACTCGATGAACTCGATCGCGCTCGGCCTGGCGCGTGGCGGCAGGGCGGCGGCGGTCGAGGCCGGATGCTCGATCCCGCCTTCGAGCAGGCGCAGCGAGCGATAACCGTCGAGCGCCACGCCGCTGGCCGAGCCGGCGCGGAAGCGGTCGTTGAAGATCTCCAGGCTCCAGTAGCCCTGATAGCCGATCCGGCGGATCGCCTCGGCCCAGTCGTCGAGCGGGAACTCGCCCTGCCCCGGCATGCAGCGGAAATGGCGGCTCCAGCCGAGGTAGTCCATGTCGAGCACCGGCGCGTCCGCGACCTGGACGATGAACAGCTTCTCCGGCCGGATGTCGCCGATGCTGCTCGAGGGCACCCGCCGCGCGAGCGAGTGGAACGAGTCGAGGATCAGGCCGAGCGCGGGATGGTCCGCATCGCGCACCAGCGACCAGGCCTCGCGATGGTCGTTGACGTGGCGGCCCCAGGCCAGCGCCTCGTAGCCGATCCGCAGCCCGCGCCGCCCGGCGCGCTCGCCGGCTTCGCGGAGGTCGGCGACCAGGCGCTCGCGATCCCCCTCGGCTTGGGGCGAGCAGCTCGAGCAAACCAGCAGCAGGTCCGTGCCGAGCTCCTCCATGACGTCGAACTTGCGCTCCAGCCGGTCGAAGGCGCGGGCGCGCAGTTCGCCGGCCAGCCCCTCCAGGTCGCGGAACGGCTGGAACATGGTGCAGGCGAGGCCGAGGTCGCCCATCAGGGCGCGGATCGCGCGCGCATCGAGATGGGTGGAGAGCAGATCGTTCTCGAAAATCTCGGCCCCGTCATAGCCGGCCGCCGCGATCGCCCGCAGCTTGGCGTCGAGGGTGCCGCTGATCGAAACCGTGGCGATGGAGGTCTTCACTGGCCGCCTGCTTCCCAATCGATTCACGAGGTCGTCTGCCCCGCTGCGCCGACGCCTAGCATGGGCCGACGCTTGACAAAACAAAAAATGACAGGAACTAGTTCGTAACATAAATCAAGGATGTGGGCAGAGCGGTGCAGACGGCGGCGGAAAAGGGCGTTAACGGTCGCACAGGGTGGCGCGCGAGCGCCGTCCGCAGCCGTTTTCCCGGAGGGATGCCCTTGACCAAGCCCGCCAAGCCGCCGCGCCGCTCCCACGCCGAGGCGCGCGAACAGGCCATCAGCCAGATCATCGACGTCGCGACGCAGGAATTCGTGGAGAAGGGGCTGGCCGGCGCGCGGATCGACGAGATCGCGGGCCGCGCCACCAAGCGCAAGATCTACTACTACTTCGAGGGCAAGGACGAGCTCTATCGCGCCGTGCTCGAACGCGCCTACCGCGCGGTGCGCGACAGCGAGGAGAAGGTCGACGTGGAATCGGGCAGCGCGACCGACGCGCTGCGCCGGCTGATCGAGCATGGGGTGCGCTATCACTCGCAGCACCCCGAGCTGGTCCGGCTGGTGATGAACGAGAACATCCACCGCGCCGAGCACCTCAAGCAGATCGCGGACCTGCCCCAGGGCAACCGCAAGGTCATCGACATCCTCCGCCGGATCATCGCCCGGGGCGAGGCCGAGGGCAGCTTCCGCCCGGGGATCGACCGGATCGAGCTGCACATGAACATGACCGCGTTGAGCTTCTACAACGTCTCGAACCAGTTCACCTTCGCCCACAACTTCGGGATCGACATGACCAGCCCCGAAGCAGTCGAGCGGCGGGCGAAGCAGGTCGGGGACATCATAATCGCCTGGGTGACGCGGCTGGACTGAGCGCGTCCGGCGCGGCCGGCAGCCTGTCCCGTCGCGTCCTTCCGGCACTGGACGGGAAGAGGAAAACATGGCTGTCACCACGCTCGACGCCGCCGGGGCGGGCCCGGACCACTGGACGCGCCGGGGCATCGCGATCGTCGCGCTGTGCTTCGTGATCAACATGGCCGACGGGATCGACGTCACGATCCTCTCGTTCATCGCCCCGCGCATCCAGGCGGACTGGGGGATCGGCGCCGACGTGATGGGCACCCTGTTCAGCGCGGGCCTGCTCGGAATGGCGCTCGGCGGCATGTTCGTCGCCCCACTGGCCGACCGGCTGGGCCGCCGCCGGATCATCCTGACCGCATTGGCGCTGATGTCGGTGGGCATGGTCGCCAGCGGCTTCGCGCATAGCGTGACGCAGTTCTTCATCCTCCGGATCGTCGTCGGGACCGGGATTGGCACGGTCCTCGCGGCCATGGCGGCGCTGGCGGCCGAGAGCGCGCCGGAGCGGCACCGCGATCTCGCGGTCGGGCTGGTCCAGGCAGGCTATCCCTTCGCCGCGGTCTTCACCGGCCTGGTCGTCGCGCACCTGCTGCCGGTCTATGGCTGGCACCGGCTGCTGGCTGGCGCGGGCGCGATCACGGTGGTCCTGTTCCCGCTCGCCTGGGTCCTGCTGACCGACGCGGTGCCGGGCAAGGCAGGCGCAGCGGACCGGCACGGCGGCGTCAGGGAACTATTCTCGCCGACCTTCCGCGCGCGGACCCTGGCACTGTGGGGCGCGGTGTTCTTCGGCCTGATGGTGCTCTACTTCATCGTGAGCTGGATTCCGAAGCTGTCGATCGAGGCCGGACTGTCCGAGACCGACGGGATCTACGCGGGCGCGCTCTACAACCTCGGCGCCTTCCTCGGCACGGTGGGGATGAGCGTGCTCGCGGTGCGCATCCCGCTGGGCCGCCTGGTCCCGGCGATGCTGGTGGCGGCCGCCGCGGCCATGCTGTGGTTCGGCTCGGTCGCGATGCCGGTCGCCGCGACCATGGGCACCGCCTTCCTGATCGGGGTCCTCCTCCAGGGCGGCTACAACGGGGTCTGGCCGCTCGCCGCCGGGACCTATCCCGCGCGGGTCCGCGCCACCGGCATCGGCTGGGCGATCGGCATCGGCCGGAGCGGCGCGATCGTCGGCCCCTGGCTCGGCGGACAGCTCATGGCGGCCAAGGTCGCCCTGCCCGTGCTGTTCGCCGCCTATTGCCTGCCGCTGCTGATCTGCGCGGGCTGCGCCGCCGCCGTGCACCGCTTCGCCCATCGCGCCCACAAGGCCGTCGAAGTAAATTGACAGGAACTAGTTCGTAACATAAATGCACCTCACGAACCGACCAAGGGAGTCGGATAAGGGGAGGGTATCCATGCGACCCATCAATTCACGCCTAGCATTCACCGTTTCGGCGCTTTCCTGCGCCGTCGCCCTGGCCACGCCCGCCCTGGCGCAGGACGCCGCGGCCGAGGACGCCGATTCGGCGAAGGCGAACGAAATCGTCGTCACCGGCTCGCTGATCCAGCGGCCCAACAACGCCTCGGTCAGTCCGATCGTCACGATCGGCGAGGCAGCGATCAAGGAAAGCGGCGCGGCGACCCTTCAGGACGCGCTGAACCAGATCCCGAGTTTCACCGTGGGCGGCAACGCCGCGACCGGCGGCCAGGGCACCGGCGGCCGCGCCTCGATCAACCTCCACGGCCTCGGCACCAACCGCAACCTGGTCCTGCTCGACGGCCGCCGCCTGCCGGTGTCCGACATCTTCGGCAACGTCGACGTGAACATCCTGCCCGACGCGATCATCGGCAGCGTCGACACGATCACCGGCGGGGCCTCGGCCATCTACGGCTCGGACGCGATGTCCGGCGTGGTCAACTTCAAGACCCTGCGCAGCTTCAACGGGGTCAAGCTCGACGTGATGAACTCGATCAGCGAGCGCGGCGACGCCTATCGCTTCAACGGCTCGGTCGCCTTCGGCACCAAGTTCGCGGAAGACCGCGGCCACCTGATCGCCGCCTTCACCTATGCGAAGCAGAACCCGGTCAGCGGCGCCACCCGCGAGTTCTTCGCCGACAAGACGCCGTCCTCCTACATCGGCACCGGGACCTTCGTGCCGAGCGCGACCAACGCGCCCGATGCCGCCGTGGTCCAGAATCTGTTCAACGGCTACGGCATCGGCTCGCTTCCCGCCAATTCCCAGCTCGCCAACCTCGGCTTCAACAACGACGGCACGCTGTTCATCCAGAACGGCGGGCAGAACTATCGCGGGCCGACCAACGGCAACGGCTACATGGTGATCGGCGGCAACGTGCGGATGCCGGTCGGGCCACAGATCCAGTTCCTCAACGGCCTCCAGCGCAAGAGCGCCTTCGTCAAGGCCGACTACGACCTGACGCCCTCGCTCACCGCCTATGCCCAGTTCATGTACGTCGACCTCACGGTCTCGACCGAGAGCGGCGGCAGCCTGACCCAGTTCCCGACGCTGACGACCATTCCCGTCACCAACCCCTTCATCCCCACCGACCTGCGCACCGTGCTCGCCTCGCGCCCCAACGCCACCGCACCCTTCGCCTGGAACGCCCGCTACGTCGGCGTGCCCTACAAGGGCTGGGAAGAGAACTATCGCGTCCTGCAATACCTCGCCGGCCTGAAGGGCGAGATCGCCCCCGGGTGGACCTTCGACGTCTTCGCCTCCTACGACGAATCCAACCACCACCAGGTGATGCACAACGCCGTGCTCAAGAGCCAGGTCCAGCGCCTGCTCAACGCGCCCGACGGCGGCGCCTCGCTCTGCGCCGGCGGCTTCAACCCCTTCGGCGACGCCAATGCCCGCTCGCTCTCCCCGGCCTGCGTCGCCTTCATCACCAAGGACGCGATCAGCGAGGAGAAGCTGGGCCAGACCCAGGTCCAGGGCCAGATCAACGGCAAGCTGTTCGACCTCGGCGCCGGCCCGGTCCAGCTCGCGGTGGTCGCGGCCTATCGCCGCAACACCTACCTGTTCACGCCCGACAGCGACCTCGTCGCCGGCCCCTTCGCGCCCGGCGGCAATATCGAGGGCGTGGTCAACACCCTGCCGGTCGCTAAGCAGGCGATCACGGTCAAGGAGGTTGCCGCCCAGATCGACGTGCCGCTAATCGCCGACAAGCCGTTCTTCCGCGAGCTGGGCATCGGCGGTGCGGTGCGCGTGTCGCACTATTCGACCACCGGCACGGTCACGAGCTTCGAGGCGGACGCCCGCTGGAAGCCGGTCGACTCGCTGATGTTCCGTGGCAGCTTCCAGCGCGCGGTCCGCGCCCCCAACATCGGCGAGCTGTTCGCGCCGCCGCAGGGCACCCAGCTCGTGATCGGCACCCCGCCGGGCGCGCTGGGCGATCCGTGCGACGTGCGCTCGACCGCCCGCTCCGGCGCCAACGCCTCGCAGGTCGCCGCGCTCTGCGTCGCCCAGGGCGTGCCGCTCGCCGGGATCGGCAGCTACCAGTTCCCGACCACGGCCACCGGCCAGGTCGTCACCGGCAACACCGCCCTGACGCCGGAACGGGCCAACACCTTCAACGTCGGCTTCGTCTTCAACGCGCCGCGCGGCAGCGGGCCGTTCGGCGACTTCTCGCTCTCGGTCGACTACTACAACATCAAGATCAAGGACGTGATCTCGACCGTGCCGGGCCTGACCGTGCTGTCGAAGTGCTTCAACCTCGACGGCTCGAACCCCGGCTATTCGAACGCCAACCCGTTCTGCTCGCTGATCTCCCGCGACGCGGCCACCGGACAGATCCTCAACGTCGCCACCCCCTACCTCAACCTCGGCCAGCTCAAGACCGACGGGGTCGAGGTGCAGGTCCACTGGGGCGTGCCGGCGCCGTTCCTCGGCCATACGGGCAAGCTCTACGTCGATTCCTCGATCGGCTGGTTGCACAGCTATCAGGTGCAGTTGCTGCCGGGCGCAGCCTTCCTCGACTATACCGGCGTCAGCGTCGGCGGCGCGGGCACCAGCTCGGTCCCGCCGCGCGCTGCACCGAAGTGGCGCACGCTGACCACCTTCGGCTACAAGTCCGACACGCTCGGCCTCGGCCTGCGCTGGCGCTATCAAAGCGCGATGAAGGACACCAGCGCGGTGCTCACCCCTGCCACGGCCCAGGTCGGCGTCGACGCCTACGCGCTGTGGGACATGTTCGCCTCGGTCCGGGTCAACGAGAAGTTCGAGCTGCGCGGCGGCGTCAACAACCTGTTCAATCGCGGCCTGCCGATCGTTTCCAGCTCGCAGAACGGCACCGACACCGCGCTCTACGACGCGATCGGCCGCTCGTTCTACATGGGCGTCAAGGTCAACTTCTAGGGCTCCCTGCTGGCCGGGCCTGTTCACATGGACAGGCCCGGCATTTTTTGGCTGAAGGACAAGATGCTTCGTTCCGGGCTCATCGGTCGCGCCATCCAGGATTCGCGCTCGCCCTGGCTGCATGAGCAGGAGGCGCGCGCGCAGGGGCTCGACCTCACCTACGAGCTGTTCGATTTCGACCAGCTCGATCTTGCGGACGGAGAGCTTGCCGGCCTCCTCGCCCGCCTCCGTGAGGACGGCTTCTGCGGGGTGAACGTCACCTATCCGTTCAAGCAGCGGGTCATGCCGCTGCTCGACGAGCTGGCCGAGAGCGCCTCGCTGGTCGGCGCGGTCAACACGATCGCCATGCGCAACGGCAGGCTGACCGGGCACAACACCGACATGGTCGGCTTCTACGAGAGCATGGAGGAAGGCCTGCCCGGCGCCGCGCTCGACCGCGTGCTCCAGCTCGGCGCGGGCGGCGCCGGATCAGCCGTGGCCTGCGCCCTGCTCGCGCTCGGCACCAGGCGGCTGGACCTCTACGACGTCGACCTCGACCGCGCCGGAAAGCTCGCCGGCTTGCTCGGCGAGCGGTTCGGCGCTGGCCGTGTCTTCCCCTGTTCGATCGCAGATCCCGTCACCGTGGGGGTCAACGGCATCGTCAACGCGACCCCGATGGGCATGGCGGCGCATCCCCAGTCGGCGATCGCGCCGGACCTGATCTCCCCGGCCCATTGGGTGGCGGACATCGTCTATTTCCCGCTCGAGACCGAGCTGCTGCGCGTCGCGCGCGCCAAGGGCTGCCGCGTCCTAAACGGCAGCGGCATGGTCATCGCACAGGCTGCCAAGGCCTTCGAGATCATGACCGGCTTTCCGGCCGACAAGGCCCGGATGCACGACAGCTTCCTGTCCCGTCAGTGACCGGCTCATTCCCGCCGGAAGCACGGCAGGCGGCCAGTGGATCACGCTGAGATCAGTTCGGTCTGCTGAACGCAACGCTTCCGCAGCATCATGGAACTGCGCCCATCCCGCCGATGACCCGCGATTCCCTTTGATTTTCGGGTGGCCCCATCGGATTGTCGCGCGATGCTGACAGAAAGCACAGCTTCCCGTCCATCTCCCCGTGATTCCGTCCCGCAAAGCGGGAATGTGGCGCTGGCCATGACCCGGCCGGCATGACCCTGGCGGCGATCATCGCCCGCTACGGCCTGCTGGCGGTGTTCGCCGGAGCCGCGATCGAGGGCGAGACGGCGGTGATGACCGGCGGCCTGCTCGTGCATCAGGGCCTGCTGCCCTTCCTCGGCACTGCCGCCGCCGCGACGGCCGGCTCGTTCTGCGCGGACGAGGCGTTCTTCCTGCTCGGCCGACGCTTCCGGGACCATCCGCGCGTGCGGCGGATCGCGGCGCGGCCCGCCTTCGCCCGCGCGCTGAACATGGTCGAGCGGCACCCGACCGGCTTCGTCGTCGCCTTCCGCTTCCTCTACGGGCTGCGCACGGTCAGCCCGGTTGCAATCGGCACCTCGGCGATATCGGCGCGCCGGTTCGTCGCCCTCAACGCGCTGGCCGCAGTCCTGTGGGGGCTAGCCTTTACCGGCATCGGCTATGTCTTCGGCCACGGGATCGAGCTGGCCTTCGGCCGGCTGCGCTCCGCCGCGCATATCGCCGGCGCGGTCGCCGTGCTTGCCGCCGCGACGCTGGCGCTCGCCTGGGCCCTGCGGCGGCGCTCGTCCGCCTGAGCCCGGCTCACCCCTCCGCTTGCGCCATCGCGTCCTTGAAGGCCACGGCGGTGGGGGACAGTGCCTGCTTGTGCAGGGTCCACAGCCGACTCATCACCGGCGAGGCGAGGCGGCGCTGGACCACGTTCTCCACCTGGAGCCGGGCCAGCGAGCGGGCGAGGACCGTCGCCCCGAAGCCCGCCGCGACCAGGCCGAGCAGGGTGGCGAAGCTCGACACCTCCAGGGCCACGCTGGGGCGGAAGCCGGCCTCCTCGCACAGCTCGAAGAAATGTTCGTTGAAGCCGGCGCCGTTGGCGACGCCGTAGAGCACCAGCGGAACGCCCGCGAGGTCGGCGATGGCGGGGTCCTCGGCGCGGCGGGCGAGGACATGCTCCTTGCGCATGGCGAGCATCATCTCCTCCTCCAGCAGGCATTGCGAGACCATGCCGAGCGGCAGCGCCGGCTGCTCGAAGGCGCGGACGATGCCGATGTCGAGCTGGCCCTGCTCGAGCTGGGCGATCTGCGCGTCGCGGCCGAGCTCCTGGAGTTCCAGCTCGACCTGGGGATGCGACTGGCGGAAACGGTAGAGCGCGCGCGCCACCCGCGGCACGAAGGGCGCCGAGGCGGTGAAGCCGAGCCGCAGGCGGCCGATCTCGCCGCGATGGGCGCGCCGGGCGACCTGGGCGGCGCGATCCGCCTGGGCCAAGGTCTGGCGCGCCTCGGGCAGGAACAGCTCGCCCGCCTCGGTCAGCCGCACGCGGCGGCTGGTGCGGTCGAACAGGCGGACGCCGAGGGTCTCCTCCAGCGCGCGGATCTGCTGACTCAGCGGCGGCTGCGAAATGCCGAGGCGTTGGGCCGCGCGGCCGAAATGCATCTCTTCGGCGACGCAGAGGAAATAGCGCAGGTGCCTGAGGTCCACCGTCGATCCATTCGTATATAATATCAATCAAGCCATATTAGATATTGGACACAAAACAACCCGTCGCCCATTGGCCCCGGCAGGAGCGGCGTTTCCCATGGAATTTCCGCTACCTGACCGTGACCGCGGATGCGCCTGGCCGGCGGCGGACTACCCCCCCGGCCCTCCTGCGCCCGCGGCGCGGATCATCGCTGAGGGAGAGGCGAGCATCATGCATCCTGACGGCTGCGGCCGGCGGCGATGCCTGCGGAGAGTCGTGAATGATCGGGATCGTCAAGGTAGCGCTGCACCGCCCGCTGACCTTCATCGTGATGGCCATCCTCATCGCGATCCTCGGCGTGGTGGCCGCCGCGCGCACGCCGGTCGACATCTTCCCGAACATCCGCATCCCGGTGGTCGCGGTGGTCTGGCAATATTCGGGCCTGCCGCCCGAGGACATGGCGAACCGCATCGTCGGCCCCTACGAGCGCGTGCTGACGACGACGGTCAACGATATCGAGCATATCGAGAGCCAGTCGATGCAGGGCACCGGCGTCATCAAGATCTACTTCCAGCCCGACGCCGACATCCGCACCGCCACGGCCCAGGTCACGTCGATCTCGCAGACCGTGCTGCGCCAGTTCCCGACCGGGACCACGGCGCCGCTGATCATCAACTACAGCGCCTCGACCGTGCCGATCGTCCAGCTCGCCCTGTCGGGCAAGGGGCTGTCGGAGCAGCAGTTGTTCGACCTCGGCCAGAACCAGGTGCGGCCGCAGCTCGTCACGATCCCCGGCCTCGCCATGCCCTTCCCCTCGGGCGGCAAGGTGCGGCAGATCTCGATCGACCTCGATCCGCTGGCCTTGCAGTCCAAGGGCCTGTCGGCGCAGGACATCAGCAACGCGATCGCCGCGCAGAACCAGATCAGCCCGGCCGGCTTCGTCAAGATCGGCCCGACCCAGTACAGCGTCCGCCTGAACAACGCCCCCGCGACGATCGAGGGGCTGAACGACCTGCCGATCAAGGTCGTGAACGGCGCGACGATCTACATGCGCGACGTCGCCCACGTCCGCGACGGCAACAACCCGCAGACCAACGTCGTCCACGTCGAGGGTCGCCGCTCGGTGCTGCTGACCGTGCTGAAGAGCGGCACCCAGTCGACCCTGGCGATCGTCAACGGGGTGAAAGAAGCCCTGCCGAAGATCGCCGCGACCCTGCCCGACACGCTCAAGGTCCTCCCCGTCGGCGACCAGTCGCTGTTCGTGAAGGCGGCCGTGGCGGGCGTGGTCAAGGAAGGCGTGATCGCCGCGGCGCTGACCTCGCTGATGATCCTGCTGTTCCTCGGCTCGTGGCGCTCGACCGTGATCATTGCCCTGTCGATCCCGCTCGCCATCCTCGCCGCGCTGGCGGCGCTGGCCGCCTTCGGCCAGACGCTCAACGTGATGACGCTGGGCGGCCTCGCCCTCGCGGTCGGCATCCTCGTCGACGACGCGACGGTGACGATCGAGAACATCAACTGGCACCTGGAGCAGGGCAAGGGCGTGATCGAGGCGATCCTCGACGGCGCGGCGCAGATCGTGACCCCGGCCTTCGTCTCGCTGCTGTGCATCTGCATCGTCTTCGTGCCGATGTTCCTCCTGCCGGGCGTCGCGGGCTATCTGTTCGTGCCGATGGCCCTCTCGGTGGTCTTCGCGATGATCGCCTCCTTCGTCCTGTCGCGGACTCTGGTGCCGACCATGGCGATGTACCTGCTGAAGCCGCACGGCCACGGCGAGGAGGACGCCCACCTCGCCGGCAGCGCCGCCTCGACCAATCCCTTCGTCCGCTTCCAGCGCGGATTCGAGCACCGCTTCGAGCGCATCCGCGCCGGCTACCTCGGCCTGCTCCACCGCGCGCTGGTCGATCGCAAGCGCTTCGTCCTCGGCTTCCTGGCGGTCGTCGTGCTCTCGTTCGGGCTGATGCCGCTGCTCGGCAGCAACTTCTTCCCGAGCGTCGATTCCGGGCAGATCGCCATGCACGTGCGCGTGCCGGTCGGCTCGCGGATCGAGGATACGGCCGCCCGCTTCGAGCGCATCGCCGGCGCCGTGCACGAGATCGTGCCCGCGGGCGAGATCGCCACGCTGACCGACAACATCGGCCTGCCCAACAGCGGCATCAACACCGTCTACAACAACAGCGGCACGATCGGCCCGCAGGACGGGGACATGCTGATCACCCTGAAGGAAGGCCATCGCCCGACCGAGGAGGTCGTCGCCATGCTCCGCCGCGAGCTGCCGCAACGCTTCCCCGGCACGACCTTCGCCTTCCTGCCCGCCGACATCACCAGCCAGATCCTCAACTTCGGCGCGCCGGCCCCGATCGACATCCAGGTCGCGGGCAAGGACGCGGCGGCCAACCGCGCCTATGCGCAGGAGCTGCTCTCGCGCATCGCGAAGATCCCGGGCATCGCCGACGCGCGCATCCAGCAGCCGGCGCGCGCGCCGCAGATCGACATCGACGTCGACCGCTCGCGGATCGGCCAGTACGGCCTCGCCGAGCGCGACGTGACCAACAACCTGGCCAATGCCCTGGCCGGCTCCGCCCAGACCGCGCCGGTCTTCTTCGTCGATCCCAAGAGCGGCGTGACCTATCCGGTCGTGGCCCAGGCCCCCGAATACCTGGTCGGGACGATGAGCGACCTCGCCAACGTGCCGATCTCGGCCGGGGCGGGCGGCGCGCCCCAGCCGCTCGGCGGGCTCGCCACGATCACCCGCTCCAACACGGTGCCGATCGTCTCGCACTACAACCTGGCGCCGGTCATCGACCTCTATGCCACCGCCCACGGCCGCGACCTCGGCGCTGTCGCCGGAGCGGTCCAGCGCGTCATCAAGTCGATGGAGGCCAAGCAGCCCAAGGGCGCGACGGTGACGATCCGCGGCCAGTACGCGACGATGAACACCGCCTTCTCCGGCCTCGCCTTCGGCCTCGCCGCGGCGATCCTGTTCATCTACCTGCTGATCGTCGTCAACTTCCAGTCGTGGGTCGACCCGCTGGTCATCATCACCGCCCTGCCCGCCGCGCTCGCCGGGATCGTGTGGATGCTGTTCGCCACGGGCACAACCCTGTCGGTCCCGGCCCTGACCGGCGCGATCATGTGCATGGGCGTGGCGACGGCGAACTCGATCCTGGTGGTGAGCTTCGCCCGCGAGCAGATCGCGCTCCACGGCGACGCCTTCCGCGCCGCGGTCGAGGCCGGCCGCGTCCGCTTCCGCCCGGTGCTGATGACCGCGCTGGCCATGATCATCGGCATGTTGCCGATGGCGCTCGGCCTCGGCGAGGGCGGCGAGCAGAATGCCCCACTCGGCCGCGCGGTGATCGGCGGGCTGGTCTTCGCGACGATCGCCACCCTGTTCTTCGTCCCCGCCATCTTCAGCTTCGTCCACCGGCGCGCCGCCGGAGACCCCTCCATCGAACTCGAGCCTGCCCATGCCTGAGACAACTGCGCCTGAGACACCTGCACCTGAGACCTTCCCCGAAGAAGCCGGCCCCGACCGCCGGACGCTCCGCCGCATCGGCATCGGCGCTGCCGCCGTCGCCCTGGGAATCGTCGCGATCGGCGCCTTCTCGCGGATCAGCGCGGTCGAGGACCTGCGCGAGGCCTCGGCCGAGGCGGCCCTGCCGACCGTCTCGGTGATCGCGCCGAGCGCCAGCGCCACGGCCGGCAGCCTGGTCCTGCCGGGCCAGATCCAGGCCTACAACAGCGCCCCGATCTATGCCCGGACCAACGGCTACGTCCGCCGCTGGCTGGTCGACATCGGCGACCGGGTCAGCGCCGGCCAGACCCTCGCGATCCTCGACGCGCCCGAGGTCGACCAGCAGCTCGCCCAGGCCCGCGCCGACTACCAGACCGCGCTCGCCAACCAGCGCCTCGCCGCGACCACCGCGCACCGCTGGAGCGCAATGCTCGCCCAGGACGCGGTCTCGCGGCAGGAGGCCGACGAGAAGTCGGGCGACCTGGCCGCCAAGTCCGCCCTGTCGAACGCTTCGCTGGCCAATGTCCGCCGGCTCCAGGCCTTGCAGGGCTTCACCCGCCTCTCCGCGCCCTTCGCCGGGGTGGTGACGAGCCGCTCGGCCCAGATCGGCGCGCTGGTGGTCTCCGGCACGGCCGCCTCGCAGCCGCTGTTCACCGTCTCCGACGTCCACCGGATGCGCGTGTTCGTGCGCGTGCCCCAGGGCGCCTCGGCCAGCGTCCATCCGGGCATCGCCGCCAGCCTGACCTTGCCCGAATATCCGGGCCGGACTTTCCCCGCGACCATGACCCGCAGCGCCCAGGCGGTCGACGCCCAGTCCGGCGCTGTGCTGGTCGAGCTTCAGGCCGACAATCCCGACGGAGCGCTGAAGCCGGGCGCCTATGCCCAGGTCAGCTTCGTCACGGGCAACGGCGCGGCGGGCAGCAGCGCCGTTTCGCTGCCGGGCAGCGCGATCCTCTACGGCAGCAACGGCCCGACCGTGGCCGTGGTCGGCGCCGGCGACCGCGTGACGGTGAAGCCGGTCAAGATCGCCCGCGACGAAGGCGCCAGCATCCTCATCTCCGCCGGGGTCCTACCCACCGACCGCGTGATCGACTCGCCGCCCGACTCCATCCGCAGCGGCGACAAGGTGCGGGTGCAGAAGGCCGCCGCCAATGCGCACTAGGCCGCTCACCGCGCTGGCGACGGTCCTGCTCGGCGCCTGCTCGATGGCGCCGGACTACAAGCCGCCCGAGATGGCGGTTCCGGTCGCCTACAAGGAGACCGCCGGCTGGACCGCCGCCACGCCGCTGGACGGCGCGCCGCGCGGCGAGTGGTGGAAGGCCTTCAATGATCCCGTGCTCGACGACCTGGAAGCCCGGGCCGAGGCCGCCAGCCCCACCCTCGCCGCCGCCCTGGCACGCTACGACCAGGCGCGCGCCGCGGCCCGCGTCGCGGGGGCGGACCTGTTCCCCCAAGTGGGCCTCGGCGCAAGCGCCAGCCGCGACCGCGTCTCGGGCAACCGCCCGCTCGCCAACGGCACGCCGCAGACCTACAACGACGTCACCCTGGGCGTCTCGCTCGACTACGAGATCGACCTCTGGGGCCGCATCCGCAACACGGTGAAGGCTGCCCGCGCCGACGCCGAGGCGAGCCAGGGCGACCTGGTCTCGGCCCGGCTCAGCCTGCAAGCCGCCGTGGCCGACGCCTATGTCCGCCTGCGCGGGCTGGACGCCCAGGCCGAGCTGCTCGACCGCACGGTCGCCGCCTACGATCGCGCCTTCCGCCTGACCACCACCCGCCACGACGGCGGCATCGCCTCGGGCGTCGACGTCGCCCGCTCGCGCACCGCGCTCTCCAACGCACGGGCGCGGATTTCCGCCGTCGCCAATGCCCGCGCCGCGACCGAGCACGAGCTTGCCGCGCTGGTCGGCGCCGTCGCCTCGGACTTCGCCGTGGCCCCGCAGGTCCAGGCCCTGGCCGCGCCCGAAGTGGCCGCCGGCACGCCGTCCGAGCTGCTCCAGCGCCGCCCCGACGTGGCCGCCGCCGAGCGCCGGATGTTTGCCGCCAATGCCCGGATCGGGGTCGCCCGCGCGGCGCAGTTCCCCTCGATCACCCTGGGCCTCGCCGGCGGGTGGGAGGCGAGCCAGGGCAGCCTGCTCAGCGCCGCCAGCTCCTTCTGGGGCCTCGGCCCGCTCTCGGCCGCGCTCTCGCTGTTCGACGGCGGCAAACGCCGCGCCCAGGTCAAGCTGTCGCGCGCCGAATACGAGGAGCTGGCGGCCGGCTATCGCGAAACCGTGCTCACCGCCTTCCGCCAGGTCGAGGACGGCATCGCCGCCCAGCGCCACCTCGCCGCCCAGCTCGTCGACCAGCGCGACGCGGCCCAGGCCGCGCAGCGGACCAGTGACCTCGCCATGACCCGCTACCGCGACGGCGCCGCCGACTATCTCGCCGTCGTCACCGCCCAGACCGACGCGCTCGACGCGCAGATCGCGGTGCTCGGCGTCGAGGTCGACCGGATGCGCACCAGCATCGCCCTGGTCAAGGCGATCGGCGGCGGGGTGGAGGCGGCCGCGAACCGCTGATCGGCCTTCGGCCGCCGGAACCAACCCGCCTCCCGCGGGATTGAACCGGCGGTACCACTACGAAAGGCAAGCCGATGCCCGCGCGCGCTTACTGGCAGGGCCAGATTCGCCTGGCCCTCGTCTCGATCCCGGTCGAGCTCTATTCCGCCACCCGCAGCAGCGCCACCGTCTCCTTCCGCCAGATCCACGAGCCTTCGGGCAAGCGCATCCATTACGAGAAGGTCGTGGACGGCATCGGCCCGGTCGATCCCGACGAGATCATGAAGGGGTTCGAGATCGCCAAGGGCGAATATGTCCTGCTCGACGACGAGGAGATCGCCGGGGTGAAGCTGGAGAGCAAGCGCACGCTGGAGCTGACACAGTTCGTCGACATGACCGAGATCGACGCCATCTATTACGACCGGCCCTATTATGTCGTCCCCGCCGACGACCTCGCCGACGAGGCGTTCGTCGTGCTGCGCGAGGCGCTGCGCCGCGCGAAGAAGGTGGGGCTTGGCCAGCTCGCGCTGCGCGGGCGCGAATATGTCGTCGCGCTGAAGCCGTGCGGGCGCGGCATGGTGCTGGAGACGCTGCGCTACGCCGACGAGGTGAACAAGGCGGCGGGCTTTTTCCGCGACATCCCTGATACGAAGCCGGACGCGGA
>Ga0066256_1002121_pt1 | contig 23198 bp, 20 predicted proteins | sample ThiBio_1000_biof_FD_87107 | JGI IMG/M metagenome (GOLD analysis project Ga0066256, IMG submission 87107) | Wastewater bioreactor microbial communities from Cape Town, South Africa - Thiocy_expt_1000_biof (version 2) | ecosystem: Engineered > Bioreactor > Thiocyanate-remediating >... | reverse complement strand
GAGGTGACCGAGGAGAAGTCGGCGGGGTAGCTGAAGGCGTCGGCGAGGTCGCCGTACTGGTCGTCCTCAGCCTGCTCCACCTCCTCGACGTCCTCGTCCTCGACGAGGTCGGTTTCGGACTCCCCGCGCAGTTCGCGCTCCAGCGACCCGAAGTCGGTGGAGTACGAGCGGTACTTGAGATCGCGAGCGACTTTCGTCTGCTTCGCCTTGGCACGGCCGCGTCCCATATGGTCGGGTCAGCCCCCTCGCATGTTCGCAGCGGTCGAGCCGCTTCAAGATGTCATCTGTTCGTGAGGCCAAGGGTACCCAATCGCGGCACAGCCGCAAAGACGACGAACCGCTCAGCGAGCGGGGTGTTCGCCGTGCAGGTCGACCCGAGCGGGACGGCCCGGTTCGGCACCACGACGGGCGAGCCGGTGAGCGCTGGGAGGTGATCGTAGAGGGCAATGATCGCCGGCCAGGTCTCGGCACCGCTGAGCCGTCGGGCCGTGTGGGCCGATTGGATGGCGGCTTCGATCTGGTAGCGGCCGGCCGGCCCGCCGCTGCGTCATCATGACACGAAAATGACGATTCCGTGTTGAGTCCCAGCCTGTTGCGAAGGCCTCGCCGGAACCCCCCGCCGGAAAGCTTTTTTCGATCTTTCGAGTCAAGGGCCTTGATGCGCCCGAGTCCGCAAATTTCACGTGTTGCCTGACACCGAGGGGGTGTCTAGAGTGGCGGGGCTGGTTCAAGAAACGTGGCGCGTGAAGACCACGGGACACAGTCGGCGGCAACGAAACAGCAGACTAGCGAGAGGCGTTTTGTGATCCGGCGGGTCGCATTCTAGTAACGGCAAATCCCATTTTGTCGGTTTGAGTTTGTTCATTGGTTCCGGCTGCTGCGTATTACGCAATCAGCTGGGAGCAACGGCGGACTTCTGGCCGTTCCATCAATATCGGGTAAGTAATGGCTTGCGCACGAAGAGCGCGAGGTTGGTATGTTCATGCCCGCGTTCATCGGGCGGAATTCAGGTTGTAGACGAGGCTCCAGAAGGGGCGTCGAAGGCGGATACAAGGGGCTCAGTCAAACAATGGCTAGCAGGGCGGCAGCGCAGCGCGCTGACTGGAACGACATCCGAACGGAAGGGGCAGATTCAGAGGACGGGGCGGTAATCATGGGCAAGGACGGAAAACCGACGGATCCGCAGGATGCGTTCATCCGCGTCCGGGCACGCCTCAAGGCCGCGGTCGGCGAGGATGTGTTCAATTCCTGGTTCGGCAGCCTTGCTCTGGTCGAGGTGGTCGATGAGATCGCCCATCTTTCCGTGCCGACCCGTTTTCTCTGCTCCTGGATTCAGGCCAACTTGTCCAAAAAAGTTTGGTGGGGGGTGGGGGGGGAGGGGTCCGGGGTCTCCCCGCCCCCCCTCCGGGGGGGGGGTCACGGGAGGGGCCCCCCGTGGGCTGCCAAGGGGGGCGGAGCCGGCACGCGCCGCCGAGCCTCAGGCCCCGGTTGCCGCGCAGCCGCGGCTGACCCGCGAACCGCCGCAGCCGCCCCGCGGCGATGCGCTGGCCGGCAGCGCGCTCGATCCGAAGATGACGTTCGACGATTTCGTCGTCGGTGCGCCCAATGAGATCGCACTGGGCGTCGCGAGGCAGGTGGCACATGCGGCCGCCAACAACGCCGTGACCTTCAACCCGGTCTATATCCATTCGAGCGTCGGGCTGGGCAAATCGCACCTGCTCAACGCCATCGCCTGGGCTTCGGGCGCGGCCGATTCGACGCGCAACATCGTCTATCTGACCGCCGACCACTTCATGTACCACTTCATCACGGCGGTGCAGCGGCAATCGGCCCTCGCCTTCAAGGAATGGCTGCGCCGGGTCGACCTGCTGCTGATCGACGACATGCAGTTCCTGCAGGGCAAGTCCGCCACCGAGTTCGGCCACACGCTGGGCACGCTGCTCACCGGCGCCAAGCAGGTGGTCGTCGCCGGCGATGCGCCGCCGCGGGACCTCGAAATGCTGGACGAACGCGTGCGCTCGCGGCTGTCGGGCGGGCTCGTCGTGCCGATCACCGGCTACGACCTCGACCTGCGCAAGGCGATCCTGGGCAAGCGCGCAGAGCAGGCCGCGGCCCGGTTTGCCGGCGTGGTCTTTCCCCCGGCGGTGATCGACTACATTGCGCGGGTGGTGGTGAGCCATGGGCGCGACCTCGACGGCGCCATCAACCGGCTCGTCGCGGCCAACCAGCTGACCCACGAGCCGATCACCGGGCAGCTGGCCGAGCGCACGCTCGCCGACCTGATGCGCTCGCGCGAGGCCCGCCGGGTCCGGATCGAGGACATCCTGCGGATCGTGTCGCGCCACTACAAGGTGCCGCGCAACGACCTGCTCTCCTCGCGCCGCTCGCGCGACGTGGTGCGACCGCGCCAGATCGCCATGTACCTCGCCAAGGCGCTGACCTCGCGCTCGCTGCCCGAGATCGGCCGCCGCTTCGGCGGGCGCGACCACACCACCGTCCTCCACTCGGTCCGCAAGGTCGAGCAGATGATGAAGGACGACGGCGATCTCTGCCAGGAGATCGAACTGCTGAAGCGCATGCTGGAGGAATAGTCCGGCGCGGCAACCGGTTCGGCGTCTAGGGAAGAGAGGCCCGGGACGACCCGAGAGGCGGCATGTCCTGCCGATAAATGGACTGGGGACGGGCAGGCGAGACCAGGCGCCTGCCCTTGCCTTTTCGGGGCGTAGTTGCGAAGGTCGCGGCCCGGATTTTCGGGGTTTTCGTGCGCGATGGCGCGGCAGTTCAGTCGGGGTAAGTCGGGATGAAGGTCACTCTGGAGCGCAACCACCTGCTCAAGTCGCTGGGGCACGTGCATCGGGTGGTCGAGCGGCGCAATACCTACCCCATCCTCGCCAACGTGCTGATGAAGGCCGCGGACGGCCGCATCGACCTGCGCGCCACGGACCTCGACATCGAGGTGACCGAGAACGTGCCGGCCATGGTCGGCACCGCCGGAACCACCACTGTCCCCGCGCACACGCTCTACGAGATCGTGCGCAAGCTCGCTGACGGCGCCGAAGTGAAGCTCGAGACGCAGGGCGAGCAGATGCTGCTGTCGTCGGGGCGCTCGAAGTTCAACCTCGCCTGCCTGTCGCCCGATTCTTTCCCCGATCTCAAATCGGGCACCTTCACGCACACCTTCACATTGCCGGCGGCGACGCTGCGGGAGCTCATCGAGCGCACGCAGTTCGCCATCTCGAACGAGGAAACCCGCTACTACCTCAACGGCATCTATCTTCACACGCTCGACGTCAACGGCACCCCGGTGCTGCGGGCCGTCGCCACCGATGGCCATCGCATGGCCCGCGCCGAGACCGAGGCGCCGGACGGCGCCAGGGGCATGCCGGGCATCATCATCCCCAAGAAGACCGTGGGCGAGGTGCAGAAATTGGTCGATGGCGCCGAGGGCGACATTTCGGTCGAGGTCAGCGACACCAAGATCCGCTTTTCGCTCGACAACATCGTGCTGCTGTCCAAGCTGATCGAGGGCACCTTCCCCGACTACGACCGGGTGACGCCCAAGAACAACGACAAGATCATGAATGTCGACCGCGCCAGCTTCGCAACGGCGGTGGATCGCGTCTCGACGATCGCATCGGAGCGCGGCGGCAAGGCCGTCAAGCTTTCGATGAAGGACGGCCAGCTCGAGCTCAGCGTCACCAATCCCGACCATGGGACGGCGACCGAAGAGATCGCGGTGGAGTTCGAGCCCGAGAATTTCGAGATCGGCTTCAATGCCCGCTACCTGCTCGACATCATCGCGCAGGTCCGCAGCGACAACGCGGTGTTCCAGTTCAACGACGCCGGCTCGCCGACGCTGGTGCGCGAGGACGGCGACACCAAGGCGCTGTACGTGCTGATGCCGATGCGGGTCTAGCCCCGCCGGACCGTGAGACCGATGCCGACTGACGGCCCCCCTCATCCGCCCTTCGGGCACCTTCTCCCGCGGAGGGGAGAAGGCCATGGAATCGAGACCCCAGCAGTCGGGATTCTTTCTCCCCTCCGCGGGAGAAGGTGGCGCGCAGCGCCGGATGAGGGGGGCCAGCCGCCGTCTGGCTGCGCCTGATGCCCACCCGCTACCTGTCGCGCCTGCGGCTCAACCATTTCCGCAACTACCAGCATGCCGCGCTCGATCTCGATGCGCGGCACGTGGTGCTGGTGGGGCCGAACGGCGCGGGCAAGACCAACCTCCTCGAAGCGCTCTCCCTGCTGGCGCCCGATCGCGGCATGCGGCGAGCGCCGTTCGAGGAACTGGCGGCACACGGTTCCGATGGGGCCTGGGCGGTCGCGGTGACGGTGGAGACGCCGGATGGTCCCGCGGATATCGGCACCGGCATTGCCTCCGGGGAAAGCACGCGCAAGGTGCGCATCAACGGCGCCACCGCGCGCACCGTCGAGGAAATGAGCGCGTATCTACGGGTGCTCTGGCTGACCCCCTCGATGGATGGGCTGTACACTGCCCCCGCCGGTGATCGCCGGCGCTTTCTCGACCGGCTGGTGACGACGCTGGTGCCGGGGCATTCCTCAACGGTGTCGGATTTCGACAAGGCGATGCGCCAGCGCAACCGGCTGCTCGAGGACAACGGCGATCCGCTCTGGCTCAATGCCATCGAGCAGCAGATGGCCGAGCACGCGGCCGCTCTCCATTTCGCGCGCGTCGACTGCGTCACGCACCTCACCGAACTCATCGACGAGAACCGCGACGACAGCGACTTTCCCGCGGCGCATCTGGCGCTGACGGCGCTGTTCGAAGGCAACGTGCCGGCGGCAGCGGCAGATCTGGAGGCCGCGCTGCGGGCGCTCTGGGCCGAGTCGCGCCCGCAGGACCGCGCCGCGGGCCGCACGCTGAGCGGGCCACACCGGGTCGATCTCGAAGTCCGCTATGCGCAGAAGGACGTGCCGGCCGCCCTGGGCTCGACGGGCGAACAGAAGGCGTTGCTGATCGGCCTCGTGCTGGCACATGCGCGGCTGGTGTCGCGCCTGACGGGGATCACGCCCTTCCTGCTGCTCGACGAGATCGCCGCGCATCTCGATCCCGGCCGTCGCATGGCACTTTTCGCTGCCCTCGACGCGCTGGGCGCGCAATGCTTCATGACCGGCACCGACCCCGTGCTGTTCGACGCCCTCGACGGACGCGCCCGGATGGTGACCGTGCGCGACGGCCGGCTGTTCCCGGACGGTTAGCCAGGTAGTCCTGGCCCCCTCATCCGGCGCTGCGCGCCACCTTCTCCCACGAGGGGAGAAGGAGTCCCGACTGCGGAGCTGTGGTTCCCTCGCCTTCTCCCCCTGTGGGAGAAGGTGCCCGAAGGGCGGATGAGGGGTCTTTCAGTCGGCGCCGGAGCTAGAGACGTCGGCGGGGGCCGAACGGGCTCAGCGGGTTGATGTCGAGATCGACGTCCCTCACGCAGGTCTGGTCGCTCCTGTGGGTGCCGCCGGAGGCCCAGCGGCCGTCGGTCAGGCGAGCCTCGGTCACCTCGTCGAGAAACAGGCAGCGCCAGCGCGTCTCTGGAGAGGTCAGCGGGCGCGAACTCGCGCCGCCCACCTGATAGGCCAGCACCTTCTCGCGACCATCGGACCAGCCGAGCACGATCGGACAGAGTTCGCGCGGCCGGCCCTGATAGCTGCAGGCGACGGGACGCCGAGCGCGCATTGCCGCCTCGAAGACCGCATAGACCGCACTCACGGCGTTGCCCCTTCGGCGGCGTGCGCGGTGCAGATGCCGGCCACGCCATCGACCAGCGTCTGCTGCATTTCGGTGCGGGGCGCCGCATTGACCGCGCCCCAGAGATTGGACCGTTCGATCTCCTCGAGCGCGCACAGGCAATAGCGCGCGCAGAAGCCGGATTCACCGCTGCAGCTCGATTCGCAGCTCGCGACGAACGCGACGTCGTCCGTGGGCGGCGGCGCGAGCAGGCTCATCCCACCGAAGAGCAGCGGCTGGTGCACGAGGTAGATGACGAGGCTCCAGCGGCCGAGCCAGCGCAGCACGCGGCCTACCGGACCCTCCAGCCGCCAGCCCGAAAGCACCGGCCAGAGCGCGGTGCGGCGCAGCAGCAGGGTGAGCGCGATGCCCAGCAGGACGACCCCCAGCCAGGGGAACACCGGCACGATGTCAGTGGTCGGCGGCGGCAGCGACCAGAAGCCGATCCAGCTCAGCGGCCGCTGCATCATCACGGCACTGGCGGGGACAGCAACGGCGAGCGCAATGATCGCCGCGCCAAAAAGCGCAACCACCCACCAGGGCCAGCGCAGCACCGCGAGTCCCAGCAGCGAGAACAGGGCGATCGCATGCAGCACGCCAAAGTAGACGAAGTACTCGGGGAAGGCGATGTAGGTGCCGATGCTGGTGAGCACCGCAGCACCGAACAGCACGGCAAACCGCCGCCAGAACGGCCGCCAGCGGATGCCATCGGCATGCCCCAGCGCGAGCCCGGTGCCGACGAGCAGGAGGAAGCTCGTCACGATAGCGCGCTGGAAGAGTATCCAGCCCGGCTCGGCAGTGAGGGCGCCGCCGACAAAGCCGAAATACCACAGGTCCCACGCCACGTGATAGGCGACCATGGCGAGGATAGCGACGCCCCGCGCCGCATCGACGAGGGCGACGCGCCGGCGCAGCGGCTGGTCGGTCGTCGCCATGGACTTGGTGCCGGCCATCACCGCTGGTACTGCAGCTCGATCTTGATGCCTTCGGGGCCCAGCACGAAGACCTGGCCGACGCCGCCGGGGATGCCGGCAAGGTGATGTTCGTAGCCGGAGGCTTTAACCCGACGGAGCAACACCTCGGCATCATCGTAGACGCCGAAGGCGACGTGATCGAACACGCCGCGCGCCAGGCTCTCCCCTTCGCGCGCGAAGTCGATATGGATGCAGGGTTGCCCATCGAGATAGACCCAATGGCCCGGATGCGGGAACGCGGGGCGGACTCCCTCCTCGGCCCCCAGCACGGCCTCGAGGAAACGGGCCATGGCTGCGGGGTCGCGCGCATGGATGTTGACGTGGTCGATCCGCAGCATGAGGGGGTTCCGTTGCCTCGCCGGCGAGTCTAGGCGATGCGCGCGGCGAGGGGAAGCAGCGGGCTTGTGCGCCGGGCGTGGGCTGCTAGGCTGCCCCATCCCTTCATTACAAACTCACGGACATTGCCATGGATTATCGCCGCTTGGGCACGGCTGGCCTCAAGGTCAGCGAATTTTCATTTGGCGCCTGGGTCACGTTTGCCAAGCAGCTCGACGTCAATGCCGCCGCGCGGCTGATCGGCATCGCCTTCGATGCCGGCGTCAATTTCCTCGACAATGCCGAAGGCTACGAGCGCGGGCGCGCCGAGGAGGTAATGGGGGCCGCCCTGCAGCAGCTCAACCGGCCCCGCGACACCTATGCGGTTTCCACCAAGGTGTTCTGGGGCGGTGACGGCCCGATGAATCGCGGGCTCAACCGCAAGCACATCACCGACGCCTGCCACGCCGGGCTGAAGCGGCTGCAGGTCGACTATCTCGACCTCTACTTCTGCCATCGGCCCGACATCGACACCCCGATCGTGGAAACCGTCTGGGCCATGCACAACCTCATCACCCAGGGCAAGGTCATGTACTGGGGCACCTCGGAATGGACGGCACAGCAGCTGACCGAGGCCTACGCGGCGGCGGAGCGGCACAACCTGACGCCGCCCAGCATGGAGCAGCCGCAATACAACATGCTGGAACGCCAGAAGGTCGAGGCGGACTATCTGCCGCTCTACCGGCTGTTCGGGCTGGGCACGACGATCTGGTCGCCGCTGGCCTCGGGGCTGCTGACCGGCAAGTACAACAACGGCATTCCCGCCGACAGCCGCGCCAACCTGCCCGGCTACGAGTGGCTGAAGGATGCCTTCGAAAGCGAAGCGGGCCGCAAGAAGATCGAAAAGATCCGGAAGCTTGCTGTCCTCGCCGACGAGGCCGGGCTCGCGCTGGCGCACCTGGCACTGCTGTGGTGCCTGCAGAACCCGCATGTGTCGACGGTGATCCTCGGCGCCAGCAAGGAGGATCAGCTCAAGGACAATCTCGCGGCACTGGAGCACAAGGCGAAGTACACGCCGGAACTGCACGAGCGGATCGCGGCGATCCTCGACAATGCGCCGGAGCCGCCGCGCCGTTACTGACCGATCCCATGGCCCGGACCACCGGCGGCCCGGGCTATTTCTCCCAGGTCAGGGCCTCGGTCTTCGCTCCCAGTTCGCCCAAGGCGGCACGCAGGTCGCGGACCATCTCGTCCGGCCCGCACAGGTAGAAGTTCTGGCCGATATCGCCGGCATGCCTGTCGAGGAAGGCCCGGTCGATCCGGGCGTGCTCGATGCCCCTGGCATCGGGCTCGTCGGTGACGGTCCAGATCGTCTCCAGCCCCCGCATGGCCTCGAATTCCTCGCGCAGGATGATGTCGGTCTGGGTGCGGTTGGAGACGATGAGGCGGTGGCCATCTATCCGGCGGGGGTGATGCAGGGCGCGCAGGGTCGCGATGAACGGGGGGACGCCGGCGCCACCGGCGATGAACGTTCCCGGCCCGCCGTAGGTGATGGTGCCCCACACGTCGCGCAGGATCAGCCGGCGCCCCGGCGTGTAGCCGTAGAGCCGCTCCGTCACCCCGTCGCCGCCGGTATCGAAGTAGCTCTTGATAGTGAATTCGAGGTGCGGATCATCGGGCAGCGAGGTGAAGGTGAAGGGATGCTTCTTGTCGCTGAACCCCTCCTCGTCGAGGGACAGCTCCGTTGCCTGGCCGGGCTCGAACACATAGCCCTCCGGCCGCTCGACCGTGTAGCGGCGAACGTTGTGGGTGACATCGGCAATATCCAGGATTTCGACGCTGTGGCTGGTCATGATCCGCTCCGCACAATCATGACCATCTGACGCCCCGCCCCAGCTTTGGTTCCCGCGGACCGGGCCGCTGGCCATCAGGCGCGGGTGAAGGTCAGGTAGAAGCTGATGTTGCGGCCTTCGATGCGGGCCTTTTCCTCGTAGCGTGTCGGTTGCCAGCCGGCCCATGGCTCGTGCCAGACGCCCGGGCGGGTGGGCGCAAACCGGAAGTGCGGGGAACGCACGATGTGCGCCAGCGTCCAGTTGGCATAGTCCTCGATGTCGGTGGCGAAATTGAACCGGGCACCGGGTTTCAGCACCCGCGCCAGCTCGGCCAGCGTGGTGGGCGAGACGAACCGCCGCTTGTGGTGCCGCGTCTTGGGCCACGGGTCCGGATAGAGCAGGAAAGCCTCGTCGAGCGACGCATCGGGCAGGCGCAGCAGCAGCTTCAGCGCGTCGTCGGTGAACAGCCGGATGTTGGTCAGCTCGCGTTCGTCGATCGCCTGCAGCAGCTTGGCGATGCCGCCCGAAAAGACTTCGCAGCCGATGAACCCCGTCCGCGGCTGCTCGCCCGCCAGCCGCGCCAGATGCTCGCCCCCGCCATAGCCAATCTCCAGCACGTGCCGGCTCGCCTCGGGAAACAGCGCCCGGGGATCGACGGAGGCGTCACCGGCCGGGATTTCGAGCTCGGGTAACACCTCGCGATAGAGCGCGTCCTGCCCGCGGTGCAGGCGCTTGCCGGAGCGGCGCCCGAAGAAGGCCCGCAGCTCCCCGGCAGCATTGAGCGGATGGTGGGGCTTGTCGGTCATCATCCCCCACCGAAGCGCGGGCGGTGGCGGCTCAGGCCGCCTTCACCGCCGCCCTGAGGGACGAGACGAGATCGGTCCGCTCCCAGCTGAACGAGCCGTCGCGACCGGGCTTGCGGCCGAAATGGCCGTAGGCGGAAGTCTTGGCGTAGATCGGCTTGTTGAGATCGAGCCGCTCGCGGATGCCGCGGGGGGAAAGATCGAACACCTCGGCCAGCACCTTTTCGAGCTTGCCCTCCTCGACGCGGCCGGTGCCGTGCAGGTCCACGTAGATCGAGAGCGGCTGGGCGACGCCGATGGCGTAGCTCAGCTGGATGGTGGCGCGATCGGCGAGACCGGCGGCGACCACGTTCTTGGCGAGGTAGCGCGCCGCATAGGCCGCCGAGCGATCGACCTTGGTCGGGTCCTTGCCCGAAAAGGCGCCGCCGCCATGCGGAGCCGCACCGCCGTAGGTGTCGACGATGATCTTGCGGCCAGTGAGGCCGGCATCGCCATCGGGGCCGCCGACGACGAACTTGCCGGTGGGATTGACGTGCCACACCGTGTCGCGGCCGATCCAGCCGTCCGGCAGCGCCTCGCGCACATAGGGCTCGACGATCCGGCGGACATCCTCGGAGGTCAGCGACTCATCGACATGCTGGGTCGAGACGACGATCTGCGTCACCCCGACCGGCTTGCCGTCCTCGTACTTCACCGTCACCTGGCTCTTGGCATCGGGGCCGAGTTTCTTTGCCGCCCCGTCGCCGTTCTTGCGGGCATGGGTCAGGAGCTCGAGAATCTTGTGCGCGTAGTAGATCGGTGCCGGCAGTAGTTCGGGGGTTTCGCGGCTGGCATAGCCAAACATGATGCCCTGGTCGCCGGCCCCGACATCCTTGTTGCCGCCCTCGTCGACGCCCTGGGCGATATCGGCCGACTGGCCGTGCAGCAGCACGTCGATGCGGGCTTTCTTCCAGTGGAAGCCGGACTGCTCGTAACCGATGGCCCGGATGGCCTTGCGGGCCGTCGATTTGAACTTGGCCGGATTGACCACCGGTGCGCCGGCGGCATCGAGCAGCACCTTGCCGTCCCGGTCCTTCTTGAGGAGCGTATCGGGCACCCGCACTTCGCCGGCGATGATGACGCGGTTGGTAGTGGCGAGCGTCTCGCAGGCGATGCGCACCCGGCTCGGATCCATGCCGGTCTTTTTCGCCTCGCGGAAGACGAGATCGACGATCTCGTCGGAGATGCGGTCGCAGACCTTGTCGGGATGGCCCTCCGAAACCGACTCGGAGGTGAACAGGTAATTCTGGCGTGCGCTCACGGCGAAACCCCGAAAAAATGCCCTCGAAGGCTCGTTTTCGAGCCGTTCGAGCGGTTCATGCCTCAAGCCCCGGCTACGGTCAAGGAGATATAAAGAAAGCTTTATGTCTTGTTGTGCGCGACACCGGAAAACTATGCCGGAGTGCGTGCGATGCGGCGCGCGGCGAGCAGCGACAGCAGCAATCCGAGAGCCAGGACGGCCGCCAGCGGCCAGTCGCCGAAGCGGGTATAGGGCGTGTCCTCGGGCAGCCGGTTGGCCGGAATCGCGTCGACGACGGCCACTTCCTGCTCGGCCAGCCGGGCGGTGATGCGGCCCAGCGGATCGACCACGATGGTGGTGCCGCTGTTACTGGCCCGCAGCATGGGCAGGCCGCTCTCGACGCTGCGCAGTCGGGCGTGATGGGCATGCTGAGCCGGCCCTATCGAGCCGTCGAACCACGCGTCGTTGGTGATGTTGAGGATGAACTGCGCTCCGGGGACATCGCCGATGTCATTGGGGAACACCGCCTCGTAGCAAACCAGCGCCAGAAAGGGCGGCGTCGCCTCGGCCGCAACCAGCCGACGTCCTTCGCCGTGGGCCCAGCCGTTGGTGCCGGGCACGAATTGCCGGATGCCGAACAGCTTCCAGAAATCGGCCAGCGGCAGGTACTCGCCGAACGGCACCAGATGCGACTTGTCGTAGCTGGAGACAATCTCCCCATCGGAATTGATGACGAGGATCGAGTTGTAGCCCGGATTGTCCGGGATCGCCTGACCTTCGGCATCGAGCGGCTCGCGCGGCGCGCCGGTCAGCAGCGTGACGCCGGGCGGCAGCATGCGCGCGATACGGGCCAGCGAGTCCGGGTACTGGGTCAGGAAGAAGGGAAACACCGATTCGGGCCAGACGACGTGGGTGACGCCGCTCAGACCCGGATCGTCGGGCGTCAGGCGCGTCTCGCTCAGCGAGATCAGCCGGTTCATGATGTGCTCGGGATCGGCGACGGCCCAGTCGCGATGCTCGAGAATCATCGGCTGCACGAGGCGCACCTTCATGTCGTCCGGGCCGGTCACCGCGGTGTGGGTCAGGCGCCAGTGGCCGTAGCCGATCTGTGTCGCAATCACGCCGATGGCGAGAAAGAACGGCAGCAGCCGGGCCACCAGCCCGCGCTCGTCGGCCGGCCAGATCAGCGCGATCGTCCCGGAAATCAGTGCGGCGAGGAACGTGAGCCCGTAGACCCCGACGATCGAGGCAAGCTGCATCATCTCGTCGTTGGCGGTGAGGGCGTAGCCGAGCAGGTCGAACGGGAAGCCCGAGAACACATGCCCGCGCAGGTACTCCGCCGCCGTGAGGAAGGTGGCGAGGGTGACGATCCGCATCGCACCACCGGACCAGAGCAGGTGCGCCAGCGCCGTTCCGACCGCCCAGAACAGCGACAGGATGGCGGCGAGCCCGACAATGGCCGGCGCCATCAGCCAGAGGTAGACGCCACCTTCCTGGATGAAGGCGGCGCCCAGCCAGTGCAGAGCCACGGAAAAATAGCCGAGACCGAAGGCGAGGCCGATCCGGAACGCCGGGCCAAACAGCCGGCCGAGGCCCTTCTGCCGCTCGGCGCCATCGAGGCACCAGACGAGGACGGGCATGCCCACAAACAGCGCCGGAAGCAGGAACAGCGGCGCGGCGCTCAGCGCGGCGACCGCCCCGGCAATGACCAGCAGGAGGATGCGGCGCCAGCCGTAGCTCAGCATGGCGCTCTCGGCGAGCCAGGTCACGTCGCTCGGCGCCCCCGAATCATCAGCATGCCCGGAAGGTCGCCGCGAGCGGCGACGTGGTCAAGCGACGGATCGCCGCCGGATCATCTCTCCGGGCTATTCCGCCGGCGAATGCGGGAGATCGCTGGGCGGAAGGAGAGTGGCGGGCCGCGGCAGGCGCTGTTTCAGGCGCTTGATCTTCAGCCGCTTGATCTGGCGGCTGTCGGCTTGCATCACCTCGAACTCGAAGCCCTTCAATCCACCCACGACTTCGCCTTTTCCCGGCACGCGGCCGGCAAGGTCGAAGACGAGGCCGCCGAGGGTATCGACTTCCTGGGCGTGCTCGCCCGGATCGAAATCCGGCCCGATCACCGATTTGACCTCATCGAGTTCGGCACGGGCCGAGGCGATGAAGATGTTGGAGTTGATCTTGCGCACGAGGGCCACTTCGGCCTCGTCGTGCTCGTCCTCGATCTCGCCCACCACCGCTTCGAGCAGGTCCTCGATGGTCACGAGGCCATCAGTGCCGCCATACTCGTCGATGACGATGGCCATGTGAACGCGCTTGCGCTGCATCTCCTGCAGCAGGTCGCCCACCGGCATCAGCGGCGGCACGAACAGCACGGTGCGCGCGATATCGAGCTTGCCCAGCGGCTGCCGGAGCGGGGTCGAGACCAGCTTGATCGGCACTTCCTTTTCCGCGTCGACCACCGGTGCGGTGATCTTGCGCAGCGCATCCTTGACGTGGATGAAGCCGGTGATGTTGTCGAGCGAACCGTCATAGACGGGAATGCGCGAGTGGTTCACCCGGCGGAAATGGGAGATGGCGACGCCCAGCGGGGTGTCGATCGCCAGCGCCTCGATATCGGCGCGCGGCACCATGACGTCGTCGATGTGCTTTTCACCCAGCTGCAGCACGTTCTGCAGGATGGTGCGCTCCGAGGGCGTGAAATCGGCGGTTTCGCCATTGGCCTCGCTCTCGAGCGCCACCTCGAGGTCGTCGCGGAGCGACACCGTGCGCAGGGTGAGCAGGCTCTTCAGCCGGTGCCAGAGGCTGGGCCCACGCTTTTCGGCGGGAGCCGGACTAGATGGGGGTTCGGAAGATTTGGCGGGCTCGATCTGGTCGGCCTGGCCTGTGTCGCTGTCGTTCATCGGTGCGGGCCGCGCTCCTGGGGCGGCGAGTCCTGTTCAAATGCGGCAGAGCGGGGAAACTAACCGTCCGCGTAGGGATCGGCAATGCCCAGTGTGTGAAGGATCCGGGTTTCGAGGTTTTCCATGCGGACGGCTTCATCCTCCGCGAGGTGGTCGTAGCCCAGCAGATGGAGAAAGCCGTGCACCACCAGATGGGTGAAGTGATCGGAAAAACCAATCCCCATCTCGGCCGCCTCGCGCTCCAGCGTTTCGCGCGCAAGGCTCAGATCGCCGACGAGGCCGGCGAGCGGAGCAAAGGGCTCGAGCTGCGGAAAGCTCAGCACATTGGTGGATTTGTCGATCTGGCGCCACTCGCGGTTCAGCACGCGCTGCTGGGCGTCGTCGGTAAGGAGGATCGAGATTTCGGCGACGCCGGCGACCTTGGCGCCGGCCTGCGCCAGCGCTTCAAACACGGCACGCTCCGCCAGCGCCTCAAGCTCCGCGGGCCAACCCTCGGACTCGATGCTCACGGAAACCGAAAGTGGCGGACGCTTTTTCAGCTCGCCCTGTCCCCTTTGGCCGTCGCGCCCTCATAGGCGCGCACGATGCGGCCGACGAGGGCGTGGCGCACCACGTCGCGATCGGTGAAGCGGGAAATGTGGATGCCCTCGATGCCGTCGAGCAGGCCCAGCGCCTCGACGAGGCCCGAGCGCTCGCCGCGCGGCAGGTCGACCTGAGTCGGATCGCCGGTGACGATCATCTTGGAATTCTCGCCCAGGCGGGTCAGGAACATCTTCATCTGCATCGAGGTGGTGTTCTGCGCCTCGTCGAGGATCACCACGGCGTTGGCCAGCGTGCGGCCGCGCATGAACGCCAGCGGCGCGACTTCGATGATGCCGGACGTGATGCCGCGCTCGACCGCCTCGGGCTTCATCATGTCGTAGAGCGCATCGTAGAGCGGGCGCAGGTAGGGATCGACCTTTTCCTTCATGTCGCCCGGCAGGAAGCCGAGGCGCTCGCCGGCCTCGACGGCGGGGCGGGAAAGGATGATGCGGTTGATGTCGCCGCGCTCCAGCAGCGTCGCGGCGTGCGCGACGGCGAGGTAGGTCTTGCCGGTACCCGCCGGGCCGACGCCGAACACCAGTTCGGCCCGGTCCATGGCACGCATATAGGCGTCCTGCGCCGGCGTGCGTGCGACGATCGTCGCCTTGCGCGTGGCGATCTGCGCCATGCGGACCTTGCCCTTCTTTTCCAGCGTCGGCAGCGTCAGCTGGCTGTCGTCCGACTGCACCATGCGGATGACGGCGTCGACATTGGCAATGTCGATGGCGCGGCCTTCTTCGAGCAGCTCATAGAGGGATTCGAGCACGCGCCGGGCCTGATCGACCTCCTGCGCGGCACCCTTCAGCATCACATGGTTGCCGCGCGGGGTGGCCTGTACCGACAGCCGCTGTTCGATCAGTGCAAGATTCTGGTCGAAGTCCCCATAGAGCTGAGCGGCGAGGCGGTTGTCGTCGAAGGCCAATTCAAGCTGCGGTGAAAGGGCATTGTCGGCGGGCGGGGGCACGTGCCTGCTCAAAATTCCCTTGCTCCTTGTGGCCGGGCAGGGCGGCACGGGTCGAGACTCAACAACTCTAGCAGAACTCCGTTCCGCGACTGTGACAATCCTGCCAGACAGCGAATTGTTACTGAGCGCAAGGATTTCAACGGGGTGGATGCCCCCGATCAGCCGCTCGGGGCCATCCATGTGAACGGCCTGCAGGTAGGGCGAACGGCCGCCGAGCTGGCCCGGATTGCGCCCTTTCTTCTCGATCAACACCGGCAGCACCTTACCGACGCAGGATTCGGCGAAGCTGCGGGTCTGCGCCGCGATCTGCGCATTGAGCCGCGCCAGGCGCTCGACCTTGACCGGTTCGGGCACCTGGCCGCCCAGGCCCGACGCCGGGGTGCCGGGGCGCGGCGAGTACTTGAAGGTGAAGGCGGAGGCATAGCCGGCCTCGGCCGCAATGCTCAGCGTCTGCTCGAAATCCTCGTCGGTCTCGCCGGGGAAGCCGACGATGAAATCCCCCGACAGCGCGATATCGGGCCGCGCGGCGCGGATGCGGGCCACCAGCTCGAGATAGCTCTGGCGCGTATGCTTGCGGTTCATGGCCTGCAGGATCCGGTCCGATCCGGACTGCACCGGCAGATGCAGGTAGGGCATCAGCGCGCCGAGGTCGCGGTGCGCCTCGATCAGCTCGTCAGCCATGTCGGCCGGGTGGCTCGTGGTGTAGCGGATGCGCGCCAGTCCCTCGATCTCGCTCAGGCGATAGCAGAGTTCGCCGAGACCGGCCGGACGGCCGGCACCATCAAGCCCGTGATAGGCGTTGACGTTCTGGCCCAGCAGCGTGATCTCGCGCACGCCGGCATCGGCAAGACGCCGGGCCTCCTCCAGCACCTGCGCCAGCGGCCGGCTGACCTCCGTGCCGCGGGTGTAGGGCACGACGCAAAAGGTGCAGAACTTGTCGCAGCCCTCCTGCACGGTAAGGAAGGCGGTGAGGCCGCGCGAAACGGTCACTTCCTTGCGCGGCGCCGGCAGGTGCTCGAACTTGTCTTCCTCGGGGAAATCGGTGTCCACCACCGGCGCCCGCAGCGCCGCATGCAGACCCCGCGCGCCGTCGACACGGGCGAGCAGGTCGGGCAGGCGGTGGTAGCTCTGTGGCCCGAAGACGAGATCGACATCGGGGACGCGGCGGACGATCTCCTCGCCCTCGGCCTGCGCGACGCACCCGGCGACGCCGATGGTCAGATCGAGCCCGGCCGCCTGCCGTTCGGCGCGCAGCTCCTTCAGCCGGCCCAGCTCGGAGAATACCTTCTCGGAGGCCTTTTCGCGGATATGGCAGGTATTGAGGACGACGAGGTCGGCATCGGCGATCTCGTGCACCGGCATATAGCCGTGCGGCGCCAAGGCATCGGCCATGCGGTCGCTGTCATAGACATTCATCTGGCAGCCGTAAGTCTTGATGAAGAGCTTCTTGGGCTGCGGTGTCGGATTGCTCATGGCGCGCGGTTTACACCGGGCGCGCCATGAATCCAAGGAACCGGTCCGCCGTGACGGACGGGTCGAGCCGTCAAGGGCGTAGGCGTCGGACCGGTCAGGCGGCGCCGCGGCCGAGGCCGCTTTCGCGCGCCAGGGTCGAGCGGACCTCGGAATAGTTGGGCGCGACCATCGGATAGTCGGCGGCGAGGGACCAGCGCTGGCGGTACTGCTCGGGCGTCTGGGCGTGCTGGGCCATCAGGTGCCGGCGCAGCGACTTGAAATCCTTGCCGCAATCGAGACAGACGAGGTGGTCGGGCGTCACCGAGCGGCGCACGGGCACGGCCGGGGCGAGCGGCTTGGTTTCGGCCGGTGCGGGCGTTCCAGAGGCGAGGCCGCGCAGGGCCGCATGCACATCGGCAAGAAGCCGCGGCAGATCGGTCGGCGACAGCGCGTTGTGCGCCACATAGGCCGCAACGATCTCACCCGAGAGTTCAACCAGGTCGGTATTCGATGACGCTTGATCGTCCATGATATTCCCATTCAACAGTGACACACGGCCCGCCGGCAACACATCCGGCCGCCTCGTCAGCGGCACGAACAAACCGTAGCCGGGGAGGGTCCGGCGTCAGTGTTCGTGCTCAGCAACAAATAAAGTTTCGTCATCAGATTCGCAAATTAATTGCGGACATTTCGAGACTTCGGCACGCTTCTTGTGGCCGCGTTGCGCAATCGCGACATTTCTACTTCTCCGGTCACAGGAAGTTGCTTGATACGGAATCGACTATAAAGGCTCGTCTCTACAAATCGTCGCGCGCGTCAGGCACCGTTGCACCGTAACGATGCTGCCAGAGTGGCGCGATGGACCAATCTATCGGGGCGATTGATGGCAATTCGGCGACGAACCCCGGAAAATTACTGGCCCCGCCTCGTCGGTCTCGCACCCGTCGCGCACGAATACATCCCGACGCTGCCGGCGCCGTCGCTATACAGGATTTTTACGGTGACGATGCTGCGGCCGAGGTCAGGCGAAGCGGCGGCCGGCATCGAGCGCCAGACCGAGCCCGACGCTGCCGAAGGCATCGGTCTCGACCGCTCGCGCGCTGGGGAGGACGGCGCGCAGTTCGGCGGCAACGGCCGGCAGCCGCGTCGAGCCTCCGGTGAGGATCAGGGTGGCGATATCGCTGCCGCGGACGCCGGCAGACGCCATGGCGTCTGCCGCTGCCCCGCCGATCGCGCGCGTCGCATCGGCCACCGCGGCATCCAGCTGTGCCAAGGTGATCGTTGCCGCCAGGTCGACATCCGACGACACGAAGCGAAACCCAGTCTGCGCCGCCTCGCTCAGCGCGATCTTGGCTTCCTCGACGCGCGCCGCCAGCCGGTGACCCTGCCGGGCTTCGACAAGCGCCAGCAGCTTAGCCACCAGATCAGGCGCCTTGGCCTCTCGGACGGTGGAGCGCAGCTCGAGCATCGACTTCTGATTATAGAGCCGGTTGATGCGGTGCCAGGTGGCGAAATCGTAGTAGGGCGCCGCCGGCACGTTGCGCTTGCCGTCGGCGGTGGGCGTGCCATGGCCCAGGAGCGGCATGACCCGGGCCAGCGACAGCAGCCGGTCGAAATCGGTGCCCCCCAGATGGACGCCACCCGTCGAGAGGATATCGCCGCGCCGGTCGGATTTGCGGGCCCGCTCGGGAGACAGGCGAATGACCGTGAAGTCCGATGGGCCGCCGCCGATATCGGCGACGACCGCCAGTTCCTCGCGGCTCACCTGCCGCTCGTAGTCGAGGGCGGCGGCGATCGGCTCGAACTGGAACTCGACATGCCGGAAACCCTGACTGCGCACGGCGGCCTCGAGCTGGATCTGGGCCGCCGCATCGGCAGCGTCGTCATCGTCGACGAAGCGCACCGGACGACCGCAGACCACTGCGTCGAAGCCCCGAGCGGAAGCGGCTTCGGCATTCCGCTTCAGCTCGCCGATGAACAGCCCGACGATCTCGCCGAAGGCCATGGCGCGCTGCTTCACCCGGGTGGTGTCGTTGAACAGCGCAGTGCCCAGCACGCTCTTCAGCGACCGCATCAGCCGGCCATCGGCGCCGGTCACGTATTCGGCCATGGCGCGACGCCCGAAGAATGCGGCGTTCTCCTCGAAAGAAAAGAAGATCGCCGAGGGCAGTGTCGGCCGTCCCTCCTCGAGCGGCAGCAGTGCGGGCACGCCATTGTCGGCCACCGCCACCGTCGAATTGGAGGTGCCGAAATCCATGCCGCAATGCGAAAGCGTCATCTCGAAAGCCCGGCGCTGAAACGAAAAGGCCGCCCGCGGGCGGCCTTGTCATCGTGCTGGCGAACCAGCCTGGAGAATTGGTGGAGCCAATCGGAATCGAACCGACGACCTCTTGAATGCCATTCAAGCGCTCTCCCAACTGAGCTATGGCCCCATCACGAAACGGCTGGCGCCGCCTCAATCCGGTGACGGAGGCTGGCCTCGCGTCCTGGGAGCGCCGCGGCGGGGAAACCCTGCCGAAGCGCGGTGCTATCTACCCACATGCCCCTTGCCATGCAAGCGGCATTTTCCGACCGAACGGTCAGCGGTCGTCGCCACCGCCGACGTCGAAAGCGAGGTCTTCGTCCTCGTCCTCGTCTTCTTCGAGGAACGTGTCCTCGTCGTCGTCGCCGATATCCTCGACTTCCTCGACATCCTCCACTTCGGGGATGTCCTCGCCCTCATCCTCGCCGGCCTCTTCGGCATCGGCGTCTTCGAGCGAGACGATCTCGGGAGCACCGGGCTCCACGGCGTCGACTTCCTCGACTTCCTCTTCTTCGTCCTCGACCGGTTCCTTGCCGGCCTTGCGGGCGGTCACGGGGGAGTTCTGCTCGAAGTACGAACGAGGATAGGACTTGCCCGTATAGGGCGAGACGATGGGGTCCTTGTTGAGGTCGTAGAATTTCTTGCCGGTTTCAGGGTCTTCGCGTTTGGTGCCGCGATCCTGTTGCTTGGCCAATTGCTGCCTCTTGAAAAGATGCGGGACGCCGCCGCGCGTTCGGTCCGTCCGGTTATGGCGAAAGAAGTGCCCTGTCAACGCCAAATACGGGCGACAAGAGACTGGGGATTTCGCCGGATTTCTCCCGGTTTGCAAGCTGGTCCGATGCCCCTCCCGCGTGCTACCGGAACGAACCCCCTGTTTGCTGACGACGGTCCGCCCATGCCGCCCACCGCCTCTCCGCCGCAACCGCTCGCCGTAGAGCGGGCGCCGTGGCTGCGCGGCAGCATCCGGGTGCCGGGCGATGGCCTGCTGTCGCACCTCGCCCTGAGCGTCGCCGCGATCGCCTTCGGGGAGAGCACGATCGCGCGGGCGCCGGCCTCGGACGCCATCGCCGGCCTGGTCGACGCGCTGCGGCAGTTCGGGGTGCGCGCCAGCATCGAACGCGACCGCTGGCATGTGCGCGGCATGGGCGTCGCGGGGCTACTCGAACCGCTCCAGCCACTGGAACTGCGCGATTCCCCCCTCGGGCTGCAGCTGCTGATGGGGCTGGCCGGCGGGCTCGACTTTCCGACGACCTTGCGTGGCGACACGCGGTTCTCGCGCGAGAGCGACGAACTGGTGGCGCAGCTGGGCGAACTCGGCGTCAGCGTCCTCGGCGGGCAGCCGGGCCGCACCCCGATCACCCTGCGCGGCCCGGCGGTGATGGTGCCGGCGCAGCTGGCGCTGCCGTCCGCCGCGCCGGGCGCCCGGGCAGCGCTGCTGCTCGCCGCCCTCAATGCACGGGGCGTCGGCCGGTTCACCGATGCGCTGCCTGCCGAAGGCCATGCCGAACGCATGCTGGCCACCTTCGGCGCCAGCGTTCGGACCCTTGAGGGCAACCGACTCGAACTCGACGGCCTGCCCGAGTTGCGGGCGCGCGACATCATCGTTCCCGGCGATCCCGGGCTTGCCGCCATGGTCGCCACGGCGGCCGCGATCGTGCCCGGCTCGGAAGTGGTGGTCGAGTCGGTGCTGCTGGACCCGCCACGGGTGGCGGTATTCTCCGCGCTGGTGGCGATGGGCGCCGGTGTCACGCTCCATAATGCCCGCGAGGTCGGGGGCGAGCGCATCGCCGATGTGGTGGCGCGCCACCAGCCGCTGCATGGCAACAGCTTTGCCGAGCGCTTCATGGCGCTCCTCGCCGACGATCTGCCCCTGCTTGCCGCGGCGGCCGCGGTTGCCGACGGCGACACCTCGTTTGTCCTGCCCGACAGCCTCGCGCTGCTGCATCGGGGGCGGCTCACCGATCTCGCCGCCGCGTTCCGGGCGCTCGGCATTCAGGCGATGGTCGCCGACAACGAGTTCATCGTGCGCGGCAACCCGGTGGTCGCGGGCGGCGAGCGCCTGCCCACCGGGGGCGATCCCGCCATTGCGCTCGCCGGCCTCGCCCTGGGGATGATCGCCGAGCGGGGCGTGACCATCGACGATCGCCGTGCGCTCGACGAACGCTTCCCCGGCTTCGCCCCGGTCTTCGAAGAGCTCGGGGCGAGCTTTTCCGCCGAAGGAGCCATGCCATGATCATCGCCGTCGACGGGCCGGCCGCCTCCGGCAAGGGCACTCTCGCGGCGGGGCCCGCCCCCCATTACGGCCCCCCGCCCCCCCCTACCGGCCTGCTCTATCGCGCCGTGGGGCTGGTGGTGCGCGACCGGGTCGATACCGACGGCTTCGAGGCAGCGGCCATCGCGGCGGCGGTGGCGCTCGATCCGTCGCAGCTCGATGACATCGACGAGCTGACCTCGGCCGGGGCCGGCGTCCTCGCCAGCAAGGTGGCGGTGATCGGCGGCGTGCGCGACGGGCTCCGGCAGTTCCAGCGCGATTTTGCCCACCAGCCGGGCGGCGCCGTGCTCGATGGCCGCGACATCGGCACCGTCATCTGCCCCGAGGCCGAGGTAAAACTGTTCATCGAGGCCGACAGCAAGGCCCGCATGGAACGCCGCGCCCGCCAGCTCGAGGCCCGCGGCCTGCCGGTCGACCGTTACGCCCTCTATCACCAGATCGAGGAGCGCGACGCGCGCGACCGCGCCAACCCCAATGGCGGCTTCTACCGCGCGGCGGACGCGCACTTGCTCGATACCACGCGTTTGGATATAGAGGCCGCACTCCGCGCAGCCGTCGCCATCGTCGACGGGGTCATTGCGCGCAAGGCGGGCGTGTAGCCCAAATCCACCCTTGCGCCATCCGGGCCTCGAAGCAGCGACACCCCGGCCGCCGGACACTTCGCCTACGATACCGTCTGGTTGAGTCCCCGTGCACCGGGTCGTGCTGCATTTGACGCAGGCGACAGGGAGTTCAGGCCAGGCGGCATTCGCAACCCCAACCACCGGTGCACTGGAGAATGAGTTTGGCAGTTCAAACTGTAACCAAAGACGATTTCGAATCCCTGCTGATGGATTCCTTCGGCCACAACGAGCCGCTGGAAGGCACCGTGGTCCGGGGCAAGGTCGTGGCGATCGAGAAGGATCTCGCGATCATCGACGTCGGTCTCAAGACCGAGGGGCGCATTGCGCTCAAGGAATTCGGCGCCGCCGGCCGTGACGGCACCATCACCGTGGGCTCCGAGGTCGAGGTTTATGTCGACCGCGTCGAGAACGCGATGGGCGAGGCCGTGCTCTCGCGCGAGAAGGCCCGCCGCGAAGAGAGCTGGGTCAAGCTCGAAGAGCTCTACAACGCCAACCAGCGCGTCGAAGGCATCATCTTCAACCAGGTCAAGGGCGGCTTCACCGTCGACCTCGAAGGTGCCGTGGCGTTCCTGCCGCGCTCGCAGGTGGACATCCGTCCGATCCGCGACATCGGCCCGCTGATGAACGTGCCGCAGCCCTTCCAGATCCTCAAGATGGACAAGCGCCGCGGCAATATCGTGGTCTCCCGCCGGGCGATCCTCGAAGAGTCCCGCGCCGAGCAGCGTTCGGAAATCGTCCAGCAGCTCGAAGAGGGCCAGGTGGTCGACGGCGTGGTCAAGAACATCACCGACTACGGTGCGTTCGTCGACCTCGGCGGCATCGATGGCCTGCTGCACGTCACCGATATCGCGTGGCGCCGCGTCAACCATCCGTCCGAAGTGCTGGCGATCGGCGAGACCATCAAGGTCCAGATCATCCGCATCAACCACGAGAGCCACCGCATCAGCCTCGGCATGAAGCAGCTGCAGGCGGATCCGTGGGATGGCATCGAGGCCAAGTACCCGGTGGGCGCCAAGTTCTCGGGCCGCGTGACCAACATCACCGACTACGGTGCGTTCGTCGAGCTGGAGCCGGGCATCGAAGGCCTGATCCACGTCTCCGAGATGAGCTGGACCAAGAAGAACGTCCATCCGGGCAAGATCGTCTCCACCTCGCAGGAA
>Ga0066256_1002118_pt1 | contig 23230 bp, 26 predicted proteins | sample ThiBio_1000_biof_FD_87107 | JGI IMG/M metagenome (GOLD analysis project Ga0066256, IMG submission 87107) | Wastewater bioreactor microbial communities from Cape Town, South Africa - Thiocy_expt_1000_biof (version 2) | ecosystem: Engineered > Bioreactor > Thiocyanate-remediating >... | reverse complement strand
AGGGCAGGTAGAACATTGCGCGATAGAGCGGCAGGCCACGCATGCCACGATTGAGCAGCATGGCGACACCCAGCGCGAAGGCGAGCTTCAGCGGCACCGAGAAGACGACGAAGAACAGCGTCACCCGCATCGACGCCTGGAAATTGCGGTCGTTGGTGAACATCCGCACGTAGTTGTCGATGCCGGCCCAGCGGGGCGGCGTCAGCAGGTCGAAATGGGTGAAGCTGAGATAGAGCGAGGAGATGATCGGGCCGAGCGTCAGTCCGAAAAAGCCGATGAACCACGGCAACAGGAAGAGGTAGCCGGGGGCGTGGTTCTCCCACACCCTCGACCACAGGGATGTTCCGGCCGCGTGCCGCGAAGGGGCGCTTCCAGCTGCAGCCGGAACCGACATGGCGCTTAGGTCGCGGCGCGGGCGAGGATCGCTGTCGCTTCCTCGACGAAGAACTTGCCGGCATCCTCGGCGGAGCGGCCGCCAAAGGCGACTTCCTGCCCGAGCGTGCGCAGCAGCGAGGTATCGATTTCACCTGCCGCGTTCGGCGGCGAGGCCGGCAGCGGGCCGATCAGGTCGCCCAGGTTGGCGACGAAGTTCAGTGCGATCTGGTCCTGCTCGTTGAGGAGCGGGGAGACCGCATCCCGGACTGCCGCCGAGCAGGGGATGCCGCGTTCGACGCCGAGCACCTTGCCGGCTTCGATGTCATTGACGAAGAAGCTCAGGAACTTCGCCGCTTCCTCCTTGTTGGCGGAGGTGCCGGAGATCGACCAGAACTGGCTCGGCTTCCTGTAGTGGCCGCCACCGACGCCGGGCGCGAGGCGCGGATAGCTGGTGATCGACAGCTTGTCGGGATTGATCGACTGGTAGACGACCAGTTGGTTGGAGTTCGACGGCTGCAGCGCCGACTTCTGCAGCGAGACCATCGAGACTTCCGGCGCGCCGGTGTCGAGCGCCTGATCCTCGGCGGCCACGATGTAGCCCTTCTCGCGGAAGCCGTTCCACATGCGGAACCAGTCCACCATGTCGTCCACATCGGGGCCGAGTTTGCCTTCCGGCGTATACAGGGGCTTGCCGCGCTGGCGGATCCAGTTGTCGAGGCCGGGCTCGTTGTACGAGCCGTCCGACATCGCCTTCATGCCGCCACGGATATTCTTGCTGAGGAAGGCCTCGCCGATCTCGGGGAAGCTCTCGTAGCTCCAGCTCATGTCGGGCGGCGCGATGCCGGCTTCCTCGAACGCCGTCGTGTTGATCAGCGTGGCGACCGAGTTGGCGCCCAGGCTGAGGCCATAGAGCTGGCCGTTGACCTTGCCGCCATCGATCTGGTCCTGGTCGAAATCGTCGAGCTTCAGCGCCCCGCTGGCTACGAACTCGTCCATCGAGGAGATGGCGTTGCGGGTCGCGTATTCGACGATGAACCGGTAGTCCATCTGCAGGACGTCAGGGGCATTGCCGCCGGCCACCTGCGTCGCGAGGCGCGGCCAGTAGTCGTTCCAGGCGAGGAATTCGCCGACCGGTTCAGCGGCGCCGGTGGCGCCCGCATAGGCATCGGCCACCGCAAGCGTGCGGTCGGCTCGCGCCTGCCCACCCCACCAGATCAGCCGCAATGCGGCGTCCTGGGCCTGTGCCCGGCTGACGACGCCGGCCGCGATCAACGCGGTCGTACCAAGCAGAAAATCTCGCCTACCCAGACGAATAGTCATCAGAAATTCCTCCCATGTGGTCGTACTGGCCACGAACTTTCGTGGCGGAGTCAGCAGCGCTCTTGGTGGCGCTAAATAACTACTTGGTTACAACTTTCGTTGAGGTGCGCTCCCCTGTCAAGCGGGCGTGTGTCTCTTGCGGGGTGCGCAGGTAGTCGAGCACCATCTGCACGGCGAGCGCCTCGCGCTCCTGCACCATGACGAACTCACTGAGATCACGATCGAAAATGATCGACAGCGTCTGCATGTTGGAGACGTAGAAATAACCGAGGCCGGCGATCGAAATATACAGTTGCAGCGGGTCGACATCGGTCCGGAAGACGCCCGCTGCATGCCCGCGCTCCAGGATTTCCCGCAGTTCGGCGACCAGCGGCGAGTGCAGTTCGGGGATGCCCCGCAGCTCCTTTAGGAAGCGGGCATTCTGCAGGTTCTCGATAGCCAGAAGCCTGGGAAACCACGGGGTTGCGAGGAAATGCCGGAACGTGAAGCGGACCAGCCGGTCCATCGCTTCGACCGGCGAATGGTGCGACAGCGAGAGTTCGCGCTCGCCGCGCCGAATCTCCTGGTACGCGTCGAGCAGGACAGCGCTGTAGAGCGCCTCCTTGTTCCCGAAATAGTGATAGAGCAGCCGCTTGTTCGCCCCGGCGCGCGCCGCGATCGCGTCGACGCGGGCGCCGTTCAGCCCCTGCTCGCAGAACTCGTCGCGCGCGGCCTTCAGGATTTCGCTCTTCGTCCGCTCGGGGTCGCGCGTCCGCGCTGCTGCCACCGGCCTGCGCATGCTCTGCCGGGGTCGTTCAAGGGTCGCCGTATCGTCTGGAGCCGTCACATCCGCCTCACGCGCCACCCGCTTGACGAGCAGCCGATCGCAACGCTATCGAAGTAACCAGTCAGTTACAAGGGAGGCAGGGAGATGGCCGAACGGCGGCTGGGGCTCATCATGCACGGCATCACCGGCCGCATGGGCTACAACCAGCATCTGGTGCGTTCCATCCTTGCCATCCGGGCCCAGGGCGGGGTTCCGCTGCGGAACGGCGACCGGCTGATGCCGGACCCGATCATCGTGGGCCGCGACCGCGAGAAGATCCAGCGGCTGGCCGAGCAGCACCAGATTCCGCGCTGGTCGACCGATCTCGATGCGGCACTCGCCAACCCGGACGACGAGGTCTTCTTCGATGCCGGCACAACGCAGATGCGGGCGAGCCTGCTCGGCCGAGCGATCGACGCCGGCAAGCACGTCTATTGCGAAAAGCCGGTGAGCGACGATCTCGACAGTGCCGTCGCCCTCGCGAGGAAAGCCCGAGGCGCCGGCATCAAGCATGGCGTCGTGCAGGACAAGCTGTTCCTGCCGGGTCTGCTCAAGCTGAAGCTGCTCCGCGATTCCGGATTCTTCGGTCGTATTCTCTCGGTGCGCGGCGAGTTCGGCTATTGGGTATTCGAGGGCGACTGGGGTCAGCCAGCCCAGCGCCCGTCGTGGAACTACCGTGCCTCTGAGGGCGGCGGCATTATTCTCGATATGCTTTGCCACTGGCGCTACGTGCTCGACAACCTTTTCGGCGAGGTCGAGGCGGTCAGCTGTCTTGGCGCGACCCATATCCCGACGCGGGTCGATGAGAAGGGCAACAGCTACAGTGCCGATGCCGACGACGCGGCCTACGCCACCTTCCAGCTGGCCGGCGGGGTCGTTGCTCACATCAATTCGAGCTGGGATGTTCGCGTGCGCCGCGATGACCTGGTGACGTTCCAGGTCGATGGCACGCACGGTTCGGCCGTTGCCGGGCTGCACAAGTGCTTCACACAGCACCGCGTCAATACGCCCAAGCCGGTGTGGAACCCGGATCAGCCGCAGACCATCGACTTCTTCCAGAACTGGGAGGAAGTGCCGACCAACACGCCGATGGAGAACGGCTTCAAGGCGCAGTGGGAACTGTTCCTGCGCCATGTTGCCGAGGATGGACCGTGGCCCTATGGGCTCGAGCAGGGCGCCAAGGGAGTCCAACTCGCCATGCTGGGTCTGCAATCGTGGAAAGAGCGTCGCTGGCTCGATGTGCCGGCGCTCGGAATCTGAGCCGAGCCAGCACCATGCCCGAGATCACCCTGCCCAATCCCGATCGCTCAGTCAGCCGCTATGTGCTGGCTGGCACGCCGATCCCGTTCGAACGGCACAAGGCGAGCGATTTTCCCCGTATCGCCTACGCGGCTGCGCACGTCGTCGCCGATCCGCTGGCGGGCAACGATCCGTGGATCGATCCGGCCATCGACTGGGACGCAACCCTGCGGTTCCGGCATCGGCTCTGGGACCTCGGGCTGGGGGTGGCCGAGTCGATGGATACGGCGCAGCGCGGCATGGGGCTGGGCTGGCCGGAAGCGCGCGAGCTCATCGCACGATCCCTCAAAGAGGCGGCGGGCCGAACTGACGCTCTGATCGCCTGCGGTGCTGGCACGGACCACCTCGCGCCCGGCCCGGACGTCACCATCGACACCATCATCCGCGCCTACGAAGAGCAGATCGAGGCGATCGAGGCGCTGGGCGGCCGCATCATCCTGATGGCGTCGCGGGCGCTGGCGGTGGCGGCGCGCTCGCCCGACGACTACGCTAGGGTGTATGGCCGCATCCTCGCGCAGACGAAGGAGCCGGTGATCCTGCACTGGCTTGGCGAAATGTTCGATCCTGCGCTCGCCGGCTATTGGGGCACGGGCGACCACATGGCGGCGATGGATACCTGTCTCGGCGTGATCGCGGACCATGCCACCAAGGTCGATGGCATCAAGATCTCGCTCCTTTCGAAGGAGAAGGAGATCGCCATGCGACGGCGCCTTCCCGGTGGGGTGCGCATGTATACGGGGGACGACTTCAACTACGCCGAGCTCATCGCCGGCGACGAAGAGGGGCATGCCGACGCGCTCCTCGGGATTTTCGACGCGATCGCGCCGGTCGCGTCGGCGTCGCTCGCGGCGCTGGGGCGTGGCAGCGACAACGAGTTCTTCGAGTTGCTCGAGCCGACGGTTCCGCTGAGCCGCCATATCTTCGCGGCGCCGACCCGCTTCTACAAGACCGGGGTGGTGTTCCTCGCGTATCTCAACGGCCTGCAGGATCACTTCACGATGGTCGGCGGCCAGCAATCCGCCCGTTCGCTGCAGCATCTGGCGGAGCTGTTCCGGCTCGCCGACCAGGCCCGCGTCCTCGCCGATCCGGACCTCGCCGTGGAGCGGATGCGGCGGATTCTCGCGGTGCATGGGTTCCAGTGAGGGGTCCTCCTGTCCACGATGCCTAACGTCCTTTCCATGAATCTCGCGACGCTCCGCAACGGCTGGTCGTTCGCCGAAATGATCGACGGCTGCCTGCGCCGCGGCGTCACGGCGATCTCGCCGTGGCGCGACCAGGTGGAGGCAGTGGGGCTCGCAGAAGCTGCCCGGATCGTCCACTCCAACAACATCCGCGTGACGGGGCTCTGCCGTGGCGGCATGTTTCCCGCGGACACCCCGGCAGGTCGGCAGGCCGCGATCGACGACAACCTGCGCGCCATCGATGAGGCGGCGACGCTGGGGGCCGATTGCCTTGTGCTGGTGGTCGGCGCGCTGCCGGGAGCGAGCCGGGATCTCGCAGGGGCCAGGCAGATGGTGGCCGATGGCATCGCTGCAGTGTTGCCACATGCGCGCGCCGCCGGAGTCCCGCTCGCCATCGAGCCGCTGCACCCGATGTATGCGGCGGACCGGGCCTGCGTGAACACCATCGATCAGGCGCTGGACATGGCGGAGCAGCTGGGTGAGGGCGTGGGCGTCGCGATCGACGTCTATCACGTCTGGTGGGACCCCGGGCTTGCCGCCGCCATCGTCCGCGCCGGACGCCTGAAGCGCATTTTTGCGCACCACATCTGCGACTGGCTGGTGCCGACCACCGACATGCTGCTCGATCGCGGCATGATGGGCGATGGCGTCATCGACCTTCGGGGCATCCGCCGCATGATCGAGGCGGCGGGCTATCACGGGCCGCAGGAAGTGGAGATATTCTCGCGCGACAACTGGTGGAAGCGGCCGGGCGATGAAACGATCCGGACCTGCGTTGAGCGGTTCGAGTCCGTCTGCTGAAGGCAATCCAACGGGCGGGCGTAGACGGGATAGCGCCGCGACGACCTTGACGGGCCTCCGATTGGCGCGCCAATCAGGCAGCAGAAGAGGGGGACGTCATGCATATCCTGATCATCGGCGCGGCTGGCATGGTGGGGCGGAAGCTCACCGCAGCATTGGTGGCCAAGCGGCAGGTCGGCGGTGCCGATATCGAGCGGCTGACGCTGGCCGATGTGGTCGCCCCCGAAAAGCCTGCCGGGTTCGCTGGCCCGGTGGAGACGGTGGCGGCCGATCTTTCGACGCCCGGCGTTGCAGAGAAGCTGGTCGGCTCGCGTCCGGACCTGATCTTCCATCTCGCGGCGATCGTCTCCGGCGAAGCCGAAGCGGACTTCGACAAGGGTTATCGCATCAATCTCGATGGCACCCGCTACCTCCTTGAGGCAATCCGGCAGGAGGGGCTGAAAGCCGGACCCTATGCGCCGCGCGTCATCTTCACCTCGTCCATTGCGGTGTTCGGCGCACCGTTCCCGGAGGCTATCGGCGACGAGTTCTTCTCCACCCCGCTTACCAGCTACGGCACCCAGAAGGCGATCGGCGAACTGTTGCTGAACGACTATTCGCGCAGGGGCTTTCTCGATGGCATCGGCATCCGGCTGCCGACCATCACCGTGCGTCCCGGCAGGCCGAACCTTGCCGCATCGGGCTTTTTCTCCAACATCCTGCGCGAACCGCTGAGCGGCAAGGAAGCGGTGCTTCCCGTCAGCCGTGACGTCCGGCATTGGTTCGCGTCGCCGCGCGCGGCTGTCGGCTTCCTCCTTCATGCCGCCGAGCTCGATTCCTCACGGCTGGGCTGGCGCCGGACGCTGTCTGCGCCGGGGCTTTCGGCAACGGTGGGCGAGGAGATCGAGGCGCTGCACCGCGCGGCGGGCGACAAGGCTGTCAGCCTGATCCGCGAAGTGCCCGACGAGACGATCACGCGGATCGTTGCCGGTTGGCCGCAGAACTTTGCCGCGAAGCGCGCAGAGGCTCTTGGTTTCGTTGCGGAGAAGAACTTCGACGAGATCATCCGCGCCCACATCGAGGATGAACTGGGCGGCAAGGTGGGTCTCTGATCGCGTTCGCATTATCTGCTTAAGTCATTCTTTGGACCGAGGGGTTAGCTTTCCGCGTTACTTCACGGGGGCAGCATGCTCGACGCCGGTGAATTGCGCAGGGGCTGGATCGACTATGCCGGCATGGCCGCATCGGGACTTTGCGTTCTTGTCCTGATTGTCGTCGGCGTCTACGGGGCAGGCCACGGGGCGCTGCAGACGATCGGCTACTACCACGCCAACAACTGGGTGGCGCTTGGCGTCGGCCTCGTGGGTGCCGGCTGCATCTTCTATCTCTACTGGGAGATTGTCGGTCCGCCGTTCGACCGGCGAATTCTCGCATTGTGCTTCGTGCTGTTCATGTTCTCGGCCCTGGCCGTGACGAAGGGCGTGCCGGCCATCGCGGCGGAATACTGGGGTCGGCCGGCGGAAATCAGCCTGACAGTCACGGGTTTTGAGCCGGGCGGCCGGTCGTGCTCGACCTATGCCATCGCGCGTCATCCCGACTATGAAACCCTGCGGACGTGCACGCGCAACCTGAGGCGCGAGGCGAGGGCCGGCGACACGATCAACGTCAGCGGTCCCGCCACAACATGGGGCATACGGCTCGACAGTGTCGAACTGGCCGACGTTCGCTGATCTTGCGTGTTTGCCTAGGCTTCCGGCGTCACCTTTCCCGCGGCTGCGTAGGCGGCCTCCACCAGCGCAAAGGTGCGCAGGTTGTCTTCGGCAGATGTGGCGGCGGGGCGGCCTTCCTGCACCGCGCGCAGCATCTCGCGGTTGGTGCGCAGCACGCTGTCCTGCGCCACGTGCCACGGCCGTTCGGCCCACGGCAGCACGACCGGATCGGCGTCCACGACCTCCATCCGGCCGTTGCTCGCCACCTCCAGCTTCGAGCCGATGCGCGAAACGATGGCGCCCTTGTCGCCCTCGATCTCGACCAGCGTTTCGGGGAACGAGTCGGGGAGCCGGCGCGAGCCGTAGCTGCATTCCACCATCGACACCGCGCCGTTCTTGTGGCGCAGCAGCATCGTCGCCGTGTCTTCGCCCAGCGCATCCGGCTTGCGGTGCTGCAGTTCGGCGGTGAGGTGCTCGACTTCGCCAAGGTGCACGCGCGCCACGTCGAGGACGTGCACACCGAGATCGACCAGCACGAACCGCGCCTGCCGCGCGAGATAGGGCTGGCCGGCATAGATGTCGTAGCCGGTGCGGAAGCTGACGCGGGCCCAGGTCGGCGTACCGATGGCCCCCGAGGCGATAATCTCGGCAATCTTCAGCTGCGGCAGCTGGAAGCGGAAGTTCTCGTGCACGGCGAGGAAGGTGCCGCCGTCTCGGCTCAGCTGCACCATGCGGCGCACCTCGGCCATGTCCTGCCCGAACGGCTTCTGCACGACAGTGGGCAGCCGGCGGGCCAGCGACAGCTCCACCATGGGCAGGTGCGTCGCCTGGCCGGTGACGATGTCGACGAGCCCCAGTTTTTCCTCGTCGAGCATCTGGGCCGGGTCGGTGTACCAGCGGGCACCGAACTTTTCGCCCGCCGCCTGCGCCTTGCCGGGGTCGATGTCGCAGACGGCGACGAGATCGGCGCCTTCGGCCGCCAGGTCGCGCCAGGCATGGAGATGGTTCTGGGAAAAGAAGCCGCAGCCGATGACGCCGACGGCGATGCGATCGGTCACGATGTTTTCCTCGCCGGCAGCCATTTCTTCTCGATCCGGCAGACCATGGTGAAGGCGGGATCGTAGACGTTGCCGACGTCGTAGTGGACGGTCTGGCCGAGGAGGTGGCTCGCCGCCACGGTATCGAGTCCATAGTCCTCGCGCAGCCAGGCGAGCATTTCGGTGGTGGCGTGCTGCAGCGCCTCTTCCATCGGCTTGGCATTGCCGACCGCGAAGATGCAATCGGCGGGTTTGCCCCGCGGCCCGGTGAGCCGCCGGCCCCTCTCGATGGGCAGCCGCCCCCCCACCTCGAAGCTGGTTTCAATGCCGGTGCCGACGATCTCGCCGTCGCCCTGCCGCGCATGGCAATCGCCCAGGAAGAACAGCGCGCCCTCTGCGGCAACGGGGAATGACACCGTCGTTCCCGGTCCGAACAGGCGGTAGTCCATGTTGCCGCCGTTCTCCGCGCTGGTGGCGGTGGAGAAGGCCTGCCCGAGGTTCGGCGCAACCCCGAAGCATCCGATCATGGGATCGACGGGCAGTACCAGGTGCTCGAGGCCGGGAGCCGGCTTTTCGAGCTGCGCGGTCAGCGCCTGCCGGTCGATCGTCCAGATCGACACGTCGCGGGGCGGCAGGTCGCGGACAGTCTCGGGATCGACGACATTGGCGGCGACGACTGCCCGCGTCCAGCCGGTGGCGCGGATCGGCGTCATCCGGACGATCTCGACCTTGAGCGCATCGCCCGGCTGCGCACCCGCGATGGCGATCGGCCCGTTCATCGGGTTCGGGCCGGTGGCGCGCTGCACACCCTCCTTGTCATAGCCCCAGGCGTCCAGCGTCTCGGTGATCACGGTGTCGCCGGAAGCGATGGTCAGGGCAGGGGGCAGCGTCCCCAGTACATTGCTGTAGGTCGTGGGTTGGAAACGGTGCGTGGCCATGATTTCTCCCTCGCGACAAGCCGTAGCCAACCGGCGGGCGCGGAGCAAGGCGGCTTGCGGCGGCGTGGCCTGCGTGAGAGGGTCGAGGACATCCCGGAGAATGCCATGCGCGCCCTGATCGTCGCCCTCAGCCTTGCCCTTGCCACCCCCGTCATCGCGCAGACGGCGGACGAGGTCAGCGGATCGATCGAAACCATCTTCGGCGATGCGAAATCCTTCGAGGCGGCGTTCACGAGCATCCAGGGGGCGGTGCGGGACCGCGACGCGGCGGCGGTCGCCGGCTGGGTGGAATACCCGATCACCGTCAATCCCGGGACGGGTGACGAGCTCGTCGTCGAGAACGCTGAGGATTTCGTCGCGCACTACGACGACATCGTCACCGATGATGTGTTCAGCGCCGTCGATGGGCAGGCCTATGGCGATCTCTTCGTCAACGCTGACGGCGTGATGTTTGGCGACGGGCAGATGTGGATCTCGGGCATCTGCCAGAATGATGCCTGTTCCGGTTTCGATATCCGGATCATCACCATCCAGTCGACGGCCGAGTAGCGCGTCAGCCCAACTCCGCGAGCCAGCCGGCATAGTCGCGTTCGTGCGACGCCGCGTGGTTGTCCGCTACCCGCTTCGTCAGCCAGCCGCGCCGGGGCGGGATGAACGAGTAGATGCCGCTGCGGCGGCGCAGCTCGTGCGCCCGGATGTTGAAGGCGGCGAACTTGGGAAAGAACTCCATGTCGTCATAGGGCAGGTGGTCATGCAGCCACCAGGCCAGTGCCTCCCAGTGACCCGTCCGCTCGTAGTAGGGGATGAAGGCGTGGACGATGACGGTTGCAGTGGCGCCGATATGGCCATCCGCATCGCGGACATCCCAGATATGGCCGGCAAAGTTCGTTTCGTTCCGGCCGCAGTTCAGCTTGTGCACATTGCCGAAATGGTTGACCTCCCGCGACCGGAAGGCACTGCGGATCGAGATGCGGCCGAAGCGGTCGCGGAGCGGCTCGAGCAGATCCTCGCACAGCATCCGGCCGGCTGCGATGGCGAGGTCCGGATCATCGGGGATATTGCGCAGCCCGTGCATCGCCGCGATCTCCGAGTAGAGGAAATCGCGCATGAAGAAACTCGGGCTCAGGCGCACGCGCCCCAGCGCCTCGAGGGATTTCACCGACATTGGCCGTCGCATCCGTTCCTCCATCATCGTTCGGCAACGGCTGTGCGCCGGCACGGTTGCCGTAAAGACATCGCTCCGCAGGCGCGCTAGCGTCGACCCGGAAAATGCCGGGGGATCGCATGCTGCTCTACATCCTGTTTCTCGTCGCCATCGCGGCCGAGGCGATGACGGCGGCGCTGGCCGCGGGGCGCCGCAAGATGGATTGGTTCGGCGTCTGCGTCCTGGCCTGCGTCACGGCGCTGGGCGGTGGGACGATGCGCGATACGCTCTTGGGTCACTATCCGCTCACCTGGGTGAAGGACCCGTCGCTGCTGCTCGTCTGCTGCTGCGCGGCGCTCCTCACCATTGCCGCGGCGCGTTTCATGGCCGCACTCCGCTGGCCATTCCTGCTGCTCGATGCGCTCGGTCTCGTGGTCTTCACCATCATCGGCTGCAACGTCGCCATCGAGATGGGGCAATCGCCAATCATCGTCATCGTCGCCGGGATGATCACCGGGATTGCCGGCGGCATCATGCGCGATGTGCTCTGCAACGATGTGCCGCTGGTCTTTTCGTCCGAGCTCTATGCCACCGTGTCGATCGTCACGGGTGTGCTGTACTACGGCGGTCTGCAGACAGGGCTGCAAGCCGAGCTGGTGATCGTCGGCGCCGGGGTGGCAGGCTTCGCTCTGCGTGTGATCGCCATCGTCTACAAGCTCGAAATGCCCAAGTTCGTCTACGACAAGGAGCTTCGCTGACCGATCAGGCCAAGGTCGGGCTTGCAATTTGCCGGTCCGTGGTGCGACGACCGTGCCCGTCAAACGAGGGAGACTGTCCATGAGCCGCATCCCCTATCTGACCGGCATCGAATTCGGAGCCGGGGTGATCGCGACCCTGGGCGAAACGATCGCCGAGCTCGGCGTCAAGCGGCCGCTCCTGGTCGCCGACAAGGGCATCGTGGCCGCCGGCCTGGCCGCCAGGGCGCTGGCCTACCTGCCTGAGGGGACGCCCGTCTTTGCCGGGACGCCGCCCAATCCGACCGAGAGCGCGGTGCATGAGGCGCTGACGCAGTACCGGGAAGAGGGGTGCGACGGCATCGTCGCGATCGGCGGCGGCTCGCCGATCGATCTCGCCAAGGGCGTGGCGCTGCTGGCGACACATGAAGGGCGGCTCGAGAATTTCGCCATGATCTACGGCGGGCTCGAGCGCATTTCGTCCCGTGTCGCGCCGATCATCGCGGTGCCGACCACCGCGGGCACCGGAGCCGAGGTCGGCCGGGCCGCGCTGTTGTCGCTCGATGATGGCCGCAAGCTCGGCTTCATCTCACCGCATCTGATCCCCAAACGCGCCATCTGCGACCCAGAGCTGACGCTGGGACTGCCGCCCATGCTCACCGCCGCCACCGGCCTCGATGCGCTCAGCCATTGCATCGAGACCTATTGCTCGCCGCGCTTCAATTCGCCCTCGATGGGGCGGGTCGTATCTGGCGCTACCTCGCGGTTGCCTTCGATGATGGCAAAAACCTCAATGCCCGCAGCGAGATGCTGATGGGGGCGGTGATGGGCGGGCTGTCGTTCCAGAAGGGGCTGGGGGCCGTGCATTCGCTCAGCCATGCGCTTGGCGGGCTCAAGGACGTCAGCCTCCACCACGGCACGCTCAACGCCATTCTCATGCCCATCGTTGCGCGGTTCAACGTGCCCGTGCTGGGGGAAAAGGCGCTGCGACTTGCCGATGCGATGGGGCTCGAATCCGACCTCGCCACCGAGCTCGAGCACATGAACGCGCGTCTCGATATCCCGCAGGGCCTCCGCCAGCTGGGTGTGCGGGAGGATCATTTCGACTGGGTGATCGAGCGCGCGCTGGTCGACCACAGCCACGCCACCAACCCCCGCACACCGAGCGCCGCGGACTACCGCCAGATGCTCGGCGAGGCGATGGGCTGACCTGCAGGGGCCGGTTCGCGCGGCTTGCCGACGGCGCCGCAATCGCTAACGTGCTCATCCAGCAGGAGGCATCTCAATGAGACAGACGTGGCGCTGGTTCGGACCGGCCGATCTCGCAACAATCGATGACGTCGTGCAGGCGGGCGCGGAGGGCATTGTCAGTGCGCTGCATCACGTCCCCAACGGCGTCACCTGGACGCCCGAGGAGATCGCCAGGCGGCAGGAACTGATCCGGCATCGCAAGGACGGCTCGCCCTCCGGCATCGAATGGGAGGTGATCGAAAGCCTGCCCGTCTCGGAGGACATCAAGAAGCAGAAGCTGGACTGGCGCGAGCACGTCGAGAACTACAAGACGGGCATCCGCAACGTCGCGGCCGCCGGGCTCAAGGTGCTGTGCTACAATTTCATGCCGGTGCTCGACTGGACCCGCACCAACCTGCGCTACGAGGTGGCGACCGGCGCCACCTGCATGCGGTTCGACATCAACGATTTCGCGGTCTTCGACATCCATATCCTGCAGCGTCCGGGCGCCGCAGAGAGTTTTACCGACGAGGTGCGTGACGAGGCCGCGCGCCGGTTCCAGCAGATGGACGACGCGACGCGCACGGCGCTGGGCAGTGTGGTGACGACGGCCCTGCCGGGTTCGACCGAGACGATGACGCTCGATCGTGTCCGTGAGCATCTGGCCGAGTACGGCAGCATCTCGCCGGATCGCCTGCGGCAGAACTTCATCGATTTCCTCTCGGAGGTCGTGCCGGTGGCCGAGGAAGTCGGCGTCCGCCTCTGCTGCCATCCCGACGATCCGCCGTTCTCGCTCCTCGGGCTGCCGCGGATCATGTCGACCGGCGACGACTACGAGAAGATCCTGCGTGCGGTCGACAGCCCGAACAACGGCATGACGCTGTGTTCGGGCTCGCTGGGGGCGCGGCCGGACAACAACCTGCCGGCGCTGATGAAGCGGTTCGGTCCCAAGGTGCACTTCCTCCACCTGCGCAACGTCAAGCGCGACGATCCGACGTTGCCGGTCGGCTCGTTCTTCGAGGCCGAGCATCTCGACGGCGATACCGACATGGTGGCGCTGATTGCCGAGATTCTCACCGAGGAAGCGCGGCGCCGGAGCGAGGGACGCCAGGACTGGAACATCCCGATGCGCCCCGACCACGGTCAGGACATCCTCGACGATCTCAACCGTCGCGCCCAGCCGGGCTATCCGACCATCGGGCGTCTGAAGGGGCTGGCGGAACTGCGGGGGGTGATGCGGGCGCTCGAGCACCGCCAGTACGGCCTCGCCGGCTGATCGGCGAAGGGGGCCGCGCGCTGCGGCCCCTCAATCCTCGAGCAGGTAGGCGCCCTTGCGCCCGGGCAGGATGCGCGTGCCGACGATTTTCGCGATGCCGGCACCGCGCGACACGTATTTCTGCGACAGCCGCGACAAGACGAACCCGTCGGTGCCGGCGAGGATCGGCGTGCGCGCCATATAGGCCTCGGGCCCTTCCATGCTGATGATGTCGGCGACGGGCTGGCCAGCATTCACCTGCTCGCCCAGGTCGACGCGATAGGCCACCAGCCCTGGCCGGTCGGCGCGGACGATCTCCGTGGCCTCGAACGGCAGGCCTTCGGGCATGGCGGGCGGGCCGTCGGCGCCCTCGGCCACGGAGAGGCGCCGCGCGTCGTCGGCGCCGTAGGCGTCCGTCACGTCAGCGCGCCCGCGGTACTCGAGCGTCGCGGTCGCCGTCGCCAGCGGGACCGGCTTGCCGGGATTGGCCAGCGCCACCTTGCGATAGAGCTGCGGCAGCACTTCGTCGAACGACCCGCCACCGCTGTCCGCCGCCGTCAGCGTCGCCGCCGCGCCCACCCAGTCGCTGAGGTCCTGCAGCTCCGGCATCAGTTCGGGGGAGGTGTAGATATAGGGCAGGGAGTCGTCGTCGCAGTGCAGGTCCAGCACAAACTCGGCGTCGTGGCATTCACGCAGCACGAGCAGCCGAAGTTGTTCGGACGCGTTGCGCGGCTGTTGGGCGTCGATCCACTGCGCCACCGATTTGCGGATCAGGTTGACGTTGAAACGCACGTCGTCGTTGAGCCGGCCGGCCAGCTGGCTGCGGATCAGCGGAAACAGATCGGGCCAGCGGCGGTTGTGATTGACCCCCGGGCGCGGGTCGGAGCGGCCGATGTGGGGGGCGGAGCTGAAGTTGCGCAGGCTCAGCGGATTGACCGCAGGCATCACTGTGAACCGGGCACGCAGCAAGCCCTGGTCATCGGCCTGCCGCAGCATCGGCAGCAGGTGGTGGAGCACCATCGTGCCCGGATGCTCGTCGGCGTGCAGCGCGGCCTGCAGGTGCACCTTCTCCGGCGCGTCGGCCGGACCGATGGCATACCAGGTGAACTCGGTGCTGGTCCCCGGCGCTTCGCCTGTAAGCCGCACGGTCTTGCGCTCGAATGCCATTCCGCCCCCTGGGAAACGCGTCGTCAGCCCAGCCAGCGCGGCGCGAATCGCACGCGTGGCGGCTGCGGCATATGTCGCATGAGCCGCCGGTAGATCAGCCCGAAAACGAAGAAAATGGCGAGCGAGATGGCGAGGAAGTAGCCGGCCGCCACCGAGAAATGGAGGAAGGCGTTGTAGTCGCGCTCGAACAGCGCGCCGGCCGCGTTCATCAGGTCCTTCTGGTCGCCGATCACCGGCAGGGTGAAGTAGACCAGCGCGGTGGCGTGGAACAGGAAGACGACCTCGTTGGTGTAGGCCGGCCAGGCGATGCGGATCAGGTGCGGCCAGGTCACCGATCGGAAGGTCTGCCCCTTGCTCATGCCATAGGCCCGCGCCGCGTCGATCTCGCCCTTGGGCACGGTGTTGAGCGCGCCGTAGAAGATTTCGGCGGTGTAGGCGGTCGTGTTCAGTGCGAGGATCGCCGGCCCGAGGAACAAGGGGTGCAGCACAAACCAGTCGATGCCCCAGGGCTTCCACACCGTCTGGTTGAACGCCAGCATCACTGAGTAGAACATGAACAGCTGGATGAAGAACGGCGAGCCGCGGAAGGCGTAGATGTAACCCTGGCTGAGCCGCGAGATCAGCGGGTTGGCGGACGCCTTGCCCATTGCGAGGAAGATGGCGAGCACGAAGCCGGCGGGGATCGAGGCTAGCGCGAAGTAGAGGTTGAACAGCGCCGGCCGGGCCAGCAGTTCGATGTCTCTGAGAATGGGGGCGAGCAGGTCCATCAGCCTGCAGCGCTCCCCAGTGTCATGCCCTTGCCGGCCCACCGCGTGAGCGCGGCGAAGGCCTTCTCGGAGAGGAAGGTCAGCAGGATGAAGAACAGCAGCAGCGCGAGATAGTAGCCCCACCGCCAGTCGCCATGCACGAGCCCGGCGGCCCGGCTGAAATTCGGGGCGCCCAGCCGGTCGGCCCAGCGCACGATGTCGACGATTTGCAGCAGCGACAGCAGCGAGGTGGATTTGATCAGCAGCAGCCAGCAATTGGAGAGGCCGGGCAGCGCGTAGACCCACATCTGCCGGACGTGAATGCGCCAGAACACCTGGCGTTCCGTCAGCCCGAAAGCGCGGCCCGCCTCGAGCTGGCCCATTGGCACCGCGTTCATGGCGCCGGCGATCACGTTGGCGGTGAAGGCGCCGTAGACGATGCCGAGCGAGACGCCCGCGAGGATGAGGTACTCGGTGGAGGACAGGAACCAGTTCGCCGCGGTGCAGGGCGGCCAGGTGCCGGCGTTGGTGGCGACCACATCCGGCGGGCAGGCGGACTGCGAGATGATCAGTTCGACCAGCTGTTCGAAGGCCAGCGGGAAGAACAGGAAGAACAGCACATCCGGGATGCCCCGGACCATGTTGATGTAGCCGGCCCCGATCAGCCGGAACGGGGCGAAGCGAGAGCGGCGCAGCCCGGCGCCGCCGAGCCCGAAGAAAAGCGCGCAGGTGCCGCCGAGCAGCGCGGCGATCAGCGTGTAGTGGACGCTGGCATACCAGCTCAGATGCTTGCCGTTGGTGAGGTAGCCCCACCAGAAGGCGATGTCGTCACCCATGCGTCGGCCCCCGCGCGCCGGGAAAGAAAGGGCGGAACGTTGCCGTTCCGCCCTCGGGTTCAGTGCGGATAGAACGGGCCTTCGCCGCGCTCCGGGAACCACTTCTTGATCAGCCCGTCGATGGTGCCATCGGCCTTGGCGGCTGCGAGGGCAGTGTCGAGCTTGTCGCGCAGCTCGGTGTCGGCCTTGCGCACGCCGGCGCCGACGCCGTCGCCAATGGGAATGCGCGGGCCGTCGTTCTTCAGCGCGCCGCCGGAGCCGGCAACCGTCTCCATGATGTAGCTGTGGTCGGCGAGGATGACATCGATGTTGCCGGCGCTGAGATCGGCGAGGGCGGCATCAGCGGTGTCGAACGAGATCAGCGTATTGCCGTCCGCCAGGTTCTCCTCGGCATAGGCCGACTGGATGGTGCCGCCCTGGGTACCGATGCGAAGCCCCTTGATGTTGTTGAAATCGATGGTAGTGCCGCCCTGCATCATGAAGGCGGAGGCTTCCGGCGGCGAGTAGTCGGCCGTGAAGTCGATCGACTGGCGGCGCTCATCGGTGATCGACATGCCGGCGGCGATGACGTCGTAGTTGCCGGCATTGAGGTTCGGGATGATGGTATCCCAGGCGGTCTGGATGACGGTGCATTCCAGCCCGGCGCGCTTGCAGAGCTCGTTCATGACGTCGATGTCGAGGCCGGCCAACTGGCCGCTGTCATTGACGAAGTTCCAGGGCGCATAGGCGCCTTCCGTGCCGATGCGAATGGTCTGCGCGCTCGCGGCGCTCGACAGCGCAAACAGTGCGGCGGCGGCCGCGATGAGTAGTTTCTTCATACAGTCATCTCCCTGTGATCAATGGACGGCGTGCTGCCGTCCGCCGCCCCTGACGGGCGGATTGGGTGCTACGCTAGCGTTTTTTACCGGCTGGTCAATAATTCAGCCGTGTCCGGCAGCACCGAGGAACTGCCTCAGCCGCTCCGATTTCGTGGCGCCGAATACCTCCTCGACGCTGCCCTCTTCCTCGATCCTGCCCTGGTGGAGAAAGACGACGCGATCGGCGATCGATTTCGCCAGGTCCATGTCGTGGGTGACGAGCAGCATGGTGCGCCCCTCGTCGGCAAGCAGCTTGATCACGCGGACCACTTCGACCTGCAGTTCCGGATCGAGCGCCGAGGTCGGCTCGTCGAACAGCATGACGCGCGGATTGATGCAAAGCGCGCGGGCGATGGCAGCCCGTTGCTGCTGCCCGCCCGAGAGCTGGGCGGGATAGCTGCCGGCTTTGGCCTCAATGCCGACCTTGCGCAGCATTTCGAGTGCTTCGGCCTCGACGGCGGCGCGCTCGCGCTTCTGCACGAGGAGCGGCGCCTCCATCACGTTCTCCAGCACCGACATGTGGCTCCACAGGTTGAACGACTGGAACACCATGCCGAGCTGCGAGCGGATGCGGCGAAGCTGGGCCTCGTCCCGGATGCGGCGGCCCCTTGCGCCACCGACGAGGCCGATCTCCTCGCCCGCTATGCTGACGCCGCCGCTATCGGGAATCTCCAGCATGTTGATGCAGCGCAGCAGCGTCGACTTGCCGGAGCCCGAAGAGCCGATCAGCGCCACCACCTCGCCTTCTCGGGCGGTAAGCGAGACACCCTTCAGGACCTCGATGGGGCCGAACGATTTATGGACGTTCTGGACGTCGATGACGGGATTTCCGGCAGGACCGGGGCGGGGGGCGGAAACGGCGGTTGCCTGGTGCATCGGCCGAACAAAGCAGATTGCCGGTCCGCAGCGCAAGCGTCTCGGTGATCGGAACCGTGAGCCGATGCCGACGTTTCCTCTACAAGCCCAGGCATTTGGCCAGGGCATGCACAAATCCCGAAGGAGACATGCGATGAACTGGAATCAGGTCGAAGGCAATTGGGAGCAGTTCAAGGGCAAGGTCCAGACGCAGTGGGGCAAGCTGACCGGCGATGACCTCGATGTGATCAAGGGCAAGCGCAAGGAACTCAGCGGCAAGATCCAGGAGCGCTACGGCAAGGCCCAGGAAGAGGCCGAGAAGGAAGTCGACGATTGGCTGGCCCGCCACTGATCCCCGTCACCCAATAGGAAAACGCCCCGCTTTTGCGGGGCGTTTTTTCATTCGGGCACGCAACAATGAAGGGGGCCGCCAGTTGGCCGCCCCCTTTCTGCCGTCAGTGAGCGCCGCGCCGGAAGAAGCCGACGACCAGCGAAATCACGAGGAAGGCGAGGAACAGGAAGAACAGGATTTGCGCAATGCCGCTGGCCGCGCCGGCGATGCCGCCAAAGCCGAGGACACCGGCAATCAGCGCGATGACGAGGAAGACGAGGGCATAATACAGCATGGAACAGCTCCATCGGTTGATCTGGATGGAGAACGGGCAGGGTCATGCGGCGGTTCCGTTTCGCCCGCGATCAGCGACGAAAATCCGCCCTTCGCATGCCCCCAAAAAGCCATGGCCCTCCCCGTGACGGAGGGCCATGGCAGCGCAAGGAGCGCTATGGAAGTCAGGCGGCGGCGCGCGAGCCTTCGTCGAAGAACAGCGCCTGGCTGATCAGCGCCTTCACCATTTCCGGATTGAACGGCTTGGTGACGAGGAAGGTCGGCTCCGGGCGTTCGCCCGTCAGCAGCCGCTCGGGGAACGCGGTAATGAAGATCACCGGCACCGTTTCGCGCATCAGGATTTCGTTGACCGCGTCGATACCGGACGAGCCATCGGCGAGCTGGATGTCCGCAAGGATCATCTTGGGATGCGTCTTCTGGTACAGCGACACCGCTTCCTTGTGGGTGCGCGCGATCGCCGTCACGTTGTGGCCGAGGCTCTGCACCATCTGCTCGATGTCCATGGCGATCAGCGGCTCATCCTCGATGATGAGGATGTCGGTCGCGACCTGCCGAGAGATATCGTTGGAGGCCTCGTCCAGTAGCTGGTCGAATTCCTGCGTGGAAACACCCAGGATTTCGGCGGCCTCGTCGCGCCGGAAGCCCTCGACGGCGGCAAGGAGGAAGGCCTGCCGTGCACGTGGGGCAAGACTGGACAGATTGCGGGCGGCGCGCTGTTCCCAGGCGAATGTCGACGTCGGTTCCGGGACTGTAACGGCGCTCGAGGTGAACAGCGTCGAGAACAGCTTGTACAGCGAGACGCGGTCGTCGCCGGTCTGGGGAAAGATGGAGGTGTCGGCGATCAGGGCTTCGAGGGTCGCGGCGACATAGGCGTCGCCCGAGGTCTGTGAGCCCGTGGTCGCACGCGAAAAGCGGCGCAGATAGGGCAGATGCGGCGCAATGCGCGAGGCCAATGTCATCAAAGTCTCCCCGTTACAAAACTGCCCGAAGTCAGGCTAAGCGGCGACAAAACGAACGTGCCCCACAAAGGTTCCGTATCGTTGTGGAACTATTCCCCGCGTCCGCCATTCTGCTACAGCCTAACAGGAAACTGGCGGGCAACGGGCGAAGTCATGCGAGATATTACCAAGATGAACCATATGCCACCCGCGCGGTCGCGGCGATCGGATGACGGGCTCGGCCCGAATTCCGATATCGGCGCCAAACTGCGCGCCCTTTTTGTTTCGGTCCAGGATGAAGGCATTCCGGACAGGTTTCTTGACCTGCTGGAACAGCTCGATCACGCCGAACAGAAGGCAAAAGCCCCCACCGCCAACGCCGAGAGCGAGTAGTCACATGACCGAGGAAACCCCCTCGTTCAAGCGCGAGCTGCTGGCGACGCTTCCCAGCCTGCGCGCCTTCGCCGTCTCCCTGTCGGGCAAGCACGACAAGGCGGACGACCTGGTGCAGGACACCGTGATGAAGGCGTGGGCCAAGCAGACCAGCTACCAGATGGGCACCAACCTGAAGGCCTGGCTGTTCACGATCCTGCGCAACGAGTTCTACAGCCAGATGCGCAAGCGCGGCCGCGAGGTGCAGGATAGCGACGGCACCTTCACCGAGCGCATGGCGGTACATCCGAGCCAGTATGGCGTCACCGATCTCGCCGACTTCAAGAAGGCGCTCGATGCCCTGCCGGACGACCAGCGCGAGGCGATCGTGCTGATCGGCGCTTCGGGCTTCTCCTATGAGGAAGCCGCGGAGATCTGCGAGTGCGCCGTTGGCACGATGAAAAGCCGCGTGAGCCGCGCCCGTACCCGGCTTCAGGGAATGCTGGGTGTCACCGGAGAGGCGGATTATGGTCCGGATGCCGTCTCCGCGCAGGTCACCAGCTCGCCGCATTTCGGCTGACGCCCATTTCCCGCATGCACGCCGCCGTGGCCTGTCATTCATAAATGACAGGCCACTACGCAATTTCCTTGTTTCGGCGATGTGGCGCTTCGGAGCGGTTCGGGCTTAGGATCACCTCACCACGGGAGAGGGCATGGTTCAGCACGCACGCCGAGTTCCCTGCGAGCAGTGTCCGCTGCGGGCAAATCCGCATTTCCGGCCCTTTGGGGCCGATGAGCTTGGCTTCGTCTCCAAATTCAAGCGCGGCGAGATGGTGGCCGAGGCCCGCTCGACAATTCTCTCCGAAGGCGCCCACAGCGCGCACCTCTTCACGCTGCTGTCCGGTTGGGCGTTCCGCTACAAGACACTCGACGACGGCCGTCGTCAGATCCTCAATTACGTCCTCCCCGGCGATCTCATCGGCCTGCAGGGGTCGCTGACGGGCGTCCTCGAGCATTCGGTCGAGGCGCTCTCCGCGGCGGTCCTCTGCGTGTTCCAGCGCGGCGACCTGCCGGTTCTCTATCGCGAGCAACCCGGGCTGGCCTTCGACATCACCTGGCTCGCGGCGCGCGAGGAGCGGATGCTGGATGACAACCTGCTCAGCCTCGGCCGTCGGACGGCGATGGAGCGGGCGGCCTATCTCCTCGTCTTCCTCTACCAGCGCGCGGTGCTTGTCGGCATGGCGCGGACCAGGCGCCTCCTGATCCCCATCAGCCAGCAGCACGTGGCCGATACGCTCGGACTGTCCATCGTCCATACCAACAAGACACTGCGCAAACTGGCCGACCTGAACCTGATCCGCTGGCATGACCGGGCGTGTGAAGTGCTTGACGAAAAAGAGCTTTTATCCATATCTGGATGGGAGGGGCTGCCCGAGACAAAGCGCCCCTTCGTATGATGACGGGGAGAGCCCAAAAAAGGCCATCGACATCAGATAGCCGGAAAACTGACAATCAGCGTCGCCATCTGTCGAGTTCGCGTAGTGACGACGCTTCCCACTCCGAACACGGACAGTTCAAGTTGACGGATGCCAGCACCGATCTGGGTGGCGTTGTGCTCCCGCGCAGGGAACTGCGGCGGAGCATCGTCATCCTGCTGTCCCTGCTGCTGGTTCTCAGCGCCGCGGTGGGGTCGCTGTTCATCGTGCAGGGCGTCGACACGCAGCTGCGGGATGTGCAACGCACCTATGAGGTCCGCCGCCAGGCGCGCGAACTGATCCAGTCGCTGGTGGATGCGGAGACGGGACAGCGTGGCTTCCTCCTCACGCAGGACCCCTCCTATCTCGAGCCCTATCGCAACGCGGTGACATCGCTCGATGCGACCTATCGCAACCTGCTGTCGCAGCTCGTGGACAATCCGGATGCCAAGGTCCGGTTCGAGGCGCTGAACGAACTGATCGAGCAGAAGCGCTCGGAGATGGCGACGACCATCACCATGGCGTCGGAAAACCGCCTCAACGAGGCGCTCACCATTCTGCGCTCGGACACCGGCAAGGCGCTGATGGAGCGCATCCGTACGCCGCTGCAGGCCTTCGTCAGCGAGGAAGACGCCAAGCTGATCGATCGCAATGCGCTGGTGGATTCCTCGCGCCTGTGGCTCACGGTCACGATCATCGTGGCTCTCGGTGGGGCCGCTATCCTCACTTACATGCTTTTCACCCGGACCCAGCGGCAGGTCTCGCACCTGGCCCAGGCGACGGGGGCGCTGCAATCGCAGAACGTCGAGTTGGAGGAACGCGTCAAGGCGCGCACGTCCGAACTCGAGGAAGCGCGTTCCCACGCCGAGCGCGAGCGGGCCCGCGTCGAGGCGCTGCTGCTGGGTAGCAGCCGTCGCGTCGGCAGTGCGGCGGCGACGGGGGGGGCGATGCTCGGGTGGCCGGTGACGCGGACCCGGTCGGATGAGGTGCGCCAGGCGCTGGCGGCGGCGCGGAGCCGCGTGCGTTCGAGGGCCTCCAGCCGCCGCCGCCTGCGGCTGGGGGCCGGGCTCGAAACCACCAGCGCCGCCGAGTTCCTCGCGGCCGTGGTCCAGGACCTCGAGACGACGCAGACCGAAGGTCGCCCGATCAGTTTCGAGACGCATGTCGATCCGATGGTGATCCAGGCGCGCGACGCGACGACCCTCGGCATCATCGTCGGCGAACTCGTGATCAATGCCTTGAAGCATGCCTTCGCCGACAATGCCGCTGGGCGTATCCGGGTTGAGCTGACGCGGGATGCGGAGGGCGTGGCCACGCTCATCGTCGAGGACGACGGACGCGGCATGCCGGCCTCGCCGCAGGAGCAGGAGACGGGATTGGGGGCGATGATCATCCGCCAGCTGGCGCTGCAGTTCGGCGGCGAGCCGAGCTATGCGCCGCGCAAGGGCGGGGGCACCCGCGTTGTCGTGAGCCTCCCCAAGCTCGAGGTCGTTCCTCACACAGAGTAGCGGAACCTGCCGGCCGTCGTCGCTGTTTAGCATAGTTCATCGGC
>Ga0066256_1002116_pt1 | contig 23233 bp, 26 predicted proteins | sample ThiBio_1000_biof_FD_87107 | JGI IMG/M metagenome (GOLD analysis project Ga0066256, IMG submission 87107) | Wastewater bioreactor microbial communities from Cape Town, South Africa - Thiocy_expt_1000_biof (version 2) | ecosystem: Engineered > Bioreactor > Thiocyanate-remediating >... | reverse complement strand
GCTCTCCGACACCGGCATCAACTCGTTCAGGAATTTCGGCCGAGACAAGGCCAAGCAGTTCATGGTCTGCGGTCATGACGGCAACCTGATCGGCACGTCGGTGCTGTTCGGGCTGGAGGACGACGAGGTCAGCATCGTCGGGCCGCGCGCCTGCGCCAACTGGGTCCATTACCAGGCCGAGATCGGCAATTACGACGTCGAGTTCCGCTGGGACGGTCGGACCGCAGACAACGACGCCCCGCGCCTGATCTATCGCTACGAGATCGAGGGTCCCACGGCGATGAAGATCATGGAGAAGGCGCATGGCGGGCCGCTGCCGCCGACCCGGTTCTTCGGCATGACCGAGTTCAGGATCGCCGGCCGCGCGGTGCGCGCGCTCAAGCACACCATGGCGGGACAGCCGGGATCGGAGGCTCACGGCTTCGAGTTCTTCGGCCCGGCAGAGGACGAGCACCACGTGCTCGATGCCATCCTGCGGGCGGGCGAAGAGTTCGGCCTCGTCCGCGGCGGCGCGCTCGCCTATTACAGCTCGGGCATCGAGTCCGGCTACCTGTCGCAGCCGGTGCCGGCCATCTATTCCGATCCGCGCATGCGCGCCTACCGCGAATGGCTGCCGGCGGACGGCTACGAGGCCAAGCTCTCGATCGGTGGCAGCTTCGCCTCGGACGATATCGAGGATTATTACCGCAACCCGTTCGACATGGGCTATGGCCACATCCTCAAGTTCGACCACGACTTCATCGGCCGCGAGGCGCTCGAGGCCGTCAAAGACGAGCCGCACCGGCGCAAGGTCTGGATGCGCTGGAACGACGACGACGCGATGCGCATCATCCGCAGCAGCCTGTTCGACGACGAGACGAAGCGCGCGAAGTTCCTCGACTATCCGCTGAGCCGCTACGCCCGCGTCCAGTTCGACCAGGTGCACGACAAGGGCCGGCCGGCCGGCGTGTCGACGCTCTGCGCCTACACGGTCAATGTCGGCGGCTTCTTCTCGCTCGGCATGCTCGACCCGGAGTCCGCCGTCGGCGGCAGGGAAGTGACCATCGTCTGGGGCGAGGAAAACGGCGGCACCGCCAAGCTCGGCGTGGAGCGGCACGCCCAGACTGAAATCCGCGCCACGGTAAGCACGACCGCGCTCGTATCGTGAGATGGCTGGCGGCCTTCGCTGACGGTCGGGGAAGGATTCCGGGCATCGCCGTGCCCGGGATTTCCCCATCATGCGAGGCGAGCGCCGAGGCGGACAGGCACGGTGGCTTCCGAGCCGCCGCTTCTGCGCCCTGCGATTTCAACCATCTGGAAAACACGAAAGCCGCGGTGGTCCGCGGCTTGTGATCGGTTGGGAAACTGGAGCGGGCGAAGGGATTCGAACCCTCGACCCCAACCTTGGCAAGGTTGTGCTCTACCCCTGAGCTACACCCGCTCGCGCGGCGAACGCCGCAAGCGGCGCCTATATGGCCGAACTCCCCCGCGATTGCAACAGGGAATTGCAGGGCTTCTTGCCGAGATCTGCAGGCCGCGCGGGAGCGCAATGGGCAGGGCGATGCTCCCCGCCGCTCAGCCCCCCGCGCCGGTCGCGACGTCGAGCGCCAGCCGCGCCATGTCTTCCAGCGAGGATTGCCGCTCCGCCGCGCTCAGCTCCTCGTGGGTGACGAGCGAATCGCTCACGGCGCAGATCGCGAGGGCCTGCGCGCCGTGACGGGCGGCGAGGGTGTAGAGGGCGCTGGCCTCCATCTCGACGGCCAGCACGCCGTGGGCGCGCAGCGGCTCGAAGGCGGCAAGGCCGGCCGGATTGTAGAACTGGTCGGCCGAGACGATGCCGCCGGCATGCCAGCGCAGGCCGGCCCGCTCGGCGCCGGCGACCGCCGCCCGCAGCAGGGCGAAATCGGCGCAGGGCGCGAAATGCCACGGCGCGGTGACCGCCACGTTCATGGCGCTGTCGGTGCTGGCGGTCATGGCGATGACGATGTCGCGCACCCTGACACCCTCGACGATGGCGCCGCAGGTGCCGACGCGGATCAGCTTCCTGGCGCCGTAGAGCGTCAGCAATTCGTGGACGTAGATGGCCAATGAGGGCTGGCCCATGCCGGTCGCCTGGACGCTGACGGGGCGGCCCTTGTAGCGCCCGGTGAAGCCGAGGCAGTTGCGCACCTTGTTCACGCAGCGCGCGTCCTCGAGGAAGGTGTCGGCGATCCATTTGGCGCGCAGCGGATCGCCCGGCAGGAGGATCGCCTCGGCATAATCGCCGGCTGCTGCCTCGTTGTGCGGTGTCACCCTTTTTCCTCCCCCTCGCTGCGTGCCGTCACGCCGACAACTAGCCAAAACGGGGCATTCCGGCAATCGAGGCGGGAGAACCGCGGCCGGGACGAGCAGGTGGCTACGCTTCGAGCCCGTTTTGACGCATGCCGGCGGCTCGAAACGGGTTCCCACCTGCGGGCGACATGCGTTAAACAGCCGGGAGCTTGAGCGGGGGAGAAGACATGCCGGCCAGCCGCGCGGACCTGATCGCGTTCCTCGATGGTCTCGGGATCGCGACGCGGACCTTCGAGCACCCGCCGCTGTTCACGGTCGAGCAGTCGCAGGCGCTGCGCGGCGAGATCGCCGGCGGTCACACCAAGAACCTGTTCCTCAAGGACAAGAAGGACAATTATTTCCTGCTCACCGTCGGCGAGGAGGCGCAGGTCGACCTGAAGCAGGTCCACCACGCGATCGGCGCGGCGAGCCGCGTCTCGTTCGGGCGGCCGGAGATGCTGATGGATCTGCTCGGCGTCGTGCCGGGCGCGGTCACCGTGTTCGGGCTGATCAACGATACGCAGCGCCGCGTAAAACTGTTCCTCGACGCGGCGCTGATGGAGCACGAGACGATCAACGCCCATCCGCTGACCAACGAGGCGACGACGCAGATCGCGCGTGCGGACCTCTTGCGCTTCATCGCGGCGACGGGGCATGAGCCGACGATCTTGAAACTGTCGGCCTGATGGCCACATTCTTGGCAACACCGAGGCCGGCGGGCGCCGGCGACAGCGGCCCTGCGGGGGCGGAAGGCAGGAACCCATGAACGCGGAAAATGGAGGGGGGTTCGGCTTCGCCGGGGGGATGCGGGCGCAGGCCCCGGAAGGCAACGCCGCACCGGCCGGCGCGCTGATCAAGGACACCACCACGGCCGGCTTCCAGGCCGACGTCATCCAGGAATCGCGCAACCAGCCGGTGCTGGTCGATTTCTGGGCGCCGTGGTGCGGGCCGTGCCGCCAGCTCGGGCCGGTGATCGAGAAGGTCGTCCAGGCGGCAGGCGGCAGCGTCAAGCTCGTCAAGATGAACATCGACGACCATCCGGCCATTCCCGGCCAGCTCGGCATCCAGTCGATCCCCGCCGTCATCGCCTTCAAGGACGGCCAGCCGGTCGACGGCTTCATGGGCGCCATCCCCGAATCGCAGGTCAAGGCCTTCATCGATCGCGTCGCCGGCGGCGACGCGGGCGCGCAGATCGAGGAGGCGCTGGCCGCGGCGCAGGAGGCGCGCGAGGCCGGCGACCAGCGCACTGCGTCCGGCATCTATTCGGCCGTGCTGGAGCGCGAGCCGGAGAACGTGGCGGCGATCGCCGGCCTGGCCGACATGCTGTTCGAGGCCGGCGACGCCGAAGGCGCGCGCCAGATCCTCGACGGCGCCCCGGAGGCCAAGGCGGCCGACCCGGCGCTGGCGGCCGTGCGCGCCAAGATCAAGCTCGCGGACCAGGTCGCCTCGCTCGGCGACCCGGCCGAGCTGGCGCGCCGGCTGGAGGCGAACCCGAAGGACCACCAGGCCCGCTTCGACCTCGCCATGATCGAGAATGCGCGCGGCGACCGCGCGGCAGCCGCCGACCAGCTCCTGGCGATCGTCAAGGCCGACAGGACGTGGAAGGAGGACGCGGCGCGCAACCAGCTCCTGACCTTCTTCGAGGCCTGGGGCATGACCGACGAGGCGACGCTTTCGGCGCGGCGCAAGCTGTCGTCGCTGCTGTTTTCCTGACGCGCATCCGGCCGGGCGCCCTCTGCGCCGGCCGGTGGAGTTCGCGGAGACGGCCGTTGAGAGTGGGAAACGCGCAATATCTTTCGGCGAAGGACTTTCCGGAGACGATCCCGGTCTTCCCGCTCGCCGGCGCGCTGCTTCTGCCCGGCGGGCGCATGCCGCTCAACATATTCGAGCCGCGCTATCTGCAGATGGTGGACGCCTGCATCGCCGGGCGGCGGCTGATCGGCATGGTGCAGCCGCGCCTCGACGGGGCGCTGCGCGACGACGGCGAGCCGGAGCTCTGCCAGGTCGGCTGCATCGGCCGCATCACCTCGATGGCGGAGACCGGCGACGGCCGCTACCTGATCTCGCTGCAGGGCGTGTGCCGCTTCCGCGTCGAATCGGAAGTCGCGGTGCGCACGCCCTACCGCCAGTGCCACATCCTGCCCTTCCTCGGCGATCTCGACACGGATGCGGGCACGGGCGAGGTCGACCGCGCCGCACTGCTCAAGGCCTTCCGGGCCTATCTGGAGGCCAACGAGCTGGAGGCCGACTGGGAGAGCGTCAGCCGCGCCGACAACGCGACGCTGGTCAATGCGCTGTCGATGATGGCGCCCTACGGGCCGGCCGAGAAGCAGGCGCTGCTGGAGGCGGCCGACCTGAAGACGCGCGCCGAGACGCTGATCGCCATCACCGAGATGTCGCTCGCCCGCGACGGCGACGACGCCGGGACGCGGCTGCAATGAACGCCCCGGACGACGGGCGCGAGCGTCGCTCGCAGCCGGACCCGAAGCTGCTGGAACTCCTGGCCTGCCCGCTGACCAAGGGGCCGCTGCGCTGGGACGCCGAGGCGCAGGAGCTGGTCTCGCCGGCCGCCAGGCTCGCCTATCCGGTGCGCGACGGTATTCCGATCATGCTGCCCTCCGAGGCGCGCCAGCTCCAGGACTGAGGCGCGGAAGCGCGTTGACAGCCGGGCCCGCGCGATAGAAAGGTCTGCGCGCGGGAGGCACAGATATGGCGGCAGGCGGGGCGATCCGCGGGGGAGGCCCCTATTTCTGCGCGGAGCGCGGCGGCGGCTTCCCAACGGGCGGGGAGGGCAATCGCTCCGTCTTCGCCGGCCACGCCCTGGGGGAGGTCGAGCGCGTGGCCAGGGGTGCGGGGATCGAGTTCCGGCCCGACGGCGACCGTGCGCGCGAGACCGCGGTCGCGGCCAGCCGCAGGACCGCCGTGCCGGTGACGGCCGGACAGCCGATGACGCCCGCCGCCGCGTTTATCGACCCGCGTAACCGCACGACCGGCCTGTTCGGCTATTTCCGGCGTACGATCGGCACCAACTACGCCAATTTCCGCGGCCGAGCGCGGCGCAAGGAATATTGGGGCTTCGTGCTGTTCTCGACGCTGCTGCTGATCGCGATCGCGGCGGCGGGTTTCCTGCTGGGGACCGCGCTCGGCTTCGACGAGGAGCGCGAGCCGGTGGTCACCTCGATCGCGGCAGGCGTGGCCACGCTCGCGCTGCTGATCCCCTCGATCGCGGTCACGGTGCGCCGGCAGCACGACATCGGCCTGTCGGGCTGGTTCCTGCTCCTGTGGCTGATCCCGTCGATCGGCGCGCTGATCGTGTTCGTCTTCACGCTGGTGCCGACGCAGAGGCACGACAACAAATGGGGCCCGATCCCGGACGGGATCAGGCTGTAGGCGCTTCCGCCTCCCCTCGCAGGGGAGGCACTCAGCCGACGAAGACCTACGCCGCCGACAGCGCCAGGAACTTCTCCGCGATGGCGTCGCCCATCGCCGTGGTGCCGATGGTCTGCGCGCCGGGGGCGGCGATGTCGGCGGTCCTGAGCCCGTCGGCCAGCACGGCGGCGATCGCCGCCTCCAGCCGGTCGGCCTCCTCGATCATGCCGAAGGAATAGCGCAGGCACATGGCGAAGGAAGCGATCATGGCGATCGGGTTGGCGATGCCCTTGCCGGCGATGTCGGGCGCCGAGCCGTGCACCGGCTCGTAGAGCGCCTTGCGCTTGCCGGTCTTGGCGTCCGGCGCGCCGAGCGAGGCCGAGGGCAGCATGCCGAGCGAGCCGGTGAGCATCGCCGCCACGTCCGACAGCATGTCGCCGAACAGATTGTCGGTGACGATCACGTCGAACTGCTTGGGCCAGCGCACGAGCTGCATGCCGCCGGCATCCGCCAGCATGTGGGTCAGCTCGACGTCGGAATAGCGCGCCTTGTGGGTGGCGGTGGCGACCTCCTTCCACAGCACGCCCGACTTCATGACGTTGTGCTTCTCCATCGAGCACACCTTGTTGCGGCGCGTCCGCGCGAGCTCGAAGGCGACGCCGCAGATACGCTCGATCTCGTAGGTGTCGTAGACCTGCGTGTCGATGCCGCGCTTCTGGCCGTTGCCGAGGTCAATGATCTCCTTCGGCTCGCCGAAATAGACGCCGCCGGTCAGCTCGCGCACGATCAGGATGTCGAGGCCCTCGACGACCTCCTGCCTGAGCGAGGAGGCGGCGGCGAGCGCCGGGTAGCAGATGGCCGGGCGCAGATTGGCGAACAGCTCGAGATCCTTGCGCAGCCGCAGCAGGCCGGCCTCCGGGCGCACCTCGTAGGGCACGTCGGCCCATTTCGGCCCGCCGACGGCGCCGAACAGCACGGCGTCCGCGGCCATCGCCTTGGCCATGTCGGCCTCCGACACGGCCTGGCCGTGGGCGTCGTAGGCCGAGCCGCCGACCAGCCCCTCCTCGGTCTCGAAGCCGGCGCCGAAGCGCTCGTTCATCAGCGCGACCAGCTTGCGCACCTCGGCCATCGCCTCGGGGCCGATGCCGTCGCCGGGAAGGAGGAGAAGCTTGCGGGATGCCATGGGGGAGCCTTTGCGCGTGAGGGAACGATCCGGCGCCTGACTAGCGGCAGGCGGCGGCGAGCGCAAGCGCGGCGGGCGGGGGAGGCCGGTCAGCGGCGCCGCAGCGCGGTGACCTCGACCTCGATCTTCATCTCCGGCTCGTTGAGCTGGCAGATGGTCATGGTGGCGGCCGGGCGGATGTCGCCGAAGGTCTCGCCGAGGATCGGGAAGACGCGCGGGACGTAGGCGCGCTCGGTGACGTGGTAGCGGGCCCGCACCACGTCGCCGAAGCCGAAGCCGGCCTCGGCCAGCGCCTTGCCGATGGTGGCGAGGCAGTTGCGCGTCTGCTCCTCGACCGTCTCGGGCATGGACATGGTGGCGTAGTCGTAGCCGGTGGTGCCGGAGACGAAGCACCAGTCGCCCTCGACCACGGCGCGCGAATAGCCGGCCGTCTTCTCGAAGGGCGAGCCGGTGGAGATCAGCTTGCGCATGAAATGGGTTCCCTCAACGGCCGATGGCCTCGTTCATCGCGGTGCGCAGCTCGCGCGGCCATTTGGCGGCTTCGGGCCACATGCGCGGGCCGCCATTGTCCTGCTGCTGGGCGAAATAGAGCTTCCGCTTGGCCGGGTCGACGGCCATGAAAGCGTCGGACACGCCGCAGGCATGCGGCACGCAGCCGCTGCCGTAGAAGGCGCCGGAAGGAAGCACCTGCGGCTCGGAGCCGACGATCAGGCCGCTCGCCACCTCGGTCAGGTCGGCGCCGAGCAGCCGTTGCGCGGCCTCGTAGACGGCGGCATTGGAGAAGACGTCGAGGATGTTGGCCATGCCGGCGCCGTCGACGTCGCGCCAGCCGGTATCGGGCTGCGGCGCAAACGCCATCTCGCCGGCCACCCGCATGCCCGCCTGCGGCGACCACATCTTCACCGGCAGGGTCTCGCCGGGCATCGGAAAAGGCACGAAATAGATCGCGTCGGACGTGACGGCGGCGGGCGGCGAGCCGCAGTCCTCGGCGGCCGGCACGGCCTCGACCTCGCCGCCTTCCGGCTTCCAGACGATGTTGGTGATGGCGCCGCAGGCGTTGCCGCCGTCGCCGACCTCGACGAGCGCCACCTCGACGCCGCCGACCTCGACCGTGCGGTCATAGGAGACGTAGTAGTTGCGCGCCAGCTCGCGCCCGTCGAAGGCGAGCGCCTTCTCGCCGTCGTCGACCTCGGTGACGGTGAGCTGGCCGCCGGCGAAGGGGACCGGCGGCTGCGGCCGGTCCTGCGCGGCCGCCGGAGCGGCCAAGGCGGCGCACAGAAGCGCCAGCGCGGCGAGACGGATCTTCATCCTCATGACGCCTCCCTCACGGGGCAAGCCGGCGGACCGGCTCGCCCGCGACCTTTCTCAGGCCCAGGGCCGGGTCTCGGCGTAGCCCTTCTCGAAGCCCTCGATCGAGGGGGCCTTCTCCATGGTCAGGCCGATGTCGTCGAGCCCGTTGAGCAGGCAGTGCCGCTTGAAGGCGTCGAGGTCGAACCTGACCACGCCGCCGTCCGGGCCGCGGATCTCGTTGGCCTCGAGGTCGACGGTCAGCGTCGCGTTGGCGCCGCGCGAGGCGTCGTCCAGCAGCTTCTCCAGGTCCTCGGGACTGACGGTGATCGGCAGGATGCCGTTCTTGAAGCAGTTGTTGTAGAAGATGTCGGCGAAGCTGGTCGAGATCACGCAGCGGATGCCGAAGTCGAGCAGCGCCCAGGGCGCGTGCTCGCGCGAGGAGCCGCAGCCGAAATTGTCGCCCGCCACCAGGATCTGCGCCTTGCGGTAGGCCGGCTTGTTGAGAACGAAGTCTGGGTTTTCCGTGCTGTCCTCGTTGAAGCGCATCTCGGCGAAGAGGCCGGTGCCGAGGCCGGTGCGCTTGATCGTCTTCAGATAATCCTTGGGGATGATCATGTCGGTGTCGATGTTGACGATCGGCAGGGGCGCGGCGACGCCGGTGAGCGTGGTGAACTTTTCCATGGTCAGACGTTTCTTTGCGAGTGGCTACCATCTCGCTTTACACATTCAATGCGTCGAATCAAAGAGGCAGACACCCCGACCACTGATATGCCGGCGCGGATCGGCACCGCCGGCTGGAGCATCGCGTCGCGCCACGCGGCGCATTTCCCGGGCTCGAGCAGCCATCTGGAGCGCTATGCGCGAAGCCTGACGGCGGTCGAGATCAACTCCTCCTTCTACCGCCCGCACAGGCGCGAGACCTACGAGCGCTGGGCCGGCGCGACGCCGGCCGGCTTCCGTTTCTCGGTGAAGCTGCCGCGCACGATCACGCACGAGAAGCGGCTCTCGGGCTGCGAGGCGCTGCTCGACCGCTTCCTCGCCGAAGCGGACGGGCTCGGGGACAAGCTCGGCGTGCTGCTCGTCCAGCTCCCGCCGAGCCTGCGCTGGAGCGAGACGGCGGCGGCTTTCCTCCGGCTCCTGCGCGAACGTGCGGAAAGCGTGCCGGCCGCGGTCGAGCCGCGGCATGCGAGCTGGGCCGTCGCCGAGGTCGAGGCGGTGCTCGTGCGCCATCGCATAGCGCGCGTCGCGGCGGATCCGTCCCGCTTCGCCGGCGACGAGCTGCCGGCCGGCTGGCCGGGGCTCGCCTATTTCCGCCTGCACGGCTCGCCCGAGATCTACAGGTCCGACTATCCGCCGGACCGGCTCGCCGCGATCTCGGCACGGATCACCGCGGCGCGGACGGGCGGGGTCGAGACCTGGTGCATCTTCGACAACACCGCGCTCGGCCATGCGCTGCCCAACGCGCTGGCGGTGCAGGAGGCTCAGATGATGTTGAGCTCGCGGAAGGGTTTTGCCTCGACGACACGCTCGTAGCCGAAGGCGGAGCAGTCGACGGTGCGGTATCCGCCGTGGACGACCAGCTCGGCGAGCGCCTTGCCGACGGCCGGAGCCTGCTGCAGGCCATGGCCGGAAAAGCCGTTGGCGAACAGGAAGTTGGCGGCCTGCGGGTGCGGCCCGATCACGGCGTTCTGGTCGAGCCTGTTGTAGTCGTAGTGGCCGGCCCAGGCCCGCTGCAGCTTCAGCGCCTCGAAGGCGGGGATGCGGGTGGCCAGAACCGGCCAGATCTGCTCCTCGAAGAGCGGCCAGTCCGGCTCGAAATCCGCCGGGTCGGCGGCCTGCTCGCCCGCCTCGTCCTCGGCACCGCCGGTGATATAGACCGAGCCTTCCGGCCGCACGTAGACGCCGCTCGGGTCGACGAGCAGCGGCATGTCGTCGAACCGCTCGCGTGCCTCGAAGACGAAGACGGAGCGCTTGCGCGGCTCGACCGGCAGGTCGATGCCGGCGAGCGCCGCGACCTTGCCGGCGGAGGGGCCGGCGGCGTTGACGACGATGCCGGCCTGTGTTTCGCCCGCGCCGGCGAGCGTGAGGCGGGGCGGCCCGCCGGGTTTCAGCTCCAGCGCCGTGACCTCGTCGCGGTTCATGTCGACGTCGCGGCCACGCAGCGCCTTGCGCAGCAGCGCCAGCAGCGCATGCGCATCGAACCAGCCCTCGCCGGTCAGCCCGTAGGCGCCGGCCGCGATGCCGTCGGTCGCCAGCCAGGAAAAGCGCCGGCGCAGCAGGCCGGCATCCTCCAGCACGATGTCGGCGCCCTCGGCCTGCTGGACGGCATGGTTGTGGACGAGCACCGGCAGGCCCGCTTCGCCGGCGAGGATCAGGTAGCCCTTTTCGCGAAAACCGATGTCGGCGCCCGCGCCGAAATGCCTTTCGAGGTCGCGGAACAGGCTCAGCGTGAAGCGCGACAGCCTGATGTTCTCGGGAATCGAGAACTGCTGGCGGATCGAGGCGCAGGAGAGCGTGGTGGCGGCGTGCGCGAAGCCGGGATCGCGCTCGATCAGCGCGATCGAGCCGGAAAAGCCCTCCTCGCGCAGGAACCAGGCGACCGAGCTGCCGACGATGGCGCCGCCGATGATGGCGATGTCGTAGGATTTCATGGGGACGTCATGCGAAAGGACACGTGGCGCGACCGAACCAGCTTCGCGGGTTCCGCGCAAGGGGGCGCGTGGCCGCCGCGGCGCCATCTCGCGCTTGCGCGCCCGCCGCGGGCGTTGCATGAGAGGGCATGCCGATCCGCCCCATACGCCCCCGCCGCTCCGTCCTCTACGTCCCCGCCGGCAACGAGAAGGCGCTGGCCAAGGTGGCCACGCTCGCCTGCGACGCCGTCATCGTCGACCTCGAGGATTCGATCGCGCCGCAGGCCAAGGCGGCGGCGCGCGAGGCGATGCGCGCCTTCGTGGCCGGCCGCGCCGCCGGCGGGCCGGAGATCGTGGTGCGCATCAACCCGCTTTCCAGCGAATGGGGCACCGAGGACCTGCTGGCCGCGCGGGCGGCCCGCGCCGACGCCATCCTGCTGCCCAAGGTCGAGGGGCCGCGCGACATCCTCGAGGCCGACGAGGCGCTGGACGACACCGACGCGCCGCTGGAGCTCTGCCTGTGGGCGATGATCGAGACGCCGCGCGCCGTGCTCAACCTCGGCGCGCTGGCGGAGCTGGCGCGCGACGCGGCCGCGCGGCTCTCCTGCTTCGTCGCCGGCACCAACGACCTCGTCAAGGAGACCGGCGTGCGGGCGACGCCCGACCGGCGCTACCTGAACGCCTGGCTGTCGCAGATCGTGCTTGCCGCGCGGGCGGCGGGCATCGACGCGCTCGACGGCGTCAGCAACGATTTTCGCGACCTCGACGCCTTCGCGCGCGAATGTGCGGAAGGGCGCAACATGGGCTTCGACGGCAAGACGCTGATCCACCCGGCGCAGGTCGAGCCGGCGACCCGCGCCTTCTCGCCGGATGAGGACGAACTTTCCGAAGCCCGCGCCATCGTCGCCGCCTACGCCGCGCCGGAGAACGCCGGCAAGGGCGTGATCCAGATCGACGGGCGGATGGTCGAGCGGCTGCATCTGGCGCAGGCCGAGCGCGTGCTGGCCCGGGCGGGGCGCTGAGGGCGGCCGGTGGCCCAGAAGAAGGCGCACGAGGTCGACGGCTGGCTGGGCAGGCCCAGCCCCGAGGCGCGCATCGTGCTGATCTATGGGCCCGACCGCGGCCTCGTCTCCGAGCGGGCCAAGCGCTTCGCGGCGTCGACCGGCCTGCCGCTCGACGATCCGTTCTCGGTGATCAAGCTGTCGGCTTCGAGCCTCGACGCCGAGCCGGGACGGCTGGTCGACGAGGCGCGCACCGTGCCGATGTTCGCCTCGCGGCGGTTGATCTGGGTGCTCGACGCGCGCGGCGACAAGGGGCTCGCCGACGGCGTCAAGGTTCTGCTCGAGGAGCCGCCGGCGGACGCCGTGGTGCTGATCGAGGCGGGCGACCTCAAGAAGGGGGCGCCGCTGCGCACGGCGGGCGAGGGCGGGTTTTCCGGCATGGCGCTGCCCTGCTATGCCGACGACGCGCGCGGCATCGACCGGCTGATCGACGAGGAGCTCGGCAAGGCCGGGCTGGCGATCACGCTGGAGGCGCGCCAGCAGCTCAAGGCCGCGCTCGGCGGCGACCGGCTGGCGAGCCGTTCCGAGCTGGAGAAGCTCGCGCTCTACTGCGCCGGACAGCAGCGCATCGAGATCGACGACGTCCGCGCGGCGACGGGCGACGCCTCGACCGCCTCGGTCGACGGCGCGGTCGATGCGGTGATCGCCGGGAAGGCGGCGGAGTTCGACGCGGCCTTCGCGCAGTTGATGGCGTCGGGCAGCGCGCCCTTCCTGCCGCTATCTTCGGCGCTCAGGCAGTTCCAGACGCTGCTGTCGATGCGGCAGGCGATGGAGCGCGAGCGCAAGCCGGCCGCGGCGGTCGTCGCCTTGGCGCGGCCGCCGGTGTTCTTCGCGCGGCGCCAGCTCGTCGAGGCGGCTCTCGGCGCCTGGAGCGCGGAGGCGATCATGCGCGCGCTGGAGCGGCTGGCGGCGGCGGTGCTGGAGACGCGCCGGCGCCCCGATCTCGCCCGTGCGCTGGCGCGGCAGGCGCTGCTCGCCACGGCGATCGAGGGCGCGCGGGCGCGGCGCTGAAGCATGTCTCCCGAAAGTGGAAGCCGGTTTCGGGACAAAGACATGCGCAAAACCAAAAGACCGAAGCTCGCGACGAATTGCGCCGAAGGTCGTCTGGATCGGGGACCGCCGCCGCCCTATCGTCTTGTCGTATCGCCATTCAACGCAGGAAAGGAGCACGTCATGCAACGTCACGCCACGGCCGTCTGGAAGGGGGATCTCAGGGGCGGCACCGGCACGCTCGACACGCAGAGCGGCGTGCTCAAGGGCAGCGCCTATTCCTTCAAGGGCCGCTTCGAGGACGAAAGCGGCAAGGCCGGGACCAATCCGGAGGAGCTGATCGCGGCAGCCCATGCCGGCTGCTTCGCCATGCAGCTCTCGCATTTCCTCGCCGAGAACGGCACGACGGCCGAGCGGCTGGAGGCCAAGGCGGTGGTCACCGTCATCCCCGGCACCGGCATCACCGAAAGCGCGCTGACGCTGACGGCCAAGGTGCCGGGCATCGACAAGGCCAAGTTCCAGGAACTGGCCGAGAAGGCCAAGGCCAACTGCCCGGTCTCCCAGGCGCTCGGCGCGATCAAGGTAACGCTGGACGCCAAGCTCGCCTGAGCGGGAGCCAGCCGGTCGGCCTGGAGCGGTTCTGGTTTTCACGGAATCGGCAGAACCGCTCTATCTCTTGTTTGAGCCGCATTTCCGGACGCAAAACCGCTTCGCACTTTTGCTGTAAATGCTCCAGCGCCGGCCGGCTGGCCGCTCGTCTGATCAGCTTCCCTTGACGGTGCTCTTGCGGGCGTTGGCGCCCCACAGCGCCTCGACGCGGGCGTCACGGCCGCAACCGTGGCGGTAGTATTCGTAGCGGAGCGGATTCTTCTTGTAGTAGTCCTGGTGGTAGTCCTCGGCCGGCCAGAATTCCGGCGCGGCGGCGATCTCGGTGACGATCGGCTTCTTCAGCTCCTTCTCGGCGGCCGCCTTGCCCTTGGTCGCGACGGCGAGCTCGTCGTCGCCCAGCGTGTAGATGGCGATGGTGTAGCTGTGGCCGCGGTCGCAGAACTGGCCGCTGGCGTCGGTCGGGTCGACCGAGTGGAAGAAGTAGGAGACCAGCTCCTCGTAGCTGACGCGCGCATTGTCGAACTCGACCCGCACCGCCTCGCGGTGGCCGGCGGCGGTGTGGTCGTAATAGGTCGGGTTCTGCGTCGTGCCGCCGATATAGCCGGAGGTCGTGGACAGCACGCCCGGCACGTGGTCGAAATCGGACTCGACGCACCAGAAGCAGCCGCCGGCGAAGATCGCGACCTGCTTGTCGGCATGGGCCGGCACCACGAGCAGGGCCATCAGGGCAAGCGTTGCGAGGGCGGCGCGCGTCATCGGGTTCCTCCGTGTCGCGGGCAAGCTAGCACCGCCGCGCCAAACTGCAATTCAAAGCCGCTACACGGGTGCGTGACGCGCTGGCGCTGCTCCCACAGGCACAAGCGAGAGGGGCGAGCGCGATACTAGACCCGCCGCTCCACCATCATCTTCTTGATCTCGGCGATCGCCTTGGCGGGGTTCAGGCCCTTCGGGCAGGCCTGCGTGCAGTTCATGATCGTGTGGCAGCGGTAGAGCCGGAACGGGTCCTCGAGGTTGTCGAGGCGCTCGCCGGTCATCTCGTCGCGGCTGTCGATCAGCCAGCGATAGGCCTGCAGCAGCACGGCGGGGCCGAGATATTTCTCGCCGTTCCACCAGTAGCTCGGGCACGAGGTCTGGCAGCAGAAGCACAGGATGCACTCGTAGAGCCCGTCGAGCTTGGCGCGGTCCTCGTGGCTCTGCTTCCACTCCTTGGCCGGCTCGGGCGTGACCGTCTGCAGCCACGGCTCGATCGAGGAGAGCTGTGCGTAGGGCACAGACAGGTCCGGCACGAGGTCCTTGACCACCGGCATGTGCGGCAGCGGGTAGATCTTCACCGGCCCGGAAATCTCGTCCATGCCCTTGGTGCAGGCGAGCGTGTTGGAGCCGTCGATGTTCATGGCGCAGGAGCCGCAGATGCCCTCGCGGCAGGAGCGGCGCAGCGTCAGCGTCGGGTCGACCTTGTTCTTGATCCACAACAGCGCGTCGAGCACCATCGGCCCGCAATCGTCGAGGTCGACGTAGTAGGTGTCGACGCTCGGATTCTGGCCGTCGTCCGGCGACCAGCGGTAGACGCGGTATTCGCGGATATTGGTGGCGCCTTCCGGCTTCGGCCAGGTCTTGCCGGTCCTGATCTGCGAGTTCTTCGGGAGGGTGAGTTCAGCCATGATCCTGCCTCGCGATCAGTAGACGCGCTTCTTCGGCGCGATGCGGGCCGGGTCGATGCCGCCGTCCTGCGGCTGCAGCATCGTCTGCGTGTGGACCGGCCGGTAGTCGAGCCGCACGTCGCCGGCCGCGTTCAGCCAGGACAGCGTGTGCTTGCGCCAGTTCTTGTCGTCGCGCTCGGAGAAGTCCTCCCGCGCATGCGCCCCGCGGCTCTCCTTGCGGGCCTCGGCCGAGTAGACCGTGGTGATGGCGTTGGCCATCAGGTTCTCCAGCTCCAGCGTCTCGACCAGGTCGGAGTTCCAGATCATCGAGCGGTCGGTGACCTTGAGGTCGCCCAGCTCCTTCCAGATGGCGGAAATGCGCCGGCAGCCGGCTTCCAGCGATTCCTGCGTGCGGAAGACGGCGGCGTCCTCCTGCATGGCGCGCTGCATCTTCTCGCGCAGGGTCGCCGTCGGGCTGTGGCCGTCGGCGTGGCGCAGCCGGTCGAAGCGCTCCATGATCCTGTCGCACGCGGCGACGTCGAGGTCAGGCACCTTCTCGGTGCGGTCGATCACCTCGCCGGCGCGGATGGCCGCGGCACGGCCGAACACGACGAGGTCGATCAGCGAGTTGGAGCCGAGCCGGTTGGCGCCGTGGACGGAGGCGCAGCCCGCCTCGCCGACGGCCATCAGGCCGGGCTGGATGCGGTCCGGCTCGCCCGGCTGCGGGTTCAGCACCTCGCCCCAGTGGTTGGTCGGGATGCCGCCCATGTTGTAGTGCACCGTCGGCAGCACGGGGATCGGCTCGCGGGTGACGTCGACCCCGGCGAAGATGCGGGCCGATTCGGCGATGCCGGGCAGCCGCTCGTGGATGACGGCCGGGTCGAGATGGTCGAGGTGCAGGAAGATGTGGTCCTTCTGCTTGCCGACGCCGCGGCCCTCGCGGATCTCCAGCGTCATGCAGCGCGAAACGACGTCGCGGCTGGCGAGGTCCTTGGCCGACGGCGCGTAGCGCTCCATGAAGCGTTCGCCCTCGGAATTGACGAGGTAGCCGCCCTCGCCGCGCACGCCCTCGGTGATCAGGCAGCCGGCGCCGTAGATGCCGGTCGGGTGGAACTGCACGAACTCCATGTCCTGCAGCGGCAGGCCGGCGCGGAGCACCATGGCATTGCCATCGCCCGTGCAGGTGTGTGCCGAGGTGCAGGAGAAGTAGGCGCGGCCGTAGCCGCCCGTCGCGAGGATGGTCTTCTTGGCACGGAAACGGTGCACCGTGCCATCCTCGAGGCAGAGCGCGACCACGCCGCGGCAGGCACCATCCGCATCCATGATCAGATCGATGGCGAAGTACTCGATGAAGAACTCCGCCGAGTAGCGCAGCGACTGGCCATAGAGCGTGTGCAGCATGGCGTGGCCGGTGCGGTCGGCAGCCGCGCACGTGCGCTGTGCGGGCGGGCCTTCGCCGAACTCGGTGGTCATGCCGCCGAACGGGAGCTGGTAGATGCGGCCGTCCTCGGTACGGCTGAAGGGCACGCCGTAGTGCTCCATCTCGTACACGGCCTGCGGGGCATTGCGGCAGAGGTACTCGATGGCGTCCTGGTCGCCGAGCCAGTCGGCGCCCTTGACGGTGTCGTACATGTGCCAGCGCCAGTCGTCCTTGCCCATGTTGCCGAGCGCGGCGGCAACGCCACCCTGCGCCGCGACCGTGTGCGAGCGGGTCGGGAAGACCTTCGTGATGCACGCCGTCTTGAGGCCGGCCTGCGCGCAGCCGAGCGTGGCGCGCAGCCCCGCGCCGCCGGCGCCGACGACGATGACGTCATAGGTATGATCGGTGGTCGAATAGGCCTTGCCGTTGATCGCAGGCTTGGCGACACCGTTGGCTTGAGCATTCATGACCGTTAGCTCCCGAATGCGAGCTGCAGCACCGCCACGAGACATGTCGCGCCGACGGCAATGGCGAAGAAGGTGTTGAGCATGAGGAGCACGACCTTGAGCCCCTCGCTGTGGATGTAGTCCTCGATGATGGTCTGCATGCCGAGGCGCATGTGGATCACGCCCGACAGGATCAGCATCGTGAGAGCCACCGTGACGAATGGCCCCGAGAGCGTCTCGCGCACCTCGGCGTAGTCGGCGCCGACGAGACGAAGGACCAGGATCACCGCGAAGATGACGAGGAAGAGATTGGCAACCGCGGTCACACGCTGGCGCCAGAAATGTTCCGTGCCGTCCTTCGCCGAGCCGAGGCCGCGCACGCGCGCGAGCGGCGTGCGGATCTGCGCTTCATTGGGCGAGGGGGTCGGGCGGAGCGTCGTTGTCATGGCAGCGCCCTCTCAGAGCAGGATGGCAATGGCCCAGACGAGGATCGTCAGGGAGATCGAACCGACGAGCGAGCCCCAGCAGAGCTTGTCGACGGTCGCGAGATCGAAGCCGCGCCCCGTGTCCCAGATCATGTGGCGCACGCCGCCGAGCATGTGGTGGAGGAGCACCCAGGTGTAGCCGAAGAGGATGAGGAGGCCGATCGGCGTGCTGAACAGCCAGCTCGCGTACGCGAAGGCCTCAGGACCGCTGGCCGCCGAGACGAGGTAGAAGGCGAGCAACAGCGTTCCGAAATAGAGTGCCCCGCCCGTGATGCGATGGACGATCGACATCATCATGTTGACGAGCGGGCTATAGATCTGCAGGTGCGGCGAGACCGGGCGCGACCCGGCGGATGGCTTGGCGCTGGCCATGCTTTCGGCTCTCGTTAGAAGGGCGTCGGCTCGCAGCGCCGACAGACGCCGGCAAACCGAGAAACTGTCCCTATGCCTCTCATTTCCTGGGCGTCCGCCGTCCGTTGCCGGTCGGCCGCGCTTCGGCGTGGCGGCAAGGCCCCTTACCGCCCTTGGCCGCCAGAGCGGCTTTTAACGCGGTGCAGCAACCGGGGCAATTGCTGTGTTGGTTCTAAAGTGGATTTGTTCTCTGCCGAATCGGGCGGCGCATCAATAGGCGATGGCAGCCCGCATGGCAGCCATCGCCCATCGGCAGCTTCCGCCCGAGCGTCTCAGCTCAGTGGATTTCTTCCTGCTTGCGCAGGGCGGCCTTCAGGATCTCGATGTTGAAGCCCGGCGCGCGGGCCTGATCTAGGATGACAGCCTCTTTGCGCGAGAGCAGATCGCAGGCCGCCTGGATCTTGTCGGCGACGGCGTGGGGGATGATCACGGCGCCGTGGCGGTCGGCATGGATGAGGTCATTGTGCTTCACCACCATGCCATGGACGCGCACTTCCTTGCCGTAGTCATGGAGATGCGTCCAGGCGTGGCTCGGCGCCAGCGAGCCGGCCAGCGCGAAGAAGCCCGGCGCCCACTGCGGGATGTCGCGGATGCAGCCGTCGGTGATCACGCCGAGCGAGCCGAGGCCCTTGTGCACCGTGCTCTGCACCTCACCCCAGAAAGCGCCATAGCCGACCTCAGCACCATCGAGATCCTGCAAAACCGTGATCGTCGGGCCGGGCCCCGAAGCGATGTACTCGTAGTAGCCGATGCGCTGATTGCGCGCGGCTTCGCCGGTGAGCTCGTTCTGGTGCGTGGCGCGGACGCAGCCCGTGCGCGCATAGCCGACGACCGCGACGACATCCGGGAACGGGCACACGAACGGCTTGACCGTATAGCCGTGCAGACGGCGCTCGGGCGCCACGATCTCGAGAGCATTGCAGATCGTCGGCGTATCGACGGTGCGGAGGAAAGCGAGGGTCTTCTCGGAGATGGTGGTCATGGGGTTTCCTCGGATCTAGTTGGTCGGGTCTGGGGGCCGCGTCGCCGGCATAGCACCACGAAAGGGATGCGACAGCACCTCTTCCCAGCAGCCGGCGGCAAAGCAAATTACTGCGCCGCGAGCTGGATACGGCGCTCGTCGACGCCGACCTTGCGTGCGGCTTCCACGATCGCGCCCCAGGTATCCTCGGGCAGCGGCACGCCGTTGGCGAGACGCTCGGCTTTGGTCCGCTCCTCGGGCTCGCCGGGGATGAGCACTTCTCCGCCTGGCGTCGCGGGCTTCGCGCCCTTCACGAAATCGATGTAGCGCTGCACGTCCTTGGGGAAGAAGCCCGACGTGTCGAGCTTCGCCGGGTCAACGTAGAAGGAAAGCATACCGTTCGAGAACTTGCGCCCGGGTTCGGTAGCGCCCGTCCCCGTAAGCGAGCCGCCGAGCAGCTCGCACATGAGCGCAAGGCCCGAGCCCTTGTGATCGCCGAACGCGCGGATCGCGCCCGTTCCCTGGCTGTGGTTGCGCAGGCCCGTCGGCGTGTAGTTGCCATAGAGCACGTGAGGATCGTTGCTGACCTTGCCATCCGGGCCAATGAGCGCATCCTCGGGCAGGGCCTTACCGCCGAACGAGGCATTGAGCACCTTGCCCTCGGCCACGACCGACGTCGCAAAGTCGAGGATCACGGGCATCTGGCCCGGGCGCGGCACGCCCACGCAGTAGGGCGCCGTCGAGAAGCGGCGCTCCGTAGCGCCAAACGGCGCGACGAGGATGCTGCCGGCGGCATTGACGAAATGCACGGAGACGAGCCCTTCGGCGGCGGCCATCTCGGCCCAGTCGCCGACACGGCCGATATGGCCCACATCGCGCAACGCCACGCAGGAAAGGCCCATTTCCTTGCACTTCCTGATGCCGATCGCGACAGCCTGCGGCGTGATCGTCTGGCCGAAACCGTACTGGCCATCCAGCACCGCAATCACCGGCGTCTCGGAGACGACCTTCACTTCGCGATCGGCGATGAAGGCGCCATCGGCCTTCCACTGCAGATAGCGCGGCACGCGCTGCACGCCATGACTGTCGTGCCCGGTGAGGTTGGCGATCACAAGATATTTGCCGATGCGCTTGCCCTCGGCCTCGGAGCAGCCCGCCCTGACGAAGATATCGCGCACGAGATCCTCGAGCGCCTGGGCCTTGATGCGGATCATATGTCCTCCCGGAAGTGTCGGCTTGGATGGGAAATTTCCCACTCCATCGCACGGCGCGCAGGGGAGGTCCACTGCGCGAGCACCGCGGCCGGCAGGGAGGGGGTGTGCGCCGGGAGCTTCCCTGGCCGCAAGGTCAGGATTTGCTTTGAAGCTTCGCGATCGCCGTCTCGCAGGACCGGCGCAGCGGTGGCAGGTGCTCCGTAATGGTCTGCCAGATGGTTTGTTTCATGATGTTCGGATAGTCGTGACGCAGCCAATTGCCTATACCGCGAATGTCACTCCACGGCTGGTCAGGGGCGAGTTCCTCGGCGAGCAGGCCGAGTTTAACGGCGGCCTCGCTGATACGAGACAGGCAGCGCTCACTCGCGTCATAGACCAGACGATTGGCGAAGAAGTCCTCTTCGCTCATACCCTGCGTGTAACTGGCGATGGCGTCGATGTTGTCGACAATGTCGCCAAAGCGCTTCTGAGGGTCGCTAGAAGGCAAACTGCCGATCCTTGTCGATCGCGGTCTTGAGAGGACCCGGCTCGCTGGGCTCGGGGATCACGTCCACGTTCACCTTGAGCAGCTCGGTAAGGCGGAGCTTGATGCGGTCGAGCGCGCCGAAGGCATAGAAACCGCGGAAGCGCTCGTCGAGGCGCACCGCCACGTCGACGTCCGAATTGGGGCCAGCCTCGCCGCGGGCGGTCGAGCCGAACAGCGCCATGCTCACGGCGCCGAGCTCCTTCAGCTCGGCCTCGTGGCTGCGGATGACGGCAATGGCGGTTTCGCGCTGCATGGCCGCACAATATCACAAGGAAGCCAGCGGATGTAGAAGCTCCGCCAGCACGCGAGGGTCAGAGAAAGGCTGCCCCCCGTCGCCGAGGTCTCCCGGTCAGTCCCCTGGCCAACCCTGTCCCGGGCTCCCACGCACTCGCGCCCCCAACGCGCATCATTGCGCCGGCTCTCACCCATTTTTCCAAGGGAGCATTGGAGGCGACGGCCGGAATCGAACCGGCGTTTACGGATTTGCAGTCCGCTGCGTCACCACTCCGCCACGTCGCCGCCGATCGGCAGCCCGAAGTCGGTCGGCCGATGGAAATGCACCCGGTGATGCCCCCGTTGCTTCGAGCAGCGAGGCGCGGCGCACGGCCGTCGCATAGCACAGCCCCAACGCAATGCAAATGGGTGCGCGATCGGGCTCGTGTCCCAATCACGAAGTTCGTCCCCATCGGCCGCGAGGGGGTGGCGGGCTTCGGAAACCCCACACTGGGCGAGGCCCCGGGGCCTCCGTCTCGCGACGACGTGATCTGACCCCCGCCTCAATCGTGCGCTATAGTGCATGAATGCTGCAGTCCCGGTCCGATATCGTGGTCCGCAAGCCGAACACGCGCGACGCGGAAGCGCTGGCGGAGCTTTTTGGCGCGTCCTGGCGGCTCGCCTACACCGGCATCATCCCGCACGCCCACCTCGAAGGCATCATCCGTCGGCGCACCGTCGAGTGGTGGCGCGGCGTGACGAGCCGCGGCGAAGGTATGCTCGTGCTCGAGGTGAGCGGCACCGTCGCTGGCTATACGACGTTCGGCCGCGCCCGCTCGAAAGGCCGATTCCAGGGCGAAATCTACGAGCTCTATGTCACGCCGACCCACCAGGGTCTCGGCTTCGGCGAGCACCTCTTCGAGGCGGCGCGCCACGCGCTCGATGTGCGGCGTTTATCGGGTCTCATCGTCTGGGCGCTCGCCGAGAACGACCAGGCCTGCCACTTCTACTGGCGGCGGATCGCATTTGCGTGGCGCTGAACGCCCGACATGGGATTTCTGAAACAGTTAAGGGGCCGGACGTGGGTCCGACCCCCTGAATTCTTCCCCGTCTGGGTCGAAATCAACCCTTCGAGAGGCACTTCTTCTGCTTGGTGCTCCAGTACTTGGTGGCGCCACAGCGGCCCGGACCAACCTTCGCGACCTTCTTCTTGGACGACTTGGCAGCCTTCTTCTTCGCGACCTTCTTCTTGGCGGCCTTCTTCTTCACGACCTTCTTGGGCGCGGCCTTCTTATTGGTGGCCTTCTTCGTCTTGCCCTGCGTCAGTTCGATCACGCTGTCCGTCGTGATCTTCGAGGCAGGGGCGACCGCGGGCGCGGCCTGCGCCGAGGTGAACAAGAACGCGCCGAGCGCCCCGGCGAGGGCCAGCTTCGCGAGCTTCATGGTAAGTCCTCCACAGTTCAGCTTCATGCATGGTCGCAGGAAGCAATACTGACTATATGCACAATATAAACCACGTTCGTGACGTGATAGTCACACATCTTCAGTGCTCGTCTACTTGAATGGTTGTTAATCTGTCACATGAACGCTTGTTAATCTTGGGCCGCGACGACAGATAGACAGGTGTGCTATAGGGACTGTTGCTGCACTGCCGCAAATACCGGATAGCCCATGTCGCACAACACTTTCGGCCATCTCTTCCGCGTCACGACCTGGGGCGAGAGCCATGGCCCGGCGCTCGGCTGCGTCATCGACGGCTGCCCGCCGAACATCCCTCTCAAGGCCGAGGACATTCAGGCCTACCTCGATCGCAGAAGGCCGGGACAGTCGCGCTACACGACCCAGCGGCGCGAGCCCGACGCGGTGCGGATCCTCTCCGGGGTGTTCGATGATGATGCCGGCCGGCAGGTCACGACCGGCACGCCGATCTCGCTCATGATCGAGAATACGGACCAGCGCTCCAAGGACTACGGCGAGATCGCCGAGAAATTCCGTCCCGCCTACCGCGGCGGCGGCCGCTCATCTGCCCGCGAGACGGCGGCGCGGGTCGCAGCAGGCGCCGTCGCCCGCGCGGTGCTCGACGGCGTGACGCTCCGCGGCGCCCTCGTCCAGATCGGCAGCCGTGCCATCGACCGCGCGCGCTGGGACTGGGCCGAGATCGACAACAATCCCTTCTTCTGCCCGGATGCCGTGACCGCCGCGCAGTGGGCTGAGGATCTCGATACCGTGCGCAAGGCCGGCTCCTCGCTCGGCGCCATCATCGAAGTCATTGCCGAGGGCGTGCCGGCCGGCTGGGGCGCGCCGATTTATGGCAAGCTCGACCAGGATCTGGCCTCGGCGCTCATGAGCATCAATGCGGTTAAGGGCGTCGAGATTGGCGATGGCTTTGCGGCGGCAACGCTGACCGGCGAGGCGAACGCCGACGAGATGCAGGCCGGAAATGACGGAAAACCCGTGTTCCTCTCGAACCATGCAGGTGGCATTCTGGGCCGGATC
>Ga0066256_1002113_pt1 | contig 23265 bp, 20 predicted proteins | sample ThiBio_1000_biof_FD_87107 | JGI IMG/M metagenome (GOLD analysis project Ga0066256, IMG submission 87107) | Wastewater bioreactor microbial communities from Cape Town, South Africa - Thiocy_expt_1000_biof (version 2) | ecosystem: Engineered > Bioreactor > Thiocyanate-remediating >... | reverse complement strand
CGGCTGATCGACTATTATTGCGGCATGGGCGCGATGGTGCTGGGCCATACCCCGGCGGGCGTCCAGCAGGCAGTCAAGGATCAGGTCGAAAAGGGCATCCTCTATGCCGGAAACTCGGAGATCGAGCTGGAGGCTGCCCGCATCCTGTGCGAGCGTATTCCCAGCGCCCAGCGCATCCGTTTCGGTTCCTCGGGCTCGGAAGTGGCGCAGGCCGCCTTCCGCCTGGCGCGCGCCGCCACCGGCAAGCGCATCATTCTGAAATTCGAAGGCCATTACCACGGCTGGTTCGACAATATTCTGTGGTCCACCGCGCCGGGCGAGAATGCCGCCGGGCCGGAAGACGCGCCGGTGAAGGTCGCGGGCAGCGTGGGCCAGCTTGCCAGCGCGGGCGACGATCTGGATGTGATCGGCTGGAACGACCTGGCGGCGCTGGAAACGCGGCTGGCCAGGGGCGACATCGCCGGCGTGATCATGGAACCGGCCATGTGCAACCAGGGCGCCATCGCGCCCGCCTCCGGTTATCTGGAAGGGGCGCTGGCGGCTTGCCGCAAGCACGGCGCGATCCTGATCTTCGACGAGGTCATCACCGGCTTCCGCCTGGGCCGCGAAGGGGCGCAAAAGCGGTTCGGCGTCACGCCCGATCTGTCCATCTTTGCCAAGGCCATCGCCAACGGCTTTCCCGTGGCGGCGCTGGTGGGCCGCGCCGACCTGCTGGATATGTTCGTGACCGGGGGCGTGCTGCATGGCGGCACCTTCAATGCCCAGCCCGTCACCATGGCGGCGATGGTGGCGACGCAAAAAGCGCTGACGCCGGAACTGTACGAAGCCTGGTCCAGGCGCGGCGTGCGGCTGCGCGACGGCATCCGCGACATTCTGAACGCGGCGGGCATCAAGGCGCAGGTGACCGGTTTCGAGTTGATGTTCCATGTCGCCTTCGGGCTGGACGCGCCCGCGCGCAACTATCGCGGCCTGCTCAAGGCCGACAAGCCGCGCTATGTGAAATTCGCCCATGCCTTGCTCAAGCGTGGCGTGCGGGTGCTGGAACGGGGCGCCTGGTTCGTCTCCAGCGTCCATGACGACGCGGTGATCGACGCCACGCTGGAAGCGGTAAGAGGCGCGGTGGAAGATATTAAGTAACCCCCTCCGGCTTTAATTTACGCTCGGCTCGTCCGTACGCTGCCGCTACGGACGACCGCCTTCGCACGTTGAAGCCACCTTCCCCTTTCGTGGCGCTGCGCGCCAAAGGGGGGAGGCGGGCCTGTGCCGACCGGTCTTACGTCTCCGGCCGCCCTGCCGCCAGCCCCGCGCCGTAATCGGCATAGGACTTTTCCTCCACGATGCCGGAGCCGACCAGCAGGTTCATCTCGCGCTTGATGCGGGCGCGCGCGTCGTTGGTGACATAGACGGCGCGGGCCAGCGCGATGAAACGGTCGCCGAAATCGCGCGCCTTCTCGCAGTCGCGGATATCGTCCTCGATCCCCCACAGGTCTTCATTGACCCGCCGAAGCTGGTCCATCAGCGCGGCGAAGCCCGGCACGTCCTTTACCGCGGCGAAGAAATCCGGTCCCAGAAGGTCCAGTTCGGCCCGCACGTTTCCCAGCTTGGCGGGATCGGATATCCGTGCCGCCTTGATCTCAAGGATGGTGATCTTGTCGGCCACCTCGCCATGCGAGGCGGGAATCATCAGCACGGCCATCATGTTTCTCCCGGTCGGCGCATCTTACCTCAGGCGGCCTTGCTGTCGCGGGCCCGGAACAGAAGTCCGGTCAGGGCCATGGCCAGGAAGCTGGCCGCCAAGGCCAGGCCGAAGGCGGTCCAGGTGCTGGCGGCGGGCAGCAGTCCATAGACCACAAAGCAGAAGCAGGTCACCGATGTCAGTCCCAGGGTCATGCCCCCCACCATGTCCCGCACCGCCTGGCGGCCATGCTGGATATGGCTGGAAATGCAGATGATCGAGCCCATCACCGGGAAGGTGGTGAACATGCCTGCCCAGTGGGTGCCCAGGGTCGCGGCGAAGCGGGTGATCGCCCCCGTCAGGGTCGCACCCGCCACCATGCGGACAGCCAGGCCCCATTTGCCATGCTCGCGCTTCTCGCCCGAGGCCGTGCCGCGCGGATACAAAAGGATGGCGGCGGCCATCAGCAGGGCGGGCAGGGCGATCAGCCATGTGGGGCCGTCCTGCAGCAGCACGCAGGCGACGGCCGCCACCGTCCAGGCGGTGAACGCGATGGCGATGCACCAGGGCCATGCCAGGCGTTGCGCACAGGCGGCATAGCTCAGGGTGAAGGCCAGCCAGGGCACCAGCCCGAAATAGGCGCCCAGCGCGGCGGCGCTGCCGAAGACCGGACCAAGGTCCAGGGTGATGAACAGCAGCAACGGCCCGGCCACCACGGGAAAGCCCGCCAGCCATCCGGCCACGCGGGGGCCGTACAGCCGGTCGGCAATGCCCAGCAGCAGCAGCGCCAGTGGCACGATGGTCAGTTTGAGGATCAGCAAATCGGTGTTCCGCCCCGCGCTCTTGTAGCAGAAGCGGCGGCCGCGCCAATGGTGCGCCGCCATATCTCAAATGCTTGCCAGCCGCGCGAAAACCCGGGAAGCTTTGGCCGGGGAAACGGGTTTAGTGGGGCATGGTCAGGGTCTTTGTCGCGGGCATTTTTCACGAAACCCATTCCTTTTCCGGCGACACCACCGGCTTTGAAGGCTTTGTCATTCATCGCGGGGCGCAGATCACCGCCCGCCGCGGCGACGCCTCGCAGATGGACGGTTTCCTCAGCGTGGCCGAGCGCGAAGGCTGGGAGGTGGTGCCCGCCGTCACTTATACCGGCGGCGCGTCGGGCACCGTGGATCATGTGGTGTTCGAGACGTTCTGGAGCGAAGTGAAGCCGCTGCTGGAACAGGCGCTGGCCCAGGGGCTGGACGCCATCCATCTGTCACTGCATGGCGCGATGGTCACCAGTGAATGCGACGATCCCGAAGGCGAGTTGATGGCGCGCGTCCGCAACATGCCGGGGGCCGAAGGCCTGCCGCTCTATTGCGTGGGCGACCTGCACGCCACCCTCACGCCGCGCATGGGGGCGTTGTCGGACGCCATGATCTTCTACCGGGAGTGCCCGCATACCGACGCTTTCGACAGCGCCGTGCTGGCCTCGGAGCTGCTGACGCGCCGCCTCAAGACCGGTGTGCGGCCCCGGCATCTGGTGCTGGTCACGCCCATCGTCTGGCCGCCCACCGGCACCGGCACCAAGGACGGGCCGATGCGCGCGCTGGAAGACGCGGCGCGGCGGCTGGAGCGCGAGGTGCCCGGCATGTTGGCGATGAATATCGTGGGCGGCTACGCCTTTTCCGATGTGCCCCATGCGGGCGTGGGCTTCTCGGCCATCACCGAAGGCAGCGAGGCCGAGGCGCAGGAAGCCCTGCGCGAACTGGCGCAGATCGCCTGGGACATGCGCCATGACGGCATCCCGCCGCAGCACGATCTGGACGCGGTGGTCAAAGCCTTCCGCCCCGGCGGCAAGGGGCCGGTGCTGGTGGTGGAACCGGCCGACAATGTCGGTGGCGGCGCACCGGGCGACGCCACCGATGTGCTGCGCGCCTTCCTCAAATACGATGTCCAGGGCGCGGGCGTGGCGATGGCCGATGCCGACGCCGTGGCCGCTTTGCAGCGCATCACCATCGGCCAGAAAATGACCCTGCCGATCGGCGGCTCGCATCCGCTCGATCCGGGGCCGGTGACGCTGGAGGTCGAGCTGATCTCCCGCAGCGACGGCACGTTCGAACTGGAGGATCACAACTCCCATCTGGTGGGATCGCTGGGCAAGATCATCCATATGGGTCCGTCGGCGGTGGTGCGCCATCGCGGCATCACCATTCTTTTGTCCTCGGCCAAGCTGTGCCCCTTCGATCTGGGCCAGTGGCGCAGCCAGGGCGTCAGTCCCGAGGAACTCAGCATCGTGGGCATCAAGGCGGCGGTGGGCCATCGCGCGGCGTGGGAGCCGATCGCCTCGGCCAGCTTCACCGTCAACACCAGCGGTCCCTGCACCTCGGACATCACGCGGCTACCCTATAAAAAGCTGCGCCGTCCGGGCTTTCCGCTCGATTCGCTGGAGGCGTAAGGATGCTGGACCGCCGGGCCATGCTGAGCGCCGCGGCGGGCTTGCCCTTTTTCGCGCAGGCCGCCCCTGCCGCACCCCTTTTGAAGAAGGGCGGCACGCTGAACGCCATGATGCCGGTGGAGCCCTGGACGCTCTGCTATCCCTTGCAGAACATGCGGGTGACCCAGCAGATCTGCGGCAACATCAATGAATCGCTGCTGCTGTTCGACTGGCAGTTCAATCCCCATCCCAACTTGGCCAAAAGCTTCACGGTGTCGCCGGACGGGCGGGTCTATGCGTTCCGGTTGCAGGAAAATGTCCTGTGGCATGACGGGGCGCCCTTCACGGCGCGCGATGTGGTGTTCAGTTGCGACGTGATGCTGCGTCAGCTCAATCCCCGCAGCCGCAACGCCCTGGCCTATTGCGAAAGCATCCGGGCAACCGGCTCCCACACCGTCGTCTTCACCCTGAAACAGCCTTTCAACGCCTTTCTGCTGTCGCTGATGGCGTCGGGCGCGCCGATGATGCCGGCCCATATCTATGAAGGGACCGATTTCCGCACCAACCCCTTCAACTACAAGCCCATCGGCACCGGCCCCTTCAAGTTCGCCCGCTGGGAGCGGGGCCAGTATATCCGCCTGACCCGCAACGACCGCTACTGGAAGCCGGACCAGCCGCACGTGCAGGACATCTTCTTCCGCGTCTGCCCCACGCCGGAACAGCGCATGGTGGCGATCGAGACCGGGGCGGTGGATGTGGCCTTCGCCGACGATATCGACTCGGTGGTGACCTCGCGGCTGGTGGCCAATCCCAATCTGGCGCATTCGCAGCGCGGCTATGAAGGCGTGGGCGAGATCACCGTGATGGAATGCAACCATCGCCGCTGGCCGTTCAGCGACCGGCGCTTCCGCGCCGCCTTCATGCACGCGATCGACCGCGAATTCCTGGTCAAGGCGATCAATTTCGGCCAGGGCAAGGTGGCCAGCGGGCCGCTGCCTTCCACCGCGCTCTATTACGATTCCAAGGTGCTGACGCGCTATCCTTTCGATCCGGCCCGCGCCCGCGCCTTGCTGGACGAGATGGGCCTGAAGAAGAAACCGGGCGGTGTGCGCCACAGTTTCGGCATGATGATGGTGCCGGACGGCGGCGGCGCCTGGACGCGCGGCGCCCATTACGCCAAGCAGGCGCTGGCCGATGTGGGGCTGGCGGTGAATCTGGAATCCGCCGACTGGTCCACCTTCAGCCGCCGCAGCGGCGGCTGGGATTTCGACACCGGCTGGAACAGCTATGGCACCTATGGCGATCCGGCCATCGGCACCGCGCGCTTTTATCTGTCGTCGAATATCCGCAAGGGCGTGCCGCTGACCAACGTCCAGGGCTATCGCAATGCCGAGGTGGACGATCTGTTCCAGAAGGCGTCGGTCGCCATCACACGCGAGGAGGCGCAGGGCCATTACAGCCGCCTGCAGGAAATCCTCACCCGCGACGTCGCCATGCTCTGGATGTATGAGCGCACCCCCATCATGTATTTCAACAAGCGGGTGAAGGATCTGGTCACCGGCCCCAACGGCCCCAATGACGGCCTAGGCCGTACCTGGCTGGCCTGATGGACATCGCATGAGCCGGTTGCGCTATATCCTGCTGCGCCTGGTCAAGACGGTGCTGGTCACCGTCGCGGTGGTGGTGCTGAGTTTCTTCCTGATCCGGCTGGCGCCGGGCGACGCCGCCACGGTGATGGCGGGTCAGTCCGGCTATGCCGACGAGGCGTTCGTCACGGCCCTGCGCGCCGAATACGGCCTGGATAAGCCCCTGCCGGTGCAGCTGTGGAAGTATGCCGGCGCGGTGGCGCGGGGCGATCTGGGCACATCCTATGAACGGCGTTTGCCGGTGCTGGATGTGATCCTGGAACGGCTGCCCAACACCCTGTTGCTGGATGCCTTCGCCCTGCTGGTGGCGATCGTGGGCGGAGTCTTTCTGGGCGGCATCGCCGCGCGGCGGCCCGGATCGGCGGCCGATGCCGGCGTGACGGCGCTGGCGATGCTGTTCTACGCCACGCCGCAGTTCTGGCTGGGCATGATGATGGTGCTGGTCTTTTCCGTCTGGCTGGCCTGGCTGCCGCCCTTCGGCATCGAAACCATGGGCGCCGACTATACGGGATGGGCACAGCTTCTGGACATCGCCCAGCACATGATCCTGCCGGGGGTGACGCTGGCGCTGTATTTCATGGCCAGTTATGCGCGGCTGACCCGCACCGCCATGATCGAGGTGGCCGAACAGGATTTCGTCAAGACCGCCCGCGCCAAGGGCATCAGCGAACGGCAGGTGGCGCGGCGCCATATCTTGCGCAACGCGCTGATCCCGCTGGTCACCTATGCGGGATTGCAGGCGTCCATCCTGGTGGGCGGCAGCGTGCTGGTGGAGAATGTCTTTTCCTGGCCCGGCATCGGCACCCTGGCCTATGAGGCGGTGACGGGGCGCGACAATCCGCTGCTGCTGGGCATCTTCATCGTCACCGCCGTCCTGGTCAGCCTGTTCAACCTCGTCACCGACATCGCCTATTCGCTGGTCGATCCACGGGTGGAGTTGGGCCGATGACGCCGCTGGCCGCCTTTGTCCGCCATTTCTTCGCCCGCCCGACGGCGGTGTTCGGCTTTGCCGTCTTCCTGGTGATCGTGCTGCTGGCGCTGGGCGCGCCGCTGATCTTCAGCCGGACGCCTTTTTCCATCGTGGGGATGCCGCTGCTGCCGCCGGGCGCGCCGGGCTTGCTGGCGGGCAGTGATGTGCTGGGCCGCGACATCGCGGTGGGCCTGGCCTATGGCGCGCGCATCTCGCTGCTGGTGGGCATCACCTCCACCATTGGCGCGGTGGGCATCGGGGTGCTGCTGGGCGCCATCGCCGGCTATTATGGCGGGGTGGTGGACGACCTGCTGATGCGGGTGACCGAATTCTTCCAGATCATTCCCAGCTTCGTGCTGCTGATGGTGCTGGTGGCGTTCCTGCAACCCAGCCTGACCTCCACCGTGATCGGCATCGCGCTGATTTCCTGGCCGCAGGTGGCGCGGGTGGTGCGGGGCGAGTTCCTGTCGTTGCGGGCGCGGGAATTCGTGCAGGCCGCCCGCACCCTGGGCGAGCGCGACGCACACATCATCTTCGCCCAGATTCTGCCCAACGCCTTGCCGCCCATCGTGGTGGTCAGCTCCATGATGGTGGGCAGCGCCATCCTCACCGAATCCGCTCTCAGCTTTCTGGGGTTGGGCGATCCCAATCTGCTGAGCTGGGGCAGCATGATCGGCGGCTCGCGCTCGGCCATGTGGGTGGCGTGGTGGACCACGGTGCTGCCGGGCCTGTCGATCATGGTGACGGTGCTGGCGCTGAACTTCATCGGCGATGGGCTGAATGACGCGCTCAATCCCCGGCAGAGGCGCTGACATGGCGCTGGTGGCGATCGAGAATCTGACCGTGGCACTGCCCGAGGGCGCGGACCGCGCCCATGCGGTGGACGGCGTCAGCCTGGAGATCGGGCCGAACGAGATCGTCTGCATCGTGGGCGAATCCGGTTCCGGCAAGTCGGTGACCGCCCATGCCGTCATGGGCCTGTTGCCACGGGGTGTGCATGTCACCGGCGGCCGGATCGGCTGGGACGGAACCGACCTGCTGACGCTGCCGCCGGACCGGATGCGCCGGATGCGAGGCCGCGATATCGCCATGATCTTCCAGGATCCGATGGCGGCGCTGAATCCGGTGATCACCATCGGCCGCCAGGTGACCGAGCAGATCCGCGCCCATAGCGCCGTGTCCAAGGCCGAGGCGCTGAAACAGGCGGCGACCCTACTGGGCGAGATGGGGCTGAAGGATGTGCCGGGCCTGCTGAAAGCCTATCCGCACCAATTGTCGGGCGGCCAGCGCCAGCGGGTGATGATCGCCATGGCCTTGTCGCTGTCGCCGCGCTTGCTGATCGCCGACGAGCCGACCACCGCCCTGGATGTGACCACCCAGGCCCAGATCCTGCGCCTGATCAAGCGCATCCAGGCCGAACGGGCGATGAGCGTTCTGTTCATCACCCATGACTTCGGCGTGGTGGCCGATATCGCCGACCGGGTGGTGGTGATGCGCCATGGCCAGGTGGTGGAAAGCGGACCGGCCGCGCAGGTGCTGTGCGATCCGCAGCATCCCTACACCCGCGCCCTGATCGCCGCCGTGCCGCAGGGCCAGGCCATCGCACCGCTGGCCGCCGACGACAAACCGCTGATGGCGGTGTCCAACCTGGCCAAGCTGTTCCGGCGCGGCGGGTTTTTCTCGTCCGCCGCCGCCACGCGGGCGGTGGACGACGTGTCGCTGACCTTAAGGCGGGGCGAGACGCTGGGCGTGGTGGGGGAATCGGGATCGGGCAAATCCACCCTGGCCCGCTGCATCATCCGGCTGCTGGACCCCGATGCAGGGCAAATCCTGTTCGACGGCGCCGACATCGCCCGCCTGTCCGCGCGGGGGATGCGCCCCAACCGGCGCCGCATCCAGATGGTGTTCCAGGACCCTTTCTCCTCGCTCAATCCCCGGCACCGGGTGGGCCAGATCATCACCGCCGGGCCGCGCGCCCATGGCGAGAACGCCGCCGCCTGCCGCGCGCGGGCCGCCGGCATCTTGCAACTGGTGGGCCTCAATCCGCAGGTGATGGACCGTTTCCCGCACGAATTTTCCGGCGGCCAGCGCCAGCGCATCGGCCTGGCCCGCGCCCTGATGCTGAACCCTGATGTGCTGATCGCGGACGAGCCGGTCTCGGCGCTGGATGTGACGGTGCAGGCCCAGGTGCTGCAATTGCTGGATCAGGTGCGCCAACAGATGAATCTCGCCATGCTGTTCATCACCCATGACATGCGGGTGGCGGCCCAGGTCTGCCACCGGGTGATGGTGATGCGTCACGGCCGGGTGGTGGAACAGGGGCCGACGCGCGACATCTTCGCCGCCCCGTCCAGCGATTATACCAAGGCTCTGCTGGCGGCCATTCCCGGCCGCGGCGCGCTGCGGCCCATGCTCTAGGAGGAACCCGTCATGCGGATTGCCGTCGCCGAACTGAAGCAGGAAACCAATTCTTTTGTGCCCTTCACCACCACGGTGAAGACCTTCGAGGATCAGTATCTGTACCGCGGCGACGAGATTCTCACCGCTTTTGGCGGCGCGCGTCTGGAGGTGCCGGGCGCGCTGGATGCCTTGCACGCGGCGGGGGCCGAGATCGTGCCGCTGCTGGCGACGATGGCGATGGCCTCGGGCACGGTGGAGCGCGCCAGTTTTGAAATCCTGCTGGGCGAAATCCTGGAGCGGCTGGCGGCGGCGGGGCCGGTGGATGGGGTCTATCTGGCCCTGCATGGCGCCATGATCCTGGAAGACGAGCCCGATGCCGAGGCCGAGATCGTGCGCCGGGTGCGCGCGGTGTTGCCGTCGGGTACTCCCATCACGGTGTCGCTGGACCTGCATGGCCACATCACCGCCGCGATGATCCAGCCGGATGTAGCCTATATCGGTTATCGCGAATTTCCCCATATCGACATGTATGAAACCGGCTATCGCACGGCGCAGCTGCTGGTGGACTGGGTGAACGGCAAGGTGAAGCCGGTGATGGCGCTGGCCAAGAAGCACATGGTGGTCAGCCCCGATTCGGCGCGCACCACCGCCGCGCCGCTGGCCGACATCGTGGCGGAAGGGCGGGCAATGGAAGCCCGTGGCGAGGTGCTGCATGTCTCGCTGTTTCCGGTGCAGCCCTGGATCGATACGCCCGATCTGGGGTTCGCCGCGCTGGTCTGCGGCACCGATCCGGCCAAGACGCAGGCGGCCGCCGACCGGCTGGCCCAGATGGCCTGGGACCGCCGCGCGGAGTTCGAACCCACCATCACACCGCTGGACGAGATCATCCGCATCGGCCTGTCCTCGCCCGGCCTGACGGTGGCCAGCGATTCCGGCGACACGCCCTCGGGCGGGGCGGCGGCCGATTCCACCGCCGTGCTGGCGGCGTTGCTGCGGGCGGGGGCCGACCGCGCCGATCGCATCTCCATCTGCACCATCTGCGATGCCGAGGCGGCGGCGCAAGCCGCAAAGGCGGGCGCGGGCGCCACCGTCACCCTGGCGGTAGGCCATAAGCGCTCCGGCCTGGGCGATCCCTTGACCGTGACCGGCAAGGTCAAGGTGATCTCCGACGGCGCCTACATCCTGACGGGCGACGGCGCGCGGGGCATGGTCGGCGAGATGGGGTTGACCGTGGTGCTGGCGATCGGGTCCATCCGGCTGAATCTGCGCTCCATCCCCCATTTCGAATGGGATCTGGGCATTCATCATTCGGTGGGGCTGGACCCCGCCGGCGCGGCGCTGGTCTTTGTGCGCTCGCCGGCGCATTTCCGCGTGTCCTACACGCCCATCGCGGCACGGATTTTCCTGGCGGACACGCCGGGCCCGACCTGCGCCAACATGCGGCGCATCCCCTTCACCAAGGTGACGCGGCCACTTTATCCGCTGGATCTGGTCAACGTGTAGCGGCGTGACGGCCGCGTTCCGGCGGCCGGCCGAACGCCAGCAGGATGTCGCGCAGTCCCGGCTCATCCACCTTGGCGGCGGCTTCTTCCAGCGGCAGCCAGGCCAGTTCGCGCGCGCCCTGTTCCGGCCAGGTCTCGGCCTGGCCCGTCACTTCCAGCGGAAAGACATCCACGCTGCAGGGCACGGCGCCGCCGCCCTTGCGTTCCTTGAGATAGACATAGTTGCCGACCGGGATGTCGCCGATCGCGCCCTCGACACCGGCTTCCTCGAAAGCTTCGCGGGCGGCGGATTCGAACAGGCTCATCTCCAGCATCGGCCAGCCCTTGGGGATGATCCAGCGGCGGGTGCTCAGCGAGGTGATGAGCAGAATCTCCAGCGCGGGCGCGGCGCGCCAGCACAGCGCCGCCACCTGTCTGGCATGTTCGCGAAAAAGGGGTTCGCCCCGCACCACCGCATCCTGCATGATTTGCCTGACCCTGACCGTACAATCACAGTTGGCCCCATTTGGCGCCAGGAAGATACGAAAAAGGCGCCGGCCGCGCAGCGCCTTGTTCGTCCGCGCGCGTGGTATGCCGGTTCGGTGTGACGGTTATTTGACGCCGAAGACGCCCGCCAGGAAGTAGAAAACCGCGCCGATCAGGCCTGCCGCCGGCATGGTGACGATCCAGGCGGTGACGATGTCCTTGGCCACGTTCCAGCGCACCGCTGAAACCCGCCGCGCCGCGCCCACCCCCACGATGGCGCCGGTGATGGTGTGGGTGGTGGAGACCGGGATGCCCAGCCAGGTCGCCGCGAACAGGGTGATGGACCCGGCGGTTTCGGCGCAGACGCCCTGGGTGGGGGTCAGATGGGTGATGCGCGAGCCCATGGTGCGCACGATGCGCCAGCCGCCGAACAGGGTGCCCAGGGCCATCGCCGCCTGACAGGTGAGCACCACCCAGAAGGGCACATGGAAGGTGTCGCCGCTGAACCCGTGCGCGAACAGCAGGGCGGCGATGATGCCCATGGTTTTTTGGGCATCGTTGCCGCCATGGCCCAGGCTGTAGGCGCTGGCCGACAGGAACTGGACATGACGGAACAGCTTGTCGGTCTTGTAGGGCGACGCCTGGAGGAAGGCCCAGGAGACGAACAGCACCGGCGCCAGCGCCAGCACGAAGCCGGTGGCGGGCGACAGCACGATGGCGGCGACGGTCTTGCCCAGCCCCTGCCACACCACGGCGTCGAAACCGGCCTTGCAGACGCCCGCGCCCACCAGCCCGCCGATCAGGGCGTGCGAGGAGGAGGAGGGGATGCCCGCCAGCCAGGTCACCACATTCCAGACGATGGCGCCCATTAGCGCCCCGAAGATCACCTGGTCGGAGATGATGCTGGGCGCCACGATGCCGGTGCCGATGGTGTTGGCCACATGCAGGCCGAAGATGGTGAAGGCGATGAAGTTGAAGAAGGCCGCCCAGGCCACCGCGTAGCGCGGCGCCAGCACGCGGGTGGAGACGATGGTGGCGATGGAATTGGCCGCGTCATGCAGCCCGTTGAGGAAGTCGAAGATCAGCGCGACGGCGATCAGGATGATGATCAGCGTCATGAGGGGTCAGACCTGCTCGATGACGATGCCGCTGATGCGATTGGCGACATCCTCGAAGCGGTCCACCACTTTTTCCAGATGATCATAGATCTCGTTGCCGACGATGAAGCCCATGGCGTCGCCGCCCCGGTGCTTGAGGAACAGGGCCTTGATGCCCTGGTCGTTGAGTTCGTCGGCCTGTTCCTCCAGGCGGGTGATCTCCTCGGTGATGGCGTTGATGCGGCCCACATTGTCGCGCAGCGATTCCAGCAGGGCCACCGCCTCCACCGTCAGCTCGGCGCAGCGCAGGATGATGTCGGCCATCTGGCGCATGTGCAGCTCGAAGCTGCTGACCTCGAACAGGGTGATCGCCTTGGCGGTCTTCTGCATCTGGTCGATGGCGTCGTCGAGCTGGCCGATCAGTTCCTTGATGTCGCCCCGGTCGAAGGGGGTGATGAAGGAGCGGCGCACGCTGAGAAGTACCTCGCGGGCGATGTCGTCGGCCTGATTCTCATGGGCGACGACGCGGGCGCAGGCGGTGGTGACGCCGGGGCCGCCTTCCAGCATGTCGCGCAGCGCCACGGCCCCGTCCACCAGGGTACGGGCATGGTTGTTGAAAAGACCGAAGAACTTGTCTTCGCGCGGCATCAGGGCCTGGAAGAAGCGCAGCACGAAGAACCCCCTTATTTGACGGGCACTGCTTGCTATGGCCGCCCCCGCGACGTCAAGCGCGCCTCCAGGAAACCTGAAAAAACCAGTGAAATCAAAAGAATAGGGGCGCCGCTCGCGCGGCGCCCCCGGTTCCGGCGTCGCTTTATCTGTCCGTTCAGTCCGGCAGACCGAAGACAAACAGGTTGTAGCCGTTGGGCGGGCGCTTGACCTCGCGCAGCAGCGTGCTCGGCTTGAGCTGCGGGCTGCCGCCGCCCAGGCCGGTGGTGACGGCGATATACTGCTTGCCGCCGACCATGAAGCTGATCGGATAGCCCTGCACCGTGGTGCCCAGGCGGGTGGTCCACAGCGTCTTGCCGTTGCGGGTGTCCACCGCGCGGAAGACGCGGTCGAAGTCGCCGACAAAGGCCAGGTTGCCCTTGGTGGAGACCACGCCCGTCAGGAAGGGCGACCGCTGCTGGAACGACCAGAGCGGCTTCAGATCCCTGGCCCGATAGGCGGACAGGCGGCCGTTATTGCCGTCGGTGCCCGGCATCTCGAAGTAGGTCTGCGAGCCGTTGCCCAGCATGAACACGCAGCTCTGCGACAAGGGAATGATCAGCGCGTCGCTGGGCTGGTGATAGCTGGTGGCCTGCCAGTCATGGCCGCCCTGCGGGCCGGGGCAGGACGACAGCCACTGGTCCACCTTCTGGTCCTTGATGTCCTGGCGATAGACCACCTTGCCGGTCTTCTCGTCGAAGCCCGCATAGACGTTCTGGAACACCGTCTGCTTGGCGCCCAGGAACTTGCCGGTGGTGCGGTCCAGCTTCCACAGGATGCCCGCCTTGCCGATGGTCAGCAGCGACTTCTCGCCCCCGTGATCCACCAGCACGCGCTCGAATACCTCGTCCAGGTCGAGCGATTCGCCCGGCGCGTGGTTGTAGGCCCATTTCAGCTTGCCGGTGTCTGCGTCCAGGGCGACGGTGGAGTTGGCATAGTCCGTCGCGCCGTCACCGGAACCGCGCAGGTCGCGCCGCCAGGGCTTGGCCTGGGCGGTGCCCCAATAGGTGGTGTTGCTGGACGGATCGTAGGTGCCGGCGATCCAGGTCTCGCCGCCCTTGCGCTCATTGTCCGGCAGGCCGCCCCAGGTGTTGCCGCCCTTTTCGCCGGTCAGCGCGACGGTGCGGAAGATCCAGTCGCGCTTGCCGGTCTTGGCGTCATAGGCGCTGATATAGCAGTGATTGTCGTCACCCTTGCGGCCGCAATTGGTCATGCCGACCAGCACGCGGCCGTTGATGATGATCACGCCGCCGGTCGAACCGCCGAACATGGCGCCATTGCCGTTGGGGATCGGCTTTTCGTCGGTGATGTGGGTCTTCCACACTTGCTTGCCGGTGCGCGCGTCCAGGGCATAGACATAGCCCTGGGGCGTGTTGACATAGATGTTGGTGCCCCACAGGCCCATGGCGCGCGTCTCTTCGGTGGACGGGCCGGGGCCGGGCTGGCGCGGCGGCGGGCCCAGGCGGTTTTCCCACAGCAGTTCGCCGGTCTTGGCGTCCAGCGCCTGCACGGTGTTGCCGGTGCCCCAGACATAGAGAATGCCGTCATGCACCAGCGGCGTGATCTCCAGCGTGCCGTTCTCCGGCAGCGACCACATCCATTTGAGCTGCAGCGACTTGACGTTCTCCGGCGTGATCTGGTCCAGCGGGCTGTAGCTCCAGCCCTGATAGTTGCGCCGGTACATCAGCCATTCGCCGTCCGGCGGATTGCGCAGCATCTCGTCGGTCACGGGCGTGTAGTTCTGGATGTTGCCCTCCACCGTCAGACCCGGCTTGGTGGAGACGGTGAAGCGGCCCGGATCGGGAATGCGCGCGCCGGCCATGGCGCGGGCGAACAGGCTGCCCTGCGGCTGCGCGTTCCCGTCGCCCGGTCCGTTGGCCGGAGCGGATTCCTGGCGGCCCGCCGTCTGGGCGGTGGCGCCCGTATTGCCTGCGGCGGGCTTCGGGGCCGCTATCAGCGTCACCTTGCCGGTGGCGACCGAGGCGATGGTCACCGCCGTGGTGGGCGTGAAAGCGGTGGTGCCCGCCTTGGCGCCGTTCACCGCCAGGATATAGCTGACGATGTCGGTATACTGCTTCTGGCTCAGGCTGCCGCCCGCGCCCGCCGGCATGGTGGCGGCGATCTTGCTGTAGAGCTGCGCGGTGCTGCGGTTCTTCCAGGCGCCCATGAAGGCGCTGCCCGCCAGGGCCGGGGCGTCGTTGGTGCCCGCCAGGTCCGGCAGGTGGCACATGGCGCAGGCGTCGGCATAGGCCTGATGGCCCGCATCCACCTGCGCCTGGGTGAAGGGTCCGGCCGCGTTCTGGCCGACGGCGCTGGCGCCCCACAGGCCGATGCCGGCCAGGGTGGCTGCCGTAACGAGCAAACCTGTTTTCTTACGCATCTTGTTCAGTCCTCGACGAATGGGTGTGATCAGCGCGACGGCACGTCATACTGCGGCAGGAACCAGTGGTCCTGCTGCGGCACGCCCGGCCCGGCATAGGTGTATTTGGGGAACAGCCAGCCCCACAGGGTGCCCTTGGGGCCCCAGGGATATTCGTCGGGCGCCTTCTCGCTGTTGATCTGCACATACAGCTTGCCGGTCCGCAGCGCCTGCGCCTGCGCGCCGGTCAGCTTGATGGTGCCGGAGATGGTGCCGCTGCTGGCCTTGGTCACGTCCAGGGTGAATATCTGCGCGCCCGGCACGCCCGCCACGGGGCTGGTATGAATGGAGGCTTCGGTGGCGCTGGACGGCATGTCGCGGAAGGTGCCCTTCACGGTCAGGGTGTTGCCGTCGGTGGTGGCGGTGACTTCGCCGCGCCCGCCGATCACCGTCTTGGTCTCGTCGTCCAGCGGCATGGGGCCGAGGTTGGTCTGATAGTCCGCGGCGAAGGCGGGGGCCGCGATGAGCCCCGCCACAAGCGCCAGCATTCCGAATTTGAATGTCACGAGTGAACTCCTTCAAGTGAATCAGGGGCAGGTGAAATCAGTGGACGGCGCGCGCCGGGGCAGGGCCGGTGACAGGGCTTAGGACAAGTCCTGTGACGGCCGCCCGCGCAGCGGACAGGCCGGATTGGCTGTTTGCATTGACGCTCCTCCCGAACCCTTCTTAGCGAGGGTTTGAGCGGGCGCACCCTAGCAGCGGGGGGGCGGAGGAGCCAGCGGCGCAAGGTCCCTTTCTGTCGCGACGGTCAGCCGCCCGGCGCGTGGAGGTCCGCCAGTATGCCATAAGATTTGCGCCGCGCCGCAGCATCGAAGATCTGGCTGGTTACCATCAGTTCATCCGGCCGGTGCGCCGCGATGAAATCCGACAGCGCGGCGGCGGCGCGGGCGGGGTCCCCCACGATGGCGCAGCGCAGCACATGGCTGACCGTCGCCGCCTGGCGCGGCTCCAGACGATCCTCATAGCCGGGCAGCGGTGGCGGCAGTGGACCGGGCCGGCCGGTTCGCAAGTTCACCACCGCCTGCTGCACCGAGGTGAACAGCAGCCGGGCTTCCTCGTCGCTGTCGGCCAGGCAGGCGTTCAGCCCCAGCATCACATACGGCGTCTGCAGCCAGCGCGAGGGCCGGAACTGCTGGCGGTAAAGCTGGACCGCGACGGTGAGGTCGTCGGGCGCGAAGTGCGAGGCGAAAGCATAGGGCAGCCCCAGCGCAGCGGCGAGCTGCGCGCCGAAGTGACTCGATCCCAGAATCCACACCGGCACCTTCGTGCCCGCGCCCGGAATGGCGCGCACCGCCTGGTCCGGCGCGGGATCGTCGAGATAGGCCAGCAGCGCCTGCACGTCCTGCGGGAAATTTTCCGCGTTGCCGGTGCGGCGCAGAGCCAGCGCGGTACGCGGATCGGTGCCGGGGGCACGGCCCACGCCCAGGTCGATGCGGTCGGGGAACAGCGAGGCCAGGGTGCCGAACTGCTCGGCCACCACCAGCGGCGCATGATTGGGCAGCATGATGCCGCCCGCGCCGACACGGATGGTGCGGGTGCCGCCCGCGACATGGGCGATGGCCACCGCCGTCGCGGCGCTGGCGATGCCCGGCATGTTGTGATGCTCGGCCAGCCAGTAACGGCGATAGCCCAGCGCCTCCACATGGCGCGCCAGCTCCAGACTTTCCTGCAAGGCGGCGCGCGCGTCGCTGCCCTGCTTGATGGGAGACAGATCGAGAACCGAAAGCGGAATCATGCGGTCAAGGTGGGCTTTTGCGCGCAGCTTTCAAGCGCGCCACCGCAAGCGCAGGATTTTGCAGGAACTTTTGTTCCGCGGGCGATGTCTTGAAATCGCCGCACTGTGCTTTTACTCCCCGCGCCCAGGCAGGGGCCTGCATCCGAAATCTGGACCGTTGGGTCCGGATTTCTTCTTGAGCGTCCCGATACCCGGCACAATGAAACAGACCTTACTGACACCCGACACCGCGCTTGTGTCCGAGTCCCGATCCGCCGCCGCCGATATGCCCGCGCGCGGCTTCCTGCGCGTCCTGATGCTGGGCGGTCTGCTGGTCGCCGGGGCGCTGGCGGCGCAGAACGCCAGCCAACAGACATTCCGGCAAGAGGCGGTGCGTCCGCCGCGTGCCGCGCCGGTGCGCATGACGTCGTCACTGGCCACCCCATCGGTCTTTGATAGGGAAGCCGCCCTGACGCCGCGCCAGCTGCTGGACCGCTGGGACGACCATGTCACCGAGGCGTCCCAACGCTTCAAGGTGCCCAAGCCCTGGATCCGCGCCGTGATGGCCCGCGAAAGCGGCGGCCGCACCATGCTGGGCGAAGGCCAGCCCATCGTCAGCCGCGCGGGCGCCATCGGCCTGATGCAGGTCATGCCGGATACCTATGCCGAGATGCGCGCCGAGCACGGGCTGGGCGGCAATCCCTTCGACGCCCGCGACAATATCCTGGCGGGCACGGCTTATCTGCGCTGGCTGCACAAGCGCTATGGCTATCCGCAGATGTTCGCCGCCTATAATGCCGGGCCGGGCCGCGTGGACAGCCAGCGCGTCCATGGCGGCCGCCTGCCCGCCGAAACCCGCGCCTATGTCGGCGGCATCACCCGCGTGCTCGATCCCCATGGTTCACGCCATAGTCTGCATCTGGCGGATGCGGGCGGCGACACCATCCGCGTGACCCGCCCCGATGGCGGCACCGTCACCATCGATGTGGGCCAGGTCACCGGCATCCGCGCCGCCCTGCCGGGCGAGTTCGCGCCGGGGGTGCAGACGGTCCTGACCCTGGGCAAGAAGAGCCAGGGCATCCGCGAAAGCGTCACCGTCGCCACCGCGGCGATCCAGGCCGGCGGCGGCTGAGTGCTGGCCTGATCGCGTTTCCCCGCTACTATCGCCGCCACACAAGGCGGAGATGGCGATGACAGTGCGTTCGGGATTGCTGGCGGCGGCCGGTTTGTGCGCCGGTCTTTGCGCCGGTTCGGCTTTTTCCCCTGCTTTTGCCGCGCTGCCGTCCTCCAATCCCTTCGCCGCGCCCAGCACGCTGCCTTATCAGGCGCCGCGCTTCGACCGCATCAAGGATGGCGATTACCGGCCCGCGCTGGACGAGGGGATACGCCAGCATCTGGCCGAGATCGCGGCCATCGCCGGCAACAAGGCCGCGCCCACATTTGAAAACACCATCGCGGCGATGGAGCGGGCCGGACGCCTGCTGGACCGGGTGGGCAATGTCTTCTTCGCGGTGGTGCAGGCCAACACCAATCCGGCGCTGGACAAGATCCAGACGGACTTCGCGCCCAGGCTGGCGGCGCATGAAGACGCCATCAAGCTCGATCCCCGCCTGTTCGCGCGGATCAAGGCGCTGCACGACCGGCAGGCCACGCTCAAACTGGACCCCGAAGCGCGCCAGCTTCTGAAGATCGTCTATCGCGATTTCGTCCATGCGGGCGCCAACCTGTCGGAGTCCGACAAGACCCGGCTGAAAGCGATCAACCGCCGGATGGCCACCCTGGAAACCAGCTTCCAGCAGAAGCTGGTGGCGGCGGCCAAGGCGGCGGCTCTGGTGGTGGACAACCGGAGCGAGCTGGCGGGCCTGCCGGAGGCCGAGATCGCGGCGGCGGCGGAAGCGGGCAAGGCGCGGGGCCTGAAGGGCAAGTTCGTGATTCCGGTGCAGAACACCACCCAGCAGCCCTTGCTGACCTCGCTGGCCAACCGCGCCACACGCGAGAAACTCTATCGCCTGAGCTGGACGCGGGCGGAAAAGGGCGACGGCAACGATACCCGCGCCATCATCCGGCAATTGGCGGTGCTGCGGGCGGACAAGGCAAAGCTGCTGGGCTATCCCAACTATGCGTCTTACGTCCTGTACGACCAGATGGCGCAAACCCCGCAGGCGGTGAAGGCTTTCATCGGACGGCTGGTGCCCGCTACTGCCGCCAAGGCGGCCGAGGAGGCCAGGCTGATCCAGCAGGCCATCGACCGCGAGCCCAAGCGGTTCGACCTCAAGCCCTGGGACTGGCAGCGCTATGCCGAACGGGTCCGCAAGGACCGCTATGACCTGGATGAGGAACAGCTGCGGCCCTATTTCGAACTGAACCGGGTGCTGAAGGATGGCGTGCTCCATGCCGCCACCCGGCTTTACGGCATCACCTTCAAGCAACGCACCGATCTGCCCGTCTATCATCCCGACATGACGGTCTACGAGGTGTTCGACCATGACGGCCGGGCGTTGGGTCTGGTCTATTTCGACCTCTTCAAGCGCGACAACAAGACCGGCGGCGCCTGGATGAGCAATTTCGTGGGCCAGTCGCGGCTGCTGGGCACCCGGCCGGTGGTCTACAACGTGGCCAACTTCACCAAACCCGCCCCGGGCCAGCCCGCCCTGATCAGCTTCGACGACGTCACCACCCTGTTCCACGAATTCGGCCATGCCCTGCACGGCCTGTTCGCCAATCAGATCTATCCCAGCCTGTCGGGGACCAATGTGGCGCGCGACTTTGTCGAATTCCCCTCCCAGTTCAACGAGCATTGGGCGCTGTATCCGGAGGTGCTGCGCAACTATGCCGTTCATAACAAGACCGGCGCGGTGATCCCTCCGGCACTGGTCGACCGGCTGAAGAAATCCCAGACCTGGGGTCAGGGCTATGCGCTGGGCGAACTGCTGGCGGCGTCGGAACTGGACCTGCAATGGCACATGCTGCCCGCCGGAACGCCGGCGCAGGATGTGGACAGGTTCGAGGCCAAGGCGCTGGCCGATACCCATACCGACTTCGCCAATGTGCCGCCGCGCTACCGCTCCAGCTATTTCCTGCATATCTGGGCCAACGGCTATGCCAGCGCCTATTACGCCTATCAGTGGACGGTGATGCTGGACACCAGCGCCTATGACTGGTTCACCCGGCATGGCGGGCTGACCCGCGCCAACGGCCAGCGGTTCCGTGACCTGATCCTCAGCAAGGGGCACACGCTGGATTACGCCCCGATGTTCCGCGCCTTTTACGGCCGTGACCCGGACATCCGCCCGATGCTGGAACATCGCGGGCTGGTGCCGCCGGGCAAATAGGCCGCGTCAGGATTTCTTTTTCGACGCCGTCTTCTTGGCCGTTTTCTTCTTGGTGGCCTTCTTCTTGGCGGCCTTCCGGGGGACCTTCTTGCCCTCGGCGCGGGCTTCCGACAGGCCGATGGCGATGGCCTGCTTGCGGCTCGTCACCTTGCCGCCCTTGCCGCCGGGCCCGCTGCGCAGCGTGCCTTTCTTGCGCTCATGCAGGGCCTTTCCGACTTTCCGGGAAGCCGCCTTGGAATATTTGCGGGCCATGATGCCATCGTCCTCCGCGTGAAGGGTCACGTGCCGACAACCGGCTGGAAACAAAACGGTTCCATCCGGGACGGCCCCGGAAGGTCCGATGGGAACGGCCGCTCGGCGGGCGCGTTGACGGGACGCGCCACTGCCGACTTTCAACAGGAGCCTGTGATGATGATAACGCTGTCCCGTCTTTATCCGGATGGCGCGGCCGCCCGCGCCGTGGTGGATGAACTCAAGGCCGCCGGATTGCCCGAGGATGACATCGGCATCATCGCGCCGTCCCGCGACCGCAGCCTGGCGATGGTCAATCATGACCTGGAAAATGCCGATGACGGCATGGACCGCGACCGTGACGGCCGCGACGATCGCGGTGCGGCGGTGAACCGGGCGGCGGGGATCGGCGCCGCGCTGGGCGGCGCGGCGGGCCTGGCCGCCGGGCTGGGCGCTTTTGTGCTGCCGGGCATCGGCGCGGTGGTGGCGGCGGGCTGGCTGGCCAGCGCCGTGGCGGGCGCGGTCGCCGGCGGCGCGGCGGGCGGTGTGGTCGGCGCTCTGATCGAGGCCGGTGTTAGTGAGAATGACGCGGGCCGCTATGCCGAGGGTGTGAAGCGGGGCGGCACGCTGGTGACCATCCGGGTGATGGGCCGTGACCGGGACTTCTATGAAGAGATATTGGCCCGGCCGCCCGCGGTGCATGGCCGTGTGAATTACGAGCCGTCCGGAATGCCGGTGCAGATGCGCGACCTGGATACGCCACCGCTGCGCCGCGGCTGATCGGATCCGGTCATGGTTTGCAGCGTCCGCGCATTGCCCAGCGCGGCGAAGGCGGCGGTATTGTCGAAAATGCACCAGTCGCCGGGCCGCAACTGTTTCGCCACCGCTTGCAGGCGGCTGTCTTCGTACTCCGAATAATAGATTTTGGGACTGCCATGCAGCCGCCAATAGGCGCAGGCTGTCCATCCTCCGGGCGCGCCATCGGTGGGCGCGCGCGGTGGATCGGCCGCCACCCGCATGATTTTCAAGTCCGCCAGGGCGCGGTCCGCCTGGGGCGTGAACCAGCTGGCATGGCGCGGCTCGCAGGCGATGCCGGCCGCCGTCCGCCCGGCCAGGTTCTGAAAGAAGCGCGCGGCGACATCGGCGTCATAGGCCAGGCTGGGCGGCAGTTGCGCCAGCAGCACGCCCAGCTTGCACCCCAGACCGGAAACCTCATCCAGGAAACGGGCAAGACAGTCCTCGCAATCGCGCAGCCGCCTGTCCTGGGTGATCGCGCGCGGCAGCTTGACCGAAAAGCGGAACGCTGCCGGAACGGCGGCGGCCCAGCGTTCATACGTGGCGCGGCGATGTGGCCGGTAGAAGGAACTGTTGATCTCGGCGGCGTTGAGGCGGGCGGCATAGCGCTCCAGATGGCTGCCTTGGCGCGGGAAACCGGCCGCATGGCGGGCCGGGATGTTCCAGCCGGCAGTGCCGATGAACATTCAGCGCCAAACCTGTTTCAACGGCCCGTTCCGGCCATGGACCGGATCGGTGCGGGGCGGACGGACACGCGCGATGGCGGCCAGCGCCCGGTCGTGATCGCCTTTGGTGGCGTGCAACTCGTCATACGGGCTGCCCGCCGAATAGGCGCCCACCACCAGCAGGTCCGGCGAGGCGGCGATGCGTTGATGGCCGGTACCCGCGGGCTGAATGATGACATCCCCGGCCTTGAGCGCGATATTGCGGCCGCGCGCGCCGCCGAACCGCACGGTGGCGATGCCCCGCGCGATGCCCAACACTTCATGGGTCCGCGAATGGTAGTGGAGAAAGTCATAAATCCCGTCCCGCCAGCCGTCGCGCCAGCCATGGCGGTCGAACAGCACCTCGAAAATGGCGGCCGGATCGAAGGCCTTGTCCAGCTTCACCACGCCGCGATAGTGGATCAGTGGCCAGCAGGGATGATTGGGCGTCAGGCCGTCATCCCGGAAGACATGGGCATGGGCCTTGCGCGCCCGCACCAGGGCCTGCGCTGCGTGAATGGAGGGGCGGGAGAGGCCCGTCATCCGTTCGGCGGCGCGCTTGATGTCTTCCAGCAGCATCCCCCCAGAACGGCCGGGCGGGAGCCGGGTTCCGTCATTCGACACGGCGGGCAGCGGCGTATAGAAAACCGGTCATGACCAAGGCAGCTTTCATTGCCGGTGACTGGGGCACCACCCGGCTCAGGCTTTATCTGTGCGATACGGATGTCAACGTGTTAGCGCGGGCAGAAGCCCTGTGCGCCGCCGTGCGGTTGATGGCCGATCGCTTTGCCGCCGCCGTCGCGGCCGGGGCGGCGGGCGTCGAGGCCGACGTCGCGCATGGCGAAACCGGCACGCAGGAGGAGGTAGGCGCCGAGGGCGCCCCAGCCGACGAGCTGGAGGACGCGGGTGAGCTGCAGGGCGAGGTCGACGAGGGTGGCCGCGGCGGCGGGGGCGTTGAGGGCGACCTGTTGCTCGGAGAGGGGGGTGGTGGCGAGCAGGGAGTCGATGAGCGACAGCGCGGAGCGCAGGGCGGAGAGGCCGAGCGTCACGGTGAGGACGACGAGGATCTCGGTGACGACGAGTCTGCGGCGGGGGGGGTCCTCGATCACCCCGGAGTCGGGGCCGGTGGGGGTGGGCGGGGCGAGCCAGCTGCGGAGGCCGTCGGGCACGGGAGCCGACGCTACCGGGACA